>Ga0184629_10000995_pt1 | contig 11983 bp, 11 predicted proteins | sample PLM4_32_b1_FD_133158 | JGI IMG/M metagenome (GOLD analysis project Ga0184629, IMG submission 133158) | Groundwater sediment microbial communities from an aquifer in East River, Colorado, USA - PLM4_32_b1 | ecosystem: Environmental > Terrestrial > Soil > Riparian zone | place: USA: East River... | reverse complement strand
TCGACGGCCTCCGCTCCAACCCTCAGACGGTGACCGTCTTGACGAGGCTCGAGTCGCTGGTCGCCAACGGTCCGACGCGCGTCACGGTGACTCTGCCCGATTCCCTGTCGGTTGCCCTGCAGGTGCAGGCCTCCGCGACGCCGCTCGCCCCCGCCGGCCGTCGTGTCGTATATGCGGCCACCATCTTCCCGGCCAGCGGTCCGGCAGTCACATTTGTCCCGAACGACAACGTGCTCACGAGCGCGACAGGTGTGGCCTTCGCTCAGCTGCGGCTGCTCGCGGGCGCGATTCCCGATTCCGTCGTCGTCACCGCCACCATGAGGCGTCCGAATGGCACCGCCATTCCCGGCAGCCCCGTGACTTTCGTCGTGGAGTTCGGACCATGAACAGAGGCACGCTCAATCAGCTCTTCTTCACGACCGTGGACCGGCATGCCGGCTTGGCCGCGGCGTTCCGGTCGAAGGTCGGCGGCGCCTGGGTCGCGATCACGCATCGCCAAACGCTCGAGCGCGTGCAGAGCATCTGCCTCGGCCTGCGGGAATTGGGCATCAAGCCGGGCGACAAAGTCGCGCTCGTCTCCGAGAATCGCCCCGAATGGGCGCTCAGCGATTACGCCTGTCTCTGCGCCCGCGCGGCGGACGTTCCCATCTATCCGACGCTCACGGCCAAGCAGACCGAATACATCCTGCGCGATTCCGAATCCGTGGTGGTGTTTTGCTCGACGCTGGTGCAAGTGGATAAGGTGCTCGAAGTCCGGGACGCGCTGCCGCTGTTGAAACACGTCATTGTGTTCGACAGCGGGGCCGCAGCGGAGCGGCCGAAGGTCATGTCGCTCGCCGCCCTCGAAGCGAAAGGCCGTGCCGCCGCGTCGCAGCATCCGAACTGGAAGCAGGAGGCAATGTCCGCCCGACCCGATGATCTTGCGACGCTGATCTACACGTCGGGGACGACGGGCGATCCCAAAGGCGTGATGCTGTCGCACTACAACATCTGGTCCAACGTGCAGGCGGTGCTGCAGATGATCCCGATCGGCCAAGGCGATGAGTGTCTTTCGATGTTGCCGTTGTCGCACAGCTACGAGCGGATGGTGGACTACACGCTGTTCCAGGCCGGCGTGATCATCAATTACGCCGAATCGTTCGACACCGTGGCGGCGAACCTCGGGGAAGTGAAGCCCACGGTCGTGCTCTCGGTGCCGCGGCTGTACGAGAAGGTGTACGCGCGGGTGCTTGAGAACGCGCTCTCGGGGAGCGCGGTGAAGCGCGCGATCTTCTTCTGGGCAAAGCGCGCCGGGGAAGAGTGGGCCACGCACGCGCTCGCCGGGTTGCGGGTTCCGGGCGGGCTGTCATTCAAGAAGAAAATCGCCGACAAGCTCGTCTTCTCGAAACTGCAAGCGCGGACCGGGGGTCGTATCCGCTTCTTCGTTTCGGGCGCCGCCCCGCTCTCGGCCGACATCGCGAAGTTCTTCTACTCGGCGGGTCTGCCGGTGATCGAGGGATACGGGCTCACCGAGTCGTCTCCCGTCCTGACCCTCAACCCGCTGGAGCGGATCAAGCTCGGGACGGTGGGGAAAGCGATCCCCGGTGTGGAGTTGAAGATCGCGTCGGACGGGGAGATCTTTGCGCGCGGGCCGAACATCATGAAGGGCTACTACAAGCTTCCGGACGCGACCCGCGAGACCGTTGACGCCGAGGGCTGGCTGCACACCGGCGACATCGGCGAGATCGATTCGGACGGCTACCTGAAGATCACGGATCGGAAGAAGGAGCTGATCAAGACGGCGGGCGGCAAGTACATCGCGCCACAGCCGATCGAAGGGATGGTGAAGCGAAACAAGTACGTCGCCAACGCCGTCCTGTACGGCGATCGTCGCAAGTATCCGATCGTGCTCGTCGTCCCGAACTACGACAACCTCGAACGCTTTGCCAAGGAGCGGAATCTGACTTACGGATCACGCGCGCAGCTGATCGCGCTCCCCGACGTCCAGGCCAAGATGGAGCGCGAGGTGATGGGATCGCTGCGCGAGCTGGCGAAGTTCGAGATGCCGAAGAAAGTGCTCTTGATCGAGAACGACTTCACCATCGAGACGGGGGAGCTGACGCCCACCCTCAAGGTGAAGCGCCGCGTGGTCGAGAAGAAGTACAAGGATCTCATCGACCGCACCTACGCTGCCGACGACGCCATCGCCGCGGCGATCGAAGGATGATCGACCTCTCCTACGACGAGGCGGTCCACACCTACATCGGCGCCACGATCATCACTGTGTCTGCGCTGGGCGCGCTGTTCGTGGACCGCCCCGGCAGCCCCGCGTGGCGCCAGCACGCCTGGCTCGGTTTCGCGCTGTTCCTCGGCTGGATCGTGATGGGTTCGAACGAGTCGTGGACGCCGCCCACGACCGGCAACGTGTGGTGGACCCCAATCAAGCATCTGCTCGAACCCAACGCCGCCCCCCAATCCTGGTGGGCAGCCCTCAGCTCGCCGCGCACGATCCAGCACAAGCTCTCGGCGCTCTGCATCGTGGTGCCGGCGCTGACCGAATGGTTCATCCGCCGCCGCCCCGACCATGCCGCCACGCGCTATCTGCGCTGGGTCGCGCCCATGGCGCTCGCCACGGTCGCGGTGATCTTCGTGATTCACCGGCCCTCGCACGGGCACGGGGGCCACGGTCACATGGACCCGTCGGCCATGCAGCGGGAGCTGCACCAGCACTGGGTGTTCGCCGCGGCGTTCCTGGGCGCGTCGGTGACCGCCTTCTTATCGCGCCTCCCTGCCACCGCCGCGCGCGTCCCCCCGCGGGTGTGGTATGCGTTCATGGCGCTGGGCGGCATCGTCTTCGTGACCTTCAGGGTGTAGCGCTACTTCTTTTCGCCGACCCACAACCCCTTCGCCACCGCCAGCTTCTCCAACCCGATCGGCAGCTCGGGCGTCTCGTGCAGCGCCACGAAGCGGCGGCCGCGCAGCAGGATGCGATGCGCTTCCACGAGCCAGGACGAGGTCGCGAGATCGCGTCCCACCACCACGCCGCGCCCGATCGACTGGCGCAACGGGATGACGGTCTTCGTGCGGAGGAGCGACAGCACCGGTAGCTCCGCCACGTCGGTCGGAGCGTTGATGCCGATGAAGTGGATTCCGGCCATCAACTTGGCGAGCCCCACGGCGTGGCGCGCGGCGTCGCCGACCAGCACGACGAAGCCTCCTGGACCGGAGAGCTCGAGGAGGGCCTGAAGCTCGGCGGCAGCAGGGAGCGGGGGGCGGGGAGCAGGCGGGGCCGCTGTCTTCGTGCTCCCTGCTCCCTGCTCCGTGCTCCCTACAAAATCCACGATGCCGTTCGTGATGACGTATTCCTTGCGGCACACCGGGCACCCGACGATCCCGAAGCGCACCATCCGGCCCATCATCTCGCCCGTCGAGAGCACCATAACGTCTTCGCGGTGCGACTCGGGGCAACGCAGCATCTCCGTCAGCTCGATGTGCATGATGAACCATTGCTGCTAGGGTCTGAACTCTACCCAGGTGAGCTTGCCGGCCTCGACCTTCACGCGCCGGAACACGCGCTTCCCGCCGATCTCAACGCCCAAAACATACTCTCCCGGCGGCACGTCGGAGATCGCGAAGTGCTCCTGGTAGATCGGGTCCGAGTGGTTGCGCGGGCCGTATGTCTCGATGAACGAGAACGGCGTTTCCTGCGGCTCGGGCTTCACGAGGCCGTAGATGCGCGCTTGCTGCACCGCCTTTCCTGCCGAGTCCCACACCTGTCCCGCCACGATGCCCGTGCCGGGGAGCGGCTGGATCCACAGCTCGGGGTTCGTGTTGTGGGGCGGATAGCGGACCATAGGGTCGACGATGAGCCGAGTGGAGTCGAACGGCGAGGCGTGCACCTCGAGGTGCAGGTGGTCGTTCGTGGCTCGGCCCGTGTTGCCCACCAGCGAGATGACGTCGCCGGCTTTGACGCGGTCGCCGACCTTCACCAGCAGCTTGGAGTTGTGGTAGTAAACCGAGAAGACGTACAGCAGCTGACGAAACCCGGGGTCACGCCCCTTGGTGAGCCGTCGGTCATGTCTGATGGCGACCGTAAGCGCCCCAGCCTCCGCCGGTCCCGCGTGCACCACGACGCCGTCGCCGACCGCGTGGACCGGCGTGCCGTCGGGGTTGTTGAACTCGACGCCCTGGTGCGGCTGGAAGTTGCCGCCCATCGTCGAGCCGAAGCGATACGTCTGATCGATGTGGGGCTGGTCGGCTCCATCGATTGGTCGGCGAAACCACGTATGGCGTGGCACGACCGGCAGGGAGGTGGGCCGGACCCTTTCCTGAGGCGGCAGGACGCGGGGACGCCCCACCTGGAGCACGCCCGCCGACTCGGCAGGGGAGGGCGAAACGGGGACGCTTGCCGGCGTGTCCCAGTGCCGTCCACCATCTCGCGTTCGCTCGGCTCCCGAACCGTAGATCACCCACAGGGAGGACTCCGCATCGAAGCCCATCGCAACCACGTACTGATTCCGAATCCGCCCCCACACCGAATCCTTCGCCGTCGTCGCCCCAATCGAATCCGTAATTACTCGCCACGTCGCGCCGTCGTCCCAGGTCAGCTTGATCCCGTCGGCGGTCGCGATGTATGTCGTGTCCCCGCGAGTCACGATCCCATTGGGCGCGACGTACTGCCACTCGGGACCGAGCTGGCGGAACTCCCAGTTCCTCCAAGTCTTCCCCCCGTCGGTCGAGAGACCCCAGCCATTCCCGACGGTCCCGTACCAAATCTGGCCGTTGGGACCAAACGCAGACGCGTGCACGAAATCCCACGAGATAGAATGGGCTGCAGTGTCCCTCGAGGAGCGGATCCGCTCCCACGCCCCACGTCCGACGCCCGGCCGTAGCACGAAGATCCCCTGCCCGTAGGTCCCCACCCAGATCGCGCTGTCGGGCGCGCGTGCGATGGCCAATACGTGCACACCCCAGCCACTCGAATCGGGCAGCTGAGGGACTTGGAGGGCCAACAACAGCAGGAGGCTGTTCACCCGCGAGGTGAGTAGACCGTGGGGAGCAAGCGGATCTCCGTGATGGCGACGCGCGCCGGGCGCGTGACCGCGAACAACACGGCCTCCGCTACGTCCTCGGCGCGCATCATGTCCTTACGCTTTGTGAATCCGGGCTTCTCGTCAGGCTTCACATCGTCCCAGATGTCTGTGTCCACGGGCCCCGGCGAGACGAGCGTGGTGCGTACACCCGACTTGGCGGTCTCGGCGCGGATCACCTCGTGCATCCCGCGCACGCCAAACTTGCTCGCGGCGTACGCGGTGGACCCCGGAAAGCCGATGTAGTCGGAGATCGAGCCGATCGTGACGAGATGGCCGCTGCCCCGTTCCACCATGCGCGGCACCAGGGCGCGCGCAATCAGGTAGGGCCCAGTCAGGTTCGTGGCGAGTGTGGCGGTGAAATCGGCGGGGGTCGTCTCTGCCAGCGACTTGATGAAGAAGATGCCGGCGTTGTTCACGACGATGTCGGGAACGCCCAGCTCGCTCACCATGCGCTCCACGGCGCGGTCCACGTCGGCGGGGATGGTCACGTCGCAGTGCAGGTCAGTGAGGCGGTCCCCCGAGGCGTCCTGCAGGCTGCGCGCCAGCCGCACCACGTGCGCGCCGGCGCCGCGCAGCTCGTCGGCCACGGCGAGACCGATGCCCCGCGACGCACCGGTGACGAGCGCCAGCTTCCCGACTAGGCCCGGGGGGGGCGCCGTCACGCCAATCCGTTGCCGCCGTGCACCAGGCGCAGGAACTCGTCACGGGTCTTGGCGTCGTCGCGGAACGCGCCGCGCAGAGCGCTCGTGACCGTCTTGGAGTTCTGCTTCTCGACACCGCGCATCATCATGCAGAGGTGGTAAGCCTCGATCACCACCCCGACCCCCAGCGGTTTCAGCACCGCGCACAGCGCGTCGGCCACCTGGTCGGTGAGGCGCTCCTGGACCTGGAGCCGCCGCGCGAACACCTCGACAACGCGCGGAATCTTCGAGAGCCCGACGATCTTGCCGTCGGGCAGATACGCGACGTGCGCCCTCCCAAAGAACGGCAACATGTGGTGCTCGCACATCGAGTAGATCTCGATGTCGCGGACGCAGATCATGCTCTCGTGATTCTCGTGGAAGACGGCGTCGCCGATCACGTCTTGCACGCTCATCTGGTAGCCGCGCGTCAGCCATTTCAATGACGCCTCGACGCGGGCGGGCGTGTTGCGCAGCCCTTCGCGCTTGGGGTCTTCGCCGAGCTGCACGAGCATTTCGTGCACCAGCGTGTCGAACGGAATCCGCACCACGGTCGGCTCCGTGTGCGACTCGTGGAAGCTGTGCAGGCTCGCCGATTTGATCTTGTCGCGTCCCATGATCTAGGTCCCCGTGTAGTCCACGTAGTTACGCTCCGTCTCCCACAAGCGGATGTGCGCCAACCGCGTTGGCTTCAAAGCCGGCTCGAGCACGCGCCAGCACACGACGGCGATGTTCTCCGCCGTGGGGATCAGATCGCGGAACCACGGTACGTCGAGGTTCAGGTTCTTGTGATCGAGGTGCCGCACCAGGCACTCGGTCGCGATCTCCTTCAGCCGGTTGATATCGAGCACGTAGCCCGTGGCGGGGTCGATCTCCCCTTCGACGGAGACATCGAGGTTGTAGTTGTGCCCGTGGAAGTTGGGGTTATTGCACACGCCGAAGATCCGCTCGTTTTCCGCGTCCGAGAAGCGCGGGTTGTAGAGGCGGTGGGCGGCGTTGAAGTGCACCCGGCGCGTCACCACACAGCGTGGCATCGCTTGTTTGACCTCCCCGGCATGACTAAGTTGGGCTCCCGTGCGACTCCTAAAGCTACTCGCAGCCGGGTTGCAGGCGGGAGGCTCGGCGCTGTCGGCGCTGTGGACCTTCCCCAGCATCCTGTTCTCGGCGTTCCTCGTCGCCTGGGGCGCGGAGGCCGCGCAATTCCTGATCTCCCAAGGCCTCGCGCTCGCCATCCTCGCGTGGCTGCAGACGCTGCCCGAGTTCGCCGTCGAAGCGGTGATCGCCTGGGAGGCGGGGAAGGATCCCGAGCGCGCGCATCTCGCCATCGCCAATCTCACCGGCGCGATCCGGCTGCTGCTCGGCCTCGGTTGGCCGATGATCTATTTCGTGTTCGCCTTCTTCGGCCGGCACGAGGCGAAGGTGCGGTTCCCGACGATCAAGCTGCACCGCGAGCACGCCGTCGAAGTCCTCGGTCTGATCCCCCCGCTGCTCTACTTCATCGTCATCATCGTGAAGCAGTCGATTAGTTGGGTGGACGCGGTCGTGCTGCTGGCGTTGTACGTCGCGTATTTGCTGGTGCTGCTGCGCAACCCGCCGCACAGCGTGGAGGAAATCGCCGACGCGCCCCGCGTCTCGCAATGGGCTTACCGCCAGCGCGGCTGGCGCCGCCAGGCGGCGATCGGCGGCCTCTTCGCAGTCGGCGGCTACCTGCTCTACATCACGGCGCATCCCTTCCTCGACTCGATGCTCGCGGTGGCGGCGCTGCTCGGTGTGAGCCAGTTCGTCCTGGTGCAATGGGTCGCGCCGTTCCTGTCGGAGTTTCCCGAAAAGGTCTCCGCCTTCTTTTGGGCGAAGCGCGTCACCCACGCGCCGATGGCGCTGATGAACATGGTCTCGAGCAACATCAACCAGTGGACCGTCCTGGCGGCGATGATCCCACTCGTCTTCGGGTACTCGCACTATCAGCACACGGGGGTGTGGGCAGATTTTCACTTCGACGCCGATCAGCGCCTCGAGATTCTGTTGACGCTGCTGCAAACGGGGCTCGGGGTCGTGCTGCTCGCCAACATGGCGTTCGAGTGGCTCGACGCGACCGCCTTGTTCGTGTTGTGGGCGGTGCAATTCTTCGTCCCGCACCTGCGTGAGGAAGTGGCCGTCGCCTACGCCGCGTGGATGATCGTCCTGGGGATCATCTTCGTGATCCGAGGGAAGCCGTTGCTGGCGCCGAAGTACTTCATGGAGACGCTAAGGGCGCCCCGGAAGTGATCCGGGTCCCGGGCGATCCGTGTCCTGAAGGACCGGCTCGGCGAAGACGCGCGTCCTTACAAGCACAACCGGCCGGGCACCGGTGTAACCCGGGCCGGCCGGTCGGTAGAGCAGGAGCGAGGAGGATTATTGAAGCCCGAGAGTAATGACAGGTCCCTCACCACGAATTCTGTCTTCCCCACGAGGGGGCATGACATGGGCCGCAGTATCTGGGTCCACAATCGAGCTGTTGGCTCAATAATTTGACTCCCCACTCCTGAGCACTAGAATACGTCTTGGACTCGAAACGTCAACGGCCATGAACGTGACGCTCGTCACCGCCATCGCCATGCTGGTCGCGTGGGTCCTGCTCGTGTTCGTCGCGCAGGTGCCTTCGGGATACGTGCACCTGCTGTATGCGGGTGCCGTAATGCTGTTCGCGCGCCGCGTCCTCATCGGCGCGCCCACCTTCCGCACGTAATGCTGAACGTCACGGCCTGGGATCCGCGCGTCGGCCCGCTGCAGCTCTCCACGCTGCGTCGCGCGCTCGAGCAGGAAGGGATGGTCACGGCCTGGTGGTCCGACATCCCGGGCACGCACGTCCCCACGCACACACACGACTTCCCCGAATCGCGCTGGGTGCTGTCGGGATTCCTGCGGGTCATGCTCGAAGGAGCCACGTTCGACCTCGGGCCGGGTGACAGGCTCGACCTGCCACCGGGCACGCCGCACGCGACCGACGTGATCGGCCTCGGGCTCGTCGTCTATGTGACGGGACGGCCGGAACAGAGCTCCGTCATATCTCCCAGTTAGAAAACAGCACGCCGCCCGAGGGGTGGCGCTCCGGGTAGCCCTCGTAGCTCATGCGCAGATCGGTCCAGCGCACGCGGTAGCCGCGCGCGATCAGGCGGCGGAATGCGTCGGCGAACCTCGTCTGGCAGCGCAGGGCGACGCGGCGGATGCCCACGTTGGCTGCCGCGGCTTCGACCGCGGCGATGGCGGCCTCGAAGCCGCGGTCGCTCCGCGCCGCGAGCTTCAGCACACGCACTTCATCCCGCGCGCGCGTGTCGGCGAGCGAAGCGGAGTGCCACAGCGCCATCGCCTCGAGACCGTCGTCCCCTTCGACAAACGACGTATCCCCGAGGCCCAGCTCGGCGGTGAGCATCATCTCGCGGGAGAAGTCACAGCCGGCGACGAGGCCACTCGCGAGGTTCCGGGCCGCCGCGAGCGTCGCGTCCTTCTCACCGGCGGCGCGCTGCGAGAGCAGCGTCGGTACCGGGTGCCCGCGCGTGGCGATCTCGTTCGTCAACGTGACGGTGAGGTGGCCCGGCATGAATCCGAGCCGCGCGTAGAAGCCGATGTTCTCGGGCGTCCGCGGCATCGTCTCGAGGCCGAGGGTCACCACGCCCTGGTCGATCAGCCAGTCGGTGGCAGTTCGGACGACGGTCTTCCCCACGCCGGTGCTTTGCCGGTCGGGGCGCACGGCGAGCGGGCCCATCCACCCCTCGGTGCCCGAGCGATGCGCCACGTTGAACGCGGCGATCTCGTCGTTCTCGTCGCGCCACACCATCGCGCCCTCGCCGGCGCCGAGCAGGGCATAGCGCCACACGAGGGGATTCAGCTGGGGGACGCGGACGCCCACGAGCCCGTCGCGGCGGTAGCGGTCGGTGAACGCCTCCGCGAAGACGTGATTCAGCCCTTCGATGTCGCGCTCGGTGGCGCGCTCGGGGCCGGCGACTCGCGTCTCAGGCAGCCACGCCCGCATCGGCCGACCCTCCTCCCAGGATAGCGGTGTCGTCGCGCACCACGCTCGCGCCGGCGGCGGCGTCATAGGCGACGCGGATCACGCGGTCCAGCCCGTCCCGCACCTGTTCGATGTGCGTGATCAGGATGACCTGCGGGAACCGGTCGCCCAGCCGGCGCAGCAGGCCGAGCACGTGCTGGCGCCGCGTTTCGTCGAGCGAGCCGAAGATTTCGTCGAGCACGAGCAGCGACAGGGGCTGCCCCGCCCGCTCTGCGATCATCTGCGAGATGGCGAGGCGCAGCACCAGGTTGGCGATGTCCTCTTCGCCGCCCGAGATCACCGGCTTCGGGACGCCGTCGTCCAGCACGACCACGCGGTAGTCCTCGTCGAGGTCGATCTCATCGTAGCGTCCGTCTGTCAGGTCGGCGAGGAAGGTCGAGGCGAGCTCGCTGATCTCGGGCCGCACCGCGGCGTTGAGATCGGCGCGCAGGTCCGAGAAGGCCCGGTCCAGCTCGTTGTGGAGCCGCAGCTCGGCCTTTCGCGCGGCGATGGTGCGCTCGCGCGCCGCGCGCTCCCCCTCGCGCCGCTCGGTCTCGCGCACCGCCGCCTCAGCGCCCACCAACTCGCCGCGCGTCTCCGCGACCGACAGCTCCGCCGCGCGCAGGGCGTGCGTCACCCCGTCGTGCCGTTCGCGCGCCGTCTTGAACTTGGCCTCGGAGAATCCTTCGGCCTTCACCGCGTCTGCGAGCTGGCGCGCCAGTGCCTCACGAGTCGAGAGCGCCTTCTCCGCGAGCTCCGCCTCGCCGACGAGGACTTCGGCCCGCTCGGCCCGAGCCGCGAGCGTTGCCGCCTGCAGCGCGACGGGATCGAGCCGCGTCAGCTCGGTACGAACGGCGTCGTGGCGCGCCGCGTCGTAGCCGGTTGGCCGCGCCGCGACCCGTCGCTCCAAATCCGCCGCCCGCCGGGCCGCCGTCACGCGCTCCCGCTCGAGCCGCGTACGCTCCGCCACCTGCGCCCGCAGCGTTCCCTCGCGCTCGCTGGCGCGCCGGCTCTCCTCGCGCAGCGCGTCGCGCGCCGCCTCCGCCTGCGTCACCGTCGCGGGCGGCACGGCGAGCTGCTCGAGGCGCTGACGGAAGTAGGTACCGTCGTCCACAATCGCCTGCATCTGACGGTCCAGCACGCCGAGCACCGCCGCATGCTCCGCGCCCAGGGGCCGGCGGCAGGTGGGACACTCCCCCTCCGGCCCCAGGCGTTGGATCTTGTCGCGCTGCTCCTTCACTTCCTCGTACTGCTTGAGGAGCTCCTCGCGTCGGGTGGCGGCGTATCCCTTCTCTCGCACCCACGTGGCCTGCTGCTCCTCCGCCGCCTGGTCGGCGGCCTCGAGGCGCTCAGCCAGCGCGCGGGCCTCCCCCTCGGCGCGCGCCAGCGCGGCCGCGGCGTCGGCCAGCTCCGCGATCCGGGCGTCGAGCGCCGTCAGCGCCCGCGCCAGCTCCGTCAGCTTCGCCTGGTCCTCGCGCCGCGCTGCGTCTTCCTGGTGCAGGCGGTCGAGCTCGGCAAGCTCCGCCTTGAGGCGCGAGATCGGCGCCACTTCCGCTTCGAGCTTGCGCAGCTCCTCCCGTGCCAGCAGCGCCTCGGCCAACTCCTTGTCGAGCCGCTGGAACTCTTGGCGCTGCGCCAGCACGCCCTGCTCCGCCACACGTTGATCGCCCTCGAGCGAGAGCGTGCGCTCGCGCCGCGCGACCCACGCCTGCCAGCGCGGCTCCTCCTCCGCGAGCGTCTCCTGCGCCTTCTGGCGCGCCTTCTCGGCGTCGGACGCGGCGCGACGTGCCCCCGCCAGCCGCTGCTCCGCCTCCCGTTTCTCCTTCTGCAGCTCGCCGCGCGGCGGGAGACCGGTCTCGAGCCCCTCCACTTCGTGGCTCAGGGCGCTGCGCCGCTCGCGCACGCGCTCCTGCGCGAGACGCAGCCGTTCGTAGCCAAGCACGCGTGAGAGGAACGCAGCGCGCTCGGGGCGGCTGGCATTCGCCAGGACCGCCAGCTCCTTCTGGCCGGTGAAATAGGTATTGAAGAACTCGTCGTGCGTCATGCCGAGCACGCGCTGCAGCTTCGCCGTCACCTCGCGGAGCGAGTTGGCGACGATCGTCCCGTCCTGGTACAGCTCGGCGTCGTTGAGCCCGCGCTCCACCCGGTACTCGTGGCTGCCGAGGCCGAACTCGAGCTCCACGTGGACGGAGGTGCGCGCCTTG
>Ga0184629_10000994_pt1 | contig 11993 bp, 7 predicted proteins | sample PLM4_32_b1_FD_133158 | JGI IMG/M metagenome (GOLD analysis project Ga0184629, IMG submission 133158) | Groundwater sediment microbial communities from an aquifer in East River, Colorado, USA - PLM4_32_b1 | ecosystem: Environmental > Terrestrial > Soil > Riparian zone | place: USA: East River... | reverse complement strand
TTCTGAGGGATAATCGGAGCCGTCGGCGCGCGCCGGTCGCCGGCAGAGGAGGCCGCGATGCACCATCCCGGACGAGGTCCGCTGCTGGCCGGGGCCAGCGCGGCGCTGCTGGTCGCAACCCTCGGCGGCTGCAGCCGGCCACCGGCCCCGGCCTCGGCGGGCCGCTCGCTCGTCTGGCGCCTCCACAAGGACCCGAAGAGCCTCGACCCCGCGCGAGCGACGACGGCGCGCGAACGGACGATCCTGCGCCAGACGCACGAGGGGCTCCTCCGCCCCGACCCGCTCAGCGGCCAGCCGACGCCAGGGCTCGCGGAGGAGTGGAGCGTCGATCGCGACCAGCGCCGCCATCGCTTCCGGCTGCGCCGCGGGGTTCACTTCCATGACGGCAGGACTCTCGGTGCCGCCGATGTCGTCTACTCCCTCTCCCGTCACTTCGCCCCCGAGATCGCCTCGACCCTCTATCCGTTTTTGCGGGGGATAGCCGGCGGGCGGGAGTGCAAGGAGGGGAAGGCGCCGGCCGTTTCGGGTCTGCGCGCGATCGACGAGCTGACCGTCGAGATCGAGCTGAATGAGCCTTCGGTAGTCTTCCTGCACGCCCTCGGGATGCCGGAGGCCGGGATCATCCCGGCAGGGGCGACGATTCCGGAGCACGGGGCGCCGCCGGGGACCGGCCCCTTCCAGCTACGGGCCTGGGATCAGGGAGTGCAGCTCGCGCTGGCCGCGTTCGCCGGCTACCGCGAGGGGGCGCCGCGACTGGCCGGGGTGACCTTCCGCATTGTGGCCGATGAGGAGACCGCCTGGCAGCTGTACCGCCGTGGCGAGATCGACGTCCTCGACAATGCACCGCGCGGCAAGCGCCGTGAGCTCGAGGCGACCGGCGACGGCCAGCTCCACACCTTTCCGGCGCTGGGGCTGGTGGCGCTCGTCGTCAACCTGCAGCGGCCGCCGCTGGGGACGAGCCTGCTGCTGCGCCAGGCCTTGTCGGCCGCCATCGACCGCGACTACCTCTGCCGCATCACGAATGAAGGCAAGGATCGGCCGGCAAGCCAGATCCTGCCGCCGGAGCTTCCGGGACATGACCCGTCGCTAGCGGTCCGATTCGATCCCGTGACGGCGCGCCGGATGCTCGCCGAGGCAGGTCATCCCGGCGGAGGTGATCTGGCACCGCTGCGCGTCGCCTACCCCGGCTCCGACGTCGTCACGGAGAACGTGCTGGTCCGGATCCAGGAGGACCTGCGGGCCCTCGGGGTCTCCCTCGAGCTCGTGTCGATGGAGCTGCGCGTCTTCGCCGACATGATCGAGAAAGGCGGGTCGGCAATCGCCGAGTTCGACCTGTTCCGGGTGGCGTGGGAGGCGGACTATCCCGACGCGGACGCGTTCTTCACGCCGCTCGTCGACTCCGCCGGCATCGGCCCGGGGGGGGCAAATGTCTCCTTCCGCGATCCCGAGATCGATCGCCTGCTGGCGACGGCCCGCCAGGGCGCCGATCCGGCGCTGCGCGCCGGCCTCTATGAGGAGGTTTCCCGCCGCACGGCAGCCCTGCTCCCCGTCATCCCGATCTACTGGCGCGGCGACGACCTCGTCGCCTCGAACCAGGTCGAGGGGCTGTTGCTCGGGCCGCTAGGCGAGACCGCGGTGCCGCTCGCGCGCGTCGGGTTGCGCCTCCCCCCCGGCTGAGGGCGAGCGCAGCGATGCACCGCAGCCGCGGTTGCCGTCGGGCGGGCGCCCTGGCGCGCTCATTCGAGGAGGCGGCGTGATCGGCAGGATGCTCTCCCGTTATCGCATCGTCGAGCGCCTCGGTGAGGGAGGGATGGGGGTCGTGTACCGCGCCGAGGACATCGACCACGGTCGCGCGGTGGCGCTGAAGATCCTCCACCCGGGCGCCGTCGGCGGCGAGGCGGGACGCGAGCGGCTGGCCCGCGAGGCCCGCGCCTGCGTGGCGCTGCAGCACCCGAACATCACCGAGGTGTTCGAGGTCGGCGAGGCGGACGGCGTCGCCTTCGTCGCCATGGAGCTGGTCGCCGGAGAGACGCTGCGGTCGGCGATTGCGCGCGGCCCGATCCCGTGGCGGGAGGCGGTCCGGATCGGCTGCCAGGTCGCCTCGGCGCTGGCGCGCGCCCATCGCCAGGGGCTGATTCACCGCGACATCAAATCCGACAACATCATGATCGCCCCCGACGGCCGGGTGAAGGTCCTCGACTTCGGCCTCAGCCGCACGCTGATCCCGGATTCCGCCGACGCGGCGGGGGAGCGCGTGACCCGCATCGACAGGATCACCCGGATCGGGTCGCTGCTCGGCACCTTCGAGTACATGTCCCCCGAGCAGGCTCAGGGGCGCGACACCGGGCCCGCCAGTGACACGTTTTCGCTGGGGGTGGTGATCTACGAGATGCTCACCGCGGAGCTTCCCTTCCATGGCGACAACCTCCCGGCGCTCATCCACGCCGTCGTCTTCGACGAGCCGCAGCCGGTGCGGGGCCTGCGCCCGGAGATCCCGGCGGCGCTCGAGCGGCTGGTGCAGCGCTCGCTTCAGAAGCGCGTCGATCGGCGTTTCGCCGACGGAGGGGCGCTGGAGTCCGAGCTGCGCCAAATGCTGCACGGGGGAGCCGTGGTCGAGCCGCAGGCGGCGGCGGCCAGCCTGGGAACGGCGCCGACGGCCGGCCGCCTGATCGGACGCGATGCGGAGCTGGGGCTGCTCCGTGAGGTCGCGCGTGCCGCCGCGGCGGGGCCCGGGCGCGCGGCCTGGATCGCCGGCGAGGCGGGGGCCGGCAAATCCCGCCTGCTCCAGGAGCTCGCCACGCACAGCGCGCGGAGCGGCGCGTTGGTGCTGCGCGGCGAATGCCCGGTGCGCGAGGGGGTGCGCCCGTACCATCCGTTTGCCGAGGCGCTGACGGAGTACGTGCACGCCCACGGCGTCGCCCGCTTCGGCCAGCTGGCGGAGCATCTCGATCGCCTGGAGCCGGGGCTGTCGCGCATCGCCGGAAACCTCGCGAGCCTGTTGCAGATGGAGGCGCCCGGAGGCGACGCGCCGCTGAGCCGGGACCAGGTCGTGGCCGCCGTGTCGGAGCTGCTCACCGCGCTGTCGCGACAGCAGGCGGTCCTCCTGCTCCTCGACGATCTGCACTGGGCCGACCGCGAGACGCTCGACCTGACGCAGAGCCTGCTGCGCTCCCTGCCGCGCCTGCGACTCCTGCTCGTCGGCAGCTTCCGGCCCGAGGACCTCGCGGCCGGCGACGGCGCCACGCATCCCCTCGTGCGCCTCCTCGAGCGCGCCGATCGCGAGACCTCGGGGATCCGCCTGTCGCTGCGGCGGCTCGACCGGGAGGAGACGGCGGAGTTGCTGGAGGACCTGCTCGGCGGCGCCCGCGCCGGGAGCAGCCTGCTCGAGGGGGTCTACGGGCGCACCGAGGGGAACCCGCTGTTCGTGATCGAGCTCCTGCAGATGCTGCGTGCCGAGGGAGCACTGGAGCGGCGGCGAGGAGGTGCCGTGCAGGCGGCGCTCGGTGCCGTCGGCGCGCTCCCGGTCCGCGTCCGCGACCTGATCGATCGGCGCCTCGCGCTCCTGGCGGAGGGGGATAGACGGCTGCTCGAGGCCGCCGCGATCGAGGGGGCCGCCTTTCATTCCTCCACGCTCGAGGCCTGCCTGGGGTGGGATCGGCTCGAGGTGCTTACCCGCCTGCAGGGGCTGGAGCGCGAGCGGCAGCTCGTTCACGCCGAGGAGGAGCGCTACCGCTTCGACCACGCGCTGATCCGCGAGGCACTCACCGAGGGGATGATCCCGGAGCTGCGCCGCGAGATGCACCGGCGGGTCGGCGCGCACCTGATCGAGCGCTGGAGCGATCGCCCGGAGCACGCCGCCGCGATCGCCTATCAGCTTCGCGAAGCGCGCGACGACCAGGCGGCGATCCCGTACCTGTTGACGGCGGCCTCCGCGGCTCGCCACGTTTTTTCCAACGAGGCCGCGATCGACTACCTGGCGCAGGCGGAGGGGATCCTGTCGCGGCGGCTCGGATCGGGCGAGGCCGGTGACGACACGGTCGGCTTGCTGATGCGGGTGCATCTGAAGCGCGGCGAGATCCGGCAGTTGGTCGGGCGTGACGAGGAGGCGATGGAGGACTTTCGCGCCTTGGAGAAGCTGGCACGCGGCGCCCACGACGTCATGCGGGTCGCGATGTCCCACAACCGGATCGGCGAGCTGCTCCGCCTGCGCGGCGACTACGACGGAGCGCTGGACGCCGTGGCGCAGGCGCGGCTGGCGGCGGGGCCGATCGCCGACGAACGGGCGCTTGCCGATGCCGCCACGCTCGCGGGCCAGGTGCACTTTCACCGCGGCGAGTTCGACGCGGCGCTCGCCGCCCACGGCGAGGCGTTGGAGGCGCGGCGGCGCGGGGGTGACCTGGCACGTGCGGCCCACGATCTCAACAAGATCGGCAACATACGGTACTACCGTGGTGACTACGAGGGAGCCCGCGGCGCCTACGAGGAGGCGCTCGGCATGGAGCGGGAGAACGGCGATCGCCGTGGCATGGCCGAGAGCCTGATGAACCTGGGCTCCACCTGGCTCCAGCTTGGGGACGCCGCCGCGTCGCTTGACCATCACCGTGCGGCGCTGGCGCTGAAGCGAGACATCGGCGATCGCCGCTCGCTGGCGATGAGCCTCAATAATCTCGGCCTCGCTCTCGAGAGCCTCGGACGCCTCGACGATGCTCGATCGCACCACGAGGAGTCGCTGGCGATCAAACGGGAGATCGGCGACCCGCGCGGCGTCTCCATCTCGCTCTCCAACCTCGCCGAGATCTACCAGAAGACCGGGTTCCTCGAGGCCGGGCTCAAGGCGGCCGAGGAGTCGCTGGCGCTCAAGGAGAAGATCCAGGATCAGATGAGCGTTCCGTATGCGTTGAATACGATCGGTGCACTGCTGCTCTCGCTCGGACGTCCCCAGGACGCCGAGCAGAGGCATGAGGAGGCGCTGCGTCGCACTCGTGAGATCGGGGACCGCACCGAAGAGGCCCACACGCTCTGCCGGATGGGGGAGTTGCGTCTGGCGCGCGGCGAGCCGGCCGCCGCCTGCGGCCCGCTCGCGGCGGCGCTCGCCCTGGCGCGGCAGGTGGGAGTACGGCAGGGGGAGATCGACTCCCTGTTCGCGTTGGGACAGGCGGAGCTCTCGAGCGGGCGGCTGGAAGCCGCCGCTATTCATGCCGCCAGCCTCGAGCAGCTCGCCGCGGGAGGCGCCCCGGAGATCGGCGCCAAGGCGGACCGGTTGTGGGGACAGCTGCTGGCGGCGCGCGGCGATGCGAAGGGTGCGGCGGCACGGTTCCGGCGGGCACTCGAGCGGGCAGCCGAAGGCGGTCTGCGGGACCTGCAATGGCGCTTGCACGTCGATCTGGCGGCCGTACTGGGGAATACGCAGGAGGGGGAGGACATCCGCCGCCAGGGTGCCATACTGCTCGACGACCTCGCGGCGCGGATCGCCGACTCGGGCAGGCGGCAGGAGTTCCGGCGGGCGGCTGAACAAAAAGGTTGACCCGGAGAGAGGTTCGGCGTATGCTGTAAACGCATCTCGGGTTCAGCTAGATGACCGTCGCCGCTGCGACCCCGACCGGGTCCCAGCCCCTGCGCCGCACTTCCCGTTCCGGTTCTGCCCGGAGGGGCGCGGCAGTCGAGGTCCCGATGTCGGCTTTCCGCCTCCCACAGAGTCTCGCCGCGGTGTTCCTCAGTTTGCTTGCGGTGACGGCCGCGACGGGCGGCATGGCCGAGCTGGGCAGGAAGGGGACCCTGACGGAGGCGACGGGCCTCGATCAGGCGGTCGGGGGAGGGATCGTCGAGTTGACCGCGAATGGCCACGTCTTCACGCGCCCGACCACGGCGGGAAACGACGTGAGGGCGCTGCTGGAACTCCTCGAAGGGGATGTCAACGCCTCTGGAACTGGGCTCGTCGCCACGCACGCCGCGGACGACTTCTCGATCACCGTGACGGGCGCCGGCGGCGCGGAGCTGTCCCAGGTCGGGATCCGGACCACCGATCCCGGGTTCGGCTACGTCAAGGCGGGGCGCGTCTCGGCCGATAGGCACGGCTCGCTGCGCGCGGTCACCGAGGCGGCCAAGGGCCTGGACGCGGGCAGCCTTCCCAGCCGGATCCGAATCGTTGTGAGCGATACGTCCATCCACGAGGTGGAGGTGACCTTGTCCCCGGGGGAGACGCCGGCCAGCATCAACAGCAGAATCGTGACGACGCTGTGCGCCGCCGGGGTCCCCGCCGCGCTGTCTGGGGGCGAGATCGTTTTCACCAGCGGACCTCCCACGGCGATCAGCCGTGGCGTCCTCTGGGAGGACAACGACCGGCGCGACGCCATCCCGCCCGGCATCGTCTCGATCGGGACGACCTCGGGTGCACCCGCTGTGGAGGGGATCCCGACGCTCTCGGACCTGGGTCTGATCGCGCTGGTGACGCTGCTCGCTGCCGCCGCCGTCTGGCGGCTCCGGGCGACGGCCTGATTCAGAGCCGCGCGCGGCGGGTCCAGAGAATTCCCGGGATCGACTCGACCTCGCGGGCGACCTCGTCCGGGACCGGGCTATCGGTGTTGAGCGCGCCGAGCGCCCGCCCACCGCTCCGGTCGCGGCCGAGCGACATTCCGGCGATGTTGATCCCGGCGGTTCCGAGGATCATCCCTACCTGCCCGATGATCCCCGGACGGTCATCGTTGCGGTAGAGAAAGATCTCCCCCTCCGGCTCCAGCTCGATCGGGTAGTCGTCGAGCCGCACGAGCCGGGGGCGGTGGCGCCCGAATAGGGTGCCGGCGATCGTCCCGTCCCCGGACGCCGTGCGGAACGAGGCGGTTAGCAGGCTGGTGAAATCGGCGTGCTCGCCGCTCTGCACCTCGGTCACCGCGATGCCGATCCGCCGGGCGAGCGCCGCGGCGTTCACCTGGTTCACCGGCTCGCTGAGCACGCTAGCCAGATACCCCTTCAGGATCGCGGCGGTGAGCAGCCCGGTCGGGAGCTCCAGGAGATCCCCGGCGTATTCGACCCGGATCTCCCTCAGCGGCGCCTCCTGCAACTGCGCCCCGAGCCGGCCGAGCTTCTCGGCCAGCGCGCGGTAGGGATCGAGGCGCTGCCGCAGCGCCGGCTCCACCATCTCGGCGTTGAGCGCATGCCGGGCGATCCCGTGGCGCAGGAAGTCGCAGATCTGCTCCGCGATCCTCGCCGCCACCTTCTCCTGAGCCTCCTGGGTGGACGCGCCGAGGTGCGGGGTGGCGATCACACCCGGCAGCCCAAGCAGCGGCGACCCTGCCGGCGGCTCCGTCTCGAAGACGTCGAAGGCGGCCCCGGCGACCCGCCCCGATCGCACGGCCTCCGCCACCGCCGCTTCATCGAGGATGCCGCCCCGCGCGCAGTTGATCAGGCGGATCCCCGGCTTTGCCCGCAGCAGCGCCGCCGCGTCGATGAGATGATGGGTCTGCGGGGTGAGCGGCGTGTGGACGGTGAGAAAGTCCGCCCGCTCCAGCAGCGTGCCGAGGTCGACGATCTCCGTCTGCATCCGGCTGGCCTGCTCCTCGGGGAGGAACGGGTCGTGCGCCAGGATCTCCATCCCGAAAGCGCGCGCGCGGTGCGCCACCTCTCGGCCAATCTTGCCGAGCCCGATCACCCCCAGCGTCTTGCCGTGCAGCTCCACGCCGAGCTGCCGCCGCTCCCAGCGCCCGGCGGCGACCGACTGGCAGGCGGCCGGGATATCGCGCGCCAGCGCCAGCAGCAGCGCGAGGGTGTGCTCGGCGGCCGAGATCGTGTTCCCGCCCGGCGTGTTCATCACCACGACGCCCGCCTCGGTCGCCGCCGCGACGTCGATGTTGTCCACCCCCTCTCCCGCGCGCCCGACCACCTTGAGATCGGGAGCGGCATGGAGCAGCTCCTGATCGACGCGGGTGGCGCTGCGCACGACCAGGGCGTCGGCGTCGGCCAGCAGCCGCTCGAGCTCCGCGCGCGGCAGGCCAGGCTGGGACACGACTTCGAACCCCGGCTCCTGCGCGAGGCGCTCGGCGCAGGCGGCCGCGAGCGCGTCGGCAATCACGATCTTCGGCATCGGTCCTCCGGTTGACCCGAGGCGCCGCTCGCTCCGGCCTCCGGACTCGAGGAGCCCTCCGCGTCGCGCTCCAGATCGACGCGGTGCAAGGGGGTGTACCCGGCGCTGATCGCCGCGGCGGCCTGCGCCATGACTGTGCCGGGAACCGCTCCGCGGGCGGGCGTCGGCAGCGGCTCGCCGATCACGACGTCGATCCTACCCGGACGCGGCACCCAGCGGCTGCGCGGCATCACCGCGCGGCTGCCACTCACCGTCACCGGCAGGATCGGCACGCCGGTCTGCTGGGCGAGATGAAAGGCCCCCTTCTTGAGCGGGCGCAGGTGGCCGTCCGCGCTGCGCGTCCCCTCCGCGAACATCAGGACGGAGAGCCCGCCATTCAGCCTCTCGGCGGCGCGCCCGAGGGAGGCCACCGCGCGGTCGTGGCGTCCACGGTCGACCGGTATGAACCCCGCCAGACCGAGCGCCCACCCGAACACCGGGATCCAGAACAGCTCGCGCTTCGCCACCACCCGGAACGGAATCTGCAGGGAGACGAAGAGGGCCGGGATGTCGAAGAGGCTCTGGTGGTTCGAGATCATGAGAAACGGCCCGTGGGCCGCGCGTTCTTCGTGGTGGGTGGCCACCGAGATCCCCGCGGTGAACAGGATCACACGCGACCACAGCCGTCCGAGGGCGAGGGTGGGATCGCGGCGCGGGGCGATCAACGTCGCCGACATCGCGATGACGCCGAGAACCAGCGTGTGAAACGGCAGCAGCAGCAGGCACAGGAGACCGCGGGGAGATGGCATAGGGCTCGACCCGACTCCGTTGGGAGGGGGCCGGAGTATAAGGAGCGCGACGCAGCCTGTCAACGCGCAGGCGCCGGGCGGCGTTCCCCGGCTGCCGGCGCCGCAGTTGTCTGCTTGACATCCAGACCGCGACACGTTACGAGGAAGGGCCATGGCAGGTGATCCGCATCAGCTGGAGCTGCGGCTCCGCGAGTTCCGGCTCAACGGCTTCCTGATCCTGCGCGCCTTCCTTCCCGCCGATCTGGTGGCCCAGATGTATCTCGAGCTGGAGCCGATCCTGCGGGCCGAGTACCTGACCTGGCAGCGCGGAGAGTCCAGGTCGGCTCGCGGACCGGCCCGCTTCGCCTTCGACATCTCCCGCTACGCGGAAGTGATGCGGGGAGGAGCGCTCGCCGACGACCGCTACCGCCGGCACCCGGAGATCGAGACGCTCGTGACGGCGATCCTCCGTCCCGCCTCCTGGGTGCGCGGCTGGTCGCAGGTCGAGTGTGTGTGGCCGGGGTCGAAGCACATGGACTGGCACTCCGATCAGACGCTCGACGACACGCGCAATCCGGACGACCCCAATCGGACCTCCCGGATCACCTACAACATCCCGCTGGTCGATTTCACCTGGGCGAACGGCTCCATGGAACTGCTGCCGGGATCCCATTGGCAGCCACGCTCGTTCCAGTCCGCCTCCTTCAACGAGGTGGCCAACGTCTATCCGGTCTCGCTCCGGCTGCAGCGCGGCGACGTGGTGCTGCGCGACGGCAACACCCTCCATCGCGGCACTCCGAACCTGTGTGAGCAGCCGCGCCCGATGCTGGATCAGACCTACAAGGTCGACGACGGGGGGGAACCGCGGGGGGTGGCACCGGCGACGACCGTCCCGGAGGCCGGCCCTTGACCGGGTTCGTTTCGCGGCGCGTCGGCGTGGACACCGGGGGGACGTTCACCGACCTGATCGAGATTGCGGACAATGGGTTCCGCGTCCTCAAGGTCCCGTCCACTCCGGCCGATCCTTCGCGAGCCGTCCTGGCGGGGATCGCGGCGCTCGGTCCGGGGGATCCGGAGGTCGTGCACGGCACGACCGTCGCCACCAACGCGCTGCTCGAGCGGCGCGGCGCGCGCACCGCGGTCGTCACCACAGCGGGATTCGCCGACCTGCTCGAGATCGGGCGACAGGCCCGCCCGCGGCTATACGACCTGGAGCCGTGGCGGGAGCCGCCGCTGGTGCCGCGCGAGCTCAGGCTCGAGATCGGCGAGCGGACGCTCGCTACCGGAGCCGTCGAACAGTTCCCGGAGGCGGCGGACATCGCGGCGGCGATCGCGGCGCTGAGACGCCTGGGGGCGGAGTCGGTCGCGGTCGCCTTCCTGCACAGCTACAAGAACCCCGCCAACGAGCTCCGGGTCGGCGAGGCCCTGTCGCAGGCGGGTTTCCCGGTCACCCTCTCGCACCGCGTGCTCCGCGAGTACCGGGAGTTCGAGCGTTTCGCGGCGACGGCGGTGAATGCCTTTCTCCTCCCGGTGATGCAGCGCTATCTCGGCGCGCTCGCGAACGGCATTCCCGGCGGGCTGCGCGTGATGCGCAGCAACGGCGGCTCGATCTCGGCGGCTGCCGCGGCTGCGCTGCCGGTGCAGACCATCCTCTCCGGCCCGGCGGGGGGGGTCGCCGCCGCGGCCACGCTCGCGCGCCTTACCGGGGAGGCGCGCATTCTCACCTTCGACATGGGGGGGACCTCCACCGACGTTGCGCTGCTCGAAGGCGAGCCGCGGCTCGGCAGGGAGCTGGAGGTCGCCGGCTGGCCGATCCGCGTGCCGGTGCTCGACATCCACAGCGTCGGCGCCGGCGGCGGCTCGATCGCCTGGGCGGACGCGGGAGGGGCGCTGCGCGTCGGCCCGCAGAGCGCGGGGGCGGATCCCGGCCCCGCCTGCTACGGTCGCGGCGACCAGCCCACCGTGACCGACGCGAACCTCGTCCTCGGTCTGCTGCGGCCGGACCGGTTCCTGGGTGGCGCAAAGCGGCTCGACCGCGAGGCCGCCCACGCGGCGGTGGCAAGGCTCGGCGCGGCGCTCCAGCTCTCGCCGCTCGCGGCCGCCGCGGGGATTGTGCAGGTCGCCGAGACGGTCATGGAGCGCGCCCTCCGGGTGATCTCCGTCGAGCGCGGTGTCGACCCGCGCGGTGCCGTCCTCTACTGCTTCGGCGGGGCCGGCGGCCTGCATGCGGCGAACCTGGCGCGAGCGCTCGGAATCCCGCGCGTGCGCGTGCCGCTGCACCCGGGCCTGTTCTCCGCCCTCGGGATGCTCGCGAGCGACGTGGTCCTCGACGCCTCCGAGACGGTGCTCCGCCCGCTCGCCGCCGCCGAGAGCGCGGGGTTCGAGCAGGTCTGGAAGCGGCTCGAGGAGGAGGCGCGCGAGCGGCTCGCGGCGGAGGTGATCGACGGGGAGGCGCGCCTCGAGCGCACCGCCGACCTGCGCTACCGCGGACAGTCGTTCGAGCTCGCGGTCCCGTTCGGAGCGGAGATGGCCGCCGCGTTCCACGCCCAGCACGCCGCACGACACGGGCATGCGCAGCCCGAGCGGGCGATCGAGGTCGTGCACCTGCGGCTGCGCGCCATCGGGCCCGGGTCGCCCGTGCGGTTCCCCGAGGCGAGGCCGGGAGACCCCGATCCGGGTCCGGCCCGCATCGCCGACGGGCACACGCTCGTGCTGGACGGGGCGGAGCAGCGGGTCGAGGTGTTCGAGCGGGAGCGGCTCCGGGCCGGAATGCGGCTCCGCGGGCCGGCCCTCGTGGTGGAGTACTCGTCGACGACCTGGCTCCCTGCGGGCGCGGCGGCCGAGGTGGATCGCCGCGGATCGCTGGTGCTGGAGGTGCAGGCGTGACCTTCGACCCGGTGCGAATCGAGCTCTTCCATCATCGTCTCGGCGGCATCGCCGAGGAGATGGGGGCGGCGCTGCAGCGCTCCGCCTTCTCGCCGAACATCAAGGAGCGCCGCGACTATTCCTGCGCGCTGTTCGACGGCGGCGGGCGGATGGTCGCCCAGGGAGAGAACATCCCGGTCCACCTCGGCTCGATGCCGGACGCGGTCGCCGCCGCGCTGCGCGAGGCGCCGCCCGGGGAAGGGGAGATGACCCTGCTGAACGAT
>Ga0184629_10000993_pt1 | contig 11997 bp, 4 predicted proteins | sample PLM4_32_b1_FD_133158 | JGI IMG/M metagenome (GOLD analysis project Ga0184629, IMG submission 133158) | Groundwater sediment microbial communities from an aquifer in East River, Colorado, USA - PLM4_32_b1 | ecosystem: Environmental > Terrestrial > Soil > Riparian zone | place: USA: East River... | reverse complement strand
TGGACATATTCAATCACTTCAAATCCATCGACCACGGGCATGCGGATATCCAGTAAGACAACATCAATGGGATGTTGCGCCAGCATCTCCACAGCTTGTTGTCCATTTTCTACTTCATAAATTTTTTTTACAAACTGAGTTTTTTCCAGCATCGCACGAAGGCTTTCGCGCATAAATAATTGGTCATCAGCAACAAGCACTGTTATGTCTTTCATCGCTCCAAAAATTCAGTCTATAGTAGTTCGTCAAAGATACCCTGAAAACGGAACTAAACACACACCCCCCTGTTTTCAGGGGTTTTGAATTTGCCTATTGTCTTGATCACATCTTCGTGAGTATCTTTAATCGTTAAGGAAATCATAACCAAAAAATTTAACTCACCAGGGTGACTACCTCGGGCTCCAAATAGGTTTACTAATTTCGTAATCAATCGTAAAACACTTTACGATTGATCATTTCGGATAAGTCATCGCGTGATGAGAGTTTTGATGGTTATGATTCCTTAATAACCCGTTACAATAGATCAAAAAGCCTCTTACTGGGTGAGAGGCTTTATTTTTTATGCTCTTTTTCATGGTTTTGATAGAGGGGAAACTTCAAATCTTTATCGCACGGCAGGAATTACTCCCAATCAATTTTTTAATCCCATAACCAAGTCCAAACAATAATTTTTTTCGATCTTTTCACGAAATCCAATTATTGTATGCTAAAAACTTCCTGGAAGAAAATTGCTATCGTCGCGATAGCCGTTGGTATGGTTGCCTTTGGTGTTTTTTATGTCACAAGCAGTAAGGGTACAAGGCCGGCTGTCACTTATGTAAATCCGGCTTTTGGTGAATACATTACTTCCTATACTGCGGGGGTGCTCGGGTCTGGATCAGCCATGCGTATCATCCTGTCGCAGGATGTGGTGGATTCTTCAGCCATAGGACAGGAAACAAACGTAAAACTTTTTTCCTTTAGCCCCTCCATAACCGGAAAGACTGTATGGCTTGACCGGAGGACGGTAGAATTTACGCCAGCGTCCAGATTGATTTCCGGCCAGCTTTATGAGGTTAGCTTTGCTCTCTCCAACCTACTGGAAGTACCTAAAGAGCTTAGCACCTTTGGATATACGTTTCAGGTGATCCCTCAAAACTTCGAAGTTTCCATTGGAAATGTAAAACCTTATGTGAAAACTGAGTTAACACACCAAAAAATAGAAGGTGTTCTCCATACTGCCGATTTTGCTGCGCAGGTTGACGTTGAAAAGATGATGGGGGCACAACAGGAAGGCAAATCATTGAAAATAAACTGGAGCCATGTTGCCGAAGGAAAGGAGCACGTTTTTACGATTGAAGATGTAACACGTAAAGACGCAGCCAGCGCAGTGAAACTTACCATAAACGGCAAAAGCCTGGGCATTAGCCAGACGGAGGATTTGGAAGTCGAAATTCCTGCCTTAGGGGATTTTAAGGTGACGAGTGTTAAGGTGGAACAAAGTTCCAGTCAGCATGTGGTGATCCAGTTTTCAGATCCACTCAACGAAAAACAAAACCTGGAAGGCCTGATCGCTATCAGTGACGTGGGAACACTGGATTTTGAAATTAAAGATAATGAGATCAGAGTCTATCCTCCTGTTCGTCAAACCGGCTCAAAAACACTTACACTCGAAGCGGGTATTCATAACATACTGGATTATAAAATGAAAGAGGGCAGCTCCATGGACGTTGTTTTTGAGCAATTGAATCCTGCCGTGCGGTTTACCGGAAAAGGCTCTGTGTTGCCCAGCACCGATGGACTTATCATGCCATTTGAGGCTGTGAATCTAAAATCAGTCGATGTAGAAATCATTAAGATCTACGAAAAGAATGTTATTCAGTTTTTTCAGGTAAATGATTTTGAAGGGGGATCTGAATTGCGAAGGGTTGGCAAGCCTGTTCTGAAAAAAACAATTGCACTAGACAATGCCGGTGTTACCGATCTGGGCAAGTGGAATCGCTTTACCCTCGATCTTACCAAGTTGATCAACACGGAACCCGGGGCTATTTACCAGGTACGCATTGGCTTTAAGAAATCCTACCTGGCCTATGCTTGTGAAGGTGAAACAGGGTCTGACACTTCCAATGGAATGACGAGTCTGGGTGACGACGACTGGGAGCAACAAGAGGAAGGTGAGGCGAGTAATTGGGATTCCTATGAGGAATATTACTATAGTGAAGATTACGATTGGGAACAACGCGACAATCCTTGCCACGCCTCTTATTATACCGGCAACAGAAATATCAAAAAGAATGTGTTGGCATCAGATCTTGGTTTATTGGCCAAGCGTGGAAGTGACGGGAATACGATTGTTTTTGTGAATGACCTGAAAACCACTGATCCTCTTTCAGGTGTTATCCTTGAATTATACGATTATCAACAACAATTGATCGGTACGGCTTCCTCGGGCACGGATGGAAAAGCGATCATCTCCACCAAAGAAATTCCATTTGTGCTGCTAGCCAAAACCGGAGCACAGCGTGGTTACTTGAAACTTCCGGATGGTGAATCCCTTTCCATTAGCAATTTTGATGTTGGTGGTGAACACGTTAATAAAGGTTTAAAAGGATTTCTATATGGTGAGCGAGGCGTGTGGCGCCCCGGGGATTCTTTATATATGACTTTTATCCTTGAAGATAAACTCAAACTATTGCCCGCTACACATCCCGTTGTTTTCGAACTTCAAAATCCGCAAGGTCAGATAACAAATCGTGTTATTCGATCCAATAGCGAAAACGGATTTTACAAATTTAGTACGAGTACCACTTCGGATGCTCCTACGGGCAATTGGAACGCTCGTGTGAAAGTGGGTGGTGCGGAGTTTACGCAACAAGTTAAAATCGAAACCGTAAAGCCTAACCGTCTAAAAATCAACTTGGATTTTGGGGTGGATAAACTCACCGCCGGAAATGGTAACATTTCCGGAAATTTGCAAGTCAACTGGTTACATGGTGCTCCCGGACGTAATCTTAAAGCTACTTTTGAAGTTCTACTCACCAAAGCTGAAACAAAATTTCAGCGCTATCCGGATTTTACATTTGACGATCCTTCACGCGAATTCAACAGTGAAGCAAAGACTATTTTCGAAGGGTATACGGATGATACAGGCCACGCAACCGTAAATGCAACGTTAGAGGCATCGGAAACCGCACCGGGTATGCTTAACGCTATATTCCGCGGAAAGGCGTTTGAGGAAAGCGGAAACTTCAGCATGGATCGCTTTACAATTCCTTACTATCCTTATGAATCTTTTACAGGCATACGGTTGCCACCGGGCGATAAGGCGCGTGGAATGCTGCTAACAGATACAACGCATCGTGTGGATGTAGTTACCTTAGATGCGGATGGAAATCCTGTCTCACGCGAACGTATTGAAATGACGATACACAAACTGGAGTGGCGCTGGTGGTGGAATAGTGATGGCGAGGATGCGAACTATATGTCTACTTCCTATTCACAACCTATTGCAAAGGGAACAACAAAAACCGTTAATGGAAAAGGAGGTTGGGATTTTAAAATCAAATACCCTGAATGGGGCCGTTATTATGTAAGAGCTTACGATCCGGTATCGGGTCACGCTGCCGGTAAGGTCGTGTACATCGATTGGCCGGGTTGGGCGGGTCGTTCAAGAGGAGGTAATCAAGGGGCAACAATGTTGTCGTTTACTTCGGATAAGCCAGCGTACTCCATTGGAGAGAAAGCAACCCTTGTCATTCCTGGTAGTGAGCAGGGGAGAGCCCTGGTGAGTATTGAAAATGGAAGCAGTGTCATTCAAACTTACTGGGTAGAAACAAAAAAAGGCGATAACCCTTTCAGTTTTGTGGTGACAAAAGAGATGACTCCAAATATTTTTGCGCACATCACGTTGATTCAGCCTCATGCTCAGACTTCCAATGATCTGCCCATAAGATTATATGGTGTCATCCTCATGAAAGTAGAAGATCCTGAAACTCATCTTAACCCGGTCATTACCATGCCTGATGTTCTGGAGCCAGGCAAAGAAGTGGTTATTAAAGTTTCAGAGCAATCTAATCGTAAAATGACGTACACCCTCGCGTTGGTTGATGAGGGATTATTAGATCTTACCCGCTTTAAGACACCCGATGCCTGGAACCGTTTTTATGCCCGTGAAGCGTTAGGTGTAAAAACATGGGATCTCTATGACGATGTAATCGGTGCTTTTGGTTCACGTATTGAACGCTTGTTGGCTATTGGAGGAGATGCCGAACTGGCAGCGAGTAAGGAAGACGACGCAAAGGCGAATCGCTTCAAACCTGTGGTGAAATTCCTGGGACCCTTTACCATCAATAGTGGAAGCTATGAACACAAGTTTATTATGCCCCAATACATCGGCTCCGTAAAAACAATGGTGGTAGCCGGTTATGAAGGTGCCTATGGAAAAGCGGAAAAAGCAACACCAGTTCGTAAACCGTTGATGGTATTGGCGACGTTACCGCGGGTGCTGGGGCCGGAAGAAAAACTAAAACTCCCGGTGACACTCTTCACGATGGAGAAAAACATCAGGAATGTTAAAGTAGATATTAAAACTTCAGGACCTTTGCAAGTCGGTACCACCTCACAAACGGTTGCCATGACTGGCGCTGACATGACTGTAGAATTTGACCTGTCGGTAAAAAGCGCTATTGGCGTTGGTAAAATTGAAGTGACTGCTTCCTCCGGAAGTTATACAGCAACTGATGTTATTGAGATTGAAATCCGGAACCCTAATCCTCCTGTCTCAAAAGTTCAGGAAGTGATTCTGGATGCCGGCAAAATATGGAACAATGCGGTTGCACCGGTAGGTATGGTTGGAACAAACTCAGCAATCCTGGAAGTATCAAGTTTACCGCCTGTAAATCTTGGCCAGCGGATGAAGTACCTTCTTCAATATCCCTATGGATGCATTGAGCAAACAACATCTTCTGTGTTTCCACAACTGTATCTTGATCAGGTAAAAGCTTTAACGGATGGTGAAAGGGTTGCCATTCAGAATAATGTAAACGACGGGATTGAGCGCTTGAAATTATTCATCACACGTGATGGGGGCTTTGCCTACTGGCCGGGTGGTGAAGATTCTGAAAGCTGGGCCTCCACCTATGCCGGGCACTTCCTGATAGAAGCTGAGGCAAGAGGGTACTTGGTACCTAACGACATGCTTAGACGCTGGAAGAAATATCAACGCAATAAAGCACAGGCATGGCGAAAGAATCAGGAATCCTACAGTAGTGAATTGATACAGGCATACCGCCTTTATTCGCTGGCCCTGGCTGGAGATCCGGAACTTGGTGCTATGAACAGGCTTCGCGAACAGCAGGGTATTCCGTCCACTGCAGGTTGGATGCTTGCGGCAGCGTATGTTAAAGCCGGTCAGCCCGAAGCCGGAAAAAAATTAATTGATAATTTAGCGACAACCGTCAAACCCTATCAGGAGATGGCCTATTCCTACGGGTCTGACGTTCGTGATAAAGCCATAATTCTGGAAACGCTGTTATTGCTCAATGAGCGGACCAAGGGTTTTGAATTATTGAAAGACATTTCTGCAGCATTGAGTAATTCATCGTATTGGATGAGTACACAGACTATAGCCTGGTCCCTCAAGGCCGTAGGTACCTTTGCAAGCGCTGAGAAAAAAGGCGAGCTTAAGTTTACCTATACCTATAACGGGAAAGACGTAACGGCTAAAACAGATTTGCCCATTGCACAAGTTCAATTACCCGTGGATGGAGCTAAATCACCTTCCTTGAAACTCGTAAGTGAAAGTAAAGGGACTTTGTTTGTAAGACTAATTACAGAAGGTACACCTGCACGCGGTAATGAGGAAGAAGGTGAAAGTAATTTGAAGGTTACCGTAGCATACACCGATTCGGATGGATCGCCCATCGATCCAACCAAGCTGGAACAAGGGACCGAATTTATTGCAACGGTATCTGTAGCTAACCCTGGCCTGCGGGGACTCTACAAAAATCTGGCCCTGAATCAAATATTTCCATCCGGGTGGGAAATAAATAACCTGCGGTTAGATGAGGCTACAGATCGGCTGAGGGGAGATGTACCAACATATCAGGATATCCGGGATGACCGGGTATACACCTACTTTGATCTGTTACCCAATCAACGCAAAACATTTAAGGTGTTACTCACAGCAAGCTATGCGGGCTCGTACTATTTACCAGCAGTAAATTGTGAAGCCATGTACGATCATGGTGTGTATGCAAGGAAAAAAGGGCAGGTAGTTGAAGTCGTGAAGAGAATTACGCAATAAACTTGTTCCTTAGATAAGTGTGAGCAATAACGGGGTACCAAATAACTATCAATTCAATTGCCACGAGCTTTAGCTCGTGGATTTAAAGTTATTGAGGTGCATGGGCCTTAGCCCAATAAATTCAAAAAAGGATTTTATTAAAATACATGGCATTTTTAAAAGTTTACATCCATTTTATTTGGTCTACAAAAAACAGGGAGCCATTTCTTGATTCATCTGAATTGAGACAAAAAGTGTGGGAGCATATGAGAGAAAATTCAAAGGATAAGGGAATTCTCATTGATACAATAAATGGTTATCAGGAACATTGTCATTGTTTAATTTCCCTGGGGATAGATCAGACAATAAGCAAGATAATGCAGTTATTAAAAGGAGTATCATCCTTTTGGATCAATAAGCATCATCTGTCTAAACTAAAATTCGAATGGCAGGCCTGCCTGCCGAAGGGTAGCCTCCCCGCGTGAAGTTATACACAGGCAGTACGGCCCGCAGGCAGGAGGAGTATTTTGCAGTTTCTGTTTCCGAATCAATAATTCACAAAATCAGAGAATATATCAAGAATCAGGAAGATCACCACAAAAATAAAACTTTTGAGCAGGGGTACGATCAGTTCATCGAGAAGTACAGGTTTCAAAAATTTACCGGATAGTAGTTTGGCTAAAGCCCGGTTTTTTTGTTTGCATCAAATTCCACGAACTAAAGTTCGTGGCAATTGATTACGGTAAAAATGATTTGTATTGAACATGAAACGTCTGAGAAAATATAAATGGCACCTGGTAGGGATTTTCCTTCTCTTCTGCATGTACTATTATATTCTTCCCAAAGAACTCTTTCATGACCCTTATTCTACTGTACTGGAAGATTCAGACGGAGAATTGCTGAGCGCCTCCATTGCTGCCGACGGGCAGTGGCGTTTTCCGGAAGTAACTGCTGTTCCTGAAAAATTTTCTAAAGCATTAATGGTATTTGAGGATAAGCGTTTCAGACATCACCCGGGTGTAGATATACTATCGTTAGGCCGCGCCATCAAACAAAATATTCAGGAAGGTGGTGTAATAAGCGGAGGAAGCACGATCACTATGCAGGTTATACGTCTTTCGCGAAAAAGAAAACCAAGAACCGTTTTTCAAAAAATTATTGAAATCACACTGGCTACACGGTTGGAGCTGCGGTATACAAAAGATGAAATTTTGTCGCTGTACGCCTCGCACGCGCCTTTTGGTGGAAATGTTGTTGGTCTTGAAGCCGCATGCTGGCGGTATTTTGGTCGTGATCCGCAAGAACTTTCCTGGGGAGAAGCAGCTTTACTGGCGGTGTTGCCCAATGCACCTTCCTTAATTCATCCTGGAAAAAACCGTGACCGGCTGAAAGCAAAGCGCGATCTCCTGTTAGATAAATTAAAAGAGGAAGGCAACCTTGATGCTTTCACGTGTTCATTATCGAAAGATGAACCTATTCCGGAAAAACCACACCCCCTTCCGCGATATGCCCGACACCTTTTGTCGCGCGCCTCAAATGAAGGTTATACCGGACATAAGGTTCAAACTACAATTCAACCTTCTCTTCAAGTACTTGTCGAACAAATAATAAATGACCATCATCAACGATTAAAAGGTAATCAGATATTTAATGCAGCTGCTTTGGTAGTGGAGGTTAGAACAGGCAACGTCCTGGCATATGTTGGGAATACTGACGTAAAAGAAAAGGGGCATAGCGAGGCAGTCGATGTTATTGCAGCCTCCAGAAGCACAGGAAGTATACTGAAACCTTTTCTTTATGCAGCGATGTTGGATGCTGGCAAAATACTGCCCCGCACATTGGTACCCGATATTCCTACCGTTATCAGTGGTTTTTCTCCTAAGAATTTTTCTAAAGAATATAATGGTGCTGTATCAGCTGACAAAGCGTTAATCCGTTCACTGAATATTCCCGCGGTACATATGTTGCGAAATTACCGCTATGAAAAATTTCATTCCTTATTGGGCAGCATAGGGATGAGTACACTTACCCATCCACCCGATCATTATGGTCTTTCATTAATTCTTGGCGGAGCTGAGGGAACACTATGGGATATTACAGGTATGTATGCCTCCATGGCCAGGACACTTACGAATTATTTCAATCATCCGGGGAAAAACCGGTACAACCGAAATGATTTTCACGCATTGAATTACTTAAAAGAGGACGCGCTAATGAATAAACAGGCAAGCAGCACACCGCCCACTCCTGATCCATTACCCGATTTGGAAGAAACTTCATGGCTAAGCGCGGCTTCAATCTACCAGACGTTCGACGCTTTAAAAGAAGTTTATCGGCCGGGTGAAGAATCCGGGTGGAAGTATTTTAGCAGCACAAAAAAAATTGCCTGGAAGACGGGTACGAGTTTTGGCTTTCGCGATGGCTGGGCGGTTGGTGTTACACCCGATTATGTTGTGGGTGTGTGGGTGGGAAATGCCGATGGAGAAGGACGGCCCGGACTGACTGGAACAGATGCCGCTGCTCCTGTCATGTTTGATATCTTCTCACAGCTTGATGGACAGCATTGGTTTCAACAACCGCGTATGGAGATGGAGCAGATTACGATATGCGCCATAAGCGGTCAGCGAAATACCCTTCACTGTAATCAGATAGATACGGTCTGGGTAACCAGGCATGGTTTGCAAAGTTCTCCATGTCCCTATCATAAAGTAATTCACATCTCAAATGACGGGAAATTCAGGGTGCACAGCGGTTGTGAACGAGTGGATCGACTGGCGGAAGTAAACTGGTTTATCCTGCCCCCAACACAGGAGTTTTATTACCGGACGAAAAATATCTCCTATAAACCACTGCCACCGTTTCGAAAAGATTGTCAAGGTTCATCTGCCCTGGTTTCGATGGATTTGATCTACCCTAAGCCCAACGCAAAAATATTCATTCCACGCGAATTGAATGGGAAATTGGGTAGTACGGTATTCGAACTGGCACATCGCAACCCGGCAATAACCGTGTATTGGCATCTTGATGGAGCCTATTTGGGGAGCACTCAAAAGAGCCATCACCTGCCCATTAATCCGGAGGAAGGAAAACATACACTGGTGTTGGTAGACGAAAACGGGGAAGCCTTGGAGGAACATTTTGAAGTACTTTCAAAAATGTAAATCACTGGCTGGTAGAATATTAATTGAATAATATTAATAATTCTTTATTATCTTCGTAACACTTTTTGCGCTTCACAATAAACCCAGTGTTATGAAGACCTTGAAATTTTTTGCACTGGTAGGCTTATTATTCTTTTTTATACTCTTTCAGCCTACCGTAGCAGCACGTCTTGAACAAACCAATCTTGACGATATTCCGAACTATGTCGTGATTGGAGCCTTTTCCAAGCAAACAAACGCCATTAGATTTACAGATCATGCCCAAAAGGACCTGAAACTTGATGCTAAATTCGAAATGAACCTTCGGAGAAATCTATACTATGTGTATGTGCTTAGTACGGAAGACCTGACGTTAGCGGTACAGGAAGCCAGACGGTTGAGGCAGGAGTCTGAGTTCAGAGATACGTGGGTTTATAGAGGGACATTTACCAACGACTTAAGTTCGACGCTAGATCAGACCGCAGCAGTAGATATAAATCCTGTGGCTGATCTGAAAACTGAAGAGCCAAAAACTATTGAAACAGCGCCGGAAACAAAAGTTGAGACCCCTTCAACAGGAACCAGTGGGAATGCTGACTCCTTGTCCGAAAGTTCTAACCTTCCACCTGCCGCCACCGCGGTACCCGATGCCGGAGGAGAGGGAACGAGCTTCTTATTTAAAATTTCCCGGCAGAGTGATTTGAAACGTATACGGGGTGATGTAGATGTTATTGACGTTGACCGAACGCGGAAGATGGGGACGTACAAAGGTAATTTATCGGTAAAGATTTCTTCCCCTCAAAGTAAGTCAGGAAATATGTCGCTGGTGTGTGAAGTCTTTGGCTACCGTAAGGTTCAACGTGATATTAATTATAATGATCCCGAATCGGGACCAGATATTATAAGAGATGCAACTGGTTCTGTGGTCGTCCCCTTTGAATTGGAGCGGCTCAAAAAAGGCGATATAGCCGTAATGTATAATGTTTACTTCTTTAAAGATGCGGCCATCATGCGCCCCGAATCCCGTTATGAAGTAACCAGTCTACTGGAAATGATGAATGAAAATCTTAAATATAAAATTAAGATTCACGGACATACCAACGGAAATGCTGCTGGTAAGATTATTTCGATGAGCAAGGATAGTCAGAATTTTTTCTCCCTGACGGATACAAAAGAGGGATTGGGTTCAGCAAAGGAATTATCCGAAGAACGGGGAAACATCATACGCGATTACCTGGCAAGTAATGGAATTGACCTCAAACGTATGGAGGTAAAAGCATGGGGTGGCAAGAAGCCAATTCACGATAAGCTCAGTAATCGTGCCCAGGAAAATGTGCGGGTTGAAATTGAAATACTTCAGGAATAGTTTTCGAATCTCCAACGTCATTGTGAGCACTAACTCGTCATCGCTTTCAGCACATCATGCTGCGTGATGATATGAACCTTTTCCCCTGAATCTCTTACTAAAACAGCTTTATTGTCTTTGTTTAATAGAGAAGAAAGAACATCCAATGTACTGTCGGGGGCGACAAAGAGCATGGGTTTGTCCATGATATCGCCCACTTGTTTATTCTGAAGTTGGGGATCCTGGATTATCTTTTCGAGCAAGCTGGATGAACTTACGCTGCCCACAAAATTTTCATTTTCAATTACCGGTATTTGGTCTATACCTTCACGATTCATCACCCGTATTGCTTCAGTCACCTTCGCAGATTTGGCTACCGTAAACAAACTATCCTTTCCATTTCGGCCGGAAATAATTTCGCGTGCTGAACCGAAGGAGCGTGTTTCTAAGAAACCATGATCCTTCATCCATTGGTCGTTATACACTTTGGCCAGATAACGCGTGCCATGATCTGGGAGAAGAATGACCATAATATCATCTTTCTTCAGGAACTCGCGTGCATATTCCAGCGCTCCATGAATGGCGGAACCGCTTGACCATCCTACAAAAAGACCTTCTTCACGGGAAAGTCTTCGCGCACCAATAGCGCCATCTTTGTCTGTTACTTTAATGAAGTGATCAATGACATCGAAGTTGACATTCTTTGGAAGGATATCTTCTCCAAAGCCTTCAGTCAAATAAGGATAGATTTCATTTTCATCAAATACACCCGTCTCTTTATACTTTTTGAAGACGGAGCCATAGGTATCAATTCCAATGGTTACAAGTTTCGGGTTTTGTTCTTTGAGATACATTGCAGTACCACACATGGAGCCGCCCGTTCCAACGGTAGCTACATAGTGCGTAATTTTTCCGTCCGTTTGTTTCCATATCTCCGGTCCGGTGGTTTCATAATGCGCCGCCGTGTTGGAGAGGTTATCGTATTGGTTAGGGTAAAAGGAATTTGGAATCTCTTTGTTCAGCTTTCGCGCAATGGAATAATAGGAACGCGGATCCTCAGGGGCTACGTTTGTTGGACAAACAATGACTTCGGCGCCAACCGATTTGAGGATGTTTATTTTCTCCTGCGATTGTTTATCAGCCATGGTAAAAATACAACGGTAACCTTTTGCGATCGCTGCCAGGGCCAGGCCCATTCCGGTATTTCCGGAAGTACCTTCGATTATAGTCCCTCCAGGCTTGAGCAAACC
>Ga0184629_10000991_pt1 | contig 12013 bp, 10 predicted proteins | sample PLM4_32_b1_FD_133158 | JGI IMG/M metagenome (GOLD analysis project Ga0184629, IMG submission 133158) | Groundwater sediment microbial communities from an aquifer in East River, Colorado, USA - PLM4_32_b1 | ecosystem: Environmental > Terrestrial > Soil > Riparian zone | place: USA: East River... | reverse complement strand
TAATGTAAATACGATTATTTTTAGAAAATATATTTTTACACATAGCACTATGAAAACTATCTTGAGCAAAGCGTCTTTCATTTTCTATTTTAATCTATGTTTCTATGTGTTTAAATTCATTTTCAAGAAGTTAATAATTCTTAATAAAATATGAAAAACAATATCCTCACCACTGAAAATTTAAGCATTGGATACACTTCCAAAAAAGAAACTGTGACCATTGCCGAAAACCTCAACTTGAACTTGCAAGCTGGAAAACTGATTGCTTTGATTGGGGCAAATGGAATTGGAAAATCTACGTTATTACGTACCATTACCGGAATTCAAAAGCCTTTGCAGGGAACTGTTTTATTGAATGATAAAAAAATAAGCAGCTACGAACCTTTGGCACTAGCCCAAAATTTAAGCATGGTTTTGACCGAAAAATTACCTCCCAGTAATCTAACCGTTTTTGAATTGGTAGCTTTAGGACGTCAACCTTACACCAATTGGATTGGGACTTTATCGGGTGCGGACATTCAAATCGTTCAAGAAGCAATAGAACTAACGCAAATTGGTCATTTGTCCCAAAAAAAACATTACGAGATAAGCGACGGACAGTTGCAAAAGGTTTTGATTGCAAGAGCATTGGCACAAGACACTCCTTTGATTATCCTGGATGAACCTACTACCCATTTGGATTTATTACACAAAATTTCTTTGCTCAAACTCTTAAGAAAACTGACGCATGAAACAGGAAAATGCATTTTATTTTCGACCCACGACATTGATATGGCCATACAATTGAGTGATGAAATGATTATCATGACTCCAGAAACAGTAGTCCAAGACGAACCTTGTAATTTGATTACCAAAGGAAGTTTTAATACTTTATTCAAAGACGAACATATTATTTTTGACAATGAAAAAGGGAAGTTTATTATTACTTAAGAAGTTGTGAGTTATCGGTTATGAAACTGAACGCTAAAAAACTGAATACTGAACACTTCTCCTAAACTCCTTTCAACAAATTAATACTTACCGTCGCAATTTCTGAATCTGGAAATTTTTTAAAATATTTGGCATCTGGATACAATCCCGCTTCGGCAGCAATTTTATGCAGCACCTCAATTTCAACTATAAATTGATCCGAAAAACCATGTGATGCGTCATAGGCCGTCGCGGCTGTTTTTCCTAAATTTGCCGCTGTCAAATGAGGCGAAACGGTATGTAATTCTATGATAAGCAATCCAAATTTCCGAACATAAGGCGACCATTTATTGAAGTGTTCCAATAAATTATCCTCGACTAGATTATTGCTAATTCGCATTCCTCTATGTGCAAACGCCCCTGTTGAACTGCTTATTCTGCTCTTTGTAATTTGTTTTGGCATTTCCCAAATGCGGTTGTGGTCCAGAAAAGTTCTCACATTCAACAAATCTTTCAAATCGATATTATAATTCTCCCGTAAATCTTCGGCTAGCAAATCTGGTCTGCCAATGTCTCCCCAAATTACCTTGGCCCAAATATCGGCTTTGATCAAATTAGCTCGGGTTACTTTAAGAGCCGCTTGATTATAATCGGCACCAACCAAAAATAAAGGATGGGTATTTAGCATTTTTCCTCTCAAAGTTTGACGCTCAATTACATCAAAAATATGTTCCAAGAAAGCACCGTTTCCACAACCCATATCCAGTATTCCTTTGGGCTGTTCTTCTATGGGTAAATTAAATAATTTGATAATAATTTCGTCTATTACTTTAAAATAAGTGTCGTGCGCACCTCCACTTCCCCACACATTCATTTCACGATCAACATGAATTTCATCTTCTCCATCCCCAACAATTCTTAAAATAGCAGGGTTGCCAAAAATTAATTCATCCATTTTACTAAAGGTAGGCAAATACGAAACCGTTACGCCATAAGCCGAAGCTCTTTTGGCAAAAAATAAACCTGTTTCGGTAAACTGATAATTGCCGTTTTTTTGTGTAAACCATCCTAAATAAACCAAGAAATCGAGTATGATTTTGAAATGTTCGGGTGACTTATGAAACTCCTCCGGACGAAAGGAGATTTCCATGAAATATTTATGAAACATGCCGCTCATACCGAGACGCACCAGTGTTGGACCAACCAAAAAACCCTCAATATGTTTTAAAATCTGATGTTGCAGGGTATTCGTCAAAGAATCCGTTGAGAACGAAATTCCGTAATTGTTTTTGTATTTTTCGAAAATAGATTTTAAACGTTCGAAAGGAGCTTCTTCAAATAATCGGGGATGAAAATCCATAGAAAATTGCAATAACTCCACCACATCTTTATATAATGGGAACAGAGAAAAAGCAATTTCACTTTTCTCATTTATACTAATGGCAATTTCGTCAGTACTTGCATTAATGTGATAATCGAGAAAACCTTGAGAAGCCAAAACCCGCAACCCCACATTGAGATAGCCTTCATTGGCTTTGAAGTGGGTGGTAAGTTCAGAAAGATTTATCTCTTTTTTGTCTAAAATATAGGCTAATACTCCCTTTTTATACAAACAAAAAGCTACAGGAGCAGTTACTAAACCGTCTAGGTGTTTAAAAATGCTACTTCTTAAGGAAATGTTATCTATCATAGAAAGCAATTTAAGACAAGATCATAATGTCTATCTCAAATATATGAAATTTCCTTTAAAAAAATATAAAGATTTCATAGTCAGCTTATTTCAACAATCTCATTCTAAATCCCTAATCCAATCTGTCGTTTCGCCTCTCCAATAACAAAAGCAACCGAATTGGCAATATTAAAACTCCTGATTAATGGCGACATAGGAATAGTCAAGTGATTTTCGAATAATGCCAAAACTTCAACGCTCAAACCTTTACTTTCTTTCCCAAAAACCAACCAATCCCCGTCTTGAAATTGATTCTCCAAATAAGACTTTTCGGCATGGGAACTCATCAGAAAAACTCTGGAATGATCTGGAATTTGAGACATCCATTCGGCAACATTTTGGTATTCGGTTACATCAAGGTGTACCCAATAATCTAGTCCGGAACGTTTCAAATTTTTATCATTGATAACAAATCCAAAAGGATGAATTAAGTGCAAACGGCTTTGGGTGCCTACGCACAAACGACCAATATTTCCGGTATTATTAGGTATTTCGGGTTCTATGAGAACAATGTTTAACATGGGAATTTAGATAATAGATGATAGACTAAAAAATAATAGATTTATGATTGATTTTTTCAATTTTCATTAAAAAAATCATCGACTTCCAAGACTTCTCCGGCTTGTAAATCCTTCAAATATACGTTTCCTATTCGGACTCTCACTAATCTCAGGGTAGGAAAACCAACTGCTGCCGTCATTTTTCGCACTTGTCGAAACTTTCCTTCATTGACCGTAATAGAGGCCCATGAGGTAGGACCGTGACGTTCATCCCGAATCTTTTTTCCTCTTGCTCCAAAATTAGGAATTTCGCTAACTATAAAAGCTTCGCAGGGTTTGGTGATGTATTTTTTGCCATTAAAACCAATCTCAACGCCTTTTTTCAATTGCTCTATCGCTTCTGATGTAATAATGCCATCGACTTGTACATAATATTCTTTATCGACTTTTTTGCTCCGAATGATTTCGCTCATTTTTCCGTTGGTTGTCAATAACAGCAAGCCTTCAGAGTCTTCATCAAGCCGACCAATCGCCATTGTTCCTACAGGAAAATTATGCAATTCTCCCAAGAGTTTTTTCTTGCGTTTCAATTCGTAAATGAACTGGCTTAAAAAGCCGTAAGGTTTATGAAGGATGAAATGATGGTGGGACATTCTAACTTTATTTTATGAGGACAAAGATAGATTTGTTACCGCATTAATTAAAACTTAAAGCTGTTTTCTAAACAAATTAAAATCCGATGCTACAACACAAAGTACTCCTGTAATTAAAAGGTTGCATCACAACAGTTACAATTGTTGATTTAGTATCGGAAATTGAATAATTCGTGAAATTTCATTTTTTAAAATTAAGTACTACGTATTAATGCGTACTTTTACTTTTTTTAAAAAGAAAATCTATGTCAACTATTCTTCCGTTTTTATTCGTTTTTATTATTGCCGGTACTATTGGCGTTTTTATTGGTAAACTTATTTTCTCTGCGCGATTTCTATCTGAAAAAGTGAGTCTTGAAGAGAAATTAATCGCTTTAAATTCCCAGTTAAACCAACAAAAAGAACAATTGTCTTTAGATAAAAACACTTTCGAAAAACAACTGGAATTATCCAATTCAGAAAAAGAAAACATCCGAAACGAGAAAGACAGTCTAGCGATTCAGCTTTCCAAAAAAGAAGTCGATTTTGAGAACCTTTGGGAACGCAACAAGGAACAAAAAGAAGAAGTCGAGAAACTACAGGAAAAATTCACCAAGGAATTTGAGAATCTAGCCAATAAAATATTGGAAGAAAAATCAAATAAATTTACAGAGCAAAACAAAGAGAACATGAAAAACATCTTGACTCCGCTGCAAGATAAAATTCAATTGTTCGAAAAGAAAGTCGAAGACACCCATAAAGAAAGCATTGATTATCATGCAGCTTTACGTCAACAAATACTTGGTCTACGCGAAATGAATATTCAAATGAGCAAGGAGACCATCAACTTGACCAAAGCTTTAAAAGGCGACAGCAAGATGCAAGGAAACTGGGGAGAACTGGTATTAGAGCGTGTTCTTGAAAAATCGGGATTGGAAAAAGGCCGCGAATACGAGGTGCAACAAAGCCATACAACCGAGGATGGAAATCGTGTTTTTCCAGACGTTGTCATTAATTTACCCGACGGCAAAAAGATGGTGGTCGATTCAAAAGTATCCTTGACTGCTTATGAAAAATACATCAACGAGGAAGACGATCTTTTAAAAATAAATTACTTGAAAGAACATGTCAATTCCATTAAACGTCACGTAGAACAATTGGGAGACAAAAATTACCAGGATTTGTACCAAATAGAAAGTCCCGATTTTGTTTTGCTTTTTATTCCAATGGAACCCGCATTTGCAATAGCGCTCAATGAAGACACTTCATTATACAATAAAGCGTTCGAGAAAAACATTGTTATTGTAACCCCTTCTACGCTATTGGCAACTTTGCGCACGATAGACAGTATGTGGGCCAACCAAAAACAACAAGAAAATGCTTTTGAAATTGCAAGACAAGCCGGAGCATTGTATGATAAATTTGAAGGTTTCGTAGCCGATTTAATCAAGATTGGCAAAAAGATAGACGAGAGTAAAGTAGAATACCAAGGCGCGATGAATAAGCTCGTAGATGGAAAAGGAAACTTGATTACCAGTGTTGAAAAATTGAAAAAAATGGGAGCCAAAGCTAAAAAATCACTTCCCGAAAGTATTTTAAAAAGAGCCGATACGGATGAAAGTCTGCTTATAAATTAGTTTTCAGTCGCAGTCTCAGTTTTCAGAGTCGTGTGTAAACAAACATCCTTTTTGGATCGAAAACTGTGACTCAAAACTGAGACTGAAAACTGAGACTGAAAACTAACTAAAAACCCCCTCTAACCAAAATTAAAAAACCAATGGATAAAACATACAAAACAGTTGCGTCATCCCATGTTAGTATTTCGGTATTGATGCTGCCTTCACATACCAATTTTAGCGGAAAAATTCATGGTGGTTATATTTTATCACTACTGGATCAAATAGCGTTTGCCTGTGGCTCTAAATTTTCCGGAAATTATTGCGTTACGGCATCGGTGGATACTGTTAATTTCCTGAAACCTATTGAAGTGGGAGAACTCGTGACGATGAAAGCTTCGGTAAATTATGTTGGAAAAAGCTCCATGATTGTTGGGATTCGAGTAGAAGCCGAAAACATTCAAACTGGCCATAAAAAACATTGCAATTCCTCCTACTTCACTATGGTTGCCAAAGATAACGAAGGTAATAGTATGCCCGTTCCTGGCTTAATTTTATCCAATTTCGAAGATGTAAAACGTTTTTGCAATTCATTAAAACAAATAGCCCTAAAAAAAGAACGTGATCTACATGAGGAGGTGTTCAACTATACTTCAAAAGAGACACTGGAAGGCTTAAAGAAATACAATATACAACTCAGTCTGGATTAATTTTTCAAGACATTGAAACCCTTTTTCAGTCTTTGTAATCCATTTAAAACTGCCAATATAAAAAGTTCTTTTCTTTTTATACTGGTATTTTTTTTGGCGTAATTTTAAGACTATCGTCGATAAAAAAATGTAACTTTAAGTATAATCATTTAATAGAAAAAATTATGAAAAAATTTACTCTATTAGTCCTTTTCTTTACCACCAGTTTACTTGATGCACAAGAAAAAATGACCTCTTCAAAATGTGTGATTCATTTTGAAGCGTCGGTGCCTTTTTTTGAAGAAGTTAAAGCAGAAAATAACGAAGTACGTTGTGTTTTAATTCCAGAAAAAAGTCAGATAACCTTTGTCGCTTTTATCAAAAAATTTCAATTTAAAAGAGATTTAATGAAGGAGCATTTCAACAATAATTACATGGAAAGTGATCGATACTCAAAAGCCACTTTCAAAGGAATTATTGAAAAATTTGATATGAAAGATATCAATGGAACCGAAAAAGAATATGAAATAAAGGGAAAAATAGATATTCATGGCGAATCAAAGATAATTACCGTTACTGCAAAAATTAAAAGAATAATTGACGGAATCCAAATAAACTCCAACTTCATCTTGAATACCGATGATTTTAGAATAGAAATACCAGATATTGTGATCGCCAAAGTTTCAAAAATTGTAAATACTCAAATAGACTGTGTCTTGCAATAAGGGTCTGTTAAGAAAAAACGAAACAAAACGTATTAGTTGTTTTTTAACAGACCCTAATCCCTATTTTAAACAATCTTTAAGCGCATTATCAAGATTGGTATATTGAAATCTAAAGCCTAAACTTTTTATTTTATCTGAGGAAACTCTTCTGCCTGTCAAAACAGCATCAGCCATTTCGCCTATTCCCAACCGAATTAAAAACGCCGGTACATTTGGGAGCCAAATCGAATAACCATACTGTTTGGCCAATGCTTTTGAAAAGGATGCATTTGTAGTACTATCATTGATTGTCGCATTATAAGCACCTGACATTTGGGGATTATCAATCGCCTCCAGGTACATCGAGCATAAATCATATAAGTGAATCCAAGGCATGTATTGCTGACCGGACCCCAATGCTGACCCCAAACCATATTTAAAAATAGGGACCAGTTTTTTTAAAAAACCTCCATCGCTTCCTAAAACTAGTCCTGTTCTAATTTTTACCGTTCTTATTCCCAAACCCCCTATTAAGTCTGCCGATTTCTCCCATTCTTGACAAACCATTCCAATGAAATCAGTAGCGGGAAGCGTGTTTTCTGTACAAATTCCTTCACCATTTATGGCTCCATAAATCCCAATTGCCGAAGCTGAAATATAAGCATCCGGTTTCTTATTGTGTGTTTTTAAAACGTCATATATCAATTGAGCCGATTGTGTTCTACTATCCATAATTTCCGCCTTCCTTTTCGTAGTCCATCTTTTTTCGGCTATATTCTCCCCTGCCAAATGAATAATATAATCCGCATTCAGCACCGCCGCTTCCTCAATACTATTGCTGGAAACATCCCAAGAATAATACGTAATATCGTCCGTATTCATTTTGGCCTTTCTGGACAAAATAGATACCGAGTACCCATTATCCAGCAACATTTTGGTCAAATAATTACCAACAAAACCAGTTCCTCCCGTTATTAAAACATTTTGCTTCATGGTATTCAAAATTTGGGCATATCAATTATGACTATACAAATATAAGTCACTATTACACAAAGCATTATTAATAATAAGTTAAACGTAAACCTCTTCATACTAAAAACTGAAGTTCGATTACTATGCAAAATCATTTGGGCGTGCCACCATTAGGAAAAGGAGGCTACTCATAGTACCGGGTAGTCGCCTCCTTTACCTACTGCTGTCGTGCTATCCGCGCTACTTCGGTAGCTAGCTGCTATCACTCACGTGCGCACCACAACTTTAAGGAAAACGACATGATTTTGATTTTCATAAAGAAAAGGGTCATTATTCTTAGTGCGATTGCTTCGCTCCTACCAATGACGTTTTTTTAAATTTGAACACGAATTTCACGAATTGTCACGAATTTGTTCGTGAAATTATTACACGAACCACCTTAACCACATAGATTCGTGTAAATTAGTGGAATTCGCACTTGTTTTTTTGACTTATGGCCTGACGGTACGCATAATACGTCATTTTATATTTCTTTTTTTAGCATAAAAATTATACCTCGCAATGAACTGTGTGGGTGTCTTTGCGGGTGTGCGTCTTTGCGAGGAACGAAGCAAACCCACTAACAAGAGCAAGCAATCAAAGTAAATGATGGAAACGAAATATACCTGTAGCAAAAAACCACAAAATAATAGCGTATTACTTTGTGGTTTTTGAATCCTGTTATTTCGACTAAAGTGAGAAATCGTTAATCGTAATAGTATTCAATTTTGATTTCATTATATACCATCCATTGTTTCAAATTAGATACCGATCTTTTTAAATGGTCTTCATTTACAAAAATATTTGTCCAACTATCATGATCTTTCACTTCTGAAAACGAAAATTATAATTCACCCTTGTCTCCCTCTAGCCATCTCTTCATCATGACTCTTTCGGAGGGCGGCTGATGACTTCCCCCTGCTACAATATCTAATAACGTGTCCCAAAAATTTTTTTCGGGACTAAATTCTTTTTTAAAATCTTCAAAAGCTTGCATGTAGTCTTTTTCATATTTATCAGCTTCTTCAAAATTAAAATCTTCCGGTATATGATCTAGAATAATTTGAGTGATATTATCGATCTCTTTAGGTGTATATTTTTCCATCATTTGAAGTTCTGTTTTACAAGCTTTGGCATGTGAAACAATTAGTGGTAAAATAGTGTCTTCAAAATTGCATACATCTTTTTTCCAATGGATATGCTCCCTTTCAGGAAGTATCTCGAATCCCAAATTTCCCAATTTTTTATTCCCTACTTTCAAATTATTCAAATGTAAGTCGAACTGCTTCCATAACGCTGCTGAATCCGATCTATCATGGTTTTTAACTTTTTCTTTCACGGAATTTAGTACTTCGTTTATAGCTTTCAAAGAACTGTTCATTTCCTTTAGACCGTTTTTCCATTTTTCCTGTGATTCAGTTGAACTATGAGCTTCAATTATTGCTAAAGCATTTTTATGAAACTCTTCCAATTTTCTCTCTATTTCAAGCATTTGTGAATAATACTTTTCCAAAGCGCTATTAAAATTTCTTATGGACAATAGGGCTCTGAGTTCTGAGTGATAATCTTCATTTTTCATGGGTTCCTCCGCTTTTAGTATTATACTAACTGATTTTTGTTTTAACTATCAAAGGTACACAGAAAATTAAACATAAACATCTAGACAATATAGTATTATGTTTAATTTTATCAGTTTTTACTGTAAATTAACTATAGAGATCACGGCCAAGTAGGCAAGAGTATTTCAGCTCATTGCGAGGCATAATTTATATTCTAAAAAAAACAATATAAATGACGTCTCTTTGTGAAAATTAACCACAAGATTCGCAAAGTTTTATATTTTAAGCTGTATTTAAGGTTCGCAAAGCTTTGCGTCTCTTGCGCAATTTTCTATTTTTCCTTGCGCTCTTTGCGGTTATTCAAATCCGTCATTGGTAGTCCTGAGAATGATGGAAACAATCACACTAAAATCCAGAGGACTCGGTTTTATTTTGTGCCTATGATTCGATTTCTTAATCTCATAAATGGTTTTTCAATGGTCCAGTTTAGCACATAGGCAACACTTAAACAAGATACAATACTGATTAAAAGCAATAAATTACCATCCATTTTAAAGTCTTCCAAAAGTTGGTGTGTCATATGAATTACTCCTTTGTGCGTTAAATAAATCGCATAGGAAAGTGTTGCAATAAATGTTGTTCCTTTTGAATTCCATTTGTATAAAAAACTTGTCGGACTTATTGCTCCAACAACCATAAATCCGTAACCAATGGCAATTATCGTAAAGCCAAAAATTGAAGCATTAAAAGTTTGTTGATTGTAACACACAAAATAACCTCCTGCCAAAATAGACAAACTTAAAACAATAAATAGATTACCGTATTTTGACATTTTGCTCCAAATTGCCGGCAAAAACTGATAAATTGTCGCAATAGAAACTCCAACCAAAAGTCCGTCTAAACGATTGTATGTTGGATAATAAATGTATTTATACCAATACATCCAACCATTTTCTTCTTGGATTTTCGGAAGATATAAATTGTTAAAACTATAAACTCTAATAACAAATCCCAAGAGAAATAGGGCAATTAGTAACCAATATGATTTTTTGAATAGTTTCGTTCTTTCTAATAAAATCAAAATTAATGGCAAGAATAAATAGAAATGTTCTTCTACACAAAGTGACCAAGCGTGAGAAAATGTTCCTAATTCTTGTAAATTTAAACCAATGTTTTGGGTGAAAGTCAAAAACTTCCACAACGGTGGTAAACTCTCTTTTTCACGAAAGAATGGGAAACAGAAATAAAGCCCGACAGTAACCAAAAATGCGGGTATTATTCTAAAAAATCGCTTCAGAAAGAATTGCTTGAATGAAATATTTTGTCCCAATTTTAGCTGTGCAAATAGTTGCGACGAAATTAAGAAACCACTTAATACGAAGAACAAATCAACTCCTGTCCAACCAAATTTAGCAAAGTCAGGAAGCCATCCTGGTTGCCCGCCGCTTAATATAAAATAATGAAAAAGAAAAACATATAAAATCGCTATTGCTCTTAAATGATCAAGTCCATACAGTTTTTGTTGCGTATTTATGTCCAATATTGTTTATTGTTATTTGTCTTGTTTATGCTGCCGCCCCTTACTACAGCGGGTTTGGGACTAAATTATGCCCTTTTTCGGATTTGCCAAATCTACCAAATACGAAAACCAACTTATCACTAAGCTAATGCCCAAATTAATTGTAGCAAGCGTTAGCCGTTTGTTTGTTTTTTTATTTATTTTCAATTCGCTTTAACATTTCTTCCGCATTTTTATTTTTCGCATCAAATTCTAATGCTTTTTTTAAGTTAATTATCGCCAAATCATATTTTTGCATTTTGTCGTAACATTCTCCAATAAATGAATATGCATTTGAAATTCCGCTTACGTTTTTTAAATCAATTGTTGTGCTTAAATCAAAAATTTTAATTGCGTCTTCAAATCGATTTCTTCTCATTAAATATTTTCCAGTATTTAATAAATCTGAAACTTCGTTTGAAAAATCATATTTTTCTTTTTGAGTTGATTTAATTTGTTCATAAAACGAAATCCCATTTTGAAAATTGTCTAATAATTTTCCTCTAATATCCAGATAAATTGATTTTTTTGGAATTGTAAAAGGTTTTTCTCCTAAAATGTTTAAAATTGATTCTGTAATTGCACCAAGTTTAAAATTTTGACTATTTGTTATTAATGCAATAATTGTATTATTTCTTGATTCGTAATAAATATATGATTCATAATTATTTCCAGAACCTTGATGAGAATGTTCTGTAATTTCATTATTTTCAATAGTTGCGCTTCCTAAACTAGATTCAGAATTTTTGTCAAAACTTTTCGCAAGAATGTTTAATGAGTTCTTATTTACTATTTTCTTATTGTGTAAATCATTCACCCAATTATACAAATCAGTTATTGAAAAATACATTTCTCCCCCACCGTGAATAAAAGTTGTTTCTTTAAAATCGTTGTCAAAAGAACCAGCCATATTTGTTACCAATATGGAATCTTTTGGTGTTTTTCCGCCACTAATTTTGAGTTTTTTGAAGAACTTATTTTTTAAAAAATCTTCATAAGAAAGATTTGTGATTTTTTTAATAATTTCTTGTTGAAGAAAAATGTTTGCATTACTATAAATATATCCAGTTCCAGGTTCAAATTCTAATTTTTCAACTTTATTCAAT
>Ga0184629_10000990_pt1 | contig 12025 bp, 12 predicted proteins | sample PLM4_32_b1_FD_133158 | JGI IMG/M metagenome (GOLD analysis project Ga0184629, IMG submission 133158) | Groundwater sediment microbial communities from an aquifer in East River, Colorado, USA - PLM4_32_b1 | ecosystem: Environmental > Terrestrial > Soil > Riparian zone | place: USA: East River... | reverse complement strand
AGCCTCGGCGCGGCAGTATGATGGCGCCGTGCCGATGTACGAGTGCCCCTACTGCTACACACCGGTCGAGCCGGGCACGCCTGTCTGCCCGAAATGCGGGCGCGAGCTCGAGCGGTGGCAGACCGGCTTTTACACGCGCCAGCGCCCCCTCGCCACCAAATCGCGCACGGCGGTCTGGGCCGCAGCGGTCGCGGCACTGCTGCTCGTGCTCGCCGGCCTCGCGCGTGCGTGCCACTGGCTATGAGACGCGCGGCGCTCGTCGGCCCCGCAGCGTTTCTCGCCCTCGCGGCGGGCGCCGCGGCGCAACTCGTCCCCGTGTCGACCTGCCATGCGGCCCTGCCCTGCTCGATTCCGTACGGATTGCGGCCGGCCGATGCGGTCCAGCACGTCGCCAACGCGAACGGCGGTCCGGGCAACACGGCCATGACCGTCGGCGTCAACGGCAGCCTGCAAGTAAGGCTTGTGAAGCCGGTGTCTGAGGACCCGGCGGAGTACGCCGCCCGCGTCTTCGTCCGGAAGAATCCTCAGTTCGTCAAGTCGACCCCGGTCCCGACCCCCGTGCCAAAGGCCGACTAAGCCCGGAAAATCTCCAGCTCCCGTAGTCCCCGGACTTCGTCCCGCAGTGCCGCGGCCTTCTCGTAGTCGAGCTCCTTCGCGGCCGCCTTCATCTGCTTCTCGAGGTCCGCGATCCGGCGGCGCAGGGAGTTGGCGTCCGGCAGGTCCGGGCGCGCCGACTCCTTCGGCAGTTCGTAGTAATCCAGGTTTGCCATCCGCACGAGCGGTGAGTTCACCTGCTTGACGATGGACGCGGGAACGATTCGATGCTCGAGGTTGTATGCCTCCTGGATGTCCCGCCGGCGCGACGTCTCGTCAATGGCGCGCCGCATGGAATCGGTCACGGCGTCGGCGTAGAAAAGGACGCGGCCGTGCAGGTTGCGCGCCGCGCGGCCGGCCGTCTGGATGAGCGCGGTCTGGCTCCGGAGGAAGCCCTCCTTGTCGGCGTCGAGGATCGCGACCACCGCCACTTCCGGAAGATCCAGCCCTTCGCGCAGCAGGTTGATCCCGATCAGGCAGTCGAACACGCCGCGCCGGAAGTCCGACAGGATGTTCACGCGCTCGAGCACCTCGATGTCCGAGTGCAGGTAGCGGCACCGCACGCCCACCTCGGTGAAGTAGTTCGTGAGCTCCTCGGCCATCCTCTTGGTCAGCGTCGTCACGAGGACGCGCTCGCCTGCGGCCGCCGACTCCCGCACCACCGCGAGCAGGTCGTCCACCTGTCCCTTGACCGGGCGGATCTCGATCGGCGGATCCACCAGGCCGGTCGGACGGATGACCTGCTCCACGATCTCGCCCCCGGAGCGCGCGAGCTCTTCCGGGCCCGGCGTGGCGCTGACCGCGACGAGCTGGTTCAAGCGCTCGCGGAATTCCTCGTAGGTCAACGGCCGATTGTCGAGCGCGGACGGAAGGCGGAAGCCGTAGTCCACGAGCACCCCCTTGCGGGAGCGGTCGCCGTGGTACATGCCGCGCACCTGGGGCAGCGTCACGTGCGATTCGTCGACGACGAGCAGAAAGTCCTTCGGAAAGTAGTCGAGCAGCGTCGGCGGGGGTTCGCCGGCGCTTCGCCCCGAGAGGTGGCGGGAGTAATTCTCGATCCCGTTGCAGTAGCCGAGCTCCTTCATCATCTCGAGGTCGAACATCGTGCGCTGGTGCAGGCGCTGGGCCTCGAGGAGTTTGCCCGCCGCGGTGAGCTCGGCCAGGCGCGCGTCGAGCTCCACGCGGATCGTCCCGATCGCGCGCTCGAGCGTCTCCCGCGGCGTCGCGTAGAAGGTGCGCGGGTAGAGTGCCAGCCGGTCCACGCGCTGGAGCGGTGTGCCCCGAAGCGGGTCGGTCTTCGTGATCTTCTCGATCTCGTCGCCGAAGAACTCGACGCGCACGGCCGTGTCCTCGTAAGCGGGCTGGATCTCGAGCACGTCGCCGCGCACGCGAAAGTTCCCGCGCGCCAGGTCCAGGTTCGTCCGTTCGTACTGCATCTCGACGAGCCGGGCGATCAGCGCCGGCATCCCCTGCGTGTCGCCGGTCTCCAGGTAGGCGAGCATGTCGTAGTAGGAGTCGGGCGCGCCGAGGCCGTAGATGCACGACACGGAAGCGACCACGATCACGTCGCGCCGCTCGAAGAGCGCCTTCGAAGCCGCCAGGCGCAGCTTGTCGATCTCCTCGTTGCGCGAGGTTTCCTTCTCGATGTACGTGTCGCTCTGCGGGATGTAGGCCTCGGGCTGGTAGTAGTCGTAATACGAAACGAAGTACTCGACGGAGTTCCCCGGAAAGAAGCTCCGGAACTCCTGGTAGAGCTGGGCCGCGAGCGTCTTGTTGTGCGAGAGCACGAGCGTCGGGCGGTTGATCGTCTCGATCACCTTCGCGATCGTGTAGGTCTTGCCGGACCCGGTGACGCCAAGCAACACCTGGTCCTTGCGGCCCTCGCCGAGGCCGTCCACGAGCTTCTGGATCGCCCGCGGCTGGTCCCCCTGGGGCGTGAAATCGGTGACGAGACGAAACTGCCCGGTCGCGCGGGACTGCGCCTCGGCGTAGCTGACGGGTTTGGCGGACGGGGAGGGCCGGGGTTGGGAGGGGTGCGCCATGGGTGAGCCGCCGCTTATAGCATAAGCGCGGCGAATGCCTCACAATCCTGGCGTGCGGAGTCTCACCCGGTTCGCGGCGCTCGTTCTTCCGCTCGGCGTCATGGCGCTGCTCGGCTCGGTTGCCGGCTCTTTCGCGACCAACTTCGTGCGCGTGCCGCGCGTCGCGGAGCTCGCGACCTACCGCCCGGACATCGTCACGCAGATCGTGGCGCGCGACGGTTCCACGATCGCGCGCTACGCGATCGAGCGGCGTACGCTCATCTCCCGCGCCGACATCCCGGCCGTCTTCCGCAACGCGCTGATCGCGACGGAGGACAAGAACTTCTTCCGGCACGGCGGGGTGGACGTCAAGCGCACGGTCTCCGCCCTGGTCGCAAACCTCCAGCAGGGCGGTTACGCCCAGGGCGGCTCCACGCTGACGCAGCAGCTCGCGCGGGCCATCTTCCTATCCCCCCGCAAGACCCTTTCGCGCAAGGTCAACGAGGCGCTCGTGTCCTTCGAGATCGAGCGCCGGTACTCCAAGGACCAGATCTTCACGATGTACGCCAACGAGATCTACCTCGGCCACGGCAACTACGGCGTCGAGGCCGCGTGCAGGTACTACTTCGGCAAGAGCATCCAGGACGTCACGCTGGCCGAAGCCGCGCTGCTCGCGGGCATCGTCCAGCGGCCCGAGGATCAGTCGCCCTTCCGTAGTCCGGCGCTGGCGCGGGCGCGGCGCTCCACAGCGCTGCGCCGGATGCGCGCCGAGGGGTACATCACCGAGGCCGAGCGCCAGGCCGCGGAGGCCGAACCGCTGCCCGCCGCGCCGTCGCTGCCCGAGTCCATCGTCGGGCCGTACTTCTCGGAGGAGATTCGCCAGTACCTCGAGAAAACCTACGGCGAAAAGGACCTCTACCGCAGGGGGTTGCGGGTCGAGTCCACCCTGGACCCGGAAATGCAGGCGTGGTCGGAGGAGGCTCTCGGGTGGGGGCTACGCCAGTTGAGCCGCCGCCACGGTTTCCACAAGCCCCGCAACCTCGCCGAAAGCGGCTACCGCTCGCTCGAGTCGTACGTCGATCCCTCGTGGGAAGGCGTCAAGGTCGAGGAGGGGGCGGCCCTGCGCGGCGTCGTCCTCAAGACGACCGCCGGCGGGGCCGAGGTGCGCATCGGCAAGCAGACGCTGGCGCTCTCGAACGCGTCCCTCGCGTGGACCGGCGCCGCGGCCGCCGCGAAGATCCTGAAGCCCGGGGACCTCGTGACCGTGACCGTTCAGAAGGGCAAGGACGGGGCGCTCTCGCTCGCCCTCGACCAGGAACCGCGCGAGCAGGGGGCGGTCCTCATCCTCGAGAACGCGAGCGGCGCCGTGCGCGCCATGGTCGGCGGATCCGACTGGACCCAGTCCAAGTTCAACCGGGCGACTCAGGCGCTGCGGCAGGCGGGCTCGGCGTTCAAGCCGTTCGTGTACCTCACCGCCCTCGAGCAGGGGTATACCCCCGCCGACACGGTGTTCGATGGTCCGCTCTCGATCGTCATCGACGAGCACCAGCCGCCCTACCGGCCGAGCAACTACGACTCCACATTTCACGGCATCGTCACGTTTCGCAAGGCGCTCGAGCACTCGTACAACATCCCGGCCATTCGCGTGGCCGAAATAGTGGGGCTGCCGCGGGTGATCGAGACCGCGCACCGCCTCGGGGTCCGCCAGAACCTGAGCGCCTACCCCTCGCTCGCGCTCGGGGCGTTCGAGGTGAGCCTCGTCGAGCTGACGTCGGCATACACGGTCTTCGCCAACCAGGGCCTCGCGTTCACCCCCTACCTGATCGAGAGGGTCACCGATTCCAACGGCGACGTGCTCGAGCAGACCCACCCCGACGCGCGCGAGGTAGAGAGCCCGCAGGCCGCCTTTCAGCTGCTCCAGATCCTGCGCGGCGTCACGCAGCGCGGGACCGGGATTTCCGCGGCCCGCCTGAAGCTCAACATCGCCGGCAAGACGGGAACGACCAACGACTTCACGGACGCCTGGTTCATCGGGAGCACACCCCGGTACACGATCGGCGTCTGGGTGGGCAACGACCAGAAGACCCAGACGATTGGCAAGGGCGCCGACGGCGCACGCGCGGCGCTCCCGATCTGGATCCGCATCCTCGAGAAGATGAAGGACCACGGGCGCATCGATCCTCAGGAAGACTTCGACGTCCCGGCGAACATCGTCTTCACCCCGGTCGACTACGAGACGGGGCTCAAGGCCACTGCGGACACGCCGCTGCCCGTGCTCGAGGCCTTCGTCAGCGGTTCCCAGCCGACCGAGGAGTGGAATTCGCGCTCGCAGGAGATCGCGAAGCTCCCCTGGTCGTTGCAGCAGCCGTTTTACGTGCCCAAGAAAGGAGAATTCGGCGCGGCGCAACCCGCTTCCGACGGGCCGGCGCCGACTCCCAGACCCTGATCAGAAGTCTGCGAAGGGCTCGGGCAGGCGCTTCCGGCCTCGGGCCGACCCGACAGCGTGCGCAACCGTGAAGTAGACGTAAAAGAGCAGCGAAAGCGGTACCCGCCGATTCGGTATCCCTGCCTCCAGGCGGAGCTCCCACAGCCGACGCCCGAGCACACGCATGCGCCCGACTCCCTCCCAGAGCAGGCTCGGGTGTTTGCCCCCACGGAAGCTTCGAAAGACCGCGTCGGCGTAACCGATCACCACGAAGTGTTTCCAGAGCTGGCCGAATCGCTCGGCGTAGTTGTGGGTCGCACGCAGACGGGGCTCGTAACGGACGCGATACCCCCCGGCAATCAGCCGTTCGGCCAGGTCGGTGCTCGCGCCCAGGCGCACGTGGCCGCCCTCGAAGCCGATCCGCTGGACGATCTCGGTGCGCAGCATGGCGTTGTGAGCGAGGAAGTGAGTCGTGTCCCTTGCCGAGGAGTGCTGGTTCGGGAGCTGAGCAATGGTGACCTCCCGGGAGAAGGGTCCGGGAAGGTAATGTGTCCTTCCCGTGACCAGCGCGATCCTCGGATCGCCTCCATCCAACACTTCCAGAGCGCGCTCGAGCCAGTCCTCGTCCGGGCGCGCGTCCGAGTCGGCGAGGGCCACGTACCGTCCGCGGGACTCCAGGACTCCATGCTGCTTCTGGTCGAAGTAGCGAAGGTCCCCGCGCTCGATCCAGCGAGCCGGAACGCCGTTCATCAGGCGCTCTTCTTCCGCCGTCGGACGCCGCGGCGCAACGACGATCCACTCGAGGACTCGTTCGGCGCTCGTCTGACGCCTCCAGGCCGCCATGACGTCGGCGAGTCGGATCCGCCGCTTCGGTCCTTCGTTCTCCGTCTCGAAGACGACCGAGACGTCTGCCCGGGAGTCCATGGTCAGCCCTGGCTCCTCGGGTCGGATTCCCCGACTAGGCGGCCCGCCAGGTGCGCCGCCCGGCGAAAGCGCGAAAAGGCCCTGTAGCCGGCTTCTCCCGGAAGCACGGCACTCGCCGCGCCGAGTACCGCCGACACGGCGAGCATTGCGGCCGACGCGAGATGCGCGCGAGTGCCGGTCGGGGCCGCTCGAATGAGCCGCCCGCCCGGGCCAGCGCCGTCGCGATGCTCGGGCACGCCGAAGAGGTCGAATCCCTCGGCACGCCACTGCGCGCCGAGGCGGCCCTGCTCGAACGCCGCTCTCGCTTCCGCCAGACGCGAGCGCGGGTGCCGATGGAAGATCACCCAATCCGGAGCGTACTCGATCGCGATTCCTGCGCGCTCGAGCAGGACACCGTAAGCACCGTCGCCCCCGCGAGGGAATTTCTCGGGAAGCGGTGCGGCGAGCACGATCTCCCGGCGGATCGCGAAATTCCGAGTGTTGCAGAAACGGCGAAATCCGAGCGCCGCGTGGGACGCGACGTAGCGCTCGTACTCCCTCTGGATCCACAGGGAGAGGCGCGACGCCGTCGCGGGCGACGAAGCCCCCTGCAGCGCCAGCGTGGCCGGGTCTTCGAACCGCGCCGTCGCCAGCCTGACCCAGTCGGAAGGGCAAAGGCAGTCGGAATCCGTGAACGCAACGACTTCGCCGCGGGCCTCGCGGACCGCCCGGTTGCGGGCGGCGTACGGCCCCGCCGGCGGTCCCTCCAAGAGCCGCGTGGCCAGCCCCATTGGCACCTGCGGGGAACGCGTCGCGCCGTCGAGGGCGACGAGCACCTCGAAGGGCGGCGCTGCCTGCTGCGCGGCCAGGGACGCGAGCAGGCCGTCGACGCGCTGGTCGTTGCGCACGGGCACGATCACCGAAACGCGGGGCGCGCTCACACTCGCCCTCACGCCCCGCTCCCCGCCGCTTCGCTGCGGCGAAACACGCGGACGACCAGGCCCGAGAGCAGGCCGTAGCTCACGAGCGACGCCGCCGAGGCGCCGAATGCGCCAAGTCGCGGGATCAGCGCGAAGCAGAGCGCGAGGTTCGCGCCGAGGGCCAGGAACTGGCAGACGGCCATCGCCCTGCCCCGCCCGGCGACGTAGAGGTACGAGGCCGCCGGCCGCGTCGCTCCCCAGGCTGCCACCCCGAAGAGAACGGCGGGCAACAAGATCGCAGCACCCGGGTACCGCGAACGGAAAACGAGCAAGAGTACTGCCTCGCCGGCGAGAAGAATCGCTCCCGCAGCCGCCATGGATAGGGCCTGGAACCGGCGCAGCGCCCTGTCCGCGATCACGCGAGCTTCGCCGCGCGGGCGGCCGGAGAGCTCGACGAAGAGTCCGGCCTCGAGCGAGTCCGTCAGGATCCAGAGCGATTCGGCCACGGCATACGCGAGCGCGTACGCGCCGATTTCGCTCGCATGGCCAAGCCGCGAAAGCAGGAAGACGTCCGCCCGCCGGTGCACGGCCATCAGGAGCCCCGTCAGCGCAACCGGTGTCGCGAACCGCAGGGCGGGGCCGGCCAGCCTGGGAACCGCTGCCCACTTCGGGCTCGCTCTCGTCGCGATCACGAAACCGAACGCCGCAGCCGCATTGACCGCCAGGCGGCCCCAGAGCACCCATACGAGGCGGTCGGCCGACGCGAGGCTCGTGACAAGGACGAGGCCCGAGGCCAGCGTCCGTCCCCACAGAAGAAACGCGTAGAGCCGTTCGCGCCGCTCGGCGAGCAGCGTCGCTGAGAGGGAGTCTGCCGCGAGCAGGAACGGAAGCGGCGCCAGCCCGATCCAGAACAGGTTCGCGGGCACGAATCCGAACCAGCGGACGCGCAGCGCCGGAAATACGGCGAGCACGCCTGCCGCCAGCAGGCAGGGCGCCGCGGCCAGAACGAGGAGCCAGCCGAAGAGAGAGCCGCGCTCGCCGCGACGGTGGAAGTAGACGGCCACGCGCGGAGTGCCGAGGGCGAACAGGGCCTGCCCCGTCGCGAGCGCCGCCGTGAGCAGCGCGTAACGCGAAAAGTTGGGACCCGTCAGGACGAGCGCCGTCGCCGGAAAGATCGCGATCCGCAACAGCGTGTCGCCGCCGCGCGCCGCGAGAATCGAAAAGCCCCGGCGCCACCATCCGGTCCGCGCGCCCTCGGCCGAGCTCATGAGCTCAAGAGTAGTCGCGTCGCGTATCGAAGAAACCGCCGAAGAAGGCGTGCCGCGTCATCAGGTCCCAGTGGTCCGTGCGGCGGCCTCGTCCGGTGAGCGTGCGCAGCCCGTGGCGCGCCGCGATCGCCGCGCCAACGGCCAGCGGCTGGAGGACCGTCCGCCCGAGCATCGCCGGGTGCTGCCGGACCGAGTACCGCGCGGCCTGCCCCGCCCTGCGCTGGCGGGCGAGGAAGGAATCGATGCTCTCGTAGAGGTGACGGTGTCGGCACACAGCCGAGGCCGCGAAGAGGACCCGATGGCCCTTGCGCTTCCAGCGGTACGCGAGCTCCGTGTCCTCGAAGGCCGCCGCGGGAAACGCCTCGTCGAACGGGTCCTCGAGAAACCAGCTCCGCGGGGCGCAGAGGTTGGACCCGAGGACCGCGGTGTAGGGAATGGCGCGGCCAGACTTCAAGCCCTTGAAGTAAAACTGCGGTCCGGCCGGAGCCAGAAAGTCCATCACGGGCGTCACGCGCCGCTCCGGGTCCCATTCGATCGGCCCCTGCGTGCCGACGTCGGAATCCGCGGCGGCCGTGAGGTGCGCCGCGAGCGTGCCGCTGTAAGGCGGAGTGTCGTCTCCGAGCAGCAGGATCCGCACGGCGGTGGCCAGAGCGATGGCGCGGTTGCGTGCCGTGGCGGGGCCCGCCCCGGCCAGCCGCACCGAGCGGAGCTGGAACGCGGAGGGCCGCGAGGCCGCGAGCAACTCCGCCGTGCCGTCCGAGGAGCCGTCGTCGGCGACCACGACCTCGAGCTCTCCGGGCTCGAACCCGTCCTGCTCGGCCAGAGCCTCGAGGGTCGACCGGAGCACCTCCCTCCGGTCCCGCGTCGGGATGACGACGGACAGCCTCGGGGCGCTCACGGCTCGGCTCTCAAGGATCCGACTCGCGCTCTCCGGAAAGCCTAGGAAGCGGGGGCGTTCAAGGCCTGGACGTCGACCGTGAGTGTCGCCACGACGTCGCGGTGCAGCCGCACGTGCACGGTGTGCGAGCCCAGCCGACGGATGGGCTCGGCGAGCTCGATGCGGCGCCGATCCACCTCGATGTTCTTCGCGGCGAGCGCGTCGGCGATCTCGGATGCGGTGACCGAACCGTAGAGGTGCCCCTCTTCGCCGGCCTTCTTCGCGATCGCGACGGTGAGGCCTTCGACCTTCTTGGCGGCCTCCTCGGCGACGGCCTTGCCCTGCAGCATCTTCTCGTCGTACTTCTTCCTCTCCTCCCCGAGGCGGCGCACGTTGGCCGCGGTCGCCTCGTAGGCGAATCCCTGCGGCAGGAGGAAATTGCGCGCGTAACCGGGCTTCACGGTCACGGTCTCTCCGCGGTGCCCGAGACCGCGAACATCGTCGGCTAGAATGACTTTCATGACTTCTCGACTACTCCCTCGCCCCGTCGGCGAAAATCCACGTACCAATCGAAGAGCCCCAGCAGCGCCACCCCGAGGTTGATCGGAAAGTAGGCGGCCAGGGCATACAAGCCGATTCGGAGAATCCGCGCCCGGAACCACCTCCGGAAGAAGTGGCAGATGATAGAGAGACCGGCCACAAAATACAAGGCCAGAAGAGGCAGCAGGAGGTTCGCCGCCACCCTCCTCGCGTCCCCCTGCAAAAGGCCGAATCCCGCCCCGACAGTCACGAAGAATCCCGCGCCGGCCACAGGCACGCGCAGGTCTTCGAATCGGGCGGAATCGGCCGTCGCCCCGGGCCTGGCCAGGCGCGCCCCGAGATAGAAGGCGATCGCTCCCCCGAGGACCCAGAGCACCCCCAGGATTCCCCAGAGGCAGTACTGGGCGAACTCCCGTGCGGCCTCGAGGGTCCCTCGCATCCGTGCCACGGTCTCGGTATCGGCCCCGGAGCGCGCAAAGGAGTCCATGGCGGCCGGAATGAGCCGGTCGAAGCTCGAGGCCACCTCGGCGGTCAACGAAGGCCCCGGCCCGCCCATTGCCGCGGCAAACGCGGCCCCGAGGAACGCGCATCCGGCGATGCAAAGCCCCAGGTAGCAGCGGGAGGGCTCGGCGCCCGCCCGCAGGAAACCGACCGAGGCCGGGGGCAGAGTCGTGACGCCCGCCCCCACGAACGCCAGGGCAACTCCGGCGCCCAAGCCTCCGAGCGCCCAGCCGAGGCCGAACAGAAGCGCGCACGCCACGCCGCAGGCAGCCAGCGCCGCCACGAGCCCCTGGCGGTGAGCCAGCCTGACGAGAGGAACCGACGCCAGGGGCAGGCCGACGACGCCGAAAAGCGGAACGAGGAACACGGCCGAGAACGCCGCGGCCGCTACGACCGCGGCCAGCGGCGCCTCGAATCGTCCCAGCGGGGGCGGCAGGGGCGCCACCACCGCTTCCGGAGAGGTCATCCCCTCCCTGCTAATCCGTGGCGTACGGCAAGAGCGCGATCGAACGGGCGCGCTTGATTGCCGTCTGGAGCTTGCGCTGGTGGAGCGCGCAGGTCCCCGAGATCCTGCGCGGAAGGATCTTGCCGCGCTCGGGGATGAAGCCCTGCAGCATCTTCACGTCCTTCCAGTCGATGTACTCGATCTTCTCCGCACAGAACTTGCAGACCTTGCGCCGGCGGACGAAGAACTTCTTGCGCGGGCCGCCCTTGGCATCCTTGCCGGCCGCGGCGCCGCGGGCGCCGGACGGCCGCCCGGACCCTCCCCCCATTCTCATGACTCGCTCCTTTCGGGCGCCGCAGGCGATGCCTCACCGGGCGCCACGGTCGCGGACGGCGGGCGCGGAGGCCGCTTGATGGCCTTCAGGCGCAGCCGCTCGGCCATCTTCGCCGCGCGCGTCAGCTCCTCGTCGACGCGGACCGCGAGGTGGCGGAGCACCTGGTCGGAGAGCCTCATGCGGCGTTCCGCCTCGGCCACGACGGCCGGGGGCGCCTCGACCTGCCAGTAGTGGTAGTGGGCTTCGCGCTTGCGCAAGATCGGGAAGGCGAGCCGCCGCTTGCCCCACGGCTCTTCCTTCACGACGTTCGCCCCGCCGTCCACCAGGACCTTCTTGTATTCGGCCGCGACCTTCGCCGCGTCCTCGTCGCTCAGGTCGGGCGTGACCAGGACGACGATGTCATAGAGCCTCATCTGCTCCTCCTCATGGATGTCAATCCGGACTGAGCTCGTCCGGAGAGGAAGGTAAAACATTCGCTCGCCGCATCGCGGCGTCGATTCCTTGCGTCAACCAGAGCCGGAGGACCTCCACGGCCCTAACCGTGCTCTCTTCGAACCGTTCGCGTTCGGCCTTCGCGAACGGCTCGAGGACGTAGTCCGAGAGGTCGCGATGGCGCGAGTACTTCTCGCCCCGGATTCCCACGCGCAGGCGCGCGAAGTCCGTGGTGCCGAGATGCGCGATGACCGATCGGAGCCCCTTCTGTCCTCCCGCGGACCCCCGCGCGCGCATGCGCAGGGAGCCGAGGGGGAGGTCGATGTCGTCCACGACGACGCAGAGCCCCGATGGGTCGACGCTGTGTTTCTGGCAAAGAGCGCGAACCGCCTCGCCCGAGGCGTTCATCAACGTCTGCGGAAGGCAGAGGAGTACCGCGGTCTTCCCGACTCTCCCCCGGCCCACGCGCGAGGAGCACTCGCGCGACCGGATCCGAACTGCTTCCTCTTTCGCGAAGGCCTCCACGACGCGAAAACCCGCATTGTGCCGCGTCGTCTCGTACTCGGCTCCCGGGTTCCCGAGGCCGATAATCGCGTGCAGAGGCTACTTCTCCTTTTCCTTCTCCTTCTTCTCGTCCCCGCCCTCTTCCTCCGACACGACCTTGCCCTTCTTCAGGACCTCGGGCTCGGCCGGCTCGGCGGCCGCCTCGGCGGCGACGACCGGCTCCTCCTCGCGGGTCGGGTGGGCGACGTGGACGACCACCTT
>Ga0184629_10000987_pt1 | contig 12035 bp, 10 predicted proteins | sample PLM4_32_b1_FD_133158 | JGI IMG/M metagenome (GOLD analysis project Ga0184629, IMG submission 133158) | Groundwater sediment microbial communities from an aquifer in East River, Colorado, USA - PLM4_32_b1 | ecosystem: Environmental > Terrestrial > Soil > Riparian zone | place: USA: East River... | reverse complement strand
GATAGGAGGAAACTCGAGCTCCACCAGGCGGTGGGATGATGTCCCTCACGGGACGATGGATGAGGTGAGATCGTATGTCCGCTTGGACCTGCCGTCAGTTTGCCGGCAAGGCCGCCCAAAAGATTGTTCCACGTCGTCCTCGAAACCCATGCTGGAAGGGCCTGCGTGCCGATTCCGAAGAGAAGCGCGAACCCGTGAGCGACATCGACGCTGTATGGTGAACAGTCTGAAAGCGCTTGACCCCTAACGGCCGATTAGAGAAGCGGACATAGCAGTCGTCCCCCAAAATTCTCTTTCGTGCCGAGCAATTCGGACTGGATAGCATGGGTCTCGTTGTGCGTGTGTCCAGCGATTGTTGACCAGGGCAGACCGCCTGTGCCGAAAGGCGTCGGTCATGATAAGAATGACCGCGTTTGCCGGAAGTGAAAGGAATGATGGTGATTGCGACTCCGGAGATTAAGACGATCCTCATTCCCGTCGACGGGTCGGTCCATGCCCGCAAAGCGGCATTGGTCGGCGCAGCGATCGCCGCCAAATTTAACGCTCGGGTCATCCTCCTACATGTATTGCTACGCAACGTCTCGCTCGCCAAAATCTACGAATTGGCACGAGCACAAAAGATTCCGCCGGATGTGTTGGAAAGGTTCAAACCCACTGCACCGGCCGTCTACGATTTCGGCTTAACCGTCCCGGCTCGTATTATGAATCCAGTCGCCCCGACCGAACTACTCGTTGAGATTGGGCGCCGTATCCTCGAAACGGAGAAGGACGTTATTGAGGGTCAAGGCGTTAAGAACGTAGACCTCGCAATCGAAGACGATGATGCCGCCAATAGGATCCTTGAGATTACCGAGAAGGAAAAGGCTGATTTTGTCGTCATGGGCCGTCGTGGCCTGGGCGCGTTGGAAGGAATGTTGTCCGGCAGTGTCTCTACAAAGGTGAGCCATTTGGCTCAGGCCACTGTCGTTTCGGTAACCTGAGCCCGCAAGGATGTTCACGGGAGAGATTGATCCATTGCCCGGAATTAGAGAACAGCCAGGGTCAATTCCTGCCATCCTTGGGCCTGCAGGTCATGTCCGGACTGCGCCCAGGATTTCACAACGGCGGCCTCTTGCCATAAGCGGACTCGCTCTCTCATCGCGCGTCGCGCCGTACGCGCCGTAAGTGAGCGAAATACGCCGGACAAATCAGGATCACTTCGATGAGAAAAATATCGAGCCTAAAAAGCCCGATCGTGTGATCCGTTCCGAAAAGGAGCCCATACTTCTGCATGGTCCGGGCGGCAAGAATGCTGGCAGCGCGAACTGGACCGATGCCGGCGACTCGCGCAGCCGGTCGTGTCTCGAGGATGTCAAACCCTTGTCGTCGAAGGCACGCAACAACTTATTAGCGCAAGCCGGCCGACGCCCCGAATCATGCCGGACGAAAAAGCGATCATAGGCACCCTTCACGGATGAACGGCTAGCTTGAGGAAACCGATCTCACAGGGCAGGGCGGTTCAGAGCCTGCCGAGCACAACCAAAATCAGCACGACAATGAGTACGAGGCCCAGCCCGCCGCCACCGTAGTAGCCGGTCCCGTAGAACGGGCCTCCGCCAACGCCGCTAAACCCACCGAGCAACGCGATTATCAAAATGATAAGCAGTATGGTCCCAACTGATTTACACCTCGGTTCCTTGATGCAGATCAAGTTGAGCGAAGCTAAACTGCGTAGCCTTCAGAGCGGCAGGAATTCGGGGGCGCACGATTGCCGTCGTAGCGGAGTTTTACCGTCAGGCTCGCGACAACAGACGTCGCAGGCGCAGGTATGTCCGCGGCCGCGTTCCCTTTGCGACGGGGTTCCTCGTCACGACAGCACTGGTCGTCACATCCTCGGTTTCCGCGCATGCCGACTCCGTCGGCGCGATCGGTAACGAGCTCAACCCGACGGGAAATATTCCCGGTATCGCGAACGATCCGCTCGGCAACTCCTTGATCCTGCCCTATTCCCACTCGCCGAGCGGGTTCCTGAAGGCCAAGCCCTTCCTGTATCCACAACTCATACAGGATGAGAAACACCCGGCATGGTGGCGCGCGGCGTGGGCCGACGTGGGATTCATCGCCGATCTCTCCAATACGAGCGCGGCAACGTTCTCCGACTACGGCGACTGGTCGAGCGGCATCGTCGCGAGCTTCGGCTTCTGGGCGGAGAACAGAGAGAACGCGAACTATGTATCGGCCAGTGCGGGAAGCATCGGGCGCAGCGACGAGTATTACGATCTTCGGTTCGGCCGGTTCGGCGTGCTCAATGTCGACCTTTCCTATACCGGAGCACCGTACGTCATCTCGACCAACGCAAAACTGCTGTGGTTCGGCGCGGGAGGCGACACCCTCACGTTGCCCGCGAGCCTGACGCCGGGCGCCACCACGCCACAGCAAGTGGAAGCCGCATACTCCGAAACGCCCGAGAGCCGCTTGAGCGTCACCAGAACCAAGACCGGCATAGCGGTGACTTATGCGCCCTGGGAATCCTGGGAGCTCTTCTTCACAGCGGCCAACGAGTGGCGCGACGGCACGCAGCCGATCGGGTCGGCGTTCTGGTTCCCGGCGCGAGGCGCCGCAGATCTGGTGCAGCCCATCAAGTACCAAACCACCGATCTTTCGGCCGGTGTGCGCTTCAAGGGCGAAGAGATGCAGGCGAACCTGACCTATTCGGGGTCGTTCTTCCGCAACGATGTCACATCGCTCACCTGGGACAATCTTGGTCTCGGACTTCCTCCGAACTCGTTCGTTCCTGAGCGCGGACGCATGGCGCTTGCACCGGACAACGACTATCACACGGTGAAGGGTAATTTCGCATGGGCAGCGTTCTCGGATGTCCGTTTCGTCGCGAGCGCGTCCTACAGCGCCATGTCTCAGAACGACACGCTGCTGCCGCCCACGATCAACGGCGGCTTCTCGCCCGTGGATCTCGGCAATTGGAACACGGTCGCCGCGCTCAGCCGTCAGACCGCGAAGGCCGCTATCCGGACGATCACCGGCTTTGCCCAGTTGCGCTGGACACCGAAGCCGACGCTCGGCGTCACGATCGAAGCGCGATATAGGGACGAGGACAATGACACGGACTACCTCGCGTACAATCCTCTGACCATGGAATACGGCTACATGGGTCTGGACGGCGCGTTGTCGCGCATTTACGTACCGACGATACCGGGAAGCAATATGCTCATCCGGAATGTCCCGTTCGCGACCGACGAGCTCAAGCTGACCTCGAAGCTGGACTACCGCATTGCAAGCCGCACTCGCTTGAACGTGTCCGTCGCACACGAGGAAACAGAACGTTCGTACCGCGAAGCTGCACGATCGAACGACGACATCATTGAGGCGCAACTCAGTAGCACCGGCCAAGAATGGGGCACCGTCCGGGTCTCCTACGCGTTCGCCGTCCGCAGCGGCAGCCCCTATGTTTCCGACCCCTATGGTTTTGCACGATCGGAGACGCTTCCGGGCTACATTCCGCGCCCGGGGGGCGATCTGCCGCTTACGCTCGGGCCGTTCCGCAAATACGATGTCGCGGATCGCAACGAGCACAACGTCAAATTTCAATCCAATTTCATTCCGTCCGAGCGCGAAGATATTCAGCTAACCGGGAGCTACCGGCGGGCGGATTATGACGCAGGTTACGGTTTGAAAACACTCGACACCTACGATGTGAACGTCAGCTATTCGAACCAGTTCTCGAATGCGCTCACGCTCGTCGCGTTCTACGGTTACCAGTTTCATCAGAGCGAGACATCAACCATCGCGGGCCTGCGCACAGCGAGCAGCGACGATTCCGCCGGTGGGCCGAACTATCCGTTCTCCAACGCCTGGGGCGAAAGCGCGCGCGACGCCAATCACGTATTGGGCGCCGATCTTCACTACCAGATGGAAAACCTGACGCTCGATCTCAACTATCTCTTTTCGACCGCGACCAGCGGATTTGCCTACGCCTATTCCGGACTGGGCGCGTTAGGAAGCGCTCTGACGCCGCTCGAGGCGGGAACCACCTTTCCCGACCAGCAGTTCGACCACCACGTGCTGGAGGCGGTCCTCGGCTGGGCTTACTCCGAAAGAATATCGTTTCGCTGGTACTACCGGCTGGAGCACGAGCAGCTGGATGACTTCCACTACACTGGCCTGACCAATGTGATCGGAAATCACGTGCTCGATGGCAGTGTGCCGGAGGCCTACACCGCGCATGTCGTGGGCTTCTTCTCGCAGTACAGGTTCTAACTGCGATTTGAGCCTAGCACCCGACCGTAGCGGGGAAGGTCTGCTTTGACCATAAGCAGATGTGGTGGATGGCTCCCGCTCCCGGCATCAGAGTGCCACGTTGTGGAAGCGATCAAGCAACCACGAGCGAAGGGAGCCACCCGCTATGGAAATTACCACCATCGGCCTCGATCTGGCCAAGAGCGTTTATCAGGTCCACGCTATCAACGACGCTGGTGAAGTTGTTGTTCGGAGGACTCTGCGCCGCGCGCAGGTGCTACGATTTTTTGAACAGCTTTCTCCGTGCCTTGTTGGCATTGAGGCGTGCGGGACCAGCCACTATTGGGCCCGTGAGATAAGAAGATTTGGCCATGAGGTGCGTCTTATGCCTCCGGCCTACGTGAAGCCTTACGTCAAGCGGGGAAAGACCGACGCGAGCGATGCGGAGGCGATCTGCGAAGCGGTTGGTCGCCCGACCATGCGGTACGTCGCGATCAAGTCAGCTGAGCAGCAGGCGGCATTGGCGATCCACCGGACGCGCGACCTGTTCGTGAAGCAGCGCACGCAATTGGTCAACATGATCCGTGGTCTTCTTGCGGAGTTCGGTATCGAGATCCGGCGCGGGCTCGAGCAGGCACTGATGCACGCCAAGGGTATAGCTGCCGGCGAGATGCCGGTCATACCGCCGCTGGCGGCAAAGATGATCGCGGGCCTGGCTGGGCAGGTCCTCGATCTCCAGGCGCGGCTGCGCGAGATCGAGCGCGAGCTGCTCGCTTGGCATCGCTCGAGCGACGTCGCCAAACGGCTTGCGACGATCCCTGGGGTCGGCATCGTCAGTGCTACGGCGCTCGCCGCCTCGGTCACCGACCCGCACCAGTTCCGCTCCGGCCGGCAGTTCGCCGCTTGGCTCGGCCTTACACCGCTCCAGCATTCGAGCGGCGGTAAGGAACGGCTGGGACGAATCTCGAAGATGGGCGACAAATATCTGCGCAGACTGCTCGTCGTCGGTATGACCTCACTCATTCGACGCGCGAAGTACAAACCAGACGACGTCGATCCGCGGCTTACAGCTCTTCTATCGCGAAAGCCGGTTCGTGTGGTCACCGTCGCCCTCGCCAACAAGACGGCGCGTGTGATCTGGGCGATCATGGCGCGCGGTGGGACTTACCGCATGCCTGCCGCAGCGAACACCGCGCTCATCGGGCGGGCAGCTATCTAACGGCACAACCGACTTCAGAGGTTGCGAGGACGATGCGATGTGATGGCAAACCGGTCAGACCGGGGATGAGGACAACCCGTGGAATGACGAGGGCGTCACAGCCCGATAAGCAGGATGGGACCTTGTCCGCGGAAACCATCAGGGCCAGCGGTCTTGTGCGACCGCATCGAAAGGCCGGACACAAGTCTGCACCCGACCACACCGCCAAAACATCAAATCAACCCTTGCAATGCGGGAGCCATCCACACAGGTCGTTCCGCGCGCAGACCGAGTTGATCTAGGTCAAATCCAACTGCGGCATGAGCGAATAGACGTAAGTGTCGGTACCGATTGTCTAGTGGATTGCGCTCCGGATGCTTGCCCCCCTCGCATCCGGGGCGTTTTCTATGCGTGCCGGGTAGTGACTCTATAGAAACGCTTGTCGGTAACGTCCTGCAAAACCGGACTCTTCGAAAACGATTGAAGCTATTCTCCTTTTCGGCATAGGCCCACAACCAAAAAATGTCCGACCCGATTATCTTTGACGCTCCAAAGTCCGGAGGATCATCTCCACTATATCTTCGAGCACCGCCTTATCCGTCGTGGTCTGGCCGATCAGGTGAAGCCCCTGAGCGCTTGCGACGAAAAATCTTGCCAATGCAGTGATGTCGGAATGCTCCGAAATTTCGCCGCGGGCTTTCGCTTGCGCTATTGCGTCACGGAACACCGCCTCCACTCGGCCGAGATGTCGTCTCAGCCTCGCCGCCACCACGCGGTCGTGCCTTGCCACTTCTGTTGCGGTATTCCCCATGAAGCAGCCTATCCTACTGGGGCGCGCGCAGATCTGGTCGACTATCTCGGTGAAGAAACCGGCAGCAGCGTCGTGGATGGGCACTGGACGCGATAAGGCTGCTGAAACTCTGGTAACCGCCCTATCCCCGTAACGGTCGATGGTCTCGAGGAACAGGGCACGCTTGTCCCCGAACACGGCGTACAGACTTGAGCGGTTTAGTAGCATCGCCTCGCAAAGATCGTTCAGGGATGTCCGGTGATACCCGTTAGCCCAGAAGACCTGCATCGCCAGGTTCAGCACAGCGTCGTGGTCGAATTCCCGGAGGCGGGCCATCAGGAATTTCGGAGCGGCTCGGTCCCAGATTGGTGCGCTATAGCGAGCCGCTCGCGGCGCGCGGGCATGGGAAGAGAAAAGCGCGGCGCGAACCCATCGCTCAATGGCTGAATAGGACGCAGCTGTTAGTATTTTCGAGAAGATCCTGTGTCACGCCACCAAGCACCCACTCACGAAGCCTGGAATGACCGTAACCTCCGACCACGATGAGTCCCGCACCCATGACTGCCGCAGCCCTCTGCAGATCCTCGGCAACCGTAGGTTCCGTGCTTGAACGTTCCTCCGCTTTGGCACGGATACCGTGCAGCTGGAGCCTTTCTATGAGATCGGCCATCTCTGGCGCAGGCGTATGCCCCAAAGGGGCGAAACGGAGCACGATCACCTCCTTTGCCCGTTGAAGGAATGGCAACGCGTCCCACACGGCGCGGCGTGCCTCGCGGGTGTTCTTCCATCCGATAACGACCTTCGTGCAATCGAGCTTCGCTCCGGTCGGGACCACAAGCACCGGCACGCCTCCGCTTATGATAAGATCCGCAGTGCTCGCCTGGGCGTCCGGCGCGCCTGTCGTCCACTTGTCTGCGATCAGCAAATCTGCCCCGGCGGCGTGGCGAAGCAGTGCCCGGACGGGAAAGTCGATCTCCGCACGCCATAAGCATGAGGCTCGGTCGAAAGCGGCGGTCTCTTCCTTGAACAGAGCCTCAGCACGCGAAAGTGTGCCGGCAACTTCTTGCTTGAGCTTCACGATGGATAGCCCGATCGGATCAGGCATTGCGTTCAGCGCCCGTGCTCCTACGCCGATCAGTCTGGAACCGAAGGTACTCGCGATCACCGTCGCGGTGCGCAGGCGCTCGCGGCCAGCCTCGGTGTCCGCTACATGGAGGAGCAAGGTTTTATAGGACATCGCGAGGGCACTCCTATCTGAAGAGACATTGCAACAATGCATCGTTGGCAATTGTGCATGTCTCGAGATTTCGCAGGTTGATGTGTGTCAAAGCAGCCTTCTCCCAGAGCGAGCAAACCGCGGGCTCGCGCGTTCAGCGACCAGCGCGCAGGCTCAATATGTAGGCTGCGACCTGCGTCCGCGCTTCATCGGAAATGCGGCTCATTGGCAGCAAAGTGGCTGCCATTCCGGGGTCATGCCATCTCGCTACTTTCATGGCCGACTGCAGCGATTCAATTGTAGTGCCGGGCCTATTGGCTATCTCTTCGAAACTTGGGATGCCGGGGCCAAGAACCGGCTTAATGGCCTGATCGTGGGAAACGACATGGCATGCGACGCACGTCGTTACTGCAATCGTGTGCGGATCCTGCTTGCTTCAATCTGGTCCTGCCCACCGGCTTCATTCGCACCAAACCAACAGAACGCACCTACGAGACCAAGCAGCAGTTCCTTCCTCATGCTCATTCGATCGCACACCCTGTGTCCCTTGTTGGAAACTACGCTGCAACAAACCAAGCGCCCTTGACATGCATCAATCGCGCTTCGCGCCGCCAGTGGCGGGCGCGCAGTGCCTTGGTCGGAATCAAGAGCTAGGCGAGCACGAGCAAATGACTGACTCGGGCAACCTACTGATCCGCATCAAAACGAATGCATCCGTGTTCAGGCATCAACCTCGGGTCGAGGGCGGAGAAGTTGGTGCAACAGAAGCGAAATGGCGACTCTCATCGAGAACGCGCAGCATTGTCTCAGCGACGCCGCGGGGCGTCTCCGCGGCGTCGAGCGCTCGTAAAGGTAAGAGCCAACACGACCGCGGGTTGACGCCATTTTCGGACACCAGGGGAGACCTGGCCTATTGTTTTGCAGGCCAGTGCTTTCGCTTCTCAACCTGGTCGGCGATGAACTCAAGAACAAAGGTCTTCAAGGCCGCGTAATCAGTAAGATCGTAGTCTTGAGACATGACAGTCGCTTGCCCGCGCTGACCCGCAATAAACTTGATCGCCAACCGCTTGAAAAAATCATACTGGCTATAGCGAATCGCCCCGGCTGCATGATGGACGGTCTTCGGTCTCCACATGGTCTCATGTAAGAAGCGCGCGACGCACTGCTCGAGTCCTTCCCAGTCGTGCGGGTTTGCGCCGGCAGCCGACAGAGAGACGGGATGAAAGCGCTGGGTGTGTCATTCAGGGCTTCATGATGGCGGCGCACAAACTCGACGACGGCAGCCTGATAATGCCCAACGTGCAGCGAAGCGGCGACGAGCACGGCATCGTAATCGTTCGGGTTAAGCCGATCGACAGCCACTGAAGCCGAATCGCTAACATCTGTTGGGTGTCCGGTTTCTCTAAGCGAATGAGCCAGGAACTCGCTCAGATGGCGCGTGTGTCCTTCAGTGCTTCCGAAGACGACCAGAACCGACATTCCGACCCTCTCATACGATACCTTTGAATACGGTGACTGCGGCTTAGCCCGTGACCACAGCGCAGGCGAGTTTCTCGCGATGCGCGGCGGTCAAAACGCCGATGTGGAAGAAGGCCGGCCAGCGCTGCCCCTATGGCCGGTGACATGGCCGATATGCAGGCGAAAGTAAACAAGGTTGAGGGGGCGCTCGTTTCCTTCACGAACCAATGTTCGAGCGTAGCCCGGTTCCCACCATATTGGCCGGCGACTCAGCAGGCTGTGGGCGAGGTTACGTTCGGCTTCGAATAGCGCTCCAGCAGGGAGTTCCTCGTAACGGCCAAATGCGACGACGCTCGTCCAATTCTGCGGACTGATCACCTCATCGGCTTCGAGGCAGACGCGCGGATTTGCGCGCATCCACGCAATTTTCTGCCCGAGGGTCGAGAAGGCGTAGAGCGTCTCCTCATGGCAAGCAAAGTAAAGCGGCGTAACATAAGGCTGTCCCGCCTGTTCGCATGCTAGCCGCCCGTACCGAATGCGCTGCAAGAAATCGATGCAGGCAGAACGAGGCAGTTCATTGATCAACATTGATCTGCCCAAATTTCAGCTGCGTAAACGCATCGCGCGATCAAACGTTCACGCTCGATGGGCGGATGAACGATCTGCCTAAAGCGCCCTACGGCAAAGTTGGTCAACCGGGCGCCGACCAAGCCGCTGGACATGCTCAGTTTCTCGCTATCGTTGGGGCGTTGCTGGCTGTGCCAGTGCCGTGTGGCCATAGCGAAGAGTCAGCGTCCAGTGGACGCGGTTTTGCGCGCAGGGTCCAAGCCGATCGCCTGTGGAGAAAGCGGGGCTAATCCAGCGGACGAGAGGAATTGCCCGACGACGGCGCGCACCTCGCGTGCGCGGTTCACCAACAGATGGCCACCGGAGTCGTAGACAATGAGCTTGGAGTTGGGGATCTTGGTTGCTGCGAACTTGGCCGCAGGCAATGTGTTGAAAAGGTCGTCGCGCGCGGAGACGATCAGTGTCGGCGCCGAAATCCTTTCCAATGGCAATGGCACCCGATCGGGGACGCTATCGATATTTATTCCCGCCGCCCGCAGGGACAAAGGTTCGATGGTCCGGGCAATGCTCATGACCCTGTCTTGTTCGGATTTGGGTGAAGCCGCCACCAGCTCAGGGGGGACACCGATGAAGCGTATGAGCATAGAAGGTGCAATTTTTTCCGCGGCCCACCAAGCGAAATCCGCGCCGTTGTTGACCAGCCAAAATGTAAGGTCATTGCCGCGGCCTGCTTCGATAGAAACCGGATTCGTTGGAGAGTAAGTACCCGGAACAAGCAGGATCAGGGCCGCAACCCTGTCGGGGTGCCGAATAGCAAGCTCAAGGGCAGAACGTGCCCCTGCAGAAACTCCAACAACAATTGCTTTGGTGACTTTCAGTTCAGAGAGCAGCGCCGCGTGCGCGTCCGCCTGCGCGACGGGCGAAGTGTCGTGAGGAATTGGCGTTTGCAAATATCCAAACCGTGACGGCGCAACGATGTGGAAGCCTTCACCGACAAGATCAGCGGCGGTGGAGAGACCTTGATCAAAGCCGCCTCCTGCGCCGTGGATGGAAAGCAGCGGAATACCGGTGCCGCGCTCCGCGTATTCAATTGGGCCGGCGACCGTGTTCGCGATCAAACTTCGCAGGCTGACGGCATCATGCGCGCGTCGGAGCTCGGCCCTATAGGGCAAGGCAACTAGAGCCGCCATCCCGGTTGCTGCGAGCACTGTTGTCACAAGTATGGGTCGAGCCCGTCTCATTGTGTTGCGCTCCAAAGAAGAGAAGCGCAGTTTGACGCGTCCGACGCGTCGGCATCTTGATTTGGCTCAATCGCGATCTGGTCTCACGACACGGCTACGGTGTGATAGCCACCTTGAGCACGCCGTCGCGTTGGTGACCGAAGAGCTCATAGGCGGCTTCGATCTGATCAAGCTTGAAGCGATGCGTGACCAGAGGGTTGAGATCGACGCGACCGGAAGAGATCACGTTCATCAACCGCCGCATACGCTCCTTTCCACCGGGGCAAAGCGTCGTCACGATCTTGTGGTCACCGAGGCCGGCCGCGAATGCGCTCAGCGGGATCTTGAGATCGCTCGAGTAGACGCCGAGACTTGAAAGCGTACCGCCCGGACGAAGCACGCGGAGACAGGCCTCAAATGTTGCTTGCGTGCCAAGCGCTTCGATCGCCACATCGACACCGCGTCCATCCGTAATGCGCATGATCTCGCCGACCGGGTCGGTCTTGCGTACGTGGATGACATGGTCGGCGCCGAGCCGTTGCGCCATGTCCAGCCGTTCGGGAAGCGCATCCACGCCGATGACGATGGTTGCTCCCGAGAGCTTGGCCCCGGCCGTTGCGCACAGCCCGATTGGGCCTTGCGCAAAGACCGCGACGGTGTCGCCGATGCGGATTTGGCCGCTCTCGGCGCCGCCAAACCCGGTCGACATGATGTCGGGACACATGAGCACCTGCTCGTCCGTCAAACTGTCCGGCACGGGCGCGAGATTGGCCATGGCGTCCGGCACGAGGACATACTCGGCCTGGCAACCGTCGATCGTGTTCCCGAACTTCCAGCCGCCGGAGGGCTTCCATCCGTGCGGCGTGCCCAGGCCGTCCTGCGCATGACATCCCGAGAGCGAAGCGTTGCTGTATCCGCTGGGCGTGATTGCGCCCGCGATGACACGTTCGCCTTCCCTGTAACCTGTGACGGCAGAGCCAAGCTTTTCGATGATCCCGACGGGCTCGTGGCCGATCGTCAAGCCTTTTCGTACCGGATACTCGCCCTTCAAGATGTGGATGTCGGTACCGCAGATCGTCGTCGTGGTCACACGCAACAATGCGTCCAGCGGACCAACATCGGGAATCGGCTTTTCATCGAGCACGATCCGTCCGGGTTCAGCGAAAATTGCAGCCTTCATCTTGGCCATGACCGTTCTCCTTGTGCGTTAGGGTCAAAGTCGACCGGCGATGTGAGGTCCACTTCAAGACGAGGCCTGACGGGAACGTGGCCGGTCAGTTAAGATCAAGGTGAGAGCGGTTACGGCGAAGAAAGGCAATGCCCAGTCCTGAGGCACCGAGAGCAGCAATGCAG
>Ga0184629_10000986_pt1 | contig 12049 bp, 33 predicted proteins | sample PLM4_32_b1_FD_133158 | JGI IMG/M metagenome (GOLD analysis project Ga0184629, IMG submission 133158) | Groundwater sediment microbial communities from an aquifer in East River, Colorado, USA - PLM4_32_b1 | ecosystem: Environmental > Terrestrial > Soil > Riparian zone | place: USA: East River... | reverse complement strand
CTCAACTTTATAATTATTACAATTCAAAGTGATAGTCTTACGTCTCTTATTAGGCAAAGGTACAATATCTTTTTTAAATTTAGCAAATAAATCATAGCACTCTCTATCTCTATAGACAAAAACAGCGGTTGTTTTTAACTTTGGAAATTTAACTCTTCTAAGGTAAACTGTTATTAGTTCCATAATATTTATATTTTTAAATTAGACCCTTATAGAGGAATCGAACCTCCTTTAACCATTTAAGGGTTGTTATAAGTCTACAAGCTTAAAATCAACATGCAAAAATAAGTCTTTAGGCTAAAAGAACTTTAATACTCTCGTCTGCATATTTTGCGGCTTCTAATGCCCTATTTTCATTCGGCAAACTTGGAAGTAATTCAAAAAGAACGTCTTCAATTTCAACTCTTCTTTTATTATCTAATATAGCCTTAATTAAGGTTAACTTCATCTTTTTTAAATTGTATTCCATATCTATAAATTTAATTGTTATATTTTCGGCGGAAAAGATTAAAACAATAACTGTTCACAATCTTTTACTATTTTATCAAAGTACAAAATATTTCTAAGATAGGAAGAAAGTCTCTTAAAACCTTCACTACTTACAGGAAATTCAGCATTACCATTAAAAGAAGGATAATAAAAAGACTGTTTAGCAAACTGCCAAACCTCAACTGTAAAACCGTGCAATTCTATTTTTCTTATTATCATAATTGAATATTTAAGTGTTATTATTTTGGCGCGGAAAAAGATTAAATAAACCTAATAACAGAATGAAAATACAAATCATCTAAACCGCTAGTATTATAAGAACTCATAAAACCACTTAAGGAATAAACATAGCCTTGCTGTTCTGCCATATCCATAAAAGCATCATTAGATAATTCCCAATGTTTCAAATCAGCTTTTGTTTTGTGCAAATCTATTAGGTAAACTCTTGTCTCTTTCATAATATTTATATTTTTAAATTAGTCCGCGAATAAGGTTATGAACCTCTCAGGATTTTATCCCTTATTAATCATATTAAAATCGCGGGAAAAGAAACTAAGAAGATAAAAGAATACCTTTCAACCTCTTTAAAATCTTCAAAGTACAATTATACTCATGTACTAATATAGAATACATTTCTTTAGTACAATCTTTATCTTCTAAGATACGACTTCTATTGTCGTTTTCCTGTTGTAACTGATCTGTTAATGTTCTTACTTTATTTTTCATAGTATTAATTAATTTGATATAAAACTTTCTTCCTATCCTTTGCACTTCTTATCTGTAATGAATGGCCATGATCTATAAATAACTGTTTATAAATATCTGCCCATTCTTTCAACCGTTCTAACTTATCATAAGGAAATAGTGAAGCATACATTAAATTAGGTGCAATTGTAAACTCCTTTATGTTTGACAAAGCTTCATACTTCTTATTAGTCTTAATATAGACCATTACATTACAATCATTATACTGAATACCTTTTATATTTTCCATGTTTATTTAAGTTGTTAATTCGCGGCAAAAAAGATTAAAAAGGGATTTTTAAAACACCACACATTCATAACCTATAGACTCTAACTCTAATAACAGTTCTTTATACTGCTTAGGTTTAGCTTTCTTCTGTTCACTAGTCCATTCAACGCTGCAATTAGAATGCTGTCCTATGTGAGCATAACAATCGAAATTACCTTTCTCATCTCCTTTATTGGTAAACACTGCCGTTACTTCATCATATTCCTTTGTGTACAAAAATAACACATTTACTCTCTCTTTCATAATTTTATTTGTTTTGGTTTATATTGTTTATTTTCGCGCGAATAAAAAACTAGGAGGCATTTTCTTCCATGTTAACAATCTCTTCCAAAGTTAATATCTTAGTCTTAATTACAAAGTCTCTAATAGAGTAATACTTTCTCCTTAAAAATACCCTCTCATCTTGAGAACAGTCCATTTTCATTTTTTGAATACACAGTCTTTTTAACTCTTCTATTGCATCCATAATTTTATGTATTTTGGTATCTAAGTACCGTTTATATTTAATCGTTCTTTAAATGGGCTTATTCTATTCTTAATCGCGCGGTAAAAGAATAAACAAACAGTTAAAACTAAATCGCCGCGAAAAAGAATAAAACAGAAGGATAAAAACAGTTAATCCTCTAACAAAGCTCTCCTACCCTCAATATCACATGAAGTAATAACTAAAGCCTCTAACTTATAATACTTTCTTAAATCCCACTTAAGATCTAAAACAGTACCACTCATTAAATCACAACGTACTACTTTACCATCACAAACATATAAATAGTCTCCATATACTGGATAATCGTCTGTTAAAACAACTTCATTTAAATCTTTCATAACTCTATATTTTTATTTCGTAACAATACCACTAAACAACTTAACCCTTATTATATGAAAGAAATAAACATTGTACTTACAATAGTTGTGTATACAAATGTCACTACTTTACCCTCTTTAAAAGGTTTGGTGGGGTTTGTCTTTTTCTTAGAAGACGCGTAAACCCTTATAAACACTGACTTTCTTCACAAACGTTGTCACTAATCAACCTAACAATCCACTCATCACGACCGACTAATTCACGTTCTAAATTGTTATTGAAATATAGTACGCTGCAAACGTTTCCTTTGTTCTTAGCTAGTCTTTTAAATGTTTCGTTGTCTGTTTTTAGGTTGGTTTCTATTAGATGTTTTCTTTTTAGGAAGTATACTTTACCGCTTTCAGTTGTTACTGTTCTTTTAATTTCTTTTTTGCCCGCTGTTTTCATAACTGTTTTTATTTGTTTTGCGCCCCGAAATACCTTATTATTGGGTTTAACCCTTAGTCTATTACTAAAGGTTTTTACCAAGTGTTTGGATTTTCATTACTAATTCTTTTAATTCAATTTGTAGTTCGTCTTTAACTATTGCTTTCAGTTCGCCCTTAGTTGTGAGTTCTTTACAGTTTAACCAACAATCTATGTAATAAAGTAGCTGTTCTATATCTTCTTTATGTGTTTCAGGTATTCTGTTAGCTCTTATGCTTCCTTTTTCTAATTTCTTTTGCGCCGATAACGCACTCCAATTAATTAAATCCTTTGCTTTTACCATTATTCTGTCTTTTGTCCTTAGTGGTTTATTAGTTATTTCCTCCAAAGATAAGGATTTTTATTGACAGTACCCAATTATTCATTAATAAATTCACTATAATATAATCCCTCAAAACATTTGTATATAAATTCTTCTTGATTCCCTACAAACTCCCCTTGAAATAAGAAGGTTAAAACTGCACCTATACTTTGTACGTTATCCTCTTTAAAGTCTTGTTTCCATTCTTCAAAGTTATTAGCTGTATGAGATATAAAACCGTCATAGCTTGAAAAGTTTTCTTTTAGGAACTGATTAAACTGTTCTTTATTCTTTTTTGCCGCGGATAAAATAATACTCTTATTATAACTAACTGTTAAATCAATCTCATCATTAGCAAAGTTATAATATTTAGGACTGTATATCTCACCGCATTCAACATCAATACTAATTCCAAACTCTTCAGTTTCTATTTCGCCATCCAAGTAAGTAGCTGCTATATTTTGCACCTCTTTAACATATTTGTTATTATTAAACTTATCCCAATAATCCTCCGCATTCATATCAAAATCACCATTCTCAAAATCCTCATTAATTTGGTAGTCATCAAACATATTTTCTGAGGCCAATATTGTCCCATACATAGCAACTGATATAATAGGAAATAAGTTACTGTTTATTTTTATTGTAGTTTTCATTTCTTTGTAGGTTTTAAGATTCTTACTAAATGTCCCGCCGTGAAACCTTCACTTTTATTGAGGTTACTTTCGAATTCTTTCAAGGAAAGTATTAAACCGCTTTCTTTTGCCAATTCTTTAAACCGCTCATCTGAAACGGTAAAACCTTCACTAAGTAGTATTAATGAAGGTACTATATAAACTTGGTACATGACTATAAGTTATTATATTGTTTATATTTTTCTATTGCCGCGCTATCTTCAAAGCTATAACCTTTACTTAAAAACTTTTCTATGTCTTTTGGGTTTATAGTCCAAAGTATAATACCATCTTCAATTAAGATATGATATATTTCATTTCTGTAATTCTTTCTTTCTAATATCTTATACATTTTCTTTCTGTTTTAGTTTTTATTGCCGCGAATTAAAATAAGAAAAGCCCTCAATTAAGAAGGCTTTTGCAACTCTAAAATATCATTTTCTAAATCCCCAATATTATAAGACTGAAATACTATACCGCCCCCATATTGTTTATTATGAAACTTTTTACCGCCCAATTGTCTTGACTTACTTAAAGCCAAATTATACTTATCATTAATACTTAATCCTTGTTCCCAACTTTCACTACTATTTAACAAGTTCATGAAGTGACAAACGTAACGAGGATTACCGTTAACGTCGTTGTTTACTCTTGTGAATGATACTTTTGATTCCATTGTAATATATTTTAAAGGTTATTTACTTTCAACTTCGCGGATTAATATACTTAATTCAGGGTTTACATTTCCCTCAAAGTCAGAATCAAAACAGCGACCTCCGCCAATACAATTAAATATAAAGGCTTCATCTTCACTCAATCCTAATTCTTCTCTTAAGTAATTCCACAATTCACTGTAAGAACAATCAAACATACAGTCTTTTAATTCGTCATTTTCATACATTTGATTATACATACTTTGAAACCCGCCACGTTTGAATCTGTCATCTAATTCAATTCCACTATCAATTAAATAATCAATAACGTTTTCTTCTTCGGTTGTTTCTTCATATTGTTCGCGGCTGATAGCTTCAAACTTTGAACCCGTCGCGCCTTTAAAATCCCCATTATTAAATATATAATCTAATACTGTGATCTCTTTTGTATCTTCATCAAAATTAACTACTTTGTTATATTCTACTTGATTTTTCATAATATTAATTTTTATTAAATGTTAATAAGTTTGTTTCTATTCCGTAAATGCTTTTTAATTGGCGCAATAAATGACTAAGACTGAAAGTTAATAGAGTGCAATTCTCAATCTTAGCCTCCCAATAAGAACCGAAGTATAATATTTCTATTGTCATTAGTCCTCCCATTTAAATTTAAACTCCCTAACTGTTTTACTCTGTTTATCGGGACTTGTTGAAACTAATTTAACAACACAATAACCGTTACAAGTATAAGCCTTTGTTATAGTTTCTTTTCCGCCCAAACGTCTGAACCATTTAACCGTTTTGTCATCAACTATATTGTTATATTCATACTCTAAGATAGTAGATGTTTCTTTCTCTACCTCGACATAAGTAGTTTTTGTATTAGGATTTTTAACTAAGTTTGTTTTAGTCATTATGATAATTGCAGCCATAACTTAAGATTTTATTATTAAACGAAAAAGGCCACAAAATTAATTGCAGCCTACTGTTGATAAATGAATTATTGATTCTATTAATGCTAAGATAGCTATTATTTCTAATACTATTAGAGCTATTCCTATTTTAATTAGTGTTTTACTTTCTTTGCCCGCGTCGGTTCGCCTTTCAACAATAAAGCCGCATAAAAGAAATAAAACAGCAATTAAAACTACTAAGATAAATGATACTAACATGACTGATTATTTATTAGTGAATGTAAAGTAAAAAGGATTTTTATTATGTTCTTTTTTCAGTATTTCTTTAGCCTCTGTTAAATCGTTGGCTTCAATCTCTAGCTTCCAAGATTGTTGTGTTTTAAATAAATCATAATTAGACGGTTTAAACACTATATGATTGTAAGTAACAATAAAAGTTTTCATAATTTCTATATTTAAAATATTAGTTAACAATAAAGGAATCGAACCTTAACAACCTTTACAAGTTGCAACCGTTATGTTAATTGTTTAATTTTTCGGTAGCCGTTTCGCCCTTTTACTCTCGTTACGGTGCTACCTGTTAAACAGTCAATATTTCAAATAACTTTCATTCTATTACATTACAAAGATAAGAAGGTTTTTATTAATGTGCAAATATTTTTTAAACTTTAACATTTGCCCTTCTTATCAGTATTTCAATTAACGTCCTTAAGACTTAAACAAAGATACAACATTTAAATCGTTATATCCAAATAAAAATTAATTTATTTTTAAGCCTCATTAAGTAGTTAGAACGTTAGTGCCTTTCGACCTTACAAAGGTGCGACAAAAATAAATAAGAAACAATTAGGATATTAAAAAAGAATTATGTATAACGCGTGCGCACGTTCATTATATAGGATATGATTCGCGGCAAAAAGAATTAAAACAGAAATTTCCATTAACCTATATTAATTAATAACCTAATACAAAGAAACAGACAAAAGAAAGGATCAACTTAATAAGAGAATATAAATACCTCACTAACTCAAAATAAGAACCTCAAACAATCTAACAACTAAGACAAGGTAAAAACTTTCAAAATAAAGCTAAAATAAAGCCGTTTAAGCCACGATTTTAGACTTTAGGTAGCGAAGGGGGCGTACCACTAAAAACGTGCGCTGAGCGTAGCCTATTCGCTTTAAGTGGTAAAAGAGGGATTCACGTAAAAAGAAAATCCTCTGAAGTTAATCAGAGGAAAGATTTATAATTATTTATTCCAAGTTTTAAAATTTCTAATATCGGGGATTGTTTTTCTACTGCAATGTAATAATTCAGCTAATTCTTTATCAGGTATATCCTTGTATTCCCCATATCTTATTTTATCTACAATCTCCCAAGTAACAACATTTCTTCTGAGATTACGATTATTTTCAGCTTGAGTTGTGAACCTACAATTATTAGGTGAATAGTTTCCATTATTATCCTCTCGGTCTATTACCAACCCTTCGTCGATTTTGTAGCCATTGTTATTAGCCCATTCAATAAATTTCTGAGAGTCTTCTAACCATTCATCACAAATTATTATACCACGACCTCCATAATTTTTATAATCTTTAGAGTTTGGATTGTAACACCTACTTTTCATATTTCCAAATATTCCTTTTAGTCTTCCGCGAATTTCTCTTTCGTCATCTGTTAAATTACCACTCCGCTCTTTTCCAGCGCAAGATTTACATTGTTTGTATTCCCCTAGATTACTATAGTTTGTTTCTTTTGTATATCCGCATTTACATTGAGCTTTTACTATTCTTACTATTTCTGCTTTTTTATTTCTTTCCGCTGAAATTTCCTCTAAAACTGTCCAATGTCCTAAGTCTCTTTCATTGACTTTACTAATATCTAAAGGTATTATAGGACTATCAATGTTTACTAACTTCAACCCTTTGTTGATATTAGGAGTACTTTTATATTCAATCATGCATCCACAAGAAGTAGATTGACCACTTACTAATGATTGTAGAATAACACCTTTCTTTACTCCACATACACATTCAGCTTCTACCTTTCTCAACTTATTTCCTTTTTTATCTACATAGTGCTCCACTTCTTGCAAGACTGTCCAATGACCAAACTTTGTACTAGTGGTTATATCCAATTTCTGCTCTTTATGAATACATCCACAAGATTTAGCTGTGCCTTTTCTCAGCGCTTTTAATTGCTTTTTCGCAATATTTCCACAAGAACATTCACAGATCATAACTCTTTGTAGCTTACCATTTGGTTCTCTATGTCCAACACCCTCCTCTAAAATAGTTAATCTACCATAAGTCGTTCCTATCAAATCTTCACTTTTTAATATTTCCGCCATCATTTTATTTGTTTAGAATACAAATATAGGAAAGTATATTTACACTACCAAACGTATTAAGTTTTTTGTGATACCCGCTTTAAAACTTTCGTCTAAAACTTTTCCAAAACAATTCCATATTTCCCTCACATTTAAACTTCCCTATTAAAAGACGGGGGTACACTTTTAAACCACCCATTCTATATAAAACAAAGAACCCTCACCTATATGAGGAACGAGTCCTTATTATAGGGAGTGCTGTGTGTTTATTTTAATAATTGTTTAATAAAATTATCTGCTGCTGAGTTAGCAATTTTATGTAGTTGTTCTCTCGTAACTAAGATAGAATGATTATCTTCATTTGGAGAATGTATTCCACTTCTTTCCATTTCATCTTTAAAAGCCATTGCAATATTATCTTTCCAAGTCCTTTGATAATCCTCGTCATTTTTAAAAAATTGATCTCGTGTATTTGATTTCAAAAAATCTCTAAGAGCCTCGACTACTTCTTTATCATTTTCAATTAGTTTTCCTCTTACATAAATATCTCCACTATTACACAGTTTTAATATTTCGCCATTTTTAGAATTGAAAATAGTGTCAAACGTCAAAATACTATTTAACTTAACACTCATATCTTTGTTTGAATTTAAATACTCCATTTTTTATAACTTATCTATTACTGTTGTTGTTTTTGCTACTTTAATTTTCATTTCTTATTGTTTCAATATCTTCCTCAGTTAATTTACCTTCTTTTTCTTCCGCCATTTTTAAAAGGGATTCATAAAAACCCTTACCTCCACACTCTGCCCAATGGGAGCTAATATTTAAAATTCCTGTTGGGATCTCTTTACCACATGTTTCGCAAGTATGTGTATTATCCATTTATCAGTTTATTTAGAATCTTTTCTTTTACTTTATTGAACTGTTCTTCTGTGATCTCTTTGTATTCTTTTTCTTCATCTTTTTTACCGCCGAAATAATATGGCATCCACCAATTAGAACCATCTGTATAAGTCTCTTCATGGTGACAGCTAAACTCGTCACCATCATCCTTTACTGTAGTTATTTTTAAATCCGCGCCATTATCCCAAGAGTCTTCACTGTCAACAACTATCTTTTTATATAGGTAAGGTTCATCTCCTTTATAATTGCAACTGAAATAATAAGTACCATCTTTGATTTCAATCTCCTCTTTTTCAACTGTGATTTTTTCTTTTGTTAACTTAAGCATTTTGTTGATTTATATATTCAATAAAGGTTTTTTGCAGTATGTACATATCATCAGTTGTTGTAATTAGGTATTCAATAGCTTTTTTATTATCCTTATTTTCATTTATATAATGCAACAGATTCCATTTAGTCAACAGTACTTTATCTTCTCTACTTGACTTTTCAAGTATCTCTGTTCTCTCTTTGGGAGAAATTGAATCCCAAGTAATGCCTAGTTTTTTAGCTTCCTCTTCTGTTAATCTATCCATTTGTTACATTTATTATTTTACCGTCTTCTATTTCTAAGTTTAATCTTTCAGGAACAAAATCGCAAGTTATCATCATTGGAGTATTATCTACTCTAGAGATTCTGTAAATTTTATTTTCTGTTTCTAGTTTTTTAGCCGCGCTTTCTAAATCTAAACCTAGCAAACCTGTATTCAACATTTTCAAATATTCATATACTTCCCACTGCTCTGAAAATAAAGTACCGTGGCTGTTATTACTCAGCTCTTCATTGTACTGTTCGAATACTTCAAGGATTATTTCTAATTGTTCTTTACTTATCATATCTCAATCTCTCTTTCCGCGACTCCTATAGTAGGATTACCGTGTTTATCTGTTCTTAAATGTTCAATAATTTCCCAACTGTTGGGGACACATGCTCCACTATCAAATTCCCAATTATATGAATCCCACCCTGTTTTAGAATACTCTGTTTCATACCACTCTTGGTAAACTATTCTTCTTTCTAATACTTTCATTTTATTTTAGGCATTGGTGCATTTAATATTGCAACTAAAACATCTTTCCATGAACTGCGTCCCGCGTTTTGTGCAGCTAACCAACAATTGCCTCTTTGAGTGTCAAGTAATTTTAATTCTTCTTCTGCTGTGTATAACCTCTCTTCCACTTTAATTCTTTTCATTTCTTAATTTAGTTAACTCTTCATAAATCTCTAACCACTCATCTTTGTCCTCTTCCCATTGCCCTGATAAGGCTGGGTAAAATTCCCAAAACATGCCTGAAGCTACTAGTCTCTTGTGTTCTTCTTGCGCTTTACTGCTCATACTCCTGTTTATAATATTCTTCACTTGTTATTTCCGAAGCTAGAGAATTACCTCGATTGAAAGCCTTCCTAATCTGATCCTTTTCTGTCTCTATCAGAGAGTAAAATTTTCTACTGAAAACACTATACAATATAGGGTCAATATTATCTTCATGGTCTTTTAACCACTCTATTAATTCTTGTATTCCTGTCTTACTGCTCATCATAGTCCCATTCTGTTAATACAAATTTTACATCTAAATAATCCACTTCCTCTGTTTCTTTATTATATTCCGCCAAATATTGAAAACCTCCCGTAGCTGTATTATAATTACCTTTCTTAGCTTCTGCTTTATCGTAAGCTTCGTTTAAATATCCTTGAACTTTCAGTACTAATTCTCCTATAGAAGGAATACCACTTTCTGTTCTTGCAAAAGCCCACTTCCATTCAAGATGCGTCATTACATCATGTACTTTATTGAAATCAAAGTTTTCTAAAATACTGTTTATTGCTTTTGTTTTATTCATACTTATTTACAACTTTATTAATAAAATCCGCAATCTTTTTAGCGTCGCTTAAACTGAAAATTATTTCTTGGTTATCATACTGACCTATTGAAAAATATTTATCATGATTAGTGAATTCAATATATGTAATATTATTTATCTCCTCTTCCATTCTTTTACTTAATTAAAATTATCCCTCCTATAATTCCCGCTCCTATCAAACCTCTCTCAATCCAACGAGCAGTTTTTAATTTCTTTATTTCTTTTTTCTGCCCGCCGATTAAATCTTGGGAAGCAGAAATAACTGAATCTTTAACCTTTGAAACTTCTACAATTGATTTGATTTCGAGGTCTTTATTCTTAATAACACCCCCTAATAATTCAGTTTGCTTTTCAAGGTTAAAAACTACTCCTTTAGTGAGATCAAGTTCTTGACTGAGATAATAATTCTCAGCAATGTCTCTCACTATTAGGTTAGGCAGAGAGTCTGTTACTGTTATACCTTTTTCATTGAAAGAAACCGACCTAGGAGCTTTATAATTGTCTGCTAAAAATTGAGCCGATTGTTGGTAAGTAAAGTTTTTAATCTTCTTTAACTCTTTTTGGCGCGAAACATTCAAAACAAAAATTTTCTCCACAAGACTTTTGTTCTCACGCTTAGAAATAAGTAACGCCTCATTCTTTTTTTTATTATCTGTTTCTAATGAATCAACTATCTTATCACTCTCTCTTTTAATCTTGTTTAAATCTTCTAATTTCCTATGATAGTGCTTCTCTAGGATATTGTTTTCTCCTTCTAATTTGTTGGCGGCGGAATTAATACAATTATTAACACATAAAAGTAAAATTCCTATTGCAACTACGTACCAAAAATACCTTTTTACTATCTCCATTATTGTTCAAATGCTTTTAAGAAGTCACCTTCTTTGTTAAATACTATGTTAACTGAAAATTCACTGTCTAGTTTATCATACAAGCCATTAAAATCATATATGTTTGCAGCATGGGTGAATTGTCCTTTGGAAAACGTACCTCCTTTGTCCTTATAGTAGAGGTAGAGGAAGTTTGCGTCGAGCTTCTGCGTATTTCTCATTTGGATGTACGATTGTTTTAATGTCATAATTATTTCTTTTTCTTTTACAAATATATAATAAACTTTTCAATTGTGCAAGAGAAAAGTGAGTTATTTTTAATCGGTTTCTTCTACTTGGTAAGTGTAAAGTGCTTCGTAAGCTATTTCTAACAAATCTTCTTTATATTTATCCGCCATTATTTTAAAATACTGTTCCCTATCTTTTTTATAGTAGTCAAAAGCTTCAAATTGGCAATCAAAATATTTAGTACCTTCAATTCTACCTACTACTTGAAATTTTTTGCAACCTTTGTTATAATGAACCCCAATTGGATATTCACCTCTAATAGCGTCACTTTTTAGAAGCAATGAATTAATTCTTTTTGGTATAAGTAAGCAAGTTTCAGGGCTATAAATTTTATTTCCTTTAATTAATAAATCCTTATCTAATTCAAATCCTTTTTTGTAGTATATATCAAACCAGTCTCCAAATACTTGAAAATTGTGCCAACGTTCATCTACTTCG
>Ga0184629_10000984_pt1 | contig 12058 bp, 14 predicted proteins | sample PLM4_32_b1_FD_133158 | JGI IMG/M metagenome (GOLD analysis project Ga0184629, IMG submission 133158) | Groundwater sediment microbial communities from an aquifer in East River, Colorado, USA - PLM4_32_b1 | ecosystem: Environmental > Terrestrial > Soil > Riparian zone | place: USA: East River... | reverse complement strand
CGGGTGGAAATGGGAGGGTGGAATGGGTGGAATGCGCGAAACCTTGGAGCGTTTTCTGGCCGGGGGATCGGAACCGTCGGACACGGCGGAGGTCGACCGGCAACTGCAGTCGATGCAGCGATGCGCGGCGCGAATCGTGTCGATTCAGAGCCCAGACTACCCGGCGAAACTGCGATCGGTTCCGACCGCACCCGGCTTCCTGTTCGTGCGCGGAGACATGGCGATTGCACACCGGCCGGCGGTGGCGATCGTGGGCACCAGAAAACCGACGGGGGCCGGAATGGCGCTGGCGACGCGGCTGGCGCGGAGCCTCGCGATGCTCGGCATCACGGTGGTGAGCGGGCTGGCGCGCGGGATCGACACCGCCGCGCACCGGGGTGCGCTCGATGTCGACGGCGGCACCGTCGCCGTGGTCGGCACCGGAATCGACGTGGTCTACCCGCCGGAGAACGACGCCCTCATGCAACGCGTGGTGGAACGTGGGTGCGTCCTGTCGGAACAGGCGTGCGGGACGCAGGCGCTCGCGCACGTGTTTCCGAAGCGAAACCGGATTATCAGCGGGCTGTGTGACGCGGTGGTGGTCGTCGAGGGGGGAGTCCGGAGCGGAGCACTGATCACCGCGCGCTGGGCGCTCGAGCAGGGGCGCGAGGTGGGCGCGGTCCCGGGATTCCCCGGTGATTTCCGCAGCGCCGGACCGAATCACCTGCTGCGCGACGGCGCCTTCCTGGTGGAAGATGCGGACGACGTGATTGCCAACCTGCCCCCGCTGGCCGCGTCCGCCGTCGCCAGGCTGGCCGGGTCCGCGCCGGCGGCGCGTGCCGACGTGCCGGTGTTCGACGCCGACACCGCGCGGGTGTTTGACGCCGTCGCGAAAACGGCTACCGTCGACGAAGTCGCCCGGGCGGCGGAGATCGACGTCGAGCGGGCGCAGGGAATCCTCGCGAGGCTCGAAATCGATGGACACGTGATGCGAGATCCCATGGATCGTTTCACGCGCGTCGGGCGCTGATGGCGATAGAGGGAAGCGTATGAGTCTGCACCACCGGCTCCGCCGGTTCCGACAACTCGTGGAGTACGGCGGCGTCCGCGGCGCCATGTGGATGGCGGGAGCGCTGCCGCTTCCACTCGCGTCGGCGATCGGCGCGGGCGTGGGTCGCTTCGCGTTCGACGTGGTGCGCATGCGTCGCGCGGTCAGCGTGGACAACATCACGCGCGCGCTCGGGGTGCCGGCTGCGGAAGCGGCCGTGATCGGACGGTCGTCGTATGCGAACCTCGGACGGTCGTTCATGGAGTTCGCGGCATTTCGGCACCTCGATCGTCGCAGACTGCTCGCGTGTGCGGACTACGAGGGGCTGGAGCACCTCGAGCGTGTTCGCGCGGCGGGCAAAGGCGCCATCCTGGCGTCCGGACATTTTGGCCACTGGGAGTTGTGGCCGGCGGGGTTGGTGGCGCACGGCTTTCCGGTGGACTTCCTGGTGGGGCAGCAGACCAACGAACGGATCGACGACGTCATGAACGATCTGCGCCGTCGGCAGGGAGCGGAGATCATCACCCGCACGTCGGCCCTGCGCAAGGTGATGCAGTCGCTGGCGCAGGGTCGCTTCGTGGCACTCCTGTTCGACCAGGATGCGCGCAAGGGCGGGGTGATGGTCGAGTTCCTGGGCCGCCCCGCGTCCACCGTTCGCGGACCGGCGCTGTTTGCCGTTCGGCGAGGCTGCCCGGTCGTGCCGATCTTCATCTTTCGGGAGAAGGGGCGCCACCGGGTGATCATCGAACCGCCACAGTACCCGGATCCGGCGCTCGACGAGGATGCCGCCGTGCTGGACCTGACCCGGCGCTGCAGCGACCGCCTGACCGACCAGGTCCGCCGGCACCCGGCGGAGTATTTCTGGCCGCACCGGCGCTGGAAGACGACCGCGACCGCGTGAGCGGCAAGCTATTCGGTATCAGGGGCCCGCGGGGCTATCCTAATCCTTCTTCGAGGGTGGCTGGGGCTGGAATCCGATCGGCCCGCGGGTGAGGTCCCCGGGGTTGAGCTTGATCTCTCCGTGCTCGGACTCGAAGCGCTTGATGTTCTGTTCGAGGGTGGTCAGGAGGGCCTTGGCGTTCTGCGGCGTCATGAGAATGCGGGCGAAAACTTTCGCCTTCGGAGCGCCGGGGAGCATGCGCGCAAAGTCGACGACGAACTCCGACGTCGAATGGGTGATGATGACGAAGTTCGAATAGACCCCTTCCCACTCCTTGTCACCAATCTCGATATTGACGGTCCGCTGCTCCGGGTTCATGCCGGGACTCCTTCGGGTTGGGACGTGTGCATCGCCGTGCGCCTTCAACAGCCCATCGTCAGGCGGGGAATGAATCTAGCACGGGAGCACGAGGTTCGCAAAACCAATCGCGCACATTCACAAGTCGTCGGTTCCAAAAGTGATCAGGAATCTGCTATGATCCACGCGCCAACCCGAGGCCGCATGCGGGCCTCGGCGCAGACACCGGACCCGGTATTCGGAGTGCGCGTTCTCGGTCGATCAACCCCCGACCACTCACCTAAGGAGAGTTACCATGAAGACCTGTGCGATTGTTGTCCTGTTGGCTGCTCTCGCGGCACCCGCGAGCGCCGCGGTGATCCACGACGAATCGGTCAACGGCGACCTCTCGAGCAACGCGGCGGCGCCGACGCCACTGGTGTTTGCTCTGGGCGGCAACACCGTGATCGGCACCACCACCTCCGGGGACCGGGACTACATCCGGTTCACGATCCCGGCGAACCAGATACTCAGCGGGTTGAACCTGCTCGTATATTCGCCCGACAACCTCAGCTTTGCCGCCTTCAACGCGGGCACGAGCAGCTACATCCCGAGCGGGACCACCAACGCCTTCTTCCTGGCCGGAATCCACATCGAGTTTGGGGATTTGGGCAGCGATATCTTGCCGCTCTTTGTGGATCGGGCGGTGACGACGTACGCGTTGGCGGCTCCGCAGCTCGATCCGGGCGACTACTGTTTCGTCATTCAGCAGACGAACGCCATCATTCAGTCCTACTCGCTCGAGTTCGTCGTGCAGGGGATCGTGTCTACGGAGAGCTCCACGTGGGGCGCGATCAAGGCGCTGTACCAGTAGCCCGCCGCCGGCGTGCACGCGACGATGGGCGTTCCAGGCCAACGCCTCGATGACTTCGCCCGGCGCCGACACTCCACCCGGCGCCGGGCGACTTGACAGGAGACCCACCCCGTGCTACTTTGAGTCGCGTTTCCACGCGGTATGCCGCCCGTCAGGAACCTTCCCGCCCGGTCCTCCGTGGTCAGGGCCATTTTTTTGAGGAGCACCTTGAGTCACGCGCCTCGCATGCGTCCGCGTCTGGCCGCCGAGCAGGTCCGCAGGTACGTGGATCGATTCGCGTCCGCGCGCGTCGCCGTGCTGGGCGACGCGATGCTGGACCGGTACTTCTGGGGGGACGTCGAGCGCATTTCGCCCGAGGCGCCGGTGCCGGTCGTGCGCGTGACGCGCCGCAGCCGCCGACTCGGTGGTGCCGTCAACGTGGCTGCAAACCTGCGCGCGCTGGGCGTGGTCCCGGAAGTGGTCGCGGTTCGGGGCGCCGATCGCGACGGGCGCGAGGTCGTACGCATGCTGGAGCGGCTTGGTATCGACCCCGCGGGCCTGGTGGAGTGTCGCGGGCGCGCGACCACCAAGAAGGTACGCATCATCGCCCGCAACCAGCAGGTCGTGCGGGCAGATTTCGAGACCGACGAAGCCGTCGACGGGGCCACGCGACGAACGGTCTACGATCGCGCCCTCGCGCTCGCCGAGAGCTGCCACGGTCTGGTCGTGTCCGACTACGGCAAGGGCGTTGTGGTGGAGGCGGAGTTCCGGGAGCTGGTGGCGCGGTGGCGGGGCCTGGGCAAGCCCGTACTCGTCGACCCGCACATTCCGCATTTTTCCTGGTACCGGGGCGTCACCGTGATCACGCCGAATGCCCGCGAAGCGCAACAGTCCGCCGGGATCGACTACCGCAAGGGCAACGATCCGTCGGCGCTCGCGTACGACGTGGTGCGCCGGATGGAGCTGGACGCGCTGCTGGTGACGCGCGGGGAGGACGGCATGAGCCTCTATTGCCGGGGCGCCGAGGGGTCGTCGCAGGGGGGAACCCGCGAGGTTCACATTCCCACGGTGGCCAAGGAAGTGTACGACGTCACCGGCGCCGGCGACACCGTGATCAGTGTGCTGGCGGCGTCCCTCGCGACCGGGGTCGACATCGTCGACGGCGTTGTCATGGCCAACCAGGCGGCGGGCGAAGTCATCAAGGAAGTGGGCACGTCGGCACTGTCCGCCGCGGATCTGGTCGCGGCCTTCGAATAGCCGTGGGCCGGACCGAACCCGGCGTGATCTCGGCCGACGGGCTCGCGCGCGTCGCGGACGCGTGGCGCGGCGAGGGTCGTCGCATCGTTTTCACCAACGGTTGTTTCGACCTGCTGCACCCGGGGCATCTCGCTCTGCTCGAAGACGCGGCCGCACTGGGGGACGTGTTGATTGTCGCCATCAACGACGATGCGTCGGTCGCGCGGCTCAAGGGACCGGGCCGGCCGATCTATCCGGCCGCCGAGCGTGCCGAGCTCCTGCTCGCGCTCCGCTGGGTCGACGCGGTCACGGTTTTCGAGGGGGACACTCCCATCGAGCCGATTCGCCGCGTGCAGCCGGACGTGTTGGTCAAGGGCGCCGAATACGGACCGGGCGCCATCGTGGGAGAAGACGTGGTACTGGCGGCGGGCGGCCGCGTGGTTCGTCTTCCGATGCGCGCCGGATACTCGACGTCGGATATCGTCAAACGCATGACGGAGGCGCCGGGCCGCTCCTGAGCGGCGGCGCAGGCAGGCAACTATGTCGCGAGAACGAATCGTCATCATGGGTGCGGCGGGGCGCGACTTTCACAATTTCAACGTGCTCTACCGGCACAACCCGAAGGTGGAAGTGGTCGCGTTTACCGCGACGCAGATTCCGCACATCGAGGGACGGACGTACCCCCCGAGCCTGGCCGGGGACGCGTACCCGGCCGGCATCCCGATCGTGCCCGCCTCCGAGCTTCCGGCGTTGTTCGAACGCGAGCGCGTCGATACCGCGATATTTTCCTACAGCGACGCGTCGTACGAGCATGTCATGCAGCGGGCCGCGCTGGTCAATGCGCTCGGCGCGGACTTCGTCCTGCTCGGTGCCAACCGCACCATGCTGGCGAGCGCCCGACCGGTGATCGCGGTGTGTGCGGTGCGCACCGGGAGCGGCAAGAGTCAGACCACGCGTCGCATGGCCGAGCTCCTGCGCGCGCACGGCTATCGCGTGGTGGTCGTGCGCCATCCCATGCCGTACGGCGATCTGGCGGCACAGGCGGTGCAACGCCTGGGCTCGTACGAAGACCTCGCGCAGGCTCACTGCACCATCGAAGAGCGGGAGGAATACGAGCACCACATCGCGGCGGGAAGCGTCGTGTTCGCCGGAGTCGACTATGCGTTGATTCTCAAGGAAGCGGAGAAAGAAGCCGACGTGATCCTCTGGGACGGCGGTAACAACGATTTGCCGTTCTACCGTCCGTCGGTGTGGATCGTGGTGGTGGACCCGCACCGTCCGGGCCACGAGATCCGCTACTACCCGGGCGAGACGAACCTCTACCGTGCCGACGTGGTGGTCGTGAACAAGATGGACTCGGCGTCGCCGGCGGGCGTGGAGGAGGTCCTGCGCAACGTCGCGTCGCGAAACCCGCGGGCGACGGTGGTTCGCGCCAGGTCCCTGGTCACGGTACAGGGCGACGCCGCGTTGATCGGCGGTCGGCGGGTCCTCTGTGTCGAAGACGGACCGACCGTCACCCACGGTGAAATGCGCTACGGCGCTGCGATGGTGGCAGCCAAGCAGCACGGCGCCGCGACGATCGTCGACCCCCGCCCGTACGCGGTGGGCGAGCTCGCCGACACGTTTCGCGCCTATCCGAACATCGGTCCGCTGCTCCCGGCGATGGGGTATGGAGACGCGCAAATCGAGGATCTGGAGCGTACGATCAAGAGCGTGCCCTGCGACGTGGTGCTGGTCGGCACGCCGATCGATCTGACTCGCCTGGTCCGCATCGACAAGCCGTGCCTGCGCGTGACCTACGCGCTGGAGGAAATCGGCCGGCCCACGCTCGCGGACGTCGTGCAGGAGTTCGTGGGCAAGCACCCGCGACGGGACTAGCCGGGGCGAGCCGCTTGCCACTGTAAGGAGAACGCATGAAGATCCACGAGTATCAGGCCAAGGAGCTGTTCGCGCGCGCCGGGATTCCGGTGCCGCCCGGAACGGTGGTCGATACGCCCGAGCGCGCGGAGGCGGAGGCGGCAAAGATCGGCAAGCCGGTGGTGGTCAAGGCGCAGGTCCTCGTGGGTGGGCGGGGGAAGGCGGGCGGGGTCAAGATCGCCCAGACGCCGTCGGACGCGCGCGAGAAGGCCGCGCAGATTCTCGGACTCGACATCAAGGGCGAGAAGGTGCAGCGGGTGCTGATCACCGAGGCCGTCGACATCGCGCGCGAGATCTACGTTGGCGTGATCCTGGATCGCCGCGCCCATCAGCCGCTGATCATGGCGTCGGCCGAGGGTGGGGTGGAAATCGAGGTGACCGCCCGCGAAAATCCGGGGGCGATCCAGCGGGTATGGGTGGACCCGCGCTACGGCGCCCACCCATTCCAGGTGCGGCGGCTGGCGATGGCGCTCGTCAACGATGCAGAGCTTGCGCGCCCGACCGCCGACATCATCGAAAAACTCTACCGCCTCTACGACGACCTCGACGCGAGCCTGGCCGAGATCAACCCGCTGGTGGTGACCGCCGACCGGCGCGTGCTCGCGGTCGACGCCAAGCTCAATTTCGACGACAACGCGCTCTACCGGCACGCGGACATCGAGGCCATGCGCGACGTGGGGGCGGAGGACGCGGGGGAAGTGCGGGCCCGCGCGGAGGGGCTGTCGTTCGTGCGGCTGTCGGGCAACGTCGGGTGCGTCGTCAACGGGGCCGGGCTCGCGATGGCCACCATGGACCTGGTGAAGACGTACGGCGGGCAGCCTGCGAACTTCCTCGACATCGGCGGGAGTTCGCGTCCGGAAAAGGTGGTCAGCGCGCTGTCCATCATTCTTGAGGACCCCAGCGTGCGTTCGATCCTGTTCAACATCTTCGGCGGTATCACCCGCTGTGACGACGTGGCCCGGGGGCTGGTCGCCGCGTTCGCGCAGATGAAGCTGAAGCAGCCGGTGGTGGTGCGCCTGACCGGGACGAACGAAATCGAGGCCCGGGAGATCCTGCGGCAGATTCCGAGTCTTCACGCCGCCGAGACCATGGACGAAGCGGTGAAGAAGGCCATCGAGCTGGCGGCCTGACCCGAGCGGAGGAGGAAACTGTGAGCGTCATGATCGACAAGAACACGCGCCTGGTGGTGCAGGGGATTACGGGCCGCGACGGGTCGTTTCACGCCAGCCAGATGCGCGCCTACGGAACGAATCTCGTTGCGGGCGTAACCCCAGGCAAAGGCGGCACGGCCTTCGAAGGCGACGTCCCCATCTTCGAATCGGTGCACGATGCCGTCGACGCGACCGGCGCCAACACCTCCGTGATCTACGTGCGCGCTCCCTTCGCTGCCGACGCGATCTGCGAGGCGGCCGATGCGGGGGTGCGCGTGATCGTGTGCATCACCGAAGGGGTCGCCGTGCGTGACATGCTGCGCGTCGCTGCCTTCGTCAAGGAGCGCGGTGTACGCCTTCTCGGCCCGAACTGCCCGGGGCTCATCGCGCCGCGGGCGCGCGTGAAGGTGGGCATTCTCCCCGGGTCGATCGTGCTCCCGGGCTCGGTCGGAGTGGTGTCGCGCAGCGGCACCCTGACCTATGAGGTCGTGTTCCAGCTCACGCGGGCCGGGATCGGGCAATCGACGTGCATCGGGATCGGGGGCGACCCGGTGATCGGCACCAACTTCATCGACGTGCTGCGCATGTTCGAGGGGGACGAGGAGACGGAAGCGGTGGTGATGATCGGCGAGATCGGCGGAAGCGACGAGGAAGAAGCAGCCGCGTTCATCCACGAGAAGATGACCAAGCCGGTGGTGTCGTTCATCGCCGGGCAGACGGCGCCGGCGGGCAAGCGCATGGGTCACGCGGGTGCGATCGTCACCGGCGGAAGCGGCACGGCCGCCGACAAGATTGCCGCGCTGTCCGCGGCGGGCGTGCGGGTGGCGAAAGTGCCTTCGGAAATCGTTCCGCTCATTGCCGCCGCCGCGCCCGCGCTGCGGCGGGCGTAACCGGAGAGAGGAGTCTGGGTGTGAAGACGTTGCTCATGATAAAGCCCGATGCGGTCGCCGACGGTCGCGTGGGCGAGATCGTCACCATGGTCGAGAGGAGCCGTTTTCGAATCACGCGCCTCGCCAGCGCGCGTTTCTCGACGCAGACCGCGCAGCGGTTCTACGACGTGCACCGCGCGCGACCGTTCTTCGGGGAGCTGGTGTCGTACATTACCTCGGGCCCGGTCGTCGCGCTCGAGATCGAGGTGGACGACGCGGTGGCGCGGGTGCGCGAACTGATCGGCGCGACCAATCCCGCCGACGCGCGGCCGGGCACGATCCGCCATATGTATGGCAAGTCGTTGCAAAACAATGCGGTACACGGTTCGGACTCGCCGGCGTCGGCCGAGAAAGAGCTTGAAATTGCATTCGGTGGGGCCTAGAGTCGACGCGACCCGGACGGAAGTACAGGTCGCCGCGCGGGTTACGAGGGGCGGGGGGCGCGCGTGATCCTCGACATCCGTGAGCTCGAGGGAGCGGACGGCCACGTGTCCGGCGCGGGTGTCACCACGGTGGAGGATCCTGTGGCCGGGACGATACCCGTCCCGTGGACGGTCGGGATCGACTATCGTCAATCGGCCGGCGGGTATTTCTTCCAGGCCGCCGTCGAAGGGGCGATTGCGACCGCGTGCCAGCAGTGCCTGGTTCCAGTGCAGCACAGGGTGCGAGGGGAGTTCGACCTGATGGTGCGGCGTGGTGAGCCGGGAGACGGCGGGGACGACGTGATCTTCCTCACGGCCCAGCAGTACGAGGTGGAGTTCGACCCGTTCATCCACGAGGCCATCGTCGTCAACACGCCGATGATCATCGTGTGCCGCGAGGAGTGCCGCGGTCTGTGCCCCGGGTGCGGGGTCAACCGCAATACCGACGCGTGTACGTGCGAGTCGCCGGCAGACGAGCGCTGGGACGCACTGAAGAAGTTGAAGTAGCGGATGGACACCGCGCGGGGGACGCTCCCCGCGCGGACTGTTTTTTTGTGTCAAGGAGACGTCATGGGACTGCCAAAACGAAGACATTCGAAAACGCGCAAGCGCAAGCGCCGCACCAACTGGAAGGCCGAGGCTCCGGGGCTCACGAAGTGCTCGCACTGCGGTCAGCCGAAGACCCCGCACAGCGTTTGTCCGAACTGCGGGTTCTACGCGGGACGCGAAGTCGTTCGCATCGAAGAAGAACTTTAAGAGGTGATGGGTGCGGATCGCCGTTGACGCGATGGGTGGCGACAGGGGCCCCGCGGTCGTCGTTCCCGGCGCGATCGAGGCGGCGCGCACGCGCGCGAGCGGCATCCAGCTGGTCCTGGTGGGCCGCGAAGAGGAGCTGCGCCCGCTGGTCCGCGGCGTCGACCCCGCGCTGGTCGAGATCGTGCATGCCTCGGAGACGATCGACATGCACGAATCCCCCGCGCACGCGATCCGGCGCAAGAAGGACGCGTCCATCACGGTGGCGCTGCGCCTAGTGCGGGAGGGAAGGGCGCAGGCGATGGTGAGCGCCGGCAACACCGGCGCGGTGGTGGCCAGCGCGCTGATCACAATCGGGAGGCTCCACGGCGTCTCGCGCCCAGCGATCTCCACCCTGTGGCCCAACAAGCGCCGGGGAGCGGTCGTGCTGGACGTGGGTGCCAACCACGAGTGCACGCCGAAGAACCTGGTCCAGTTCGCCATCATGGGCTCGGTGTACGCCGAGCACCACCTCGGCATCGCACGCCCGCGCGTCGGGCTGCTCAACATCGGAGAAGAGAGAAGCAAGGGCAACGAACTGGTGCGCGACGCCTATGCCCTGCTGGAGGCGGATCGGCGCGTGCAGTTCGTGGGCAACGTGGAAGGGCGCGACGTCTTCGACGGGGCCGCGGACGTGGTGGTGTGCGACGGCTTCGTCGGCAACGTCATCCTCAAGTTTTCCGAGAGTATCTATTCTTTTCTTTCCCACCTGGTCCGCGATGAGATCCGGCGCGGTGTACTGGCGAAGGCGGGTGCGCTCCTGATGATGCGCGCGTTTGCGTCGATTCGCTCGCAGCTCGACTACGCGGAGTACGGGGGCGCGCCCCTCCTGGGCGCGAACGGGGTCGTCATCATCTCGCACGGGAAGAGTTCGCAGCGGGCGATCACGAACGCCATTCTGGCAGCGGCCCGGTCCGTCAATGCCGACGTCAACCGTCACATCGAGGAGCGATTCGCCGCCGGAGTGGAACATGCTGCCAGCCTCTCCTAGGTCTTCCCGGATCATCGGCACCGGTCGCTATTTTCCCGAGCGTGTGATGACCAACCACGATCTCGAGCACATGGTGGAAACGTCGGACGAATGGATCACGACCCGCACCGGCATCAAGGAGCGCCGCATCGCCGCCGCGGATCAGGCGTGCTCCGATCTGGCGCTGGCAGCGGGGTGGGCCGCGCTGGAAATGGCGGGCACCACTCCGAAGGACCTGGACGGGATCATCGTCGGCACCGTGACCGGCGATATGCAGTTCCCGGCGACGGCGACGATCGTGCAGGATCGGTTGGGGGCGACGAACGCGGCCGCGTTCGATATCAGCGCGGCGTGCAGCGGCTTTATCTACGGCGTCATTCTCGCCCACAGCATGATCGCCTCCGGGCAGATGAATCGCGTGCTCGTGGTCGGCGCGGAGGTGCTGAGCAAGTTTGTCGACTGGACCGACCGGGCAACGTGCGTGCTCTTCGGCGACGGGGCCGGCGCGGCGGTGATGGAAGCGTGCGCGGTGGGTGACGGCATCGTGTCCACCCACATGGGAAGCGACGGGTCGCTGGCCGACCTGTTGTGCATTCCCGCCGGTGGGTCGCGGCATCCTTTCGACACGGCCACGACCATGGAGCACTCCCAGTTCATCAAGATGAAGGGCGACGGCGTTTTCAAGTGGGCCGTGCGTGCCATGGCCGACGCGGCGCGCGCCGCCATGGACGGCGCGGGGTGTACCGTCGACGACATCGCGCTGTTCATACCGCACCAGGCCAACGTTCGCATCATCGACGCGGTGGTCGAGCGCCTCGAGATCCCGGCCGCCAAGGTCGTCGTCAATCTCGACCGTTTTGGCAACACGTCGTCGGCGACCATCCCGACCGCGTACGACGAGGTGGTCCGCGCGGGACGCCTCCGGCGCGGCGACCGGGTGGTGTTTGCCGGGTTCGGCGGCGGATTCACGTGGGGGTCCGTGCTGTTCAAGCACTCGATTTAGCACGGCGCGGAGCGGATCGATGTCGACACCAGTCGGAATGCTGTTCCCGGGGCAGGGCTCGCAGTTCGTCGGGATGGGGAAGGACTACTATGACGCCTTCCCGGAGGCGCGCGAGCTGTACCGGCGTGCCAACCGCGCCCTCGGATTCGACATTGCCGCGCTGTCATTTGCGGGCGGCATGGACGAGCTCACGCAGACGCGCAACGCGCAGCCTGCGATCTTGCTGCACAGCATCGCGATCCTGGAGGTGCTCGAGGCGCGCGGCGTGAAACCAGCGATCGTGGCGGGGCACAGCCTGGGCGAATTCTCGGCGCTGGTGGGTGCCGGGTGCCTGGATGCGCTCGACGCGCTAAAGATCGTGCGCCGGCGCGGCGAGCTGATGTACGACGCGGGCGTGGAACGGCCCGGCACCATGGCGGCGATCATCGGTCTGGACGAGGCGCAGCTCGACGCGTGTCTGCGCGAGGCGGGCGGCACGGTGGTGGTCGCCAACTACAACTCGCCGTCACAGTTCGCGATCTCCGGCGACATCGCCGCGGTCG
>Ga0184629_10000981_pt1 | contig 12084 bp, 10 predicted proteins | sample PLM4_32_b1_FD_133158 | JGI IMG/M metagenome (GOLD analysis project Ga0184629, IMG submission 133158) | Groundwater sediment microbial communities from an aquifer in East River, Colorado, USA - PLM4_32_b1 | ecosystem: Environmental > Terrestrial > Soil > Riparian zone | place: USA: East River... | reverse complement strand
GGAGTGAGTTGAGCGATGAAGCGCTTGTCGAGTTCTTCGCGAGCCAACTTTTCGAGGAAGGCGCGGTCCGGGTGATCGGCCGGCAGGTTTGCGACGCTAAGAAGCGAGACCATCACGCGGCCCTCGCGTGCGAGCCACCATCGGGAAGGCTGGCCAGATACTGCTTGACCGCCTCGGGCAAGATCAGCGTTCGCGCGCCCTGCTTCTTGGTCGCGAGTTTGCCGTTCTTGATTTCCTCATAGAGCTTGGTGCGGCTGCCGACGCCGGCTTCGACTAGGTCGCCAATCGAGTAGGCGAGGATCGGCTTCTGGTCCGCGAGTGCTCCGACGATGTCGGCAGCGCGCGAAGCGGCTGCTTCCTGGCGGCTCGGGCGTTGATTGGACATGCAGGCGTTCCTCCGTATTCATGCGTTCGTCGCCGAACACGGACAGGAGAGCCTGACCCATTAAAAAAAGTCGGGCGGAAATGGTCAAGAATGGTCAGCAATTAAGCGGAGCGGCTGTGCTTCCGGCCTCGCCACTCGGCGAGCCAAGCCTTCAGCTTTGGTCGCAAGGACGGAACGCTGGGCTGGCGTCCCCAACTTGTCTCGCTGAATTGCAGCAGCGCATCCTCTAGCCGCGCCTGTGCGTTCCACTCGGGATCATCGACGCTGAATTCATCATGATGATCCATCAGCCGAAACGTTTCTCCCTTCAATGCCTCCCAATCGTATTCGGGACGGCGTCCTCGATGCGACTCAACCGCAGGAACGCTAATCTCCCCCCCTTCTTCTGCGTTAGTCGCTGGCTTGGGGAAGGCGGCCTGGTCGATGCATCGATCCAAGTCGTCGATTGCGACAAAAATATATGTCCACTCTCCAAGGCTCCGAAATGATGGCCGACGACCGAACGGTAGGCGCGCGTTGACGGTCTCGGAAGCAAATAGCCCTTCGGCACCGGGGTCGGCCCAAAAGGCGATATTGAGATAGCGCAATCGACCAGCGTAAACCCACGCCGTTCTGATCTTCCTCGTGACGCATTGGCTGATGAGCCACTTTATAGCGGCGTGCCGCTCTATGGTTGCTGAGCTTTCGACCCGGGCCACCGCATCTAGATGACGCATGAAGCCTTCGGGGGCCGATGACGTTTCGTTTCCTGTCACGCTGCACCTAGCGCACCGTTTAGGAGCGCTGGGCGGGCCGGTGGTGCTCTCCGGCTTTTCGGTCCGTCGACCTAGCCCAACGCGTTCGAAATCGACTACTTCACCTTGCGCATCTGAATGACCTTCGACTCGCCCGGCTTGGATTCGCAGTAGGACGCCCAAGCGTGCATCAACTTCGTGCGCTTCAAAAACAGATCACCGCGGCGGTACGCGGCCTCTGTCTCGTCGCCCACGACATGGGCAAGTGCAGCTTCGGCGACGCTGCCGGCAAAGCTAGTCTCTTCCTCGACCCAATCCCGAAACGTCGATCTGAAGCCGTGAACGGTTATATCGTCGCGGCGCATGCGACCGAGCAACGTGAGCATCGCCATATTGGATAGATGGCGCTTTGGTTTTGGGCCGGGGAATATGAAGCCTTGCCCGCCCGTTGCTTCGTGGCGGGACTTGAGGATCGCTAGAGCGGGCTTGGACAGCGGAACGCGGTGATCTCGCTCAGCCTTTATACGCCCTGCAGGAACGATCCAAATCTCTTTGGCGAAATCGATCTCGGGCCATTGGGCTCCGATCGTCTCGCCCGTGCGCGCGGCCGTCAGGATCGTGAACCGCAGCGCTTCCGGTGCCATGCCCTCGCGCTCGGTGTTGAGTTTCGACATGAACGCCGGCAGCTCGGCATAAGGCAGGGCTGGGTGGTGCTTCACACGCCGAACCTTGGACCGCTTGGGTAGGGTCTCCTTAAGGTGCCCCCGCCAACGCGCTGGGTTTGCGCCTTGCCGGTATCCGTGAGCGGTTGCCCAATTGAGGACTGATTCTATGCGCTGCCGAACACGGGAAGCGGTTTCCGCCTTCTTGGACCAAATCGGCAGGAGCACCTTAGACACAAGCGGAGTATCGATCCCACCAATCGGCAGATTGCCTATGATGGGATAAACATACGTCTTGAGCGTTGATGTCCACTGGGCCGCGTGCTTGCCATTTTTCCATCCGGCCTTTTGGGCTTCGATGTATTGCTCAGCGGCCTCCTTGAACGACATCGCCTTAGCTGCTTCCAGCCGCGCTGCTGCGCGGGCCTCATTTCGCGCCTCCAGGGGGTCTTTCCCGTCCAGCTTCAGCCGCCTAGCGTCTTGTGCCTTCTCGCGCGCCCGTTGCAGGGACACGTCCGGATAGGGCCCGAGCCCCATCTCGCGCGAGACATTGTCCCGCATGTAACGGTAGAGCCACGAGCAATCGGGCAGCGAATCCTCGTTCCGGGGCCTACCGACGCGAAGATACAGCCCGCCCCCATCGGCGTACGTGGCCTTTCTGCCCTTAGGCAGCTTCTTGGATTTCCGTTCTACGTCGAGAGCGGACAGTTTTTCGAGAGGTCGGCCCATTGGTGTTCCCCCAAATGATCCCCCGAATCATAGTCGGATTGGGCTGAACGTCAAGGAACGCCGCAGCACGTCTCTGTGCATGGAAGTGTTGCTATTGCTGGGTTTTCTGGTACGTTCTGGGACGTCCGTGAACGCCCCTGGATGGGGCTGTGGCGGACAGGGAGGGATTCGAACCCCCGGTACAGTTGCCCGTACGCCGCATTTCGAGTGCGGTGCTTTCAACCACTCAGCCACCTGTCCGTCCGCCTTCAATTACTGATGATGCTTACTGAGCGCAAGATTGCGTCAGCCCGCGACCCGTCGCCGTCCAGGCATCTGTGTTCGTTGAGGTTTGTTGCCAGGCTCCTAGCCGGCGAGGCTCGTCACCGAAGAATTCGCGCCTTCGCGGCCAAGCAGCGTCGTCAGCGTGCCGAGGACCACGCTCATCTGATCCGCGAAAGCATAAGGCGGATTGATCACGAGAAGCCCCGTTGCCGACATGGGCGGCCCGCGCCCGGCATCGCCTGCGGTCTGAGCAGACCCGATATCGAGGTCAAGGCGCAGCAGCGACGAAATTCCCGCGTTCAGCACTTCGCCCGCGGCTGCGTCCACCGAGGGGCGATGCTTCGCCGGATACCACAGGAGATAAATGCCGGTGGCAAAGCGGCGCCAGGACTCGATGATCGCGCGCGCCGCCTCGATGAACTCGTCCTCGGCCTCGTAAGGTGGATCGAGCAGCACGAGGCCGCGGCGTTCCGGCGGCGGCAGCAGACTCTTCAGATGATTGCGGAAATCGCCCTCTATCGCGCGAGCGCGTTTGACGCCCGCAAGCGAGGCCGCCAGCGCCGCAAATTCCTCGGGATGTTTCTCGATGGCGACCAGCCGGTCATTCGGCCGGAGCATCTTCGCCGCGATCAGCGGCGAACCCGGATAGCGCCCTTCACCAAACAAGCGCACGATCTCGCGATACTGCGCCAGGGGCTCGGGGAGATTGGCCTCTCCGAGTACACGAAGGATGCCGCCTTCGGCCTCGCCGGTCTTTTTCGCTTCGGTGGACGAAAGATCATAGACACCCCGTCCCGCATGCGCGTCGATGACCGCAAACGGCGTGTCCTTCTTCTTGAGATGCGCGAGCACTTGGACCAGCGCCGTGTGCTTCAGCACATCGGCAAAATTTCCCGCGTGGTAGGCGTGACGGTAGTTCGTCGGCTAATCCTTCGCCCGTTCCAGGTAAGCGCCGTCCTCGGTCTGCACCACGACCCGCGTCCCCTTGTTGATATGCGGGGGCACCATGGTGCGGACACCGTTCGACAACAGGGCCGGCTTGAACGATGACGATGCGGTCTGTCCCTTCACCACGGGCTCAGTATCGACGATCTCGAGCACCACCCGCGCTGGCAGCTCGATCGAGATCGGCACGCCATTGTGGAGCATCAGGGAGACTCCCATGTTCTCGGCCAGATAGGCGCTCGAATCCCCGAGAACTGACTCGGGCACATGGACCTGCTCGAACGTGTTGGGCTCCATGAAGACGTAACTGTCGCCGTCCTGGTAGAGGTAGTTGTATTTTGCCTCGTCGATGAAGGCCTTCTCTACGGAGTCGGTGGTCTTGTAGCGCTCCTGCATCTTCACGCCATCCGAAATGCGCCGCATTTCGAGGTGGGTGACCGGCGTGCCCTTGCCAGGGTGAATGTTTTCCGCGCGTATGACGACGTATAGTTTGCCGTCCTTGTCGACGATATTGCCTTTGCGAATGCTGCTCGCGATGACCGAAACCACGCTTTGCCTCTTTCTTGCCCGCGGCCTGCGCGGTCATAGCAGGTGCCATGGAAACGGCCAAGGTGGCTGTTTCGCCCTCGCCTTGCACCCATGATTCGACGGTCACCCTGGTGGGATAGAGCGGTTCATGCCGATCGTCGTCCGCTGCTCATCGCGCGCGGACGCATACGCGAAGCGGCTCGGGCCTACTTCGCCGCTGAAGGGTTCATGGAGGTTGAATGCGGGGCCCTTCAGGTCTCGCCGGGCAACGAGGCGCATCTTCATGCGTTTGCGACCGAGCGGATTGCGACCGACGGCAAGCGTCGCCAGCTTTATCTTCACACCTCGCCGGAATTCGCCTGCAAGAAGCTGCTGGCGGCGGGCGAGCGCAAGATTTTCACGCTCGCTCCCGTCTATCGCAATCGCGAGCACGGCGATCTGAACGCGCCCGAATTCACCATGCTCGAATGGTACCGCGCGGACGAGGACTACGACGCGGCGATCGAGGATGCGTTGCGCATCGTGGAGACCGCCGCCAAGGCCGCCGACTGTGCTACCTTCGCGTTTCGCGACAAGCACTGCGATCCTTTCGCGACGCCGATCCGCATCACGGTCGCTGAAGCCTTCCAAAATTTCGCGGGCATCGACCTGGCTTTGACGCTCGGCCCCGGCGACCGCACCGATCGCGACGCACTCGCCCGTCAGGCCACTGCTGCCGGAGTCAAACTATCGCCCGATGACACGTGGTCGGACATCTTCAGCCGCATCCTTGTCGAGCGCATCGAGCCGCGTTTGGGTTTGGGCGCGCCAACGATCCTCGACCGTTATCCCCGCGCCGAAGCGGCGCTCGCGCGCGCGAACCGCGCGGATGAACGCTTTGCCGAACGCTTCGAGCTCTATCTCTGCGGCGTAGAGCTCGCCAACGGCTTCGGCGAACTGACCGACCCAACCGAACAACGGCGTCGCTTCGTGCGCGAGATGGACGAGAAGCAGCGCATCTATGGCGAGCGCTATCCGATCGACGAGGACTTCCTCGCCGCGCTTGCCTTGATGCCACCTGCAAGCGGCGTCGCGCTGGGGTTCGATCGGCTGGTCATGCTGGCGACAAATGCGGGACGGATCGATCGTGTGATGTGGACGCCGCCTCTCGAGGAGTGATGAGCATGAATGAACGCGTATTCAGATCGGCGGAGGATCTCGCGGAAGCGGACCTGGTCGAGCCCGAACGGATCGAAGCGCTGGACGCGGTCGCCGCACGTTATGCGGTGGCCATCACGCCGCATGTTCGCCGCTTGATCGGCAGCGGAGCTCACGACGATCCGATGGCGCGGCAATTCGTGCCGCACGAAGCGGAGCTCGACAAAGCCTTGTTCGAAAACACCGACCCCATCGGGGACGAGCGCCACTCTCCCATCGAGGGAATCGTGCACCGCTATCGGGATCGCGTGCTCTTGAAGCTGACGCGAGTCTGCGCGGTCTATTGCCGCTTCTGCTTCCGTCGCGAAACTGTGGGCCGTGGCGAGAAGCAGATGCTGAGCGGCGACGCTCTTGACGCGGCACTCTCCTACATCGCCGCGCATCGGGAAATCTGGGAAGTGATCATGACGGGCGGCGATCCGTTCATTCTTTCGCCGCGGCGGCTCGCCGATGTCACCGCGCGTCTTTCCGCGATTCCGCACGTGAAGGTTCTGCGCTGGCACACACGCGTGCCGATCGTCGACCCCGACCGCATCACCGCAAAGCTCGTGCGCGCCATCGCAACCAGGCGCCAAGCCGTCTATGTCGCCGTACACATCAATCACCCGCGGGAGTTGTCGCCCGAGGCCCGCCGCGCCTGCGCCCGGCTGATCGATGCCGGAATCCCGCTTATCAGCCAGAGCGTTCTCTTGCGCGGAATCAACGACGATCCCGACACGCTCGAATCGCTCATGCGCGCACTCGTGGAGATAAGGATCAAGCCGTATTACCTGCATCACGCGGATCTCGCTCCCGGCACCGCGCAATTCCGCACCACCATCGCCCAAGGCCAAACACTAATGCGCGAGCTTCGCGCGCGTGCCTCCGGACTGTGTCAGCCGGGCTACGTGCTCGACATTCCAGGCGGTCATGCCAAGGCGAATGTCGCACCGTCCGATCTCGATGGAGAGCCAGGGAGTTATCGTCTGCGTGACGGCAGCGATTTCTGGCATGCCTATCCGCTTTCCTGAACATCTTGTCGTTAACAAAGGTTCACTCGCTAGGCATTTGAAACAACGTGAAGAAACAAACATAAGACTTGCGGGCCTTTTTTTTCTCCTTATCTTAGTGCTCGGAGTCTGTCCTTTGGAGAGGCTGGCCAGGCTCGCTGTTTCCACAGGAGAAGAGCGATGAAGACGAAGGTACTGCTTCCTGCGCTGCTGATTGCGGCGGCCACGGTGACCGCGGTCACTCCGGCGAGCGCCAACTGGTTCAACAATCCCTATCTCGGCATCAGTCGCAATGTCGGCTCGGCGCCGAATCCGACGCCGGACGACGTGCGCCAGATGCGCCTTCCGATCGTTGTCCGCCAGGAGAACAATCGCCCCGGTCTGTTCGAAAGAATCGGCGCGATGTTCCGCGGCGAGCGTCAGGTTCAGTCGGCGCAGCGCTGATCACAGCATGAACAGTTGAATTGCGGCGCGGGCGAGCTTCGCCTGCGCCGCAATGTTTTTGAGCAACCGGCATTTTGTTCCCTCGGCCGGATATTGTGATCCTGGTCCCGATTCACTCGCCAAAGACCGCAAGGCTTTGGCGGGTGAATCGATTAGGCCCCAGCCCGTTTTGTTCCCGCGGAGTTCACAATTGTGAACTCCGCGTACCCTGGTTCCGCAGCGGACCCCGCACCCTATTCGCGCGTTCTCGTTGGTGCGGCTCGGCATGGTGTCGAGCTTTTGTCCGTTGTTGGGGGTCGTCCGCAAGGATCGAACTCGCAGGAGAGAGCGATGAAGAAGACAACTCTAGCAACCGTTCTGCTGCTATCCGCCATGATGGCGGCGCCGGCATCGGCGAATTGGTTTTTCCGCCCTGATGCCGGAATCAGCTTGAACGTCGGATCGGCCCCGAATCCCACACCGAACGATCTTCGCATCCTTTATGGGCCGCTACGTTACGGCGCAACGCGCGTCAGCGTCGCCGTGCTGCGCGACATGACCGGAAAGTCCGTCTACGGTGAAAACGGCGAGCACCTCGGCATGATCGCTGCGGTCGACGCGGGCCATCGCCTTGTCGAAATGCAGCTTCCGAACGGCAGGTCGGTCGTGATCGATGCAAATCTTCTGATCAACGAACCCGACCGCGTGATCGCGCCGACGCTCTCGATGGCTGAGGTCATGGCGGCGGCGGCCTAGATTGAAGTCTCAAGTGCGCGATTCGCGCGATAAAGACCTCGACAAGGCCACGGCGTCACTCCCGTGGCCTTGTTTTTTTGGTTTTTTCCCAAGGGATCAAATAGTTGCGGCCAAGCTATTTTTTTGGCGGCACGCCCCTCCGATGGTGTAAATAGACGGGCCAAGGGGGGAGGGGTAGCCTCGAAACCGTGCTCTCGCACGCAGGCTGCCCGGACCGGTGGGAAGAAATGCAGGTGTTTTGCCTGGACCGGCCAACTCACCAGAGTGATGAGCGGCCGGGACAACCATACGGCAATAGGTTGGAGCTACGATTCCAAATATGAGCGTCATTGCGGCTAATGGGCAGGCCGAGGATGGGCTTGCCTCGCGACCGGGCCAGCGCCCGGGTATGAGTCCGACCGACATCAAGAATCCCGATTACTTCCACAAGGTCGTCGACTGTCAGTGGGCATGCCCCGCCCATACCCCCGTGCCCGAATACATCCGCCTGATCGCGGCGCAGCGCTACGCCGACGCCTACATGATCAATTGGCAGTCGAACGTCTTTCCGGGAATCCTCGGACGCACATGCGACCGTCCCTGCGAACCCGCCTGCCGGCGCGGACGCGTCGAGGAAACCGCGAAGTCTGCGCAGCCCGTCGCGATCTGCCGCTTGAAGCGCGTCGCCGCCGACCACAAGGGCGACATCAGGAGCCGCCTGCCCCTCCCCGCGAGCACGAAGAACGGCAAGCGGATTGCGCTCATTGGCGCAGGTCCCGCATCGCTCACCGTCGCCCGCGATCTTCTGCCGCTCGGCTATCACTGCGTGCTCTACGATTCCGATGCCTCCGCAGGCGGCATGATGCGCACGCAGATCCCGAAATTCCGGCTGCCTGAAACGGTGCTGGATGAGGAAGTGGATTACATCCTCGGCCTTCAGCCCGAGCTGCGTCTGGGTCAGCGGGTCGACAGCCTTAAGGCGATCCTCGCCGAAGGTTACGACGCAGTCTTCGTCGGTTGCGGCGCGCCGCGTGGCCGCGAGCTCGAGATTCCCGGCCGCAAGGAAGCCGCGGCCAACATCCATATCGGCATCGATTGGCTCTCCAGCGTCTCGTTCGGCCACACCGACAAGATCGGCCGCCGCGTGATCGTGCTCGGCGGCGGCAACACCGCGATGGATTGCTGCCGCACCTCGCGCCGTCTCGGCGGCGACGACGTCAAGGTCGTGGTGCGCTCCGGCTTCGAAGAGATGAAAGCGTCGCCTTGGGAAAAGGAAGACGCGATGAGCGAGGGCATCCCGATCTTCAATTTCCTGGTGCCCAAGGAATTCGTGCACAACAATGGTCAGCTCACCGGCGTGCTGTTCGAGAAGGTCAAAGCCGAATACGACGCGAAAGGCCGCCGCTCCCTCGTTCCCTCGGGCGAGCCCAACGTGCACATGGAATGCGACGACGTGCTGGTCGCCGTCGGTCAGGAGAACGCGTTCCCCTGGATTGAACGCGACGTCGCCGTCGAGTTCGACCGCTGGGACATGCCGAAGGTCAGCGTGAAGACCATGCAGTCGAGCAATCCGAAGGTCTTTTTCGGCGGCGACTCGGCCTTCGGTCCCAAGAACATTATCTGGGCCGTCGCGCACGGCCACGAAGCGGCCGTCTCGATCGATCTGCTGTGCAGCGGCCAGGATGTCGAGCTGCGTCCGCCCCCGAACGTGAGTCTCATCAGCCAAAAGATGGGCATTCACGAGTGGAGCTATGACAACGACATCTCTCCAGACAAGCGCTACAAGGTCCCGCACGCGCCGCCCGAGATCACGCTGAAAGACGTGAGGATGGAGGTCGAGCTCGGCTTCGACGTGAAGCAGGCCTTCCTCGAGGCCGAACGCTGCCTCAACTGCGACGTTCAGACCGTGTTCGAAGGGCCGAAGTGCATCGAGTGCGATGCCTGCGTCGATATCTGCCCGATGGACTGCATCACCTTCACGCCGAACGGCGAGGAGAGTGACCTGCGCACGCGGCTCATGGCGCCGACCACGCACGCCTCGACTCAGGATCTCTATATCGCCGATGGGCTGAAGACCGGTCGGGTGATGGTGAAGGACGAGGACCTCTGCCTGCATTGCGGCCTCTGCGCCGAGCGCTGCCCGACGGGCGCTTGGGACATGCAGAAATTCCTCTTCGATACGACGAAGGCGGGCTGCCATGTTTAAGCCGATCAAGGCCGTCAACGACTTCGTCGTCAAATTCGCCAACGTCAACGGCTCGGGCTCGGCGTCCGCGAACGAGCTGTTTGCCCGCGCCATCCTGCGCATGGGCGTGCCCGTCGCCACGCGCAACATCTTTCCCTCGAACATCCAGGGCTTGCCGACCTGGTTCGAAGTGCGCGTTTCCGGCAGCGGTTGGCTCGGACGGCGCGGCGGCGTCGATCTCATGGTCGCGATGAACCCGCAGACCTGGGACAAGGACGTTACATCGATCGATGCCGGCGGCTATGTCTTCTACGATTCGTCCAAGCCTATGCCGGAGTCGAAGTTCCGGCCCGACATCCACGTCATCGGCATGCCGCTGACGGAGATCTGCAACCGCACCTACAAGGATCCGCGCCAGCGTCAGCTGTTCAAGAACATCATCTACGTCGGCGCCCTCGCCTATGTCCTCGACATCGACCTCGCGACGGTCGAGATGCTGATCCAGCAGCAATATGCGAGCAAGCAGGCGCTGCTCGACTCCAACATCAAAGCCGTGCGCATGGGCTACGACTATGCGCGCGAGAATCTGTCCGGCATCTGCGCGCTGAAGGTTCAGAAGGCGGACGCGGTCGGCAACCGCATCTTCGTCAACGGCAACGACGCAGCAGCACTCGGCTGCGTCTATGGCGGCGCGACGGTCGCGGCCTGGTATCCGATCACGCCGTCGACCTCGCTTGCCGAAGCCTTCATGAAGCATTGCCGCAAGCTTCGCGTCGATCCCGTGACGAAGAAGAACAAGTTCGCCATCGTCCAGGCCGAAGACGAGATTTCGGCCATTGGCACTGTGATCGGCGCCGGCTGGAACGGTGCGCGCGCCTTCACCGCCACCTCGGGCCCCGGCATCTCGCTGATGCAGGAGTTCCTGGGCCTCGCCTACTTCGCCGAAGTGCCCGCGGTGATCTTCAACGTCCAGCGCGGCGGCCCCTCCACCGGCATGCCGACGCGCACGCAGCAGGCCGACATCCTGCTCTGTGCCTATGCCAGTCACGGCGATACCAAGCACGTGCTGCTCTTCCCGGAAGACCCGAGGGAGCTGTTCGAGTTCGCGGCCCAGTCCTTCGATCTCGCCGAGCGCCTCCAGACGCCGATCTTTGTCATGGAGGACCTCGACATCGGCATGAACGATTGGCTCTGCGCGCCGTTCGCCTGGGACGACTCCAAGGCCTATGACCGCGGCAAGGTGATGACCTACGAGGAGCTTGAGGCCGGCAAGACCTTCGGCCGCTATCTCGACGTCGATGGCGATGCGATCCCCTACCGCACGATGCCCGGCACGCATCCGACCAAGGGCGCCTATTTCACGCGCGGCACCTCGCGCGACCGCTTCGCCAAATACAGCGAAGAGGGGTCGGTCTATGTCGACAACATGCAACGCCTGGTGCGCAAATTCGAGACCGCGAAATCGCTCGTGCCCGCGCCCATCCAGCGCGCCGCGAAGGAGCGCACGCGCCATGGCGTGATCTATTTCGGCTCGACCACTGCCGCCATGACCGAGGCCTTAGTCGCGCTCGAGGAGGGCGGACTGCATCTCGACACGATGAGGCTCCGCGCCTTCCCGTTCTCGGATGAAGTCATCGAGTTCGTGAACGCGCACGATCAGGTCTTCCTCGTCGAACAGAACCGCGACGCGCAGATGCGCATGCTTCTGGTCAACGAGTGCGCGATCGATCCCGCGCGCTTCATCTCGATCCTGCATTACGACGGCACGCCGATCACCGCCCGCTTCATCACGGGTGCGATCGCCGACCGTCTCAGAATGAAAGCCAAAGAGGCGGCCGAGTAGTCGCCACAAGGAAGACATGACCTATCTTGCAAAGCCGAAATTCCGTCATCCCGAGCTGAAGAAGAACGCGCTCGGTTTCACGCGTCGCGATTACGAAGGCTCCATCTCGACCCTGTGTGCGGGCTGCGGGCACGACTCGATCAGCTCGGCGATCATCCAGGCCTGCTTCGAGCTCAACATCGAGCCCCATCGCGTCGCCAAGCTCTCCGGCATCGGGTGTTCATCGAAGACGCCCGATTACCTGCTCGGCCAGAGCCACGGCTTCAACAGCGTGCATGGCCGCATGCCGTCGGTCTTGACCGGCGCCAACCTCGCCAACAAGGACCTCATCTATATGGGCGTCTCGGGCGACGGCGACTCGGCGTCCATCGGCCTCGGCCAGTTCGTGCATTGCGTGCGCCGCGGCGTGAACATGGTCTACATCACCGAGAACAACGGCGTGTACGGCCTCACCAAGGGCCAGTT
>Ga0184629_10000980_pt1 | contig 12085 bp, 11 predicted proteins | sample PLM4_32_b1_FD_133158 | JGI IMG/M metagenome (GOLD analysis project Ga0184629, IMG submission 133158) | Groundwater sediment microbial communities from an aquifer in East River, Colorado, USA - PLM4_32_b1 | ecosystem: Environmental > Terrestrial > Soil > Riparian zone | place: USA: East River... | reverse complement strand
TTCCCCGTCAAGATCCTTGAAATAGCCCTCGATCGCCCGGCGCACCATGCGCGCCATTTCGTTTTCGTTCATCATGCTGCGAGTTCCTCGACATAGGTCAGGCGCTGCCCGCGGCCGGCGAGCTGCGCGAAGAATTCATCCACCGCCGCGAGCTGCTCGCGGCAGGTCTCGAGCTGGTTCATGGCGTGGCGGAACGCCGCCGAACCGGCCAAGCCCTTGGTGTACCAGGAAATATGCTTGCGGGCGACGCGCACCCCGGTGTGCTCGCCATAGAATTCGTATAGATCCCGGAGGTGAGCGATCAACACGCGGTGAATCTCCTCCACTTCCGGCGGCGGCAGCCGACCGCCGGTTTCCAGATAGTGCTGGATCTCGCGGAACATCCACGGCCGGCCCTGGGCGGCGCGCCCGATCATCACCGCGTCAGCCCTGGTGTAGTCGAGCACCTGCTTCACTTGTTCGGGCGTCGCGATGTCGCCGTTGGCGATCACCGGGACCCTCACTTCGGACTTGACCGCCGCGATGGTGTCGTACTCGGCCTCGCCGGCGAAGCCGCAGGCGCGAGTACGGCCGTGGATGGCGAGCGCCTGGATGCCGGCGTCTTCCGCGATTCTGGCCACCCGCAGCGCATTTCTGTTCTCGCGGTCCCAGCCGGTGCGGATCTTGAGCGTGACCGGCACGCCCACCGCCGAAACCACCGCGCTCAGGATGCGCCCGACCAGCGGCTCGTCCTTGAGCAACGCGGAGCCGGCCATGACGTTGCAGACCTTTTTTGCCGGGCAGCCCATGTTGATATCGATGATCTGGGCGCCCTGGTCGACGTTGTAGCGCGCCGCCTCCGCCAGCATCCGGGGATCCGCTCCCGCGATCTGCACCGCGATCGGATCGACCTCCCCCTCGTGATTGGCGCGCCGGCGCGTCTTCTCCGAGCCCCACAGCAGGGAATTGCTTGCCACCATCTCGGAAACGGCCATGCCCGCGCCCATGGTCTTGCACAGCTGGCGGAATGGGCGGTCGGTTACGCCCGCCATCGGCGCAACGATGAGATTGTTCTTGAGTTGGAACGGGCCAATGTGCATCGCGCGTGCCTGGTTCGCGATCGTTGTCGAATTTGTTGCGGGGGAGGGCGCCATTGTAGTCGCTCGCCCCGCGCAAGAAAAGCAATTCCTGTTTTTTTTTCGATTGGTGTTGCAGCGAACCCACACGCGCGACGCGCGGCGCAACGGCGCGCAATCAAACTGCTTGCCGAAGTAAGCACTTAATCAAAAAATTTCGAGTAGTGCAGGCGCGATGGTGCGTAACTTGCCAGGAGCGGCATTAGCCGCGCGCACCGAAGGTCATGCGCCGCACGACGACGTCCCTGGCGGGCGGCACAGCGCCCAGCACCGCGAGTCCCAAGCCGCGCGCGAGCCTGAGGGGGGTGAACTCGTTGGAGAACAGGCGCACCAGCATGTCGGTGAAAAGTATCCCGCCGCCGCGGTCGAGCCGGCGCCGGGCGGTATAAGCCAGGATCTGCCCTGGCCCACCGATCTCGGCGCGGTCGCAGTCCCTGAGCATGGCCGCCAGCTCCCAGGCGTCGCGCAAACCGAGATTGAGCCCCTGCCCGGTGACCGGATGCAGGGTTTGCGCCGCATTGCCGAGCACCACCGTGCGCGGTTCCGCAATGCGGGCCGCGACTTTGAGGGCGAGCGGGTACCATGCTCGGCTGCCAGCGCCCTTGAAAATGCCCAAGCGGTTCCCGAAGCTCTCCTGCAGCTGCGCCAAGAAGCCGGTTTCGGTCAGCGCGCACAATTGTTGTGCATGTTCCGGAGTCGTCGTCCACACCAGCGCGACCGCCTCGCCGTCGGGCAATATCGCCAGCGGTCCTTTCGCGGTAAAGCGCTCATAGGCGACGTTCTGGTGCGGGGCGCCGCATGTCACGCGCGCGGTCACCGCGGCCTGGCCGTAATCACGGGCGCGTACCGGCGCGACCGGCAGCGCGCCGCCATCGGCCACGGCGAGCAACCGCGCGCTGGCGCGCCCGGTGTCGCCGCCAACGGCGAATCGCACGACGGCCGCAGCCGTTCCCGCCTCGAGCGCGCTCACCGTGGCTCGTATCGGCTGCGCGCCGCCCCCGGCTTCGAATGCGCGAGCGAACGCCACGGCAAGCTGACCGTAGTCGAGCACGTAGCCCAGCGCCGGTAGACCCGCTTCGCGAGCGTTGAGCTCGACCCGGCCAAAACCGCCGCGTTGCGAAACGTGGATGCGCAGGATCGGCGTAGCCGGCGCGAGTCGCTCCCATACACCGAGCCGCTCAAGTATTAGCCGGCTGCCGTAAGAAAGCGCGATCGGGCGCCGGTCCGCCGCAGCATGCGGGGCCCGCGCCTCCAGGAGTCCAACTGCGAGGCCGGTCCCGCGCAGGGCGAGCGTCAGGGTGGCGCCGACCGGTCCGCCGCCCACGACCAACATGTCATAGTCAACCATCGCGCGCGCCCATCCAGGCTTCGATTTCGGCCGGTGCCTTGGGGGCGTCGCGGGTCAGCACCTCGGCTCCAGACCCCGTCACCAACACATCGTCTTCGATGCGCACGCCGATGCCGGCCAGGTGTGCCGGCACGCCCTCGCCAGGCCGGATGTAGCAGCCCGGCTCGACGGTCAGCACCATGCCCGGGGCCAGCGCGCGCCAACCGCCGCGCGACTTGTAATCGCCTGCATCGTGCACATCAAGCCCGAGCCAGTGCCCGGTGCGATGCATGTAGAACTTCTTGTAGGCCCCGGTTTCCACCACCTCGGCAAGGCCACCGGAGAGGAGCTTCAAATCGATCAGCCCCTGGGCCAGCACGTTGACCGCCGCGTGGTGCGGCGCATCCCACGGCGCGCCGGGCTTGACCGCCGCAATGGCGGCGGCTTGCGCCGCCAGCACCAGTTCGCAAATCTCGCGCTGCGGCCCGCTGAACCGGCCACTGACCGGAAAGGTGCGCGTGAGATCGGTGGCGTAACCGTCGAGTTCGCAGCCGGCGTCGATCAGCAGCAGCTCCCCGTCCCTCAGCACGCCGTCGTTCTGAACGTAGTGCAGCACGCAGGCCCGCTCACCGGAGGCGACGATCGGGGTATAGGCCGGCGCCTGCGCGCCATGGCGCCGGAATTCGTGCAGGAGCTCCGCCTCGATCTCGTATTCGGCCCGGCCCGGCCCGGCCGCGCGCATCGCGCGGCGGTGCGCGCTGGTGGTGATCGCCGCGGCGCGCCGCATCACGGCAAGTTCCTCCGGCCCCTTGATGAGCCGCATCTCGTCGAGCAACGCGTGTACGTCCCGCACGGTCCCCGGGGCGGTGACGCCGGAACGCGCCCGGCCTCGCACCTGGTTGATCCAGTCCATCACGCGCGCGTCCCACGCTGCGTCGGCGCCGAGATGGCAGTAGAGCGCGTCGCGGTCGGCGATCAAATCCGGCATCAGCGCGTCGAGCCGGGTAATCGAGTGCGCTTCGTCGAAGCCGAAGGCGCCGCGCGCGGCCTCCGGTCCATGGCGGAAGCCATCCCAGTTTTCCCGCTCCGGATCCTTGTCGCGGCAGAACAGGATGCTCTTCGGTTCGGCGCCCGCGACGATCACCAGCGCCGCCGCAGGCTCGCGGAAGCCGGTGAGGTAGTAGAAATAGCTGTCGAAACGGTAGGGATAGTGCGCGTCGCGGTTGCGCGTGCGCTCGGGTGCGGTCGGCACGACCGCAACGCCCTCCTGCATGGCGGCGGCAAGCCGGGCGCGCCGCCGCTGATAGACGCCGATGTCAATGCTCTCTGCCATGGACGAAATTATAAACAAGCCCCGCCGCCGCAACAGGCAACGCTAGCGGCTGCTCTTGGCGGCCAGCGCGCGTTCGAGCGCCTCGAGGCGCAGCGGCGTGCCAATGTCCATCCACAGCCCGCGGTGATGTTCACCGCTCACGAGCCTCTGTGCCATCGCCGGCCTGAGCAGCGCCGCCAACTGGCAGCGGGTCCCGCGCGCAACCGTCGCAAACAGGGCGGGGGTATAGACGCCGATGCCGCTGAAGGTGAGTCGCGCGGGGCCGTCCGCCGACACTTTGCCCGCGCCGAGCGAGAAATCACCCACCGGGTGATGCGGCGGGTTGTCCACCAGCACGAGGTGGGCGAGACCGGTGCCGGGCGCGAGCGCCGCGGCGGCGGCAGCCAGGCGCGCGAAATCAAAATCGCAATAGATGTCGCTGTTGACCACCAGGAACGGGGCGTCCCCGAGCAGCGGCAGCGCATAGGCGATGCCGCCTCCGGTTTCGAGCGGCTCGGCCTCCCGTGAATATACAATGCGAGCACCGTAGCGCGAGCCGTCGCCGAGCGCCCGCTCGATCAGGCCGGCGAAGTGAGAAACATTGACCACCAGCTCGGTGTAGCCGCAACGCGCGAGGCGCTCGATCAAGTGCGCAACGAGCGGCCGGCCGCCGGCCTCGAGGAGGGCCTTGGGAACGCGGTCGGTGAGCGGGCGCATGCGCTCACCGCGCCCGGCGGCGAGGATCATCGCTTTCATGCTGTGACTTTCCGGTTCCTTTTCCCATCAGCGCCGGCTGGCGCCTCTCGAGCTGCTCGATGAGCCGCGCCAGCGGGGCGAGCTCGCGGTAGCGCACGGCGACTGCGCGCGCGTAGTTGAGAAAGCGCGGCGTGTCCTCAAGATAGCCGCCCTTGCCGTCGCGGTAGTGGATGCGAGCGAAGATGCCGAGCACCTTCAAGTGGCGCTGCAATCCCATCCATTCGAAATCACCGTAGAACTTGCTGAAGTCGGGGTCGAGCGGCAGGCCCCGCTGCCTCGCCTTGTCCCAGTAGCGCGCGGCCCAGTCGATGACGCGCTCCTCCTCCCAGCTCACGAACGCATCGCGGGTAAGCGAAACCAGGTCGTAGCTGATCGGGCCGTGCACCGCGTCCTGGAAGTCGATCACGCCGGGGTTGGGCTCACTCACCATGAGGTTGCGCGGCATGTAGTCGCGGTGGACGAAGACCGCCGGCTGCGCCAGGCTGCGGGAGATGAGGAGCGCGACCGTGTCGGAGAGAGCCTGCTGCTGCGCGCTGGAGAGTTGCAATGCGAGGTGCCGCGCGATATACCACTCCGGAAACAGGTTGCACTCGCGCCTGAGGAGCGCTTCGTCGTACGGCGGCAGCTCTCCCTCGCGGCTCGCCAGCTGCCACTTGATGAGCGCCTCGATCGCGTCATCGAACAGCCGGTCCACGTTGGCTTCGTTCAACACGGAGAGATAGGTGGTGTCGCCCAGGTCCGTGAGCAGCAGGAACCCGCGCGCGAGGTCTTGCGCGATCACCTGCGGCGCGTTGACTCCTGCTGACCGCAGCAGCGCCGCCACGCGCACGAAGGGGCGGCAGTCCTCGCGCTCCGGCGGCGCATCCATCGCGATCCAGGACCGAGCGTCGTCGGTTGTCACGCGAAAATAGCGTCGGAAGCTGGCGTCTGCCGAAGCCGGCTTCACGGCAAACGCGCCCGCCCCCAAACGCGTGCCGAGCCAGCCCCGCAGCTGCTCCAATCGAGTGTCGATGTCCGGCGGCAAGCCGATTGCCTTCAGCGGTGAATTGTGCGATTTTAGCACCACGCTACACAGGCAATTTTCGATGAAGAAACTGATAATTACGCGCCTGTTGCTGGCCGTGATGTGCGCGCTGCCGTTGGCGGCTGGCGGGCAGCAGGGAATCACGCTGAAGTCACAGCCTGCGTTGCTCGTCATCCCGCAGTCGGTGAAGGAGGAGGTGCCGCTCTTTTTCGAAGCGGACCGGGTGCAGGGGCACCAGGATCAGGACACCGAGGCCGAGGGCAACGTGTGGTTCAGAAAGCGCGGGCAGGCGGTCTCTACCGATTGGCTGCGCTACGACAAGGCGGCCGATGAACTCGCCGCGCAGGGCAACGTGCGCATGGAGCTGGGGGCCGATGTAGTGGAGGGCGCGCGCCTGAGATACAACCTCGAATCCGATCGCGGCTTCATGGAGAGCCCCCGCTACACGCTACACAAATCTTCCGAGCCTGGCGGCCCACGCGCGCTATTCCGCGAGACGGATGCCCGGGGGACGGCGGAGCGGATGCTGTTCGAGGGCCCCGGCCAGTATCGCGCGGAGCGCGCCGAGTATACCTCCTGCGGGCCCGGCAACGACGACTGGTACCTGCGCGCGGGCGATCTGCAGATCGACAAGGAGCGCGACGTTGGCGTCGCGCGCGATGCGAGCATCGTGTTCCTGGGCACGCCGATCTTCTACTCGCCGTACTTGTCGTTCTCGCTGCACCAGGCGCGCAAGTCCGGCTTCATCACGCCGCACTACGGCAGCACCGACAAGGGCGGTGCGGAGATCACGATTCCCTTCTACTGGAATATTGCGCCCAATCGCGACGCCACCGTCGCGCCGCGCATCATGACGCGGCGCGGAGTGCTGGTGGACGGCGAGTTCCGCTATCTCGAGCCGAACTACCTCGGCGAGGCCCGCGCGGAGGTGCTGCCGGACGATCGCGTCCGCAACGGCGAGGAGCGCTGGGCCTATTTCATCCGTCATAACCACACGCTGCCCAGCGGCTGGTTCGGGGCGCTCAATCTACTGAGGGTATCGGACGACACCTACTTCACCGACCTCTCGACTCAAATCGCCGTAACGTCCCAGGTTCAGCTGCCGAGCGACCTCACCATCGGCCGCGGCGGGACCTGGGGCGGCGCCAGCAGCTACGGATTGAGCGCCCTGGTCCAGCGCTGGCAGACGCTGCAGCCCGACCCGCTGCAGCCGGTGACGCCGCCGTACGACAGGCTGCCACAGATCACCTTGACCGCGGCGCGCCAGGAGGTGCTGCGCTCGGATTTCGACTTCTACGGGCAATACACGACCTTCGATCATCCGACGCTCACCACGGGCACCCGGGTGCTGGCCTACCCGAGCTTGAGCGTGCCGTTGCAGGCGGCGTATGCCTCCGTGACACCCAAGCTTGGCGTCAATCTGACGCGCTACCTGATCGATGCCAACACAGCTGGGTTCACTGACCAGAGCCGGACGGTTCCGATCTTCACCACCGATTCCAGCGTGGTGTTCGAGCGTCCGACCACGATCGGCGGCGCGCCCTTCCTGCAGACGCTGGAGCCGCGAATCTTCTACGTCTATATCCCGTTTCGGGACCAGAACGGCATCCCCGTGTTCGACAGCGCCCAGCAGGACATCAATTTCACGACCATCTATTCCGAGAACCAGTTCTCCGGGTGGGACCGCATCAATGATGCCAACCAGTTGACGTTCGGCGTCACCTCGCGCTTCATCGGAACCGATACCGGCGCGGAGCGCCTGCGCGTGGGCATCGCGCAACGCTTCTACTTCGAAACCCAGCAGGTCACCCTTCCCGGCACGCCCGCTCGCACCAGCTCGAGTTCCGATCTGCTCGCCGCGGTGTCCGGTGCGGTCGCGCCGCACCTGAGGGCCGAGGCGGGACTGCAGTACAGCACCATTTCCTCGCAGATGCAGAAGTTCAACATCGGCGCCCGTTACCAGCCACTGCCGGGCAGGGTGCTCAACCTGACCTATCGCGAGACGATTAACAGCTTGCGCCAGACCGACTTCTCGACGCAGTGGCCGGTTGGACGGGGGTGGACGGGGCTGGCGCGCTGGAACTACTCGCTGCGCGACGAACGCACGCTCGAGGGCCTGCTCGGCGCGGAATACAATGGAGATTGCTGGTCGCTGCGCGTGGTCGCCCATCGCTTTGCCACGACCACCCAAGAGACTTCCACCACATTCTTCCTGCAACTCGAATTGAACGGCGTGTCGCGCATCGGCTCCAATCCGATGGACACGCTGAGACGCAATATCGGCGGCTATGCCAGACTGGATCCCCGCTCCCCGAGGCCCGATGATGCAAATCTTTCCTACTACTGATCGGAAACGCGTGCCCCTGGCTGGGCCGAGCGCGCCTTCGCGGCGCCCCGCCTTGCTAACGTTGGCACTCGCCGCCGCGGCGTGGGCCGCAGCCGGCCCCGCCCCGGCACAGCAGCCGCGCCCGGTGGTGGTGCTCGACCGTATCGTGGCAGTGGTGAACAACGAGGTGATCACGCGGGCCGACCTGGACGAGCGCTACCGCTTCACCACCCTGCAGTTGAAGCAGCAGGGCACGCCGCTGCCGCCGCGCGAAGCCCTGGAAAAACAGATACTCGACCGCCTGATCACCGACCACGTGCAGCTGCAGCTGGCCAAGGAAACCGGGCTGCGCGTCGACGACTCGGAGCTCAATCGTGCGATCCAGCGCATCGCGCAGGAGAACAAGCTCACGCCGGAGCAGCTGCGTGCGGCACTGGAGAAGGACGGCGTACCGTTCCCCCGCTTCCGCGAGGACATCCGCAATGAAATAACCCTGTCACGGCTGAGGCAGCGCGAAGTCGACAACAGGATCGTGGTCAGCGAAGGCGAGGTCGAAAGCTTCATCAACGCCCAACAGGGCCTGGCCGGGCGCGGCGAGCAGTACAACCTCTCCCACATCCTGGTGACGGTCCCCGAGAACGCCGGCCCGGAGCAGATCCAGGTCCGCCGCGGCCGCGCTGAGCAGGCCCTCCAGCAGTTGAGGACGGGCGCCGATTTCCGCCAGGTCGCGGCGGCGTTTTCGGACGGGCCCGACGCGCTGCAGGGAGGCGCGATGGGCTGGCGCGATGGCGCGCGCCTGCCGGCGCTGTTCCTCGATTCCTTGAAATCCCTTCAGTCCGGCGAGGTAAGCCCCCTGCTGCGCAGCGCCAACGGGTTCCATATCCTCAAGCTGAACGACCGGCGCAGCTCGAGTGCCCCGGTGATCGTGCGTCAGACCCGCGCTCGCCACATCCTGGTCAAGACCAACGAGCTGGTGCCGCAAGCCGAGGCGCGCCGGCGGATCGAGACCCTCAAGGAGCGCCTCGATAACAAAGCCGACTTTGCGGAGCTCGCGCGCCTGTACTCCGAAGACGCGAGCGGGTCCAAGGGTGGCGACCTCGGGTGGCTGTCGCCGGGCGACACGGTCCCCGAGTTCGAGGGCGCGATGAACGCGCTCAAGTTGAGCGAGATCAGCGCCGCGGTGCAAACGCCCTTCGGCTGGCACCTGATCCAGGTGCTCGAGCGACGCGACGAGGACATGTCGCGGGACCGCCAGCGGCTGGCAGCGCAGACGGCGCTGCGCGCGCGCAAGTCCGACGAGTCCTACCAGGAATGGGTGCGGCAGCTGCGCGACCGGGCCTACATCGAGTATCGCCTCGAGGAAAAATAGTTTTGAGTGTAGGCTCTCGTGTTAAGTGATAAGTTTGGAGCTGCTCGATCCTTTCGCGCTCGAGTCACTCAACATTCAACACTCAAAACACAAGACTCCGCTGATTGCGGTGACAGCGGGTGAGCCGGCCGGCATCGGGCCCGATCTGTGCGTCGGGCTTGCGCGCCGCCGGTTGCCGGCGCGCATCGTCGTGGTCGCCGACCGCGAGCTGCTCAAGGCCCGCGCGCGCCTGCTGGGCCGGCCGCTCAAGGTCGCGGATCATCCTGCCAAAGCGGGCGCAGCCCCCCGTGCCGGCGCGCTCGCGGTGCTCCACGTACCGCTCGCGCAGGCCGCGGTCCCGGGACTACTGAATCCGGCCAACAGCGGCTACGTGCTGCGCACCCTGGAGGCCGCCGCCGACGGCTGCCTTGCAGGGGCGTTTGACGCGATGGTTACGGCGCCACTGCAAAAGAGCGTGATCAACGACGCCGGCATCGCGTTTACCGGGCACACCGAGTTTCTCGCAGCGCACACCGGGGCCGAGCATGTGGTGATGATGCTCGTCGGCGGCGGCATGCGGGTTGCGCTCGCCACCACCCATCTCCCGCTGCGGGACGTCGCGCGCCACATCACCGCGCAGAGCCTGGAGCGCACGCTGCGCGTGCTGCAACGCGATCTCGCCGCACGCTTCGCGATCCCGCGGCCCCGCATCTGCGTTGCCGGCTTGAACCCCCACGCCGGCGAAGCGGGTTTTCTCGGCAGGGAGGAGGCCGATATCATCAGCCCGCTGCTCGCGAGGCTGCGCCGCGAAGGGTTCGATGTTGACGGGCCGCTGCCCGCCGACACGCTGTTCAACCCGCGGCGGCTCAAGGGCTGCGATTGCGTGCTCGCGATGTATCACGACCAGGGCCTGCCGGTGCTCAAATACGCGAGCTTCGGCGCCGGCGTCAACGTCACCCTCGGGTTGCCCATCATCCGTACCTCGGTGGACCATGGCACCGCGCTCGAGCTCGCCGGCACCGGCCGCGCCGGGAGCGGCAGCCTGATCGAGGCGATCCGGCTGGCCGCGAAACTGGCCGTGGGCCACCGCGGGACGCGGCGCAGCGCATGATGGCGGCGCAGGGGACACGCCCCGTGATGCGCCACATCCCCCGCAAGCGCTTCGGGCAGAACTTCCTCACCGATGAGGTGGCGATCGCCGCCATCGTCGATATCATCGCGCCGCAGCCGCGCGATCGCGTGGTGGAAATCGGACCGGGGCTGGGCGCGCTCACCCGACCGCTCGCCGCCCGGCTCGATCACCTGCAGGTGATCGAGATCGACCGCGACATCGTTGCGCACCTGCGCGCCGAGTTCCCCGCCGGCAAGGTCACGGTCCACGAGGGCGACGCGCTGCGCTTCGACTTCAGCGCGCTGGGGTCACGGTTGCGCGTGGTCGGCAATCTTCCCTACAACATTTCCACGCCGCTGCTGTTCCACCTGGCGCGACACTCTGCCGCCATACTGGATATTCACGTCATGCTGCAGAAGGAAGTCGTGGAACGCATGGTCGCGATGCCATCCACCTCGGCGTACGGGCGGCTCTCGGTGATGCTGCAATACCGTTTCGAGATGGAACAGGTCCTCGCCGTCCCCGCCGGCGCGTTCCGTCCGGCTCCCAGGGTCGAATCCGCCGTGGTGCGCATGGTGCCGTTCGCGCGCCTGCCGCATCCCGCGAGGGACGAGGCGGCCCTCGGCAAAATCGTCGCCGCTGCCTTCGCGCAGCGCCGCAAGACGCTGCGCAATGCGTTGCGCGCCCACTTCAGGGCCACGGACTTCGAGCGGCTCCGCGTCAACGCCGGACTGCGGGCGCAGGATCTGCGAGTCGAGGATTTCGTCCGCTTGGCGGACGAAATCCTTAATCGCTAAGAAATTCTATCCGGCTCCGCGGTCAAATCCAGAAGAAATCGGCTAGGCCGATTTCTTCTGGATGAACTCGATCTTGTAGCCATCGGGGTCCTCGACGAAGGCGATCACGGTGGTGCCGTGCTTCATGGGCCCGGCCTCGTGCGTCACCTTGCCGCCGCGCCGCCTCACCTCCTCGCACGCCTGGTAGGCGTCTGCGACCTCGATCGCCACGTGGCCGTAGCCGGTACCAAGATCGTAAGACGGTGTGTCCCAGTTGTGGGTGAGTTCCAGCACCGCGGTCTTCGACTCCTCGTCGTAGCCGACGAAGGCGTTGGTGAAGCGCCCGCCCGGGTAGTCGGTCTTGCGTAATAGCTTCATCCCCAGCACCTGCGTGTAGAAATCAAGCGAACGCGGCAGGTCGCCGACGCGGATCATGGTGTGCAGAATACGCATACGCGCAGTGTTGAGTGTTGAGGTTTAAATGCTGAGTTTCCAGCCCATCGCCGGGGCGTCTAGGATAACTCAACACTAAACACTTAACACTCAAAACTCTAGATCTCCACCATCTCGAAGTCTTCCTTGCGCGCCCCGCACTCCGGGCAGGTCCAGTTCACCGGCACATCCTCCCAGCGGGTACCGGGTGCGATGCCCTCGTCAGGCAGTCCCGCGCCCTCATCGTAGATGAATCCGCAGATGAGGCACATGTATGTCCTGTGGATTCGTGTTTCGGCGGCGGTCATGCGCGATACCCGTTTTACGTTAGAATCCAATTCTATCGAATCGTCCTGCCGCGACCAAACGCGCGGGCGCCCCAAACTCCTTGCGCATGGCCGACCTTCCTCCCATTGTTCTGGTGTTCGCCGCGACTGATCCGAGCGGTGGCGCGGGACTGCAGTCCGACATCATGACGCTCTCGAGCATGGGCTGCCACCCGCTGTCGGTCGTGACCGCAATCACCATCCAGGACACGATGGGCGTCGACGACGTCAG
>Ga0184629_10000979_pt1 | contig 12096 bp, 5 predicted proteins | sample PLM4_32_b1_FD_133158 | JGI IMG/M metagenome (GOLD analysis project Ga0184629, IMG submission 133158) | Groundwater sediment microbial communities from an aquifer in East River, Colorado, USA - PLM4_32_b1 | ecosystem: Environmental > Terrestrial > Soil > Riparian zone | place: USA: East River... | reverse complement strand
GTGCGTGGGAATGACCGGAAGCGGCAAGACCGGGCTCTGCCTGTCGCTCATCGAGGAGGCCGCGATCGACGGCGTGCCGGCGATCCTGATCGATCCGAAGGGCGACCTCTGCAACCTGCTGCTCACGTTTCCCGACCTTGCCCCGGCGGACTTTCGCCCGTGGATCAACGAGGACGACGCCGCGCGCAAGGGCCTCTCGCCCGACGACTTCGCGACGCAGCAGGCGAAGATCTGGAAGAAGGGCCTGGCCGAGTGGGGTGAGGACGGGGCGCGCATCCGGCGCATGAAAAGCGCCGCGGAGTTCGCGATCTACACGCCCGGCTCGACGGCGGGGCTTCCGGTCTCGATCCTGAAGTCGTTCGCCGCTCCGGCGCCGGCCGCGCGCGAGGACGAGGAGCTGCTGCGCGAGCGCGTCGCCTCGACCGCCACGGGGCTCCTCGCTCTGCTCGGCGTGGGCGCCGACCCCTTGAAGAGCCGCGAGCACATCCTGGTCTCGACGGTGCTCGCCGACGCCTGGGCGAAAGGGGAGGATCTCGATCTCGCCGCGTTGATCGAGCGCATCCAGAATCCGCCGGTCGCGAGGATCGGCGTCGTCGAGCTCGAGTCGTTCTTTCCCGGCAAGGATCGCTTCGCGCTCGCCATGCTCCTGAACAACCTGCTCGCGGCCCCGGGATTCGGGACATGGCTGGAAGGGGAGCCGCTCGAAATCGGCGCCATGCTGAGGACGGCGGCCGGCAAACCGCGCGTCACGATCTTCTCGATCGCGCACCTCTCCGACGCCGAGCGGATGTTCTTCGTGACGCTTCTCTTGAACCAGGTCCTCTCCTGGATGCGAACGCAGTCCGGGACGACGAGCTTGCGGGCGATCCTCTACATGGACGAGATCGCCGGCTATTTCCCGCCGGTCGCCACGCCGCCCGCCAAGGCGCCGCTCTTGACGCTCTTGAAACAGGGACGCGCCTTCGGCCTCGGCGTCGTGCTCGCGACGCAGAACCCGGTGGACCTCGACTACAAGGGCCTCGCGAACACGGGGACCTGGTTCCTCGGGCGGCTCCAGACCGAGCGCGACAAGGCCCGCGTCCTCGAGGGGCTGGAGGGTGTCGCGGCCGGCGCCTCGCAGAAGTTCGACCGCGGAAGAATGGAGCAGCTGCTGGCCGGGCTCGGCAATCGGGTCTTCCTCCTGAACAACGTGCATGAGGACGCACCGGAGGTGTTCGAGACGCGCTGGGCGCTCTCGTATCTGCGCGGGCCGCTGACGCGGGCCCAGATCAAGACCCTCATGGACCCGCAGCGCGCAGCGCCGCCGAAGGCCTCCGCCGCAAAGCCGTCGGCCTCCGTCGCCGGTGAGTCCGGAGGCGCCGGGGGGCCGCGGCCCGTTCTGCCGCCCGACATCCCGCAGCTCTTCGCGCCGCTGCGGGGGTCCGGAGAGGGAGTGGTCTATCGCGCCGCCGTCCTCGGCCTCGCCGAGGCGCACTTTGCGGACGCGAAAAGCGGCGTCGCCTCGACGGAGACGGTCGCGCGAGTGGCCGCGGTCGCCGAGACGCTCGACTGGGCGGGGGCCGAGCCAGCCGCATTCACGGTCGAGGAGTGCGAGGCGGAGCCCATTCGGGGCGCGGGCTTCGCGGCCCTGGCGTCGGCGGCGGGCAAGCCGAAGAGTTACGAGGCGTGGGGCAAGGACTTTGCGACCTGGATCTACCACGAGCGCACGCTCGAGCTCTTCCGGAGCGATTCGACCGGCGTCGTCTCGAAGCCGGGCGAGAGCGAAGCGGACTTCCGGTCGCGCATCGGACAGGGCGCGCGCGAGGCGCGCGACGCGGCGGCCGACCGGCTGCGCCAGAAGTACGCCCCGAAGCTGGCCGCGCTCCAGGAGCGCCTGCGCCGCGCAGAACAGACGGTCGACCGCGAGAAGCAGGAGGCGACCCAGGCGGGACTGCAGACGGCGATCTCGGTCGGAGCGACCCTTCTCGGCGCTCTGTTCGGGCGCAAGGGCGTTTCGGCCACGACGATCGGCAAGGCCACGACCGCGGCGCGCGGCGCGGGCCGGACCATGAAGCAGGCCGGCGACGTCGGCCGCGCGCAGGAATCCGTCGGCGCGATCGACCAGAAGATCCAGGACCTCGACGCCGAGCTCCAGGGCGAGCTCGACGCCGGGGCGGCGTCCGCCGATCCGGCGACGGAGAAGCTCGAGACGCTCACGCTTCGCCCGAAGAAGACCGACATCACCGTGCGCAAGGTCGCCCTCGTGTGGCTGCCGCACCGGGGCGACGCCCCGGCATTCGGCTGATTTCTAGAGCAACCGGACTCCGAGGCCGGGGGCGCCGGTCGTGCGCATCACGCCGTCTTCGAGCGTGAAGCCGCCGTCCACGACGTCGCGGGCGAGGGCGAGGCTGCCGTCGAGGTCGAGGTAGCGCGTGGCAGGGGAGGCGAACGCGGCGTGGAGGGCGGCCGCGATCGAGATGCGGCTCTCGTCCATGCAGCCCCACATGAGCGCGACGCCGGCGGTCTCGGCAATCGCGGCGATGCGCAGCGCCGGCCGGACGCCGCCGCACTTCATGAGCTTGATGTTGTAGATGCCGCAGAGCGGCTCCGGCGCGGCCAGCGCCAGGGCGTCCTTTTCGTCGTGCAGGCTCTCGTCGGCCGCGATGCGGGCACGGCGGCGGGGCGTGAGCGTCCGGATCTCCTCGAAGGCCTCGCGGGGGACCGGCTGCTCGACGAACTCGATCGCGAGCGGCGCGGTCCGCTCGAAGAAGCGTGCGGTTTCCTCGATCGTGTATCCGACGTTGGCGTCCACGCGGATCGTGACGCCGGGTCCGACCCGCTCGCGCAGCTTGGTCAGCCGCTCGATGTCGAGATCGAGCGCGTCGCCGATCTTCACTTTCAGGACCCGGAAGCCCCGCGCGAGGTACTCGTCGGCCTCGGCGAGGGTCTCGGAGACGAGCTTGATGCCGATCGTGATCGAGGTCGCCAGCGCCTCGTGGGCGCGGCCGAGCATGTCGGCCAGCGGAACGCCCACGTGCTGTGCGAGAAGGTCGTGGAGCGCGATGTCCACGGCGGCGCGGGCGGCCGGCGTGCCCGCCGTGCGCGTGGCGGCCTCGCGGCAGAGCAGCGGCAGCGTCCGGGCGTCGCGCCCGGTCAGCCACGCGAGGCTCTCGGTCGCGATCGCTTTGCTGCACGCGTCGAGCGTCTCGCCCGTCACGTGCTCGCCGGGGGAGGCGGCGCCGAGGCCGATGAGGCCGGTCTCGGTCTCGATGCGCACGATCACGTTGCCGACGCTCGAGAGCGGTTCCTGGCCCGCGATCGTGTAGGGCCGCGTCAGCGCGAAGTCCTCGAGCGCGCTCGACGCGCGCCGGATCTTCACGCCTCGCGCTCGCTCGCGAGGAAATCCCGGATGACCGGAACGAGGGCATCCACCCCCTCTTCGAGGGGACGCACGACGGGAATTCCGAGGCCCCACCGCAACCGCTGCTGCTCGGCGCGCAGCGCCTCGGGCCGCATGGCCTCGCCATTGAGTGTGACGGCGAGCGTGCGCGCGCCGAGGGTGTGGATCAACGCGATCTCGTCGGAGACGGGCGGGATCCGGAGGTCGAACTCCTCGAGGCCTTCGTAGTGGGTCCTTCCGGGCGCGTGTTGCAGGATGACCCCGGCGGCGCGGCCGGACAGGATGAACTCGGATCCCGCGGGACCGGAGGGATTGCGCAGCGCGGACTGGCCTTCGAGCAGGATGAGCTCGGGCCGGGCCGCTTCCCAGCAGGAGACGATGGCGTGCTCGAGCTCGCCCGACACGAAATCATTCGGGACCGAGTCGAAGATGAAGCCGAACGGAGCGCCCTGCATCCAGCCGGTCTGGCCGGTGAACACGAGCTCGGTCCGGATCCCCGCCCTGCGGCAGGCCTCGAGCAGGAAGCGGGCCGTAGTCCGTTTGCCGAGCGCGCAGTCGGTGCCGAGCACGGCGATGCGGGGAGCGCCGACCGAGAGGATCCTGCCCTCCCAGAAATGGAGGTCCGTGCGGCGCGCGGTGCGCCGCACGTCGCGGATGGTCACGCCCTCTCTCACGGCGGCGGCCGCGAGCGCGGCGTCGTCCCCGATGAACTCGTGGAGCCCGTTGACGACCGACATGCCCGCGTCGATCGCCTCGAAGAGCAGCGCGCGCAGCCCCGGCGTCACCCGGCCGCCCGAGGTCGCCACGCCCACGATGCAGAAGTCGGGCGCGGACCCGAGCGCCTCGAGGGCCTCCGCGATCGAGGCGTGGACGGGGATGCCGCGGCGCACGCCATCGAGCACGTCGCCGGCGTCGCGGCCGGCCGTGGGCGCGTCGATGACCGCGAGGATGCGGTATCGGTCCGTGCCGCGCACGAGGCCGTGCGCTGTCTTCCCGCTGGCGGTCGAAAACAGTCCGTCGCAGATGACGAGAGCGGTCCCATCCATCGCGGCGCATTATCCGACGAATCGGGGGCGCGGGCTCCGGGGTAGACTGGCCGGAGGGGGATTCTTCTGCCCGAGAAACGACGCACCGGTTCGGTCGCGCGCGCCGGCTCGCCGGTCTACGGCTCCTCGCTCTTCGGCGCCGACGACCTTCACCTCTTCAACGAGGGCACGCACGCGCGGCTCTGGGAGAGGCTCGGATCCCACCCGCGGATGGTGGACGGCGTCGCGGGGGCCTCGTTCGCGGTGTTCGCCCCGAATGCCGCGACGGTCTCGGTCATCGGCGACTTCAACGGATGGAAAGAGGGCGCGCATCCCCTGCGGGAGATCGAGCAGTCGGGCGTCTGGGAGGGCTTTCTGCCGGGGGTCGAGCGCGGGTCGGTGTACAAGTACCAGATCGCCTCGCGCCTGGCCGGGTACCGCGTCGACAAGGCGGACCCCTTTGCCGTGCGGCACGAGACGCCGCCGCGCACGGGCTCGGTCGTCTGGGACCTCGACTACCGGTGGCGGGACGACAAGTGGGCCGCGGGGCGCGCGCAGAAGCACGAGCCCTCGGCGCCGATCTCGATTTACGAGGTGCACCTCGGGTCCTGGCGCCGCGTCCCCGAGGAGGGCAACCGGTCCCTGACCTACCGCGAGGCCGCGGGGGCGCTGGCCCATTACGCGCGCCAGATGCACTTCACGCACGTCGAGATCCTGCCCGTCATGGAGCACCCGTTCACCGGGTCCTGGGGCTACCAGAGCACGGGCTACTTCGCGCCGACGAGCCGGTTCGGAACGCCGCAGGACTTCATGTACCTCGTAGACACGCTGCACCAGGCTGGTGTCGGCGTGATCCTCGACTGGGTGCCCTCGCACTTTCCGTCGGACGAGCACGGCCTCGTCTACTTCGACGGAACGCACCTCTACGAGCACGCCGACTGGCGGCAGGGCTACCACCCCGACTGGTCGAGCTGCATCTTCAACTACGGCCGCAACGAGGTCCGCAGCTTCCTGCTGTCCTCGGCCCTCTACTGGCTCGACCGGTACCACGCCGACGGCCTGCGCGTGGACGCGGTCGCTTCCATGCTCCACCTCGACTACTCGCGCAAGGCCGGCGAGTGGATCCCGAACGAGCACGGCGGATGGGAGAACCTCGAGGCCATTTCGCTCTTGCGCCGGATGAACGACCAGGTGCACGAAAAGCACCCGGACGTCCTCATGATCGCCGAGGAGTCGACTTCGTGGCCGATGGTCTCGCGGCCGACCTACGTCGGCGGTCTCGGCTTCGACATGAAGTGGGACCTCGGCTGGATGAACGACATGCTCGACTACATGAAGCTCGATCCGGTGTTCCGCAAGTTCCACCACACCGAGCTGACGTTCCGCAGGATGTACCAGTACTCGGAGAACTTCGTCCTGCCGCTCTCGCACGACGAGGTCGTGCACCTGAAGGCCTCGCTCCTCTCGAAGATGCCGGGCGACGACTGGCAGAAGTTCGCCAACTTGCGCCTGCTCTTCGCCTACATGTGGGCGCAGGCCGGCAAGAAGCTCCTCTTCATGGGGGGCGAGATCGGCCAGCGGCACGAGTGGAACCACGACACGAGCCTCGACTGGAGCCTTCTCGAGTACCCGAGGCACGCGGGCGTACAGATGTGGGTGCGCGACCTGAATCGCCTCTACGCCGCCGAGCCCGCGCTCCATGCGCTCGACTTCGAGCCGCGCGGCTTCGACTGGATCGACTGCCACGACGCCGATCACAGCATCGTCTCGTTCGAGCGCCGCGGGCCCGATCCCGGCGATACGATCGTCGCGGCCTTCAACTTCACGCCCGTGCCGCGCTACGCCTACCTCGTGGGAGTCGGCGCGGCCGGGGACTGGGTCGAGATCCTGAACAGCGACGCCGCCGAGTACGGCGGCAGCGGCGTCGGCAACCGCGGCCGCGCCGTGGCGCTGTCCGTGCCGGCCCACGGCCGCACGCACAGTCTGTCGCTCACGCTCCCGCCGCTCGGCGCGATCTTCTTGAAGCCGGCCGAGGAGACGCCCGTCGTCGTCGCGGCCGAGGCGGACGCGGAAGCGGAACCCGCGCCGCCGCTGCCCGCGGCGAAGTAGCGGCGGGCGGCATCCCGATGGAACGCTACGTCTGCATTCACGGGCACTTCTACCAGCCGCCGCGGGAGAACCCGTGGCTGGAGGCGATCGAGGGGCAGCCGTCCGCGTATCCGTACCACGACTGGAACGAGCGCATCGCGGCCGAGTGCTACGCGCCCAACGCCGACGCGCGCATTCTCGACGGGGACAACCGCATCGTCGCAATCGTGAACAACTACGCCTCGATGAGCTTCAACTTCGGGCCGACGCTGCTCTCCTGGCTCGAGGAGAAGGCGCCGGAGGTATACCGCGCCATCCTCGCGGCGGACGAGGAGACCGGCCGCCGGTTCTCCGGGCACGGCTCGGCGCTCGCGCAGCCCTATAACCATATGATCCTTCCGCTCGCGAGCCCGCGGGACCGCCGCACGCAGGTTTCCTGGGGCGTGCGCGATTTCGTGCACCGCTTCGGGCGCGAGCCCGAGGGTATGTGGATTCCGGAGACCGCCGTCGACCTCGCGTCGCTCGAGGCGCTGTCCGAGGCCGGCATCGCCTTCACGATCCTCGCGCCCCACCAGGCGAGCCACGTCCGGAAGCTCGGCGACGCTCAATGGCAGGAGGCGCCCGTCGGCGGGATCGATCCGACGATGCCCTACCGCGTGCTGCTGCCTTCGGGACGCGCGATCGCGGTCTTCTTCTACGACGGTCCCATCTCGCGCGCCGTGGCCTTCGACCGGCTTCTCTCGAAGGGCGAGAGCATCGCGGAGCGCCTGGCCGGGGGCTTCACCGAGAACGCCGCGAGGCCGCAGCTCGTGCACATCGCGACCGACGGGGAGACCTACGGGCACCACCACCGTCACGGCGACATGGCGCTCGCCTACGCGCTCCACACGCTCGCCTCGAAGGACCTCGCGCGCCTGACCAACTACGGCGAGTTTCTGGAAAAATACCCTCCCACCCACGAAGCGCGGATCCTCGAGAGCTCCTCGTGGAGCTGCGCCCACGGCGTCGAGCGGTGGCGTTCCAACTGCGGCTGCCAGTCGGGATTGCACCCGGGGTGGACGCAGTCCTGGCGCGCGCCCCTGCGCGAAGCGCTCGACGCCCTGCGCGACACCCTCGCGCCGCTGTGGGAAGAGAAGGCGGGCGCGCTCTTCCCGGACCCCTGGAAGGCGCTCGAGGACTATGTCCGCGTGGTCCTCGACCGCGCGCCGGAGACGGTGCGCCGATTCCTCGCGACGCACGCGGGGCGGGAGCTCGCGGAGCCGGAGCGGATCGCAGCTTTAAAACTGCTCGAGCTCCAGCGGCACGCCCAGCTCATGTACACGAGCTGCGGCTGGTTTTTCGACGATGTAGGCGGGATCGAAGCGCGCCAGATCATCCAGTACGCCGGGCGGGTGCTGCAGCTCTCGGGGGAGCTCTTCGGGGTCGGCTTCGAGGAGCGATTCCTGGATCTTCTGGAGAAGGCGAAGTCGAACGACCCCGAGGCGGGCGACGGGCGGAAGATCTACGAGGAGTCGGTGCGCACCGCGATGGTCTCGCTCGAGCGGGTCGGCGCCCACTACGGGGTCAGCTCGCTCTTCACGGAGGGCGAGAACGCGAATGTCTACTGCTACGGAGTGCGCCGCGAGAACCACCGGGTCCTCACGAGCGGCCGCGCCCGCCTCCTCCTCGGCAGCGCGCGGGTGACGTCGGAAGTGACGGGGGAGTCCGAGGAAGTGGAGTACGGGGTCCTGCACCTCGGGGACCACAACCTCTCCGGCGGCGCCGTGCGGTTTCCTGGCCAGGAGGCCCACGAAAAGCTCGTGGCTTCTGCCGACGAGCTCTTCCGCAGGGCCGATCTCACCGAGAGCCTGCGCCTCATCGATCGCAGCTTCGGGTCTGGTGTCTACGCGCTGCGGCTTCTCTTCCGCGACGAGCGGCGGCACGTCCTCGGCCTCATCCTCCGTTCGGTCCTGCGCGAGGCGGATGCGGTGTACCGGCAGATCTACGAGCAGAACGCCCCGCTCATGCGCTTTCTTTCGAGCAACGCCATCGCACAGCCGCGCGGGTTCCGGATGGCCGCGGAGCTGGCGCTCAACACGAGCCTGCGCGCGGAGCTCGAGGCCGAAGAGCTCGAATTGACGCGGCTCTCCGCGATCGTCGACGAGGCCCGAAACGTCGGCGTCACGCTCCACGAGGACGGGCTGGGACTGGCCGTCGAGCACACGGTGGAACGGCTGGCCGAGGGGCTGCGCGGCAGCCCGTCCGACCTCGCAAAGCTCGAGGAGCTGGAAGCGGTCGTGGATCTGGCGCGCCAGCTACCCTTCGAGGTGGATTTCTGGAAGGTGCAGAACACCTATTACCGGCTTCTACGCCAGTTCCTGCCGGGCAGGCGGCGGGAAGCGGAGGGGGGCTTCGAGGACGCGCGCCGCTGGGTCGAGCGGTTCCTCGCCCTCGGCGAGAAGCTCTCGGTCAAAGTGAGGGACGGCGGCCCGGCGAAAGTGCTCCCAGGTTCCTGAAACCACAAGGGTTAGCGGACCCGGGCAGTCTGCTACACTGAATATCGAGTTGACACCCGTTCTCGAAAAAGCCTTCCGAGTTTCCGGCGTTCCCGAGAAGCTCCTTCCTCTCTTCGCCCTTTCCTACGATCTGCGATGGACGTGGCGGTCGGACGTCCGCTCGCTCTTCGAGCTCCTGGATCCGGAGGCCTGGCGGCGGGCGGGCGGAAACCCGGTGAAGCTCTTCCGGGAGGTGCCGGCCGAGAGGCTCTGGCGCGCCGCCGAGGACCCCACCTACCAGGCAGCGCTCCTTGCGAAGGTCCGGCAGCTGACCGAGGAAGATCTGGCCGAGCCGAAGCACCCGGCCGCCCGGGAGCTCGTGGCCCGTGGGGAGCGGATCGCCTACTTCTCGGCGGAGTTCGGGCTGACCGAAGTCCTGCCGATCTACGCGGGCGGGCTCGGGGTCCTCGCGGGCGACCTTCTGAAGTCTGCGAGCGACCTCGGCGTGCCGCTGACGGGCGTGGGGCTTTTCTACCGCGAGGGGTACTTCCGCCAGGTCGTCAACGACGACGGCATGCAGAACGAGGCGTACCCGGTCCTCGAGCCGGACGAGCTGCCGCTCTCGCTCGCCGAGACTCCGGACGGGAGCCCTCCCGTTGTGACGGTGGACCTCGCCGGGCGGACCGTGCACCTGCTGATCCGCATCGCCAGGGTCGGGCGGGTGCCCCTGCTGCTGCTCGACACGGACCTGCCGGAAAACGAGGCGACCGACCGCGAGATCACCGCGCGCCTCTACGGAGGCGGCTTCGAAATGCGGCTCCAGCAGGAGATCGTGCTCGGGATCGGCGGCCTGCGTGCCCTCGAGAAGCTCGGCATCCGCACGACGATCCGGCACATCAACGAGGGCCACGCCGCCTTCGTCTCACTCGAGAGGATCCGCCGCCTCGTGCAGGAGGAGCACCTCTCGTTTGCCGAGGCGCGCGAGGTCGCGACGACCGGGAACATCTTCACGACCCACACGCCGGTGCCCGCGGGCATCGACGTCTTTGCGCCGGAGCTGCTCTGGAAATACTTCGGCGGGTACGTCAACGAGCTCGGCATCACGTTCGACGAGCTGTTCGAGCTCGGGCGCGAGGTGGGTGACCAGTCGCGCGAGCTCTTCTCGGTGGCCGTCCTCGCCATGCGGCTGTCGACCCACCAGAACGCCGTGTCGCGCCTGCACGCCGGCGTCTCGCGCAAGCTCTGGCGGGGCATCATGCCGGACCTGCCGCTCTCGGAAGTCCCGATCCGGCCGATCACCAACGGCGTCCATGCCCCGACCTGGACGGCACCGGAGATCGCGGCAACGGGCGTGCTCGAGCGCCCCGAGGACGTGGATCGGGGGGAGCTCTGGCGGGCCCACGAAGCGCTGCGGGCGCGCCTGGTGACGGCGTGCCGCGAGAAACTCGTCGAGGAGAAACGCCGACAGGGCGCGCGGGAAGAGGAAATCGCGGAGGCGTCGCGCACGCTCGACCCGCGGGCGCTGACGATCGGATTCGCGCGCCGCTTCGCAACCTACAAGCGCGCGACCCTGCTCTTCCGGGAGCCCAAGCGGCTCGAGTATCTCCTCCACCAGATCGACCGTCCGGTGCAGATCCTCTTCGCCGGAAAGGCCCATCCGCGCGACGAGTCCGGCAAGGAGTTTCTCCGGACAGTCGCGCGGGCCGCGGAGCGGCCGGAGCTGAAGGGCCGCGTCCTCTTCCTGCCCGACTACGACATGGCCCTGGCGCGGACCCTCGTGGCCGGCTGCGACGTCTGGCTGAACACGCCCGAGCGTCCGCGGGAGGCCTCGGGGACCTCGGGCATGAAAGCCGCGATGAACGGCGCGCTCAATCTCTCCGTGCTCGACGGGTGGTGGGACGAGGCGCCGCACGACGAGGCGGGCTTCGCCATCGGCGAGGCGAAGGACTATTCCGGGGACGAGGAGATCGCGCAGGCGCTCTACGACGCGATCGAGAAGCGCCTGCTCCCGATGTTCTTCGATCGCGACGCGTCGGGGCTGCCCCAGCGCTGGATCGACCGCATGATCGTGGCCGCGTCGAAGGTGGCGCGCGCGTTCTCGTCCGACCGGATGCTCTCGGAGTACCTCGAGAAATGCTACGTGCCCGGCGCGTTCCACCGCAGGGCACTGAAGGGCAACGACCGTCAGCCTTTGAAGCTCCTCGTTGCGTGGAAGGAACGCGTCCGCGCGACCTGGCCGGGGGTGGGGTTCGAGGGGGTCGACATCGACCCGGACCCGGCAACTCTTCCGCCCGCCGCCGCGTTCGACGTCGTGGCGCGCGTGCGGCTCGGCGCCCTCGACGCGGCGGATGTCTCGGTCGAGCTCTTCGAGGGGCAGATCGAAGCGGACGGAACGCTCGAGTCCGGCACGGTGCTCCGGTTCGAGCCGGCCGGACGCGAGGGCGAGGTCGGCGTCTTCCGGGCCTCCCACCGCAAGCCCTCCGGCGCCGGCCTCGGCTACACGCTGCGCGTCCGCCCCTGGCACACCGGCCTCGCCAACCCCAACGAGACGGGGATGATGCTGTGGTGGGGCGCCAGGAGCCGCGAGGCGAGGAGATACCAGACCAGTCTGTAGTCTGTAGCCTGGGGCCTGTAGTCCACAGGGCGGCGGCCGGCTCTTGACTCCGGGAGAAATCCCGTACAGACTTCCTGTACGGGAGACACGATGGCGGACACGATCACCTATACCGCAGCAAGGGCGCGATTTGCCTCGCTCTGCGACAGCGCGGTGTCGAGCCGGGAGGCGATCATCATCCAGCGCCGGGGCGCAGAGGAAGTGGCCCTGATTTCCGCAGCAGAGCTTCGAGGCATTCTGGAGACGGCGCACCTTCTGCGCGCTCCCCGAAATGCGAAGCGCCTGCTCACGGCGGTGCGCCGAGCTCGCCGCCGAGGTCTCAAGCCGAAGTCAGTTCATCAGCTTCGCCGCGAAGTCGGGCTCGAAGAGAAGCGGCGCTGACGAAAGAGACATGTCGGCGCGGCATCTGGCCGTCTTCCACCCGGAGTTTCTGGACGATCTGAGATTCTGGGTCAGGAATGACCGCCGGACTGCGCTGCGCGCCCTCGATATCGTCGAAGCAATCCTGCGCGACCC
>Ga0184629_10000978_pt1 | contig 12096 bp, 12 predicted proteins | sample PLM4_32_b1_FD_133158 | JGI IMG/M metagenome (GOLD analysis project Ga0184629, IMG submission 133158) | Groundwater sediment microbial communities from an aquifer in East River, Colorado, USA - PLM4_32_b1 | ecosystem: Environmental > Terrestrial > Soil > Riparian zone | place: USA: East River... | reverse complement strand
CCGCCTACGAGCTCGAAGCTTTCGTCGTCTACCTCGCAAGCCAGCTCGACCGGCTGCGGCCTCTCATGCGCCACTCCGTCAAGAAGCGCGTCGGGCTGCACGAGCATCCGGGCGTGTCAGGCGTCTGCGAGTCCGCGATCAGGATCCTGCAAGCGATTCCGGGGCTCCAATACGTCGAGCTTGCGCAGCCGCAGGTGGGCTACATGTGCAACACGCTGCAGCCGCTGCCCGCGTTCAAGCGCGAGGTGCATCGCGGGATACTCGAAGCTGCCGCGGAAGCGAGAGTCGACGCGCTCGCCGGCGTCTACCACGCCTGCCACCGCGAGCTCTGCAGCCACGAAACCGACTGGCCCTTCGAAGTGGTGAACTTCCTGGAGCTCGTCGGCGAAGCCATGGGCATCCGGCGCGAAGACACCTTCAAGCGCCTGAAGAAAATGCAGGACGCCGATGCGATCCTCGCGGACGTGATGGACCTCGTGGAGAAGCACGGGCTCGCGCTCGAGGAAGTGCGCGCGGTGATCGAGAAGGATTTGCTCGGGGAGCAGCCGCTGCCGCTGCGCGGCGCGCGCGTTGACCGGGACGTCGCGTCCGCGCCTGGTTAGGGGATGACGACAGGCGAAGCAAGAAGAGCCGCTGCCGCCACGCTCGTGCCGGACAATCAGGACATACCCCAGTGAATGCTCGAAATGCCCGAAGTCCGTGACATTCCGCGCGCGCAAGCCATGATGGCTGCACCGAGCACGCCCGAGGAGTTCGCCGCGCTCATTAAGTCCGACGGCGAGCGATATCGGCGGATCATTCGCGAAGCCAATGTGCGAGTGGAATGAATGACACGACCGGGAAACGCGGCTGGTCCCCGATTTTCGTGGTGCGCGCTGCGCAATGTGCTGATCTGCGCCCTCGCGACAGCACTGGTGGGTTGCGCCTGGCTCGACACTAAGCAGCGCGAGCTGGTGTTCCGACCCACGCCGGGACGCCCGGCCGACTTCAAAGGCCTGCGTCCGGGCGATATTGCATTCGATGTGGATGTGCCGGGCGACACCGCCGGCAGTACCGACCGGCTGCAGCTTTGGTGGCTGCCGAACCCCGACCCGCAAGCGCCCACGTTGCTCTATCTGCATGGTACTTTTCGAAACCTGTACCAGAACCTCCGCAAGATCGAGGCCCTGCGCCAGGCCGGTTTCTCGGTGGTCGCGGTTGACTACCGCGGCTGGGGCGACACCAGCCCGATCATCCCGTCAGAGGCCACAATCTACGCCGATGCGCACGTGGCTTGGGCCGAATTGGTGCGGCGCCAGAGCGACCCGCGCAAACGCGTGATCTTCGGACATTCGATGGGCAGCGGCGTGGCGGTCGAACTGGCAAGCCAGATGCGCGCGGGCCTGGATTACGGCGGGCTCATCCTCGAATCGAGCTTCACGCGCCTGCCCGATGTGGCCAAGGCTGCCGGCACCATTGGCACGGTTGCCTCGTGGTTCGCAACACAGGAATTCGACTCGCTCGCGAAGATCGGCAAGGTCGATGCGCCGATCCTCATGATGCACGGCGCGGCCGACACGACCGTGCCGATCGAACTCGGCCGGCAGCTGTACGAGGCCGCGCCGGCGGGCACGCGCTGGGTCGAGTTCCCCTTGGGTTCGCACAGCGGGCTGGACCGCGAAGCGCCACAACAATACAAGCAGGCCGTGCGCGATCTGATCGAACAACTCCATTGACGCAATCCATAAATCGGGTCATGAATCGGGTCAGTGTAAGATTTCAGAGTGAAGAAGCCTCGGCGCTACCACCACTCTGTCTACGTTGTTCTCTTGTCGAAAGAGGTCCTGTACGAACCTAGATTTGCCAAGAGTAACCCCGATCACGATCCGTCAAGACCGTGCGTCTATGTTGGCATGACAGGTCAGAGTCCCGACGTTCGGTTCGACAAGCACAAGGCGGGGCTCAAGTCGAACAAGTTCGTCAGGCTCTACGGGCAGAGGCTCATGCCCGAGCTATACGAGTGCTACAACCCGATGCCCTACGATGCGGCACGTGATATGGAGATCGAGCTGGCCATACACCTGCGCGAGAAAGGGTATGGGGTGTGGCAGGGGTGATGCGGAAGGATGAAGGATGAGAGCGGAATCGCCTCGGCACCCTCTCGGGCGTAGCGTATCGACGGAGTTCGCGGCGATTACTTCTTGAGGCCGAGAAACGCGCGGTCAAGTTCGTCCCGGGAGAGTTCCCGGTATTTTCCCGGCTCCAGGTTCCCCAGCTCCAGCGCGCCGTATGCCACTCTCCTGAGCCGCGTGACTTCGTGGGAGAGGGCGGAGAACATCCGGCGGACTTCGCGGTTCTTGCCTTCAGTAAGCCGGACGGTTAGATGGGACTCCCGGCCGCTGGCTTTGCGCAGGATGATTTCCTCCGGCCGGAGCTTTTCTCCTGCATCCAGTAGTCCCCGCCGGAGCCGCTCCAGGCTCTCTTCCGTCACTTTGCCCCGCACGGTAACCAGGTAGGTGCGAGAAATCGCGCTGCCGGGATCCGAAAGCCAATCGGCCAGACGCGTATCGTTGGTCAGGAGCAAGAGTCCGGAGGTTGCCCAATCCAGTCGCCCCACCGCGATCAAGTGCAATCCGGGCTCCGGGATGAGCGAAAAGACCGTGGGCCGGCCTTTTTCGTCCGAGCGCGTGGTGACCACTCCGCGCGGCTTGTGCAGCAGGAAAGTCCGGTGGGGAGCCTTGGCGACGGGTCGCTCTTCGATCTCAATCTTGGCGCGCTCTGGAATTACGGGGAAAAGCGGGTCTTTTCGGAGTGCTCCGTTCACTTTGACCTTACCGTCCAGGATCCACTGCCGCGATACGGTGCGAGAAGCGGTTCCAAGCTTGGAAAGCGCCCGTTCGAGCGGCACGTATCCTGGCTTCATCCCTTTCATGGAGCTTCCTTCTTGAAACCTTACTTGTCTTGAGCAACAACGACCGGGGACAGACAAATCGGTCTGACCCCGGTTTCAGCTATGATCCGAGGATACACGGGGTCAGAGCAACCGGAATCGATGAATGTTGCTCTGACCTCATTTGTTCAAGTACGCTAGGTAGCACCGGAAAACGCGGCTTGACCCCGGTTTACGTGTTCTGCTCATGCGACCCATCGGGCACGGACGAGTCAGCCTGCCATTTTATTTTCTCAAAAGGAGGTTCCATGGACCGGAAACTGATGGAAGCGGGGCTTGCCGCACGCCGCGCGGTGCTCGGCGACGAGTACGTCGATCGCGCGATGAAGAACGCCGACAGCTTCAACCAGCCTTTTCAGGAGATCGTGAGCGAGTACTGCTGGGGCGTATGCTGGACCGACGACAAGCTCACGCGGCGCGAGCGCAGCATTCTCAATCTCGGAATGCTCGCGGCGCTGGGAAAGACGCACGAGTTCGAGCTCCATTTCCGCGGCGCGCTGCGCAACGGGCTCACCGAGGAGGAATTGCGCTCGGTGCTGATCCAGATCGCGGTCTACTGCGGCATCCCGGTGGGAGTCGACTGCTTTCGTACGGCGAAGCAGGTGCTGGCGGACAAGAAGGGCAAGGCCTGACCAGGCGCACTCGGCCCCTGTGGGCCTTCCGGCGATGTCGGGGCAGGGTAGAATTGACAATTATTCTTATGCTGGATCGACCGGGGTGAGCGCGGGAGCCGGGTCGAGCCCTATCGCCCGAACAACTGTCGGAAGACACGTAACCGGAGCGACGCAAAGGCAGATGCGAAACGATCGGACCCACAGCCTGGTGCAGAAAGAACACTATTCGCGGGACGAGCTCGTGGAATGCGGCCACGGGCGTCTGTTCGGACCCGGCAACGCCCGGCTGCCGCTTCCGCCCTTGCTGATGTTCGACCGGATCGTGCGCATCGCGGATAGGGGCGGCGCCTTCGGCAAGGGGGAAATCCACGCCGAGCTCGATATCCGGCCCGACCTCTGGTTCTTTGCTTGCCATTTCGAGGACGACCCGGTCATGCCCGGTTGTCTCGGCCTTGATGCGCTTTGGCAGCTTTTGGGATTCTTCCTGGGCTGGTTGGGCGAGCCGGGCCGCGGCCGAGCCTTGGGCGTGGATTCGGTCAAGTTTACAGGCGAGGTGCTGCCGGCAGCGAAATGCGTCTCGTATCACGTCGATTTGAAGAGCGTGATACGCCGCAAGCTGATTTTGGGAGTCGCCGACGGGGTCGTGAAAGTCGACGGGCGCAGCATTTATCAGATCGAGGGCCTGCGCGTCGGGCTGTTCACCCGCACGGACGCCATTTAGGCGGATCGGGCGCCTTGTCGTGCGGACGGGCGGGGACCTGAACTAGAACCGTGCTGAGAGGCAACTATTCCATGAGACGCGTGGTGGTAACCGGAATGGGGATCGTGTCGAGCATCGGCAACAACAAGGCCGAGGTGCTGGATTCGTTGCGCCAGGGACGTTCCGGCATCACGTTTTGCGAGGTGTACCGCGACATGGGGTTCCGGAGCCACGTGCATGGCTCGCTGAAGATCGATCCTGACGAGGCGGTCGATCGGCGCTGGCGGCGCTTCATGGGCGACGGGGCGGCCTACAACTACATCGCCATGCAGGAAGCAATCGCGGATTCCGGCCTCGCGGAAGGCGACGTTTCCAACGAGCGCACGGGCCTCATCATGGGTTCGGGCGGTCCTTCCACCAGGAGCCTGGTGGCCGCTGCGGACACCGCGCGGGAAAAGGGCCCCAAGAAGGTTGGTCCCTTCGCCGTGCCCAAGACCATGTCGAGCACCAACTCGGCGACCCTGTCCGTTGCCTTCAAGATCAAGGGCGTCAACTATTCGATCAGCTCGGCGTGCTCGACCAGCGCGCATTGCATCGGCAACGCGGCCGAGATCATTCAACTCGGCAAACAGGACATCGTCTTCGCCGGCGGGGGCGAGGAATTGCATTGGACCCTGTCGGTGCTCTTCGACGCCATGCCGGCGCTTTCCGCCGGCTACAACGACACGCCGGAACGGGCGTCTCGCGCCTACGATGCCCATCGTGACGGCTTCGTGATATCCGGCGGCGGCGGCGTGCTGGTGATGGAGGAGTTGGAGCACGCCCGGGCGCGCGGCGCCAGGATCTACGCCGAGTTCTCGGGCTACGGCGCCAATTCCGACGGCTACGACATGGTGCAGCCCTCGGGCGAAGGCGCGGTGCGGTGCATGAGGATGGCGCTGCAAACCCTCGATCTTCCGGTCGATTACATCAATACGCACGGCACCTCGACCCCTGCCGGGGACATCAAGGAGCTCGAAGCGATCCGCGAAGCGTTCAAGGATCACGGCCGCATCCCCCCGTTCAGCTCGACCAAATCCCTCACCGGCCATTCGCTCGGAGCGGCCGGCGTGCATGAGGCGATCTACAGCCTGCTGATGATGGAAAGCAACTTCATCGCCGCCTCGGCCAACATCGAAAGCCTCGACCCCGCCGCCGAGGGCATGCCGATCGTGCTCAAGCGCCAGGACAACGTGACGCTTAACTGCGTGCTGTCCAACAGCTTTGGCTTCGGCGGCACCAACGCGACGCTCGCATTCAAGCGCTACGTGGGCTGAGCCAGCCGAGCTCCGCAAAAATGCAAGGCTGGCGGTCTGCGGATCAGGGAAGAACACCATGATTCATTCTCGTTCTTTGTCCAGGACTGCTTTCGCGCTCATCGTTGCGTTCATGCCGCTCACCGCCGCGGCTCAGGGTTATCCCGCGAAGGCAATCCGTTACGTCGTGCCGTTCCCGCCCGCCGGGGCGACGGACATCCTCGCGCGCTGGGTGGCGGAGAAGATCTCCCCGGTGCTTGGGCAGCCGGTGGTGGTGGAGAACCGGCCCGGCGCGGCCGGCGGCGTCGGCACCGAGCTTGTCGCGAAGAGCCCGCCCGACGGCTACACGATCCTGATGGCGACCGCGGCGCAGTCGATCAGTGAAACGCTTTACGTGAAGCAGCCGTTCTCGTTCGCCCGCGACCTCGCCGCGGTGGCGCTGATCGCGCGCGTGCCGAACGTGATGGAGGTGCATCCTTCGGTGCCGGCGCGGACGGTGAAGGAATTCATCGCGTTGGCGAAGTCGCGGCCCGGCCAGCTCAACTTCGCATCATCGGGCAGCGGCACGACGCTGCACATGTCGGGAGAGCTGTTCAAGCTCATGACCGGCACCGACATCGTGCACGTGCCGTACAAGGGGAGCGGGCCGGCGATCACCGATCTCATGGCCGGTCACGTGTCGGTGATGTGGGACAATCTTCCGGCCTCGATGCCCTACATCAAGGCGGGGCGGCTGCGCGCGATAGCGATCACCTCCGCCCGGCGCTACCCCGGGTTCGCCGACCTGCCAACGGTCGCCGAGTCCGGCGTGCCGGGCTACGAGGCGAGCGCGTGGTTCGGGGTGGTAGTGCCGGCCGCCACGCCGCGCGAGGTCATCGCGCGGCTGAACAGCGAGATCAACCGCGCGGTCAACCTGCCCGACATGAAGGAGCGCTTCGCACAGCAGGGCGCGATCCCGGCGCCCGGCTCGCCGGATGACTTCGCCGCCTGGATCCGCGCCGAGATCGCCAAGTGGGGGAAGGTGATCAAGGCGTCGGGAGCGCGCGTCGATTAGAATCATTGGGGAGATAGCCGTTGGAAAGGAAGTTGCTCCATGGAGTCAGCACGTCGCCGTAAGACCCGGTTGATGCGCTTGCCCAATTATTCGCACCCAGGAGGAGCACTATGAAATTCAGCCTGACGCACCAGGCGATCTTCGTCGTGGCAATGATTCTTGCGCCTCTCGCGCAAGCGCAGGCGCCGGCCGACGGGTCGGCACGCGAGAAAGCCATACCGATCGCGGTGACTGAAGTCGCGCCGGGGCTTTTCTTCCAGTATCACCATCAGGAGTCGAACAACGCGTGGCTGGTCACCGACGAAGGCGTGCTGGTGATCGACGCGCGCCAGCATCCGCGCCGTGCGGAAGAGCTGCTGGCGGCGATCCGCAAGACCACCGACAAGCCCATCAAATGGGTGGTGAACACCCACGCTCACGGCGATCACTATTTCGGCAACGCGGTGTTCAAGCGCGAAGGCGCGACCTTTATCGCGCATCGTGACACTGCAGGAATGATGAAATCGCACCTGGGCATCGAAATGAAACGGCGGCAGGGTTATTTTCGCCAGACCAAGTTCGATCCCAACGAGGTACAGCTGATCCTGCCCGATATCACTTTCGACACCAGGGCGACAATCACGCTGGGCGGGCGCACGGTGGAGCTGCTTTACATGGGGCCGGGGCAGAACCCGGGCGACACGCTGGTGCATTTCCCGAAGGAGCGGGTGATATTCACCGGCGGGCCGTTTTCCAAGAACAGTTGGCCCAACCCGTCGTTCACGCCGTCGATGTCGAGCTGGATCGAGATGTTGCGCAAGATCGCCGCGATGGACGTGGACACGTATCTGGGCGGCCACGGCGACATCGGCAGCAAGCAGGACGTGCTCAATGAGGCGCAGATGCTGAGCGATTTCGACGCCGGCATGCGCGACGCGGTCAATAAGGGCATGAGCCGCGAAGAGATCTACAAGAGCGCGCCATTCGAAAAATACAAGGATGTGCGCAATTACTTCCGCATGAACCTCTTTATCAACAGTTACTATCACCTCCTGACTACCGGCAGAGCAGAGAATGCTTATCCGTAACTCGGTCCAGAGCGAGCGGGCGGCAGTGGGGAGCAAGTGGGGACAGACTGAGCTGTCCCGGGTCGTGCGGTCCCTTCCATATAGCGGGCAACGATGAAGATCAAGCGTATCGAGCACGTCGGCGTGGTGGTGCGGGACACGCCTGAAGCTTGTCGGGCTAGGCTCTAATGGCTCGATAGTCCCGCAGGAGCCCGTTGAACTGCTCGTGCAACGAGCAATCGGTAAACCCGACCTCCCGCAACGCGCCGAGAATTGTATCCGGCGGCACACAGCACTCGATCGTATCCCACCAGTAAGCCATCAGTGTTTTCATGTCCCGATTCCCGGTCCAGGCCGCGAACGCGGCGCCCAGCACCGTCTTGATGTAGAAGCGCGAGAGGGCCAGCAGCAGCCGCGATCGTGGCTGGCAGACTTCCAACAGCAGCACAATCCCCCCAGGCTTCAGCACGCGCCGATACTCAAGGAATGCGATCTTCAGGTCGGAGAGGTGGCGCAGCGCGTAGCCCATGCTCAGGAAATCGAAACTCTTGTCGGGGAACGGGAGCCGCTCACCTATGCCTCGCACCAGGTTCCGGCAGGGGCCCTTCCGCGCTTCATGCAACATCCGGATGCTCGGATCGAGCCCGATCACCGTTCCGTACGGTCCCACCACCTCATGGGCAATCTGCGCGACCAAGCCCGGCCCGCAGGCGACATCGAGCACGTGCATGCCCTCCTTGAGCCCGGCTTCCCGGAGCGCCTTTTGCCGATACCAGAGCCCGGAGCCGAATCCGGCGGCCTGGTTGATATTGCGATACTGATAGGCGGTCCGGTCAAAGAGCTCGTTCACAAATGCTTGCCGTTCCTTGTCGTCAGAATAGTACCGGCGCAGGGGGGGATGGGGCGCCACAGGTACCATAGGCACTTGGGCCGCGGGACGTTCACGGGGTGGTTCTGTGGTGTAACTCATGAATCTACGCCGTGCGGGCCTTGATGTCCGCTGCGGTCACCTCGCCCGTGTAGACGTAGCCGGTCTCCTCGACGCTGCCCGCGCCGACGTAAATGCCGATGACTTCGAGCGGTTCGGTCTGGCTCAGGTTGTGCATGAAGTGCTCGACGCCCTTGGGGATGTAGTGGACGTGGCCGCCCCGCACTTCGGCACGGTCCGGGCCCGCGCCGGCCAGCCCGTGGCCCCGGATGACGTAGTAGAGCTCTTCGCAGTTCTCGTGCCGGTGCTTCTGGTGGACGGCGCCGGGCAAGAACTTCGCCCAGAAGAGAGTGGTCGGGCTCCCGTTGTGGCGGCCGATGGGGATGCGGAAATCGGTGATGCACCAGCCGTCCTTCACATTCATCCGGGCGGGCTTCACATCGTCGATGTGGATGAGGATGCCGTCGCTGAACTTCTTGCCCCGGGGCATCTTGAGGTCCGCCTCGGTCACGGCGCCGCGGAACTCATAGCCGGTGTCCTCGACGCTCTTCGCGCCGACGTAGAAACCGACGACGAGCGCTTCCTCGTCCTTCGTCTCGTTGAAGAAGAAGTGCTCCGCCCCCCTGGGCATGAGACGGCAGTGGCCTGCGCGGACCTGGGTGCGCTCGTTCCGCTGCCCGACGGTGCCGTGGCCCTTCAGATAGACAGCGATCTCGTCGCAGTTGCGGTGGAGGTGCCTGGCGTGGGTGGAGCCAGGCCGGAAGACGGAGTGGAAGAGGGTGGTGGAACTCCCGTTCCTGCCCGAGATGGGCAGCCGGAACTCGGAGATGGCCCAGCCCTCTCCGGCCTTCATGTTCTCGGGACGGACGTCGTCAACGTGCACCAGCGGGTACTGGAGAGACATGGCAATCCTTATTGGATGGGCAGACGCACCTGGTCAGAGAAGGATTTCCGGAATTCACGAATGTTACACTGACCGCGTCTGTTGTTGATGACTTTGGAGACGAGCATGACGCACGACGGATTTCGCGGCGTGTTTCCTTACCTGGTTTCACCGATCGACGAGCGCGGCCGTGTCAAGGACGCGGTGCTCACGCGTCTCGTGGACGATCTGATCGGCGCGGGCGTCCACGGCTTGACGCCGCTCGGATCGACCGGCGAGTTCGCCTACCTGAATCGAGAGCAACGCCATCGCATCGTGGAGGTCGTGGTGCAGGCGACGCGCCGCAGGGTGCCGGTCGTGGCGGGTGTCGCGGCGACCACGATTGCGGACGCCGTTGAGCAGGTCAAGGCGTACGGGGCGCTTGGCGTCGACGGCATTCTTGCAATTCTCGAGGCCTACTTTCCGCTCAGCGAGGATGGCGTGGTCGACTATTTCACCGCGGTGGCGAGCGCAACCGCGCTGCCGGTCGTGCTGTATACGAATCCGCAGTTTCAGCGCAGCGATCTCACGTTGCCGGCCATCGAGCGCCTCACGAGGGTCGACAACATACGCTATCTCAAGGACGCGTCCTCGGACACCGGCCGGCTGCTCAGCATCATCAACGCGGTGGGGGACCGCATACGCGTATTCAGCGCCTCGGCCCACATCCCGGCCTGCGTCATGCTGATCGGAGGCGTGGGCTGGATGGCGGGCCCGGCGTGCGTGGTGCCCCGGCAGAGCGTGCAACTCTACAACTTGTCTCGCGCCGGCAAATGGGAGGAGACAATGCGATTGCAGCGCAGCCTCTGGCGCATCAATCGAGTCTTTGCCCGATACAACCTGGCGGCATGCATCAAGGGAGGTCTGGAGCTTCAGGGCTACGAGGTGGGCGCGCCGCTCCCGCCTCAGACTCCGCTATCCGAGACGGGTCGCGCCGAGATCAAGGGCGTTCTGGCCGATCTTGGGGCGTTGGAAACCGGCGTCGAGGCATCTTGAGCACGATGTCGGAAGTCTCGGCGCTCGCGCCGTTCAAGGTCCGCAGTTTCCGGTTCCAGTGGCCCGCTGATCTGGCGACCTCGTGGGCCTTCGAGATGGAGACGCTGATCCTCGGCTGGTACGTGCTGGTCGAGACCGGGTCGGTGGTGATGCTCACCGTGTTCGCGTCACTGCAGTACATCGGCACGTTGCTCGCGCCGATGTTCGGCGTGATGGGGGACCGGGTCGGCCATCGGAACCTCCTCTGCGCCATGCGCGGCCTCTACGCGGCGCTGGCGACGATCCTGATGACCTTTGCGTTCATGGGCATCGTCACGCCGGCGCTGGTGCTCGCCATCACGGCGGTGATGGGCCTGGTGCGCCCGTCCGACATTGGCATGCGCGCCGCGCTGGTCGCCGAATCCATGCCGGCCGACCGGCTGGTGGGGGCGATGAGCATCCAGCGCACCACCCAGGATACCGCGCGGATCGCGGGCGCCCTGACGGGTGCGGGGCTGGTCGCAGCGCTCGGCATGGGACCGGCCTACATGGCGGTCTCGAGCTTCTACGCGATCAGCGTCCTCCTGACACTGAAAGCCGGCAGCGCGCACCCTCCGGTTGCGGGCGCGGCGGGCGGGTCCGCACGCCCCCGCGATACGTCATCAAAAGGTCCGGCCAGCGAAGCGGGGGCCACGACGCGCTCCCCGCAAACGGCCGGCTCCGCCGGTAACGAGTCCGCGCGTCCATCACCGTGGCGCGATCTCCGGGAAGGGCTCGCCTACGTCTGGAACACGCCCCATCTCCTCGGGGCGATGTGCTTCGCCTTCCTGCTCAACCTGACGGCGTTTCCATTGTTCACCGGGTTGCTGCCGTACGTAGCGAAAGAAGTCTATCTTTCCGATCAGACGACGCTCGGCTACCTGGTGGCAGGCGCATCTTTCGGCGCGCTGCTGGGCTCGATGGCATTGAGCCGGATCGGGCACGCGGTCCGCCCGGCGCGCATGGGACTCGTCTTCGGCGCGGGCTGGTACGCGATGCTCCTCGTATTCGCGCATACGCCGCACGCCGCGGCCGGCATCGCGGTCCTGATATTGACCGGCATCGTGCAAAGCATGGGCCTCATTCCGATGACGGCGATGCTGTTGCGCAACTCGGACATGCGCTACCGCGGCCGCGTCATGGGGATACGAATGCTGGTGCTCTACGGCAATCTGCCCGGACTGCTGATCTCCGCCCCGCTGATCGCCCGTATCGGCTATCCGCTGACCGCGACGCTCTATTGCGCGATCGGATTGGCGTTCACGTTGCTGATCGCCGTGCGCTGGCGCGTCTATCTCTGGAGGCCGGGGGCGCCGGCGAACGCGCGGTGACACCCTCAGTCGACCCGGATGTTCGCCAGCCTGATCACCCTGGCGTATTTCTCGATTTCCCGTTTGAGCAGCTCTGACAGCTCCTCGGGGCTGCTGGCGACAGGATCCAGAGCCTCCTTCGGCAGGAATGCCTTTATCTCCGGGGTATCGAGCGCCTTGCGGATCTCCGCGTTCATCCTGTTCACGATCGGTTTCGGCGTGCCCTTGGGGTAGAACATTGCGTACCAGTTATCGGATTCGAAGCCGGGATACATGGAATTCAT
>Ga0184629_10000977_pt1 | contig 12108 bp, 12 predicted proteins | sample PLM4_32_b1_FD_133158 | JGI IMG/M metagenome (GOLD analysis project Ga0184629, IMG submission 133158) | Groundwater sediment microbial communities from an aquifer in East River, Colorado, USA - PLM4_32_b1 | ecosystem: Environmental > Terrestrial > Soil > Riparian zone | place: USA: East River... | reverse complement strand
TTGAAACATTGCAAAAATGATTCTAAATCCTCGCTCTATAAGTTAATCGAAGGTTAATGCGGAGTTAATGGCTAATTTGAATTATAAAAGGATTATTTTTGAATTCAATTTTTACCGAATGAAGCAAAGAATCAATTTATTAATCGCATTTTCAGTAGTCGCATTGATTGCTTTGTCTGTTGTGCAATGCTATTTGGTAAAAACCACCTATGATTATAAAGTAGCTCAATTTCACACGGAAATAAAGGGTAAAATTGCCCAAATAACAAATGATTACAGTGATATTGATTCAGCTTACGTCAACAAAAAAGAGTGGGTGTACAAGCAATTAGCTCAAAACTATATTTTAAACAAAAAACCAAAATTCCATATTGAAAGCACTTTACTTGATAATGAATCTGGAGATGCTTTAACCCGAAAACTGCAACTTAAATTTAAACGAGAATTTCCAGATATTTCAATAGATTTCGCCATTGTTCTTAACAAATTTGTCATTTACAGCAGTCATAAGAAAGCAGATACCATTTTCTGTGAAAAGCCTGTTATAAAAAACAAAATGTATGGCAATTTGGCAACTTTAAACAATGCTTTTTTAGTTCGGAATTATGTTAGTACAACAAGTGGTTCTTCAGAATTACAAGATTTTAAATTGCTTACCGAAGATTCTATGTACGTTTCTGTAATCGATTGGGAAACCATAATTTTAAAAAGAATGGGAATGGTTTTATTGCTATCACTACTTTCAATTCTAACATTGATAACCCTTTTTGTAATTGCCATAAAAGCATTAATCAAACAAAAAAAAGTGAGTGATGTCAAAACCGATTTTATCAATAATATAACACATGAACTCAAAACTCCTTTGACTACTTTGGGAATTTCCACAAAAATATTGGAACGAAAAGACATTAGGGATAATGAACAGCAATTCAACACCATTCTCCATACGATTTCACGTCAAAATAATCGTTTGCAAAGTTTAATCGATCAAGTAATGGCTAATTCATTGGGGGAAAATGAAATTGAATTGCAAAAAGAGAAAATCGATGCTGAATTATTTTTGAAGGCTATTGTTGCCGATTTTAAGATTACGTATCCAAAAGTCACTATCGAAACTCTTTTTAATACAACAGAAACATTTTTGGTTTTGGATAAATTTCATTTAACCACTGCCATTTTAAATGTACTCGAAAATGCCGTAAAATATGGCAGTAACACAATCATAATCAAAACTGAATTAATCAAAAACCAATTTAATATCAGTATTAAAGATGATGGAATTGGAATTTCAAAAAACAAACATTCCTTATTGTTTGATAAATTTTATAGAGTTGAACAAGGCAATTTGCACAATGCCAAAGGATTGGGATTGGGTCTTTATTATGTAAATCAAATTATTAAAGCGCATCAAGGTACAATTGCTGTCATGAGTGATTTAGGAAAAGGATCAGTATTTACCATTATGTTTAAAGTTTAATAAACTGTCATTGAAAAAAGTACTTTTAGCTGAAGACGATGCTGATTTTGCAAGCGTTCTCAAACAATATTTAGAGTTGCACCAGTATGACATCACTTGGGCAGAAAATGGTGAAGAGGCATTGGGCATTTTTCAAACTCAAAGTTTTGATATTTGTGTTTTTGATGTCATGATGCCCAAAATGGATGGATTTACTCTTGCTGAGAAAATCATCAAAATCAATCCTGAAATTCCTTTTGTTTTTCTAACGGCAAGAAAGCTAAAAGAAGACAAAATCATCGGATTAAAATTGGGCGCAGATGATTATATTGTAAAACCATTTGAAGCTGATGAACTTGTTTTGCGCCTGAATAATATCTTAAAAAGAAGCAAACAAAAACAAACTCATTTTCCAATAATTGATGAATTACAAATTGGTACTTATTTGTTTGACACTAAACGTTTATCTCTAAAAAGCGACAGCACAACGCAACAACTTACGGAAAAAGAAGCGGCTCTTATTCACTTTTTTTATACCCATAAAAATCAAATGGTAAAACGAGAACAAATATTAAAAACAATTTGGGGTACCGATGATTTTTTTTCAGGTAGAAGCATGGATGTTTACATCAGTAAAATTCGAAAATATTTCAAAAATGATTCTCGAATAAGTATCGAAAGTGTCCGCAATATTGGACTGGAGTTTAAGATAGTCAAATAAATTATAATGTTTGTCCCGAGAGTTTCTCAAACACCTTTTGATAAGTTGGCGTATCAATTTCATATTTCAAACCTTCATTTACCACAAATTCAGTCAAAGAGGCAAGTTCTATTTTTCGCCCCGCCATCAAATCCCTATGCATGGATGAAGTAGCTTCTTGTGGGGATTTTTCAAGTTTCAAAATAGTTTGGAAAACAATGTCATTGGGCAAATTGAGTCCCTTAACAGCGGCAATCATTGTTATTTCATTCAATAACGAAACATAAAATTTTCTGCTCGATTCACTATTTAGCAATTCTCCAATATTTTGATTTAAATAGGAAGTTGCCGAAGCCAAAGCCGAAATAAAAATAAACTTCTCCCAAACGGTTTCTTCAATAGTATCAACCAAATAACTTTCAATCGAAGCGTTTTTGAAAATGGCTTGCAAAGCATTCATCCTAGAAATGGAAGCCATATCCGATCCAAAAAACAATTTTTCGTATGGGCCTATTTTTTTAATCACGCCTGGAGTAGCAATCATCGAAACAATATAAACGCAACCTTGTAAAACTTCATTATCGGGGAAAAGAGAACTGATACGCTCTGGAGCATCTACACCGTTATACAAAGGAAGAATCACAGTGTTTTTTGTAACACAGTTTTTTATAGAAGTCAAACTATCCTCTATATCGTATGTTTTTGTTGCACAAATAAGATAATCCAGTTTACCGATTATTTCAGGATTATCGGAAACAATGTTGGGAAAAGCAATCATTTCCCCTTCATCCGTTATGATTTTCAATCCAGATTCCGTAACAACTTTTTGAGTCTCTCCACGGGCAATAAATACAATTTCAACTGTATCAGAATTAGCGTGTGCTTTGGCCAATAATCCACCAAAATAACCACCTACTCCACCTAATCCTAAAATTCCTATTCTTGTTTTCATATTATTCGTTTATGCTTGTTTTAGAATCATTTTTTCTTCACTAGCTCCAATGACAATTAAAGCCAATATTAAAGCTACACTATATTCCATTCCTCCAGTTCCATGTTCACCCACAAACCAACCCAACTCGGCGTGAATTACCAGTATCCCAAAAATAAGCATTAAAATAAATCCCAGAGAAACCCATTTCGTAAAATAACCAAACAGGAGAGCAAGTCCGCCAACAATTTCAAAAGCGGTAATCCCCCAAACCATTGCAATAGTGTATGGAAAACCTTTATTAGACAGAAATCCTGCAAATTGATCAATGGTTCCATTTGAAATTCGCACAATTGCATGCGCCATAAAAAAGATAGGAACACAAATTCTTAATAAAGTCAATGATTGTGATAAAGATAAAAAAGGGAAGTTTTTCATATTTTTTTGACTAAAATAGTAAAAAAACATGAAAAAAAATAAAAAATGCAGACCTATAAGCCGGATTCTGTTCTCATTATTACTAATGATACCTTATCATTTATCTAGATCTTGCATTACTGCAAGACTCAAGCTATCTACCCTTCAGCAACGGACGAGAAGCCCTTAAATGCTGATATACTTGATATTTCACCGCATAGAGTTTACCTGGTTTCACTACAGCATTACCTGTACATACTTTCTGTTGCACTTGTCCTACCTTAATTTCTTAAGATGACGGGCGTTACCCGCTATGCTTCCCTATGGTGTCCGGACTTTCCTCCCTCTTGATTGCTCAAAACGACGATAAGGCGGTCTGCGGTGCAAAAATACATTATTTATCGGTGGTTTACTAGTACGGACTATTTACTTTAACGAAGCTTTTATAACAACTTAAATATAAAATAGTTACCTTTAATCTATAACTAATAATTCTAATTTATCATGACTGAAAGATATCACTACGCTACTGTTTCTGAAGCTTTAGATGATTTGAATGAAAAAGGTTTTACTTATGATTTTAATCTTCACGAAGCCGATATCGTAAAAAATCCAGACAAATACGAGATTGTACATATTTATCGATACGAAGGCGATTCAAGCCCAGATGATGAAGCTGTTGTTTATGGAATAAAGTCAAGTTCTGGCAAAAAAGGAGTTTATGTAGCCGGATTTGCTGCAAATTCCGTAAATGAAGCCACCCAAGTGTTGATTCAATTGAGCATTAAAGGAAGATAAAATCTCTCATTGCCATTGAAATTGACATTGAAATCATTAGGGCGTAACCCCCACTAGAAAAAAGGGCTACTTTTAGCTCCGTCCATAAGCCCTTTTTCCTAGTGGGGGTCAGGCTGTCCGCGTTACTTCGGTAACTTGCTCCCATCCTTTACGCGATTCACCGCAAACCAAAACCTTTTTTAAATCATTAAATTTCGTGTTTTTTTATCTTGAAATTGCCATTGAATTTGATTTTTTATACAAATGCTACTTTCGGAAATAATAATCGACAGAATAAAAAATGAAGGTCCTATATCCTTTCAGGATTTTATGGAAATAGCTTTGTATTATCCAAAATTGGGATACTACAATTCCAACCAAAACAAAATCGGTTCCGATGGAGATTTTTATACCAATTCCTGTCTTTCGGCATCTTTTGGAGCTATGATAGGTCGGCAAATAGAAGAAATGTGGCTCGCTTTAGAGAAAAAACCATTCACAATCATTGAATATGGCGCTGGAACTGGATTATTATGTCACGATATTTTAGATTATCTAGAGACCAACACCAATTTATATAATAATCTCTCCTATTCCATTATCGAAAAAAGTACCAGCATGCGTGAAATGGAGAAAACACATCTGCACGAGAAAGTAAGCTGGTATTCGTCCATTCAAGAGATTCCTCAAATGAACGCCTGTATTTTATCAAATGAATTGGTTGATAATTTCGCTGTACATCAAGTCATTATGGAGGATCAATTAATGGAAATATTTGTGGATTATGAGAATGGATTCAAAGAAATCCTAAAACCCGCTTATGCAACACTTCTTGATTATTTTGAAGAATTGAACGTAACATTACCAGAAGGATTCCTAACCGAAATAAATCTTGAAGCGACCACTTGGATCAGAGAAATAGCGCTCTGGTTAAAAAAAGGCTACGTCATCACTATTGATTATGGTGCTTTATCACACGAATTATACAGCATCCACAGACGTTTAGGGACACTTTTGTGTTTTAACAAACACCTCATAAACGACAATCCCTACCAGTTTATTGGAGAACAAGACATCACGACACATACCAATTTTTCGGCCTTGCAACATTGGGGAGCCAAATATGGATTAAAAAACTGCGGTTTGGTTAATCAGGCAAATTTTCTTTTAGGGCTTGGTTTTAAGGAATACCAAGAAAAACGTATAAGCGAAAAACAGTCAAATTTGCAATTGGCACTGCAAGAATCAATTATAAATTATAGATTATTGATGGATTTGGGCACAAAGTTCAAAGTACTGATTCAACAAAAAGGGATTCCAAATTATCCATTATCGGGTCTGAAATTTCTAAATCCAGAGCAAAATACATCTTTAAGTCGTTTTTAATTTTTTTTGGGAATTTGGAATTTGTTATTTGGAATTTCATATACTATATTTGCTTTCGAATAAAAAACCTATGGAACAATTTGTAGTATCGGCACGTAAATATCGTCCACAAACATTTAAAGATGTGGTGGGACAAAAAGCCATTACCAATACTTTACTTAATGCCATAGAAAGCAATCACTTGGCTTCTGCCCTATTATTTACAGGACCTCGTGGTGTAGGGAAAACAACTTGTGCCCGTATTTTGGCACGCAAAATCAATCAGCCGGGTTATGATGATCCCAACGAAGATTTTGCCTTCAATGTATTCGAACTCGATGCTGCTTCCAATAATTCAGTAGATGATATCCGGAATTTGATTGACCAAGTTCGTATCCCGCCACAAACGGGTCAGTACAAAGTGTATATTATTGACGAGGTTCATATGTTATCTTCGGCCGCTTTTAATGCTTTTTTGAAAACATTGGAAGAACCGCCAAAGCATGCTATTTTCATTTTGGCCACGACCGAAAAACATAAAATTATTCCAACGATTTTATCGCGTTGTCAAATTTTTGATTTCAAAAGAATTACCGTAAAAGATGCCAAAGAACATCTTGCCGATGTAGCTACCAGTCAAGGCGTTGTTTTTGAAGATGATGCATTGCACATCATTGCCCAAAAAGCAGATGGCGCCATGCGTGATGCTTTGTCAATTTTTGACAGAGTCGTTTCTTTTTGTGGAAACAACTTAACACGTCAAGCCGTTACCGAAAATCTTAACGTTTTAGATTACGAAACCTACATTACTATTACCGATTTAATTTTAGAAAATAAAATCCCTGATTTATTAATCGCATTCAATGATATTCTTGCCAAAGGATTTGATAGCCATCATTTTGTTTCAGGATTGGCTTCCCACTTTAGAGATTTATTGGTAAGCAAAACGCCTTCGACACTTGTTTTACTGGAAGTGGGAGAACAAGCGCAAAAATTATATGGAATTCAAGCTCAAAAATGCAGTCAAGATTTTTTATTAAAGGGAATCGAAATTGCCAATGATTGTGATTTAAAATACAAAGCAAGCCAAAACCAACGACTGCTTGTTGAACTTTGCTTGATGCAATTGGCCTCCATCACTTACGATGGAGAAAAAAAAAAGTTGAGCAATTTATAATTCCTCCTACTTATTTTAGAAAAGCTCCAGATTATTCCATTGCGGAAATTGTAAAAAACAAAGACGATAGCAATGACAATTTAAAAGCAGAAATTGCTTCTCCAATTGTTATTCCAGAGGCAAAACCTGAAACTCCAAGTCCTGTAACTTCTAATGTTCAAGACAATGGACCGAAATTTTCCGCTTTATCTTTATCTAGTATTCGAGCCAAAAAGGCATTAGCCGAAAGTTTAAAGGGATTTGTAAAAGAAGAAGCAGCACAGCTTCCCACCGAAACTTTTACAGAAACCGAAATGCTTTTGCAATGGACAAAATATGCTCAACGTTTAGGCGATAAAGGATATAAAATAATGGAATCCTTATTACTGATTAATGATCCTAAACTAAACGGAACTGCCATTACTTTTGAATTGCCCAACGAAGGTTCCAAACTGGATTTTGAAAGTGAAATGCACGGACTTTTAGGACATATGAGAGGGCATTTACACAATCACGACATTACAATCACAGTAATGGTAAATGAAAGTATAGAAATCAAAAGAAATTTTACAGATCAGGATCGTTACAACAGACTTTTGGAAATAAACCCAAATATTGAGCTGTTGAGAACTACATTTGGATTGGATGTAGATGCGTAACAAACTTTATCGTTGCCTATAATACAACTATTTACTGTTTTTAGCATTTATTTCTTTTTCTATTCTTGAATCAGGAATTAACCAAATCATGGCAACTGTAAAATAAATCGCGGCCGAAATCCATTCATTATAAAATGAACAAAAAATAGCAATTAGATACAATCCCAAAGATAGTTTCCCTTTATTATCTTTCCCAACTGCTTTTGACAACAATGAATTCTTTCCTTCATTCGAAATAATTATGTTTTGTAACAATACAAACGCTATAGCGCAAAACAAAAGAATTAGACCATACATCGTCATAGTTGCTCTGGCAAAATGATGCTCTCCCATCCATCCTGTGGTGAAAGGAATTAAGGATAACCAAAATAACAAATGAAGGTTTGCCCAAAGTATTTTGCCATTTACTTTAGTTACACTTTGCAACAGGTGATGATGATTGTTCCAATAGATTCCTATTATAAATAAAGTTGAGTATATAACTTATAAAAATAGAAAATAGGGATTTCAAATCATCAAAAGTATCTCCTTTGGGGACTTTAATTTCAAGAATCATAATGGTAATGATTATGGCCAGGACTCCGTCACTAAATGCTTCTAATCGATTTTTGTTCATATTTTAAGGTAATCTAATTTGCATAAGAGTTCAGCGAATTTCTTTTGAAGCTCACCCCCGAAGTAGTGCGAATAACCTGAAATGAGCCAACTCATCATACTAATGAATTGGACCATTGTAGTTATACTGACACGCCAAAATGATTAAAGTTTAAAAACAAAAATTATATTTTTCCGTAATACATGGCTTTTACAATACCATCTGAAAGTCCTATTTTTGGAACATAAATTTGTCTTGCCCCACTCCATTTCATGGCATTAAGATAAATCCGGATTGCTGGTACAATTACGTCAGCTCGATCGGGATTCAGTCCTAATTGAGAAATTCTTTGCTCATAAGTAAGTGAATTCAAATACGAATATTGAGAATTGATATAAATATAAGACAGTGGTTTTTCTTGTATTTTACCCGACATTTTAAATAATTTATTAATGTTACCTCCTGACCCTATAAGAGTAACTTCTTCATATTCTTCCGTATTTGCTTTGATCCATTTTTCAATTTCATCCCATACCACATCGCAAACCATTTCGTTGAGTAATCGCACAGTTCCAGCTTTGAAGGACCTGGAATTGATCATTTTTCCATTAGAAAATAAAGTAAATTCCGTGCTTCCACCACCAACGTCAACAAAGAGATAGGTTTCGTCTGTTTTTAATAAATGATGTAAATCTGTTGAAGCAATGATTGCCGCTTCTTTTTTTCCGTCTATAATTTCAATTTTAATGTCTGCTTTTTTCTTTACAATAGCAACAACTTCTTTTCCATTGTAAGCTTCTCTCATTGCAGAGGTTGCAAATGCCATATAATGTTCTACTTTATGTACTTTCATCAATAGATTAAAAGCTTTCATGGCATCACACATTCGGTCAATATTCTCTGGCGAAATTTCACCAACTGTAAAGGCATCCTGTCCCAAACGAATAGGAACACGCACCAAGGAACTTTTATTGAACTGAGGTTCTTTTCCTTCTTCTTCAACAACATTAGTAATCAATAAACGCATGGCATTAGATCCAATATCTATAGCTCCATATTTTTTTATTTTAATCATTTTCTGATGGATCCAATTAATAGTTTATAATGAAATTGAGTAAAGTGTTTTTATTATTTTCAACACTTTCAATTATATTACTTTTTCAAAAGTTTCTAATTTATTTTGATAGTATTTGTAGGTTTCTAACTGTGCCCTAAATATTGGACTGTCGTTTCGAATTTTGTATTTATTGTCTAATTTATGAGAATGATAACGAACTTTTACATTTCCCTTCCATCCTAAATCAAAATTATCAATCAATTCATTTTTTATATCTTGATCATAAATTGGACAAGTAACTTCGACTCTTGCGTCTATATTTCTCGTCATAAAATCAGCTGAAGAAATATAAATCTCCGGTAATCCGGCATTTCCGAAAATATAAATCCTGGAATGTTCTAAATAATTATCAACTATACTAATCGCTTCAATGTTATCACTTAATCCTTTTATATTTGGAATTAACGAACAAATACCTCTTACCTCCAATTGGATTTTTACACCCGCTTTACTGGCTTCATATAATTTATCAATCATCAACAAATCTGACAAGCTATTCATTTTCAATTTCATATATGTCTTTCTGCCTGCCAAAGCATGTGCAATTTCTCGATCAATCATCTTTACAAAACGATGTCTTGTATATTGTGGGGAAACAATAAGATGTTTATAGCGTTGTACTTTGTAATTAATATCAAAAAACTCAAATATTTTTGAAATATCTTTCAGTATTTGAGGGTGACAAGTAAAAAGTGTTACATCGGTGTATATTTTTGCCGTAGCCTCATTAAAATTTCCAGTTGAAATAAATCCGTATTTTTTTGTTTTATTTTTTTCTATTCTTTCGATAACACACACTTTACTGTGTACTTTTAATCCTTTTATTCCAAAAATAAGTTCAATTCCTTCGGTTTGCATTTGTTCTGCATACGATATATTTGAAGCCTCATCAAATCTGGCTTGCAATTCGATTTGAACGGTAACTTTTTTTCCGTTTTTGGCAGCGTTAATCAATGAGCTTATTATTTGCGAATTTTTGGCTAATCGGTAAAGCGTTATTTTTATGGTGGTAACCTTCGGGTCTAGTGCCGCTTCACGCAAAAACTTGATGAGATAGGAAAAGGATTGATAGGGTGCATTTAATAAATAATCTTTTTTACTGATTTTTTCCAAAATGCTTCCTTCAAGACTTAATCCAGGTATTGGCAATGGATCATTTTTTTTATATAATAAATCAGATCGCCCAAGGTTTGGGAAATCCATATAATCTCTACGATTATGATACCTTCCCCCTGGAATAATACTATCTGTCGCATCAATATTCATTTTATCCAAGAAAAACTTGAGCGTGTCTTTTTCAATTTCTTGGTCGTAAATAAAACGAACTGGCTCCCCTATTCTTCTATCTTTTACGCTTGTAGATATTTTTTCAAGCATACTTTTACTCAAATCGCTATCTATGTCAAGTTGTGCATCTCTGGTAATTTTTATCATGTGTGCCGAAACACTTTCGTAATTAAAAATATTAAAAATGCTGCTTAAATTGTGACGAATGACATCATCTATCAATATAATATATTGTTTTTCATTCTCGGATGGTAACACAACAAAACGATTAATCATTTTTGGAATTTCAATGATAGCATATCGTACTTCCAAATCTTTTTTCATTACTAATTTAACTGCCAAATATCCCGAAGAATCTTTTAAAACAGGAAACTCTGCCAAATCATTTAAAATGATTGTAACCAGTTCAGGGCTTAATTTTTGTATAAAGAAATCTTTTAGAAAGATCTCTTGCCCTTTATTAATGTAATTTTCATTTATAATAAATATATTTTCTGTCTCTAATTGAGACTCAATATTATTTAATATTCGTAAACTTTCCGATTGCTGTTGAATAACGATTTCTGTAATATCCTTGATTAATTGTTGAGCAGAAACACCTCCAAAATACTTTTCTCCTGAAATTCCGCTTAAGCTTAAACGTCTAATGGCTGCAAATCGAACTCTAAAAAACTCATCTAAATTATTGGAAAAAATTCCTAAAAAACGCAATCGATCTAATAACGGTACTGAATCATCTCCTGCTTCTTGGAGAACTCTTGCATTAAAGGCCAACCAACTCTTCTCTCTATCTATATATTTTTGTTCTAACACGTTTTAATATTTATTTTAAATCTCTGGGGAATAGTATTTTTTTTGTTGAGCCTTTGCTAATTGCGTCCCAACTATCGCAGTTAAATTGTAAATGCACAAATCCTGCGGTAGGAACATTTTCAATAAAAACGTCCCCAAATTTATTAACAAAATTCGTAATAGCCTCGTTATGTCCGAAAATAATTATATTGTCATAACCATTACTACATGATTTAATAACTTTTTCTAATTTTCTTTCATCAAAAGTATATAGTTCTTCCTTATATATAATACTTTCTAATGGGAATGACATGTTTTGTGCAAAAATAATTGCCGTTTCTGATGCCCTTACTGCAGTACTACTCCAAACACTATAGGTTTTTGGGAGAAATTTATTTATATGCGAGGAAACTAAATGGGCACTTTGCATACCGTGAGAAGTCAACGGCCGATCCTTATCGTGTAATGGAGCTTCCCAACTAGACTTTGCATGTCGAATTAATATCAAATTTTTCATAAATCACAATTATTAAATTTATTAAAACAGACAACTTTATAATGAATGTTAGTTTTAAAAAAAATGAGTTTAAAATTATATTGAATTTATAAATGCTAATAAAAACAATAAATGATGGTAGGCTAACATAGATCTTATTATGGAGTAACAATTTACAAAAAAAAATATAGAAATTTCTTTATTTTGATTTTCATTTTTATAATGTTTATATTTTTTAAATAGTATTGATCTAATGTGTTGTTTAAGATGCATCGCAATAATATCATATATAAATTCTATAAATAATTCACAATTTAAATCCAAATAGCAGTTTACAAAATTAATTTAAAAAAAAAGCCG
>Ga0184629_10000976_pt1 | contig 12116 bp, 9 predicted proteins | sample PLM4_32_b1_FD_133158 | JGI IMG/M metagenome (GOLD analysis project Ga0184629, IMG submission 133158) | Groundwater sediment microbial communities from an aquifer in East River, Colorado, USA - PLM4_32_b1 | ecosystem: Environmental > Terrestrial > Soil > Riparian zone | place: USA: East River... | reverse complement strand
GCACGGGATGCGACGCCGTCGCTTCACCTGGGCGCGGTCGCGGGACGCGTCCTGTGAGGCGCATTCGCGATCTGATCCGCAGCATTCCCGACTATCCCAAGCCCGGGATCCTGTTTCGCGACATCACTCCGCTCCTGGGGGACGCGCAGGGATTTCGGGACACCATCGACGCGCTGGCTGCTCGCTACCAGGACTCCCGGATCGCCAGGGTGGCCGGCATCGAGGCCCGAGGGTTCATCATCGGCGGCGCCCTGGCCCGCCAACTGGGTTGCGGCTTCGTGCCGATCCGCAAGCACGGAAAACTCCCGGCACATTGCGTGGGTCAGGACTACGAGCTGGAGTACGCCACCGACCGGCTCGAGATGCACGCCGATGCGGTCCGCCCCGGAGACCAGGTTCTCGTGGCGGACGACCTGATTGCCACCGGAGGAACCGCGGAAGCAGCGGTCCGGCTGGTCGAGCAGGTGGGCGGCGTCGTGGCGGAGTGCTGTTTTGTGATCGACCTTCCCGATCTGGGAGGCCGCGCCCGAATCGAGCGGCTCGGCAAGCGGGTCTACAGCCTCCTGGAGTTCCCCGGCCCCTGATCGAGCCCATCGGCCAACTGCTGATACAGTGAGGAGTTAGCCTTTCCGAGTCGACAGGCGACCGGCGTGCCGCTAAATTTCAGGTTCGAGCCAGTCTCCCGGCGGAGCCACCGGTGGGCTTCCCGCTGTTCCGAGGTCACGCATGTCCGAGTCCGCCCGCACCTGGCGAGAAATCGTCGCCCGCTATCAGACCCCCAGCATCAAGCGGTCGGTCTGGCAGCTCGCCTCCACGCTGACGCTGCTGATCGTCGCCTGCGTTCTGATGTACTTCAGCCTCAGGGTCAGCTACTGGCTCACCCTGTTGCTCGCGCTTCCGGCGGCCGGGTTCACCATCCGCACCTTCATCATCATGCACGACTGCGGGCATGGCTCCTTCCTGCCTTCCCGCACCTGGAACGACGTGGTCGGCTGGGTCACCGGCATCCTCACCAGCACCCCGTACGCGCACTGGCGGAGGGAGCACGCGATTCACCACGCCACCTCGGGGCATCTGGAACAGCGCGGCACCGGGGACATCTCTACCATGACTGTGAAGGAGTACCTGAAGGCCGGATGGATGAGACGAGTATGGTATCGGATCTATAGGAATCCGCTCACCCTCCTGGGATTCGGTCCGGCATTTCTGTTCATCAAGCATCGCTGGCCCACCAAGGCCATCGCGGGCCGGAAGGAGCGGCTCAACGTCCATCTGACCAACCTCGCGCTCGCGGCGCTGGTCACGACGTTTTCGCTGCTCATCGGGTTCAAGGAGTTCATGCTCATCTGGCTCCCGATCTTCCTCCTGAGCGGCTCCACCGGCGTGTGGCTCTTCTACGTGCAGCACCAGTTCGAGGACGCGTACTGGCGGGACGGCAAGGAGTGGGACTACGCCACGGCGGCGGTCATGGGCAGCTCCTATTTCCGGCTGCCGCGAGTGCTGCAGTGGTTCACCGGCAACATCGGCTTCCACCACGTGCACCACCTGAGCCCCCGCATCCCGAACTACCGGCTGGAGCGCTGCCACCGGGAAAACCCGACCTTCCAGAATGTGGTCACGCTCACCCTCTGGGAGAGCGTCCGCACCCTGGGTCTCCGGCTCTGGGACGAGGAGAGCGGGCGCATGGTGACCTTCGGCCATCTCCGGCGGCTTCGCCGCGAGAACCGCCTGCGCGCCGCCGCCTGAGCTCCGCTGGCAACGGGCTCGGCGGGTGCGGGCCCGTATGACCACCCTGAGCGAATTGCCGGCGGCGGTCTGGCGAGCGGAGAGCCGGATTCGGTCCTGGATCTCGGAAACCCCGCTGGAGCCCTCGCCCCTTACCGCCGCCAACGGTGCCCGGCTGTACCTCAAACTCGAGAATCTGCAGCGCACCGGCTCGTTCAAGGCCCGGGGCGCGTTCAGCAAGCTGCTGAGCCTGGATTCGCCGGGCCGGTCTCGCGGGGTGATCGCGGCATCGACCGGCAATCACGGCGCCGCGGTGGCCTACGCCGCCGCCGCGCTGGAGACCCACGCCCGTATCGTGGTCCCCAGCGATGCGAATCCCGGCAAGGTGGCTGCGATCGAGGCGCTCGGCGGCGAGGTGGAGGTGCACGGCAACGACTCCGCGGTGGCGGAGGCCTACGCGCGGGCGCGCGCCGCCGACGAACAGATTCCCTACATCTCGCCCTACAATGATCCCGAGGTCGTGGCGGGGCAGGGCACCATCGGCGTCGAGCTCGCGGGCCAGCTGCCCATGGTGGACGCCGTGTTCATCGCGCTGGGGGGCGGGGGATTGCTCGCCGGGGTGGGGGCCCTGCTCAAATCGATCTGGCCCGGGACGGTGGTGGTGGGGTGCTCGCCGGAAAACTCGGCGGTGATGATCGAGTCGATTCGCGCCGGCCGGATCCTCGACCTGCCCTCCCGGCCCACCCTCTCCGACGGGACCGCCGGAGGCGTGGAGGCGGGGGCGATCACCTTCGAGTGGTGCCGCGCGCTGGCGGACCAGCTGGTTACCGTCTCGGAAGACGAGATCCGCCAGGCGATGCGCGCCGTGCTGGAGACGCACCACCTGGCGGTAGAAGGAGCGGCGGGGGTTGCGCTGGCCGCCTATTTCCGCCACGCCGCCGCGTGGCGGGAGAAGAACGTGGTGGTGATTCTTTGCGGCGGCAACGTCAGCCCCGAGCCCCCGGGCAAGTCACTGCGAGCCGCCTCTGGCGGCGCAACAACCTAGCAAGTCATTGCGAGCCGCACAGGCGGCGAAGCAATCTAGAGCCCGATTCTGATGGTAATCTCCTCGCCCGGAGACACCGAGATTTCCTCGCTGACCGAGCTGCCCTGCCCCCCGATCGGCACCGCTTCGAAGCGCAGCCTCGACCCGTTGAACACGAGGCTCCTGGCCAGCTTGAAGGTGGAGGTCTGTTTCCCGCCCGCGGTGCCGACCCTGACTCGCTGTCCCCCCTGGTACACGTAGATCCGCATGTCGTTGAACCGGTTATTCTCGACCTTGAGCACTGTCGGAGTGTCCGGAATGATCCTGGGCTCTCCCGCAGTGTTGCGTCCGCCACACCCTGCGATCACCAGGGCCAGCAAACCGACCGAAAACGCAATGCGTGCCCTGCTCATAAGTTGCCTCATGATCCCCCTCCTCACGCCCGCTCTCCATCCTGACAGACGACGGCCCGAGTCCGGCGCCGCACATCTTCCGACATGACGGTCCCTCATCCTGGTCTCGCCGAGATCGAGGCCGCCGCGGGGATGCTGGGCCCTCTGGTTCGCGAGACTCCGACCTGGCCCTTCCGCGACGAGCTGATGGACCGCCTGCTGCCCAAAGGCACCAGGCCCCTGCTCAAGCTGGAGTTGTTTCAGTACGCCGGCAGCTTCAAGGCCCGTGGAGCGCTGTCGGTCATGCTCGGACTCGCGGTGCCGGCGCGCGCGCGGGGGGTCACCGCGGTGAGCGCCGGCAATCACGCCATCGCGGTGGCATGGGCGGCAAGGACCCTGGGGACCAGTGCCAAGGTGGTCATGCCCAGAGTCGCGGACCCGTACCGAGTGGCGCGTTGCGCCGCGCTGGGCGCGGAGGTGGTGCTCGCCGAGGACGTGCACGCGGCCTTTGCCCTCGCGGAGGGGATCGAGCGCGAGGAGGGCCGCGCGTTGGTCCATCCCTTCGAGGGGCCCCGCACCGCCCTGGGCACCGCGACATTGGGCCGGGAGCTCCTGCTCCAGGCGCCGGAGGTTGACGCGGTCCTCGTGCCGGTGGGTGGCGGGGGGCTCGCCGCCGGCGTGTCCGCGGCGATCAAGCAGATCAAGCCATCGTGTCTGGTGATAGGAGTGGAGCCCGAGGCGAACGACGTCATGTTCCGGAGCCTCCAGTCCGGCAAGCCGGAACGGGTGCCCGAGGGCGGCTACCGCACCATCGCCGACAGCCTGAGTCCGCCCTACACCATGCCCTACAGCCTCGACCTGTGCCGGCGCTATCTCGACGATCTCGTGCTGGTGAGCGACGACGCGATGCGCGAGGCGGTGGCAATCCTGTTTCGCGGCGCCAAGCTGGCGGTCGAGCCCGCCGGCGCCTCGGCCACGGCGGCGCTCCTGGGGCCGCTGCGGGAACGACTCGCCGGCCGGCAGGTGGCGCTCATCGTTTGCGGAACCAACATTGCCCCGGAACGGTACGTAGATCATCTCACCAGAGGGATGGCGCTACTGGACCGCCGGCTCGGAGTGTCACCCTGAGCGGAGTCAGACGTTGGACCGGCTGCAACCACCAATTCCATGCTGAAGTCACGTCCGACCGGTGCGATAACCCGGATCTCCTTGTGGGGGAACTACCTCTGGAACGGCTCTCGGCGCCGGTTCATTCCGGGTTTTCTGGTCAAGCTGAGCAACGGCAAGACGCTGGTGCTGGAGATCAAGGGCCAGGACTCGGAGCAGAATAAGGCCAAGCGGGACGCACTTGACCTTTGGGGGCGCGGTGTCAACGCGCACGGCGGATTTGGCGTATGGAGTTGGGAGGTGGCGTTCGAGATGGCGGAGATTCGAGACCTGCTGGCGCGGCATGCAGAATAGACCCCAGGTACTCCTGGATTTCCAGGTACACCTGGATTTCAAGGTCTCGCCGGCCTTCGGGTCCGAAGTGGCGGTGCTGCTGTTCTCCATAGCAGCGCCAGGAGGAGACCCGGAGTACGCATTGGCGTGCAGCGTCGTGGGGTATACCGAGGCTCTCGGGGTCTGGGAGGTCAAAGTACCCACGGAGACCGCTGAACACCTCCTGGCCGATTTCTGGAGTATTTCCCTGGATCCGGAAGCAAAGCAGGTGATCGGGGTGGACGGCACAACATATTCGCTGCGTCTGCCGTCCGAAACCGAGACCGAGATCCGAGAGATATACTGGTGGTCCTGCTATCCGGACGGCTGGGAGGTTCTCGATCCGCTGCTTCGCCGGCTGATCACCCTCGCGGGCCCGCGGGTGCGACGGCACGTCGATCTGCGCCAATGTCTGAAACGATGAGAATAAGTCGGTGAAGCAGCACTCACGCGCCTGACTCGAAGGAGCCCCCGATGAATCTGCTGCTTCTCGCCACGCTGATGGCACCGCTCCAGCAGCAGCCGGACTACGACCTTCTGATCACCGGCGGCATCGTCCTGGACGGCACCGGCGCCCCGGGCTTTCGCGCCGACGTGGCGGTCAAGGGCGACCGCATCGTGCTGGTGTCGCGCACCGCGATTCCGCGGGCCCGCGCATCCCGGGTGATCAATGCCGCGGGGCGGGTCGTCGCGCCCGGCTTCATCGATATTCATGCCCACGACGAGGCCATCTTCCGGCTGCCGGCGGCGGAAAGCCGGGTGCGCCAGGGTGTCACCACCACGCTCGCCGGGCCCGACGGCGGCGGGCCCTTTCCCTTCGGCGCCTATCTCGAGCGCGCCGATTCGCTTGCGCTGGGCATCAACATCGGCTGGCTGGTGGGGTTCGGCAGCATCCGGCAGGCGGTGCTGGGGCGGAGCGATCGCGCCCCCACGCGTGACGAGCTCGCGCGGATGCAACAGATGGTGGCCCAGGCAATGCACGAGGGCGCGTTCGGGATCTCGACCGGCCTCTTCTACGTGCCGCAGACCTACGCCACCACCGAAGAGGTGATTGCGGTGTCGAAGGTCGCCGCCGATTCGGGCGGGATCTACACCTCGCACCTCCGCAAGGAAGGCCTCGGCCTGCTCGACGGCGTCGGCGAGGCCATCCGCATTGCCCGAGATGCGAAAACTCCGGTAGTGCTCACCCACCACAAAGCCGTCGGCCGGGCGATGTGGGGATCCAGCGTGAAGACGCTCGCCATGATCGACTCCGCCCGCGCGGCGGGGCTCGACGTCATGGCGGATCAGTACCCCTACACGGCGAGCTCCACCGGTTTCGCGGTGCTGGTGCCGGCCTGGGCCCAGGCCAACGGCGACACCGCTTTTCAGCGGCGGCTCACCGATCCGGTCCTCAAGGACAGCATCGTCAAAGGGATCATCGACATCCTCGACAACGACCGGGGCGGCGGTGACCTCAAGCGGGTGCAGTTTGCCAGCGTCCGTTGGAAAAAGGACCTCGAGGGCCGCACCCTCTTCGATTGGGCGGTCGAGCGCGGCGTGCCTTTGACCTCCGCCGGTGCGGTGCCCCTGGTGCTCGAGGGGATGCAGAACGGCGGAGCGAGCATGGTCTACCACGTCATGGACGAAGGCGACGTGCAGCGAATCATGAAGCATCCCTGGACTGCGATTGCCTCGGACGGCTCGCTCAGCCAGCCGGGTGAGGGCGTGCCACATCCTCGCGCCTACGGCACCTTCCCGCGGGTGCTGGGCCGCTACGTCCGCGAGCTCAAGGTGCTGACGCTGCCCGAGGCGGTCCGCAAGATGACCTCGCTCCCGGCCGCGCGCATGGGCCTCCGCGACCGCGGCCGCATCAGCCCGGGGTTGATGGCCGATCTGGTGGTGTTCAACCCCGCTACAGTCGCCGACCGGGCGACTTTCTCGGTGCCGCACCAGTATCCGGTGGGCATCGATTACGTGATGGTGAACGGACAGGTCGAGGTCGAAGCCGGGAAGATGACCGCGGCTCGGGCCGGCCGGGTGCTTCGCCGCCCGCCGCCGGCGCCGCCGCCGGTGGCCTTCGTCAACGTGAGTGTGGTGCCGATGGATCGCGAGCGGGTGCTCGCCGGGCAGACGGTGCTGGTCCGCGACGGCCGTATCGCCGCGGTCGGGCCGGCAGCCGCCGTGAAGGTGCCGGACGACGCTGTGCGCGTGGACGGGTCGGGGAAGTTTCTGATTCCGGGGCTCGCCGAGCTGCACGCACATGTGCCGCCCGGGAACGCACCGGACACCACCATCTCCCGGGTGCTCGAGCTCTTCGTGTTGAACGGCGTCACCACGGTGCGGAGCATGCTTGGCATACCGCGCCATCTTCCCTACCGGGAGCGCGCCGCAAGCGGGGCGATCCTGAGCCCGCGAATCTGGGCATCGGGGCCGTCGTTCAGCGGTGCCACGGTGCCGAGCCCCGATTCCGCCGTGAGGATGGTGCTGGCGGAGAAGGCCCTGGGCTATGATTTCCTCAAGATTCACCCCGGTGTGTCACGCGCGGCGTTCGATTCGATGGCCGCCACCGCCGACCGGCTGGGCATCCGGTTTGCCGGTCACGTACCGCTGGATGTAGGGCTCCGCCGGGCGCTCTCCGCGAAATACTGGAGCATCGACCACATCGACGGGTATGTCGAGGCGATGCTCAAGGACGGGGCCTCGCTCACGCCGCAGCAGGGCGGGTTCTTCGGCGTGAGTCTCATGAATGAGCTGGATGAATCCCGGCTGCCGGCACTGGTCGCCGAGACCAAGGCGAGGGGTGTTTGGGTCGTGCCGACCGAGCACTTCCTCGAGGCCATGGCGGGCGAGGTGCCGGTGGAGGAGCTGGCGGCTCGCCCCGACATGCGGTTCATCCCGGCGGCACAGATTCAGCAATGGGTCACCGCCACCAACAACTTGCGCAACGCGCCGGGAATGACGGTGGAGATGCGGCGGCGCTTCATCGCGCTCCGGCGCAAGACGCTCAAGGCGCTGCACGATGGCGGCGTCGGCATCGGACTTGGCTCCGACGCGCCGCAGCTGTGGAATGCTCCCGGTTTCTCGGTCAGTCGAGAGCTTTCGACCTATGTGGCCGCGGGCCTGACGCCCTATCAGGCGCTCGCGACCGGCACCAGCAATGTCGCGGCATTCCTGGGGAACCAGGCCGAAGCTGGGACGATCGCGGTCGGCAAGCGGGCCGATCTCGTGCTGCTCGACGGCAATCCACTGAGTGATATCGCCAATGTGGGCCGAAGGGCCGGCGTGATGGTGGGAGGTCGGTGGCTGTCCCGGGCTGAAATCGAGACCCGGCTCGCGGCTATGGTGCGCCCGTGATCATTTCTTTCCCCTTCCAGGATGCCCGAACATGAAATGGCTTCGCTCCGCATTCCTCGCCGGCCTGGCGCTGGCCCTCTCCGCCGTCTCTGCCCCCGCGCAGGTCGTCGCCGAGCGGGTGGATCTGGCCGCAGTTCAGAAGATCCGGGACGAGGGCATGAACCGCTCCAGGCTCGACAGCCTCGCCTCTTATCTGACCGACGTGATCGGGGCCCGGCTCACCAACTCGACCGGCAGCCGCAAAGCGAATGAATGGGCCGCCGAGACATTCCGGTCCTGGGGTCTGGCCAACGTGAAGGTCGAGCCGTGGGATACCGCGTTCGGTCGCGGATGGGACCTGGTGTCCTACAGCGGTCGCATCCTCGAGCCCTGGACCAAGCCGCTTGACGCCTATCCGCAAGCCTGGAGCGGGAGCACTCTGGACGCACGGGGTCGGCCGGCCACCGTCACCTGTCCGGTGGTGATTCTCGACATTCTGGATTCGTCCGATGTCGCCAAGTACACCGGGAAGCTCAAAGGTGCCTGCGTGCTCCGTGGTGCGCCCCCGGTCATCGAACCGGAGTTCAACCCGTCGGACCGGCGGACCTCGCTCGAGAATCTGCTGAATCCGCCGCCGCAGCAGCCGTTCGCCGGACCGGGAAACGCCCGGCTGCAGGCACTGAACGCGCTGGGCACCGCCCTGGTTCGCGCCGAGCAGCCGGCCGCGGTGCTGCAGTCCTCAGGCTGGACCTACGGCATCATCCGGAACGGCGGCCACTTTGATGGTGGGCGGGCCCGCGACAGCGTCTACAACCCGATCCCGCACCTGCTGGTGGCGCACGAGCAGTACGGCACGCTGTATCGGGTGGCACAGCGGGGCCTGCCGGCGCGGATCGAGTTCAACCTGCAGACCCGCTTCCTCGACGACAACCGGACACCGGCCAATGTGATCGCCGAGCTCCCGGGAACCGACAAGGCGGACGAGGTGGTGATGCTGGGCGCGCACTACGACAGCTGGCACTCCGGCACCGGCGCCACCGACAATGGCGCGGGCTCGGTGGTGATGATGGAAGCGATCCGGATTCTCAAAGCGCTGGGACTGCCGATGCGCCGCACTGTGCGAATCGGGCTCTGGACCGGCGAAGAGCAGGGCCTCATCGGCTCGACCCGGTATCTGCGGATTCACCAGGCCGAGCTCCCGAAGATTTCCGCCTATCTGAACCTCGACAACGGCACCGGCAAGATCCGCGGCATCTGGAGTCAGTCCAATCCCGCCGTGGTGCCGATCTTCGAGCAGGTGCTATCCCCCTTCAGGGACATGGGCGTCCTCGCGGTCCGGAACGGCAACACCGGCGGCACCGACCACCTGTCCTTCGATCGCGTCGGAGTGCCGGGGTTCAACTTCATTCAGGATCCGATCGAGTACGGTATCCGGTCCCACCACTCGAACGTGGACACCTACGAGCGGCTGGTCATCGACGACCTCAAGCAGGCGGCGACGGTCGTGGCGTGGACCGTGTACCACATCGCCAACCGCGAGGAGCCGATGCCCCGGAAGCCGCTGGCTCCGCGGCCGATTCCCTAACCCGCCGGTCTACGACGAGCTCGCGGTGTAACGTCCCGAGGTTCGGTCCACGGATCGGCGGTCCAGGAATCGGAGCAGCGCCGATTCTTCCGGGCTCAACCCGGGCACCGTCACCCCGTCGCCGCTCTCCTTGATCCAGCGGTCGAACAGCTTCCGATCCTGATACGCCGCCATCACGGTGGGGTGGATATAGCACTTGCGGCAGATGGCCGCAGTATTGCCCAGTTGCTTCGCCACCGATTCCACCGCCTTCGTCACCACCGACTTGGGCGTGTCTCCGTCTTCGAAGGCGCCGGAGCCCGCCAGATAGCACGCGGCGAGCACCGTGCCGGCCCAGGTCCGGAAGTCCTTGGCGGTGAAGTCCTGATCGGCAATGAGCCTGAGGTATTCATTGACGTCGGCGGAGGAGACCGGCTGCGGTTCTTCCGCATCGTCGAGGTACTGGAACAAGTCCTGCCCGGGCAGATCCTGAATCCGCTTGACCAGGCGCGCCAGACGGCGATCGATCACCTGGATGGTGTGGTTCTTTCCGCTCTTGCCGGAGAACCGGAATTTCAGCTTGGCTCCCTCGACCTTCACGTGGTGCTCGAGCATCGTGGTCAGGCCGAACGATCCATTCGCCCGGGCATACTCCTCGTTCCCCACCCGGATCAACGTGGTCTCCAGCAGCCGCACGATGGTCGCGAGCACCTTCTCCCGGGGCAGGCCGGGCAGGGAGAGGTCGTCGTCCAGCCGGGCACGGATCCGCGACAGGCTGCTGCCGAAATGGAACAGCCGCCCGTACTTGGTTTCGTCCCGCACTTCATGCCAGCGGGGATGGTACCGGTACTGCTTCCGTCTCTTGGCGTCACGACCGGTCGCCTGCAGGTGGCCATCTTCGTGCAGGCAGATCCAGACGCTGGTCCAGGCCGGTGGGATGGCTAGCGCGCGCATTCGCCGAATCGCCTCCCGGTCTCGGATGGCCTTTCCATCGGGACCGGAATAGGAGAAGCCCTTCCCCGACCGGCGTCTGTGAATGCCGGGCCCGGCGTCGCTGACGTAGCGCAGCGCCGCTGCCTTGGCCGAATCGGCGGGCTCGGTAAAGGGTCCGACCGCGGAAGACTGACGCCGCTTTCGAGACGGGGCGGCTGGCAGAGTACTCCTCCTTGCGGTTTCACCGCTGTGGACGCCGGTGTTACAGCTCGGGCAGATGGTGCTGGTTCGGCGTGGACGAGTCGAAAATACCCTCGGGGCGGGCCATGGCGCACCGGCAGGGGCCGGCGTGCGCGCGTGGTGTGTCTCAAGGCCTGGGAGTCGGAGCTGGCGCGGCGGTCTGAGAAGCGGTGCGGAGCGGCGATCGCGCCGGATGCGCTTGCCTGCGTCTTGTACTCGTCGGAATCCACCAGGAAGCCGGAGGCCGTGGCGGTGTCCCATCGCGCGATCGTGCGCGATGCCTCGAGCTCTGGGGCAGCCTGCTCAGCGGCAGGGGCCTGGTGCTCTTCCCCGACCTGGCGGACCGCTCTCGGCAACGGCTCGTTTACTCGGTGCTGATCGCCTCTAGCGGCCGGATCTGCGCCGCCCGGCGGCCCGGCAGCCAGCAGGCCACCAGGGCAACCCCCAGCAGCAGCGAGGCCATCCCTGCGATCGTCGCCGCGTCTTTGGAGCTGACGCCGAACAGCAGCGCGCCGAGGCGGCGGGTCAGCGCCAGGGTCATGACCAGTCCGATACCACTGCCCAGCAACGCGTAGCGCATCCCCCGCGCGACGACGAGCTTCGTTACCGTACCCGGCTGGGCGCCAAGCGCCAGCCGCACGCCGATCTCCCGCCGCCGCTGCCGCACGACATAGGACATCAGCCCGAACACGCCGAGCGCCGCCAGCGCCATCCCGGCGGCCGCAAAGGCGCCGAGCACCGCGGTCCACCGGCGCGGATCGGCCAGCGAATCATCGAACCGGTCCACGATGGTGGACTCTTCAAGCGGGAGCTCGGTGTCGAGCGCCCGCACCCCCTCGCGCAGGGCGCGGAAGGTGGCAGCGTTACTGGCCGAGGTTCGCACCACCAGATTCATCGACCGGTTGTTGGACTGAGTCACCGGACCGTAGACCGCCTCGTTCGGGGTGGCGAGCCCCAGATTCTTGATGTCGCCCACCACGCCCACGATGGTGGTGCGGGGACAGGCGTAGCAGCCGCCCTGAATCAGCAGCCGCCCCACCGCCTGCTCCTTGGGGAAGTACTTGTTGGCCCAGGCTCGGCTCACCACCACCGCCGGGGGCCCGTTGCCGCTGTCCGCCACGGTGAAGAGCCTCCCGTCGAGCAGAGGGACACCCAGCGCGCCGAAGTAGCCGGATGTGACGTAATACCAGGGAGATGCCGGCTCGGACTGTCCGGCCGGCACCGGGTGATCGACCAGGTTGAAATTGTCGTAGTTACCCGAATTGTCCGGCGGAAGGTCAGAGGCCAGCCCGAAGGCGGTGGCCCCCGGTATCTCGGTCAGCCGCTGCTCGGCCTGCTGCCAGAACCGTTGAATCTCCGGGGCGTCGGGGTACCGCGTCTGCGGCAGTGACACGCCCACCGCCACCAGCCCTCCGGGGTCGAACCCGGGATCCACTCGCGAAAG
>Ga0184629_10000975_pt1 | contig 12121 bp, 12 predicted proteins | sample PLM4_32_b1_FD_133158 | JGI IMG/M metagenome (GOLD analysis project Ga0184629, IMG submission 133158) | Groundwater sediment microbial communities from an aquifer in East River, Colorado, USA - PLM4_32_b1 | ecosystem: Environmental > Terrestrial > Soil > Riparian zone | place: USA: East River... | reverse complement strand
TCTCCTTCGAGGAGCGCACGTCGTCGCCGAAGTGCTGCAGCACGCGCGTGCGCATGGCGATGCTCTTGCCGATGTAGAGCGGCGCCGCGCCCTCGCCGTAGAATAGGTATACGCCGGGCGCGTCGGGGATCGCGTCCACCATGGTGCGCTCGATGTGCGCGGGCAGCGTCGGCTGCTTCGCCACCTGGCGCGCGGCCACCGCGAGCACCTCCTCGCCGCGCTCGGCTTCCGCCACGCGCAGGAACTGCCACACCGCCTCGGCGTCGCCCATGGCGCGGTGGCGCGCGCGGCATTCGAGGCCGTGGCGCTCGATCAGGCTGTCGAGGTTGTGGCGCGCGTGCTCGGGATAGAGGCGCCGCGCGAGCTTCACCGTGCAAAGCGTGCGCGCGCGATACTGGTGCCCCGCGCGCTCGAACTCCTGCTTGAGGAAGCCGTAGTCGAAGCGCGCGTTGTGCGCGACCAGCACGCGCCCGGCGAGCCGCGCGCCGAGCTCCACGGCGAGCGCACCGAACCGCGGCGCGCCCGCGACCATGTCGTTGGTGATGCCGGTGAGCGCCTGGATCGCCGCGGGGATGGTGGTCTCCGGGTTGACCAGCGTGGACCACTCACCGGTGACCTCGCCGCCGTCCACCTCGATCACCGCGATCTCGGTGACGCGGTCGTGCACCGGGTGCGCGCCGGTGGTCTCCAGGTCGACGATCGCCAGCGGCGCGTCGAGAAGGCGCATTCCTGTATATCCGTTCAGTGCTGCGAAGCGCGCACTCTACCGCAAAAGCAGCGCGAACTGCCAGGCGGCGAAGCCGAGGATCGTCACTCCTGAGACGAGGTTGATGACGCGCTGCAGCCGCGGGCCGAGCCGCTCGCGCAGCGCGCCGCCCGCCGCGGCGAGCACCACCCACCAGGCGGCCGAGCCGGCGAACACCGCCAGCGTGATCAAGGCGGCAGCCGTGTAGTCGGCGCTCGCCGCGAGGCCCAGGCCAGCGAAGATCGCCGCGAAGGCGAGGATGGTGGGCGGATTGGCGAGCGTCAGCGCGAGGGTCGAGGCGAACGCCTGGGCGAGGCTCGCGGGCCTCGCGATTTCCCCGCCGGCGACGGGCTTCGCGAGCAGCGTCTTCACGCCGAGGTAGACGAGGAACACGCCGCCCACGAGCCCGATCCAGAAGCTGTGCCGCAGGAGCAGGCCGGAGACCGCCGTCAGGCCGAAGGCCGCGACCGCGCCGTACAACCCGTCGGCGACCGCGATGCCCATGCCGGAGGCGAAGCCGGTGGGCGCGCCGAAGGCGAGCGTGCGGCGCATGCACAGCACCCACATCGGGCCGACCGTGGCGGCGAGCACGAAGCCGAACGCCAGGCCCTTCAGGAAAAGCGCCGTCACCCGAGCGGAACGTGCTTCGGCTGCGAGCGCACGCGCCCGAGCCAGGCGCTCACTGCCGGATAGCGCGCGAGGTCGAAGCCACCGACGGCGGCGCTATGCGTGTAGGCGTAGAGGGCGATGTCGGCGACCGAATAGCCCCCGCCCGCGAAGTATGGCGTGCCGGCCAGGTGCCGCTCCATGACAGCCAGCGCCTGGTGGCCGCGCTCCTGCAGCCTCGGCAGTTCCGCGCGGCGCGCGTGCCCGCCCGGCAGGTAGCGCAGGATGAAGCGTGCTACCGCGATGTACGGCTCGTGGCTGTACTGCTCGAAGAACATCCACTGCAGCGCGCGCGCGCGGCCGAGCTTGTCCGCGGGCAGGAGCGGCGTGCCCTCGGCGAGGTAGTAGAGGATCGCGTTCGACTCGGGGAGGAAGCCGCCGTCCTCGAGCTGCAGCGTGGGCACCTTGCCGTTCGGGTTCATGGCGAGGAACTCTTTCGTGCGCGTCCCGCCTTTCGTGGAATCCACCTCCACCCAGCGATAGGGTTTGCCGAGCTGCTCGAGGGCGAGCTTCACCTTGTAGCAGTTGCCCGAGTCCGCCATGCCGTAGACCGTGAACATCGTTAGCTCCAGTTCTTGCGCAGCCATTTTGCCGCGGGGGTGATGTCGACTTTCTCTGCGAACGCGACCATCTCCGGGATGCGGTCCACGCAATCCAGCGGAAAGGCCGCCCCGGGCGCGAACGCGGGCGCGAGGCGGTGGTAGCGGCTGCCGAGCAGCTGGCGGCACTGGTAGTCCGCGATGCCGATGGTGCCGTCGAACATCACGCCGAGCAGCGCCTGCGCCCACTGCGCGTAGCCCCAGTCGTGCTTGGACCCCTGGACGTAGATGAGCGAGCTTCCCGTGCCGAGCGACAGCAGGGCGACATCGTCCAGCGCGGCGGTGCGGCCGATGCGCGCATCCTGGGTCTGCGCGAGCGCGCACATCGAGGGGTTGTTGGCGAACACGCCGCCGTCCACGTAGCCCTCCACGCTGGGGAAGTAGGTGGGCGCGGCGCAGGTGTACATGCCCACCTTCCAGGCGAGCATCGCGCCGTCGCTGTCCACGCCCGGGAAATTGTGGAACAGCTTCGGCTTCCAGCGGCGCTTGTCGGGCCTGGGGTGCTGGTTGTCGAGGTCGAAAGCGGTGATCAGCACGCGCTTTCTCAAGTCGCGCAGGCGCGCCTTGCCCAGCATGCGCTGCAGATGGCGCTTCAGGCCGTCGCTGTGGTACTGCGCACCGATCAGCGTGCCGACATCTTTCATGTTGTCGAGCCAGGAGTCGTCGAAGATATCGCGCGAGGTGTCGTGGTAGAGGGCGCGGATTTCCTCCAGGCCGAGGCCTTTGGCGAGGCACAGCGCGATCAGCGCGCCGGTGGAAGTGCCGGCGAGCAGGTCTGCGCGCTGCAGCCACCCCTCGAGCCCCTTCTCGCGGTTGAGGCGGATGAGCAGCATGGCGGCGATCAGGCCGCGGATGCCGCCGCCGTCGAGCGAGAGGATGCGGTAGCGCGCCATGGCGCAATTCTAGAGCGCTGCCTGCATGAGCTGGGCGGCGGACAGGTTGTGGATGCGGCCGAAGCCGGCGACGAAGCGCGCGTCGCGCGGCGCGATGCGCCAGAAGGAAAAATCGCGCAGCTCGAAGTTCACCGCCTGCGCCGGGAAGCGGGCAAGCCAGCGCGCCTGCAGCTCGCCCCCGTCCGCCACCTGGGTCGCCTCGCCGCGGAGGGTGACCCGCATCAGGGTGAAGGGATCGGCACGCCGGTCATCGGTTTCAGCGATGGACAGTGCCACGTGCGGATCGCGCTGCATGTCCTGCGTGTGCCAGGCGAGCCGGCTGACGTGCACGTGCAAGGCGCTGAAGTCCTCCGCCGCGAGGAAAAGCGTCATCGAGGCCATCGGCGCACGCTCGCGTAGCGTGGCGAGGTGCGCGATGCGTTCGGCGCGCAGCAGGCGCGCCAGCAGCCGGGAAGTTTCCGCGTCCATTCAAGGCATTGTAGTATCCTCGGGTTCCCGTGCGATACGAGCTCCTCGTCGGCCTGCGCTATACCCGCGCCAAGCGCCGCAACCATTTCATCAGCTTCATCTCGCTCACGTCGATGGCCGGAATCGCGCTCGGCGTCGCCGCGCTGATCGTCGTGCTCTCCGTGATGAACGGCTTCCAGACGGAGATTCGCACGCGCATTCTCGGCGTTGCGTCGCATGTCCAGATCGCCGACGCGCGCGGCGGTCTCGCCGACTGGCAGGCCACGGCGCGCAGGGCGGCGACGCACCCGCGCGTACTCGCAGCGGCACCGTATGTCACGGGCCAGGGCATGCTGAGCTACGGGCGCTATGCGCGCGGCGCGCTGGTGCGGGGCATCCTGCCGGCTGAGGAGGCCCGCGTCACCGACATCGGCACGCACATGACCTCCGGCCGGCTCGAGGCGCTCAGAGAGGGGGGGTTCGGCATCGTGCTGGGCGCGGATCTCGCGCGCGCGTTGGGGGCCTTCACCGGCGACAAGGTGGCGCTGATCATCCCGCAAGGCAGCGTCACGCCGGCCGGCGTGATTCCGCGCCTGAAGCAGTTCACCGTGGTCGGCACCTTCAATGTCGGCTACAGCGAGGCTGATGGCGGGCTCGCGCTCATGCACCTCACGGATGCGCAGCGCCTCTACCAGATCGGCGACGCCGTGTCCGGCGTGCGCTTGAAGCTCGACGACCTGTTCGAGGCGCGCACGGTCGCGCGCGAAGTCATGACCAAACTCGGGCCCGACATCTACGCCTCCGACTGGACGCGCACCAATCCCAACCTGTTCCGCGCGATCCAGATCGAGAAGCGCATGATGTTCATCATCATGGTGCTGATCATCACCGTCGCGGCGTTCAATGTAGTGTCGACGCTGGTCATGCTGGTCACCGACAAGCAGGCTGACATCGCGATCCTGCGCACGCTCGGCGCGGCGCCGGGGTCGGTGATGCAGATCTTCATGGTGCAGGGCGCGGTGATCGGCGTGATCGGCACGCTGCTCGGCGTGGCGGGCGGCGTGGCGCTGGCGCTCAACATCGAGACCGTGGTGCCGGCGCTCGAGTCGGCGCTGGGCTTCAAGTTCCTTTCCAAGGACGTCTACATGATCCCCGACCTGCCGTCACAGGTGGAGTGGGCGGACGTCACCGTGATCACCGTCGTGGCGCTATTGCTGTCATTCTTCGCGACGCTCTACCCGAGCTGGCGCGCCGCGCGCGTCAATCCCGCCGAGGCGCTGCGCTATGAGTGAGGCGGTGCTCGCCTGCCGCGGACTCGCCAAGACCTACCACGGCCCGCAGCCGGTGCGTGTGCTGAACGGAGTGGACTTCTCCGTGCGCGCGCGCGAGCGCGTGGCGATCATGGGCAAGTCGGGCTCGGGCAAGAGCACGCTGCTGCATCTGCTCGGCGGGCTGGATGCGCCGAGCGCCGGGACGGTCGAAGTGCAGGGCAGGCCCTTCAGCGCGATGGGCGAAGCCGAGCGCGGCCGCGTGCGCAACGCCACGCTGGGCTTCGTCTACCAGTTCCACCACCTGCTGCCCGAGTTCACCGCGCTCGAGAACGTCGCCATGCCGCTCTACATCCGGCGCATGGAGAAGGCCCGCGCGCATGCGCGGGCGCGCGCCGCGCTTAGCGAGATCGGCCTCGGCGACCGGCTCGAGCACCTGCCGGGCGAACTCTCCGGCGGCGAACGTCAGCGTGCGGCCTTCGCGCGCGCGCTGGTCACCGAGCCGGCCTGCGTGCTGGCCGACGAACCCACCGGCAACCTCGACGCGCACACCGCGGACGAAGTGTTCGAGGCGATGGTGAAGCTCTCCGCCGCGCGCGGCACGGCGTTCATCATCGTCACGCACGACAGCACGCTCGCCGCGCGCGCCGAGCGCGTGCTGGAGCTGCGCGACGGCGTGCTGCACCCGAAACGCTAGGCCGCGATGGCGCTATTGCAGGTACTGCTGTTTCTGCTGCTGTGCGCGCTGGTGCTGGGGTGGCTGTCGCGGCGCGTCAACGTCGCCTACCCGATCGCGCTGGTGGTCGGCGGCAGCCTGCTCGGCTTCGTGCCGGGCCTGCCGCAGCTCGCGTTCGACCCGCAGTTCCTCCTCGTGCTGGTGCTGCCGCCGATCCTCTACCAGGCGGCGCTGCTCACTTCATGGCGCGATTTCAAGGCGAACATCAAGCCCATCGGCCTGCTCGCCATCGGCCTGGTAATCGCCACCACGCTGGCGGTGGGCTCGGCGTTGAAGATGCTTTTCCCTGAAATGCCCTGGGCGGTCGCCTTCGTGTTCGGCGCCATCGTCTCGCCGCCCGACGCGGTGGCGGCGACCGCGGTGCTGTCGCGCTACAACATCCCGCACCGGGTGGTGGTGGTGCTGGAGGGCGAGAGCCTGGTGAACGACGCCTCGGGACTGGTGCTGTATAAGTTCGCCGTCGCCGCGGTGCTCACCGGCGCCTTCTCGCTCATGGACGCGAGCGTGCAGTTCCTGCTCGTGGCGGCGGGTGGCACCGCCATCGGCATGCTGATCGCCTGGGTGTTCGTGCAGCTGCACCGGCACATCGGCGACCCGTTCATCGAAGTGCTGGTGTCGATGTCCATCCCGTTCACCGCCTACATCGCTGCGGAATCAGTGCACCTGTCGGGCGTGCTGGCGGTGGTGGCGGCGGGCCTGTTCCGCGGCCGCTACGCGCCGCAGATGGTGTCGGCGGAGATGCGTATCCTCGCGCGCTCGGCCTGGAACATCCTGGTGTTCCTGCTCAACAGCCTGATCTTCATCCTCATCGGCCTGCAGCTCTCGGGCATCACGGCGCGGCTGGGCAACTACCCGGCGGAGCAGCTCGCGCTCGCCTCGATCACCGTGAGCGCGGTGGCGATCCTGGTGCGCTTCCTGTGGGTCTATCCCGCTGCCTTGCTGCCGCGCCTCGCCGGGAACGCGCCGCCGCCGCAGGGGCAGATATTCATCGTCAGCTGGTGCGGCATGCGCGGCATCGTGTCGCTCGCCGCGGCGCTCGCGCTGCCGCTCGAGACCCACGGCGGCGAGGGCTTTCCCTACCGCGACCTGCTGATATTCCTGACCTTCGTGGTGATCTTCGTCACGCTGGTGGGGCAGGGCCTGACGCTCGCGCCGCTCATCCGCCGGCTCGGCCTGGGGTCCGAGGCGGGGCTGCGCGACGAGCAGATGCGCGCGCGTTCCGACATGGGCCGCGCGGCGCTCGAGGCGATCGACGGCTACGTCTCGCGGCACACGGTGGACGGTGCGCTCGCGGCACGCGTGCGCGCCGAGTTCGCGGAAAAGATCATGCGCGACACGCCCGCCGGGCCGGCCCTGCCGGAAGAGGCCGAGGCCGCGCGGCAGATGCGCCTCGCCGCGCTGCGCGCCGAGCGCGCGGAGCTCATCCGCGTCTGGCAGTCGAACCACATCAGCGACGACGTGCTGCACCACCTCGAGGAAGAGCTGGACTACCAGGAATCGCGCTTGTAGCGGCGCTCCTTGCGCCGCCGCCAGGCGAGCACCACGTGGCAGCGCCAGAACAACTGTACCGTCCAGTAGCCGATGAAGGCGAGCGTGAGCCCCAGCGCGACGAGCCCGATGAAGAGCGGCTTGCCGAGCGCCAGCGTCCAGTCGAGCATCCGCCCCAGAGAGTCGAACAGGTTGCCCCAGTCCATTTCGAAATGCTGGACCTTCGGCGGTTGCTGATTCATGCCAAGCAGCAGGCTGCCGTAGGCGTATGCGAGCAGGTACAGCGGCACGATGGTGAAGGGGTTGGTGTAGAGCGTCATCAGCAGCGCCACCGGCAGGTTGCGCCGCAGCGGAATGGCGAGGAGGAGCGCGGTCAGCATCTGCAACGGCCCCGGCACCAGGCCTGCGAACAAGCCGATGGCCACCGCGCCCGCCACCGAGTCGCGGTTCAGGTGCCACAGGTTCGGGTGATGCAGCAGCTTGCCGAACATCGCCACCCAGCGGTTCCCGCGTACGCTCTCGGCGGAGGGAAGGTACTTGCGGAAGAGCTTGCGCGGCATCGGGTCATCCGGCGCGGAGCCGGCGCGTTGATTCTAGATGACTGGCGCGGCGCTAGCGTTCGCTGGCGGTGTACTCCTGCTGCAGCAGCAGGCGGCGCTGCCGCAGGCGCCGTGGCTGGTTCTCATTCCGGTCTGCGCCGCGCTCGCCGCATGGCGCCGGGTCCTGCTCGTTCCCGCGGCATTCGCCGTGGGCTTCCTGTGGGCGTCGGGCGCGGCGCAGCTTCGCCTAGCCGAGCGCCTCGCGCCGGAGCTCGAAGGCAGGGACCTCGAGGTCACCGGCGTCGTCTCGAGCCTTCCCGCTGCGACCGAGCGCGGCGTGCGCTTCGAGTTCGAGGTCGAAAGCAGGTCGCCGGGACTGCCGCGCCGCGTGCTGTTGTCGTGGTACCGAACGCCGCTCGCCGAAGAAGCGCCCGCGTTGCTGGCCGGCGCGGTGCATCCGGGCGAACGCTGGCTGTTCACCGTGCGGCTGCGCCAGCCGCACGGCCAACTTAACCCGCACGGCTTCGACTACGAGGCTTGGCTCACCGAGCGCGGCATCGGCGCCACCGGCTACGTTCGAAGCCGCGGCGCGCAGCGCCTGCTCGGTCGGCGCGAGGGCCTCGCGGACCGCATCGAGAGCGCGCGCGAAGCGGTGCGCGACCGCTTCAAGCGCGTGCTGGGAGAAACGCCTTCCGCCGGCATCCTCGCCGCGCTCGCGGTGGGCGATCAGCGCGCCATCGCCAACGAGGAGTGGCGCCTGTTCAGCCGCACCGGCGTCACGCACCTGATGAGCATCTCCGGGCTGCACGTGACTCTCGTCTCGGGCCTGTGCGCGTGGCTTGCCGCGGCGCTGTGGCGGCGCGTGCCGCGGCTCACGCTCGCATTGCCCGCACGCAAGGCCGGCGCGCTGGCGGCGATCGCAGCGGCGCTCGCCTATACGCTGCTCGCCGGCTTCGCGGTGCCCGCGCAGCGCACCTTCTATATGGTTACCGTGGTCGCGCTCGCCCTTTGGTCGGGGCGGATCGCGTCGCCTGCGCGCACCCTCGCCGTCGCGCTCGCGGTGGTGACCGCGCTCGATCCTTGGGCAGTGCTGCAAGCGGGCTTCTGGCTGTCGTTCGGCGCGGTGGCGCTGATCTTCTACGTGTCGGCGGGTTGGACCGGGCGCGAGCCGCGTGCCCTGCAATGGCTGCGCGTGCAATGGGCGATCACGGTGGGACTTACGCCCGCGGCGCTGTTCCTGTTCTCGCAGGTGTCGGTGGTGGGGCCGCTCGCCAACGCGGCTGCGATTCCGCTCGTGTCCGTGGTGATCACGCCGCTCGCGCTCGCCGCCGCTGTGCTGCCGGTGGATGCACTGCTTCACTCGGCGGAGTGGCTCACGCAATGGCTGCTGGAGTATCTCGACTGGTGCGCGCAACTGCCGGTGGCGACCTGGCAGCAGCATGCGCCGCCGCTCTGGGCGACGCTGCTCGCGCTCGCGGGCGTCGCCTGGCTGCTCCTGCCGCGCGGCTTTCCCTGGCGTGCGCTCGGCGTCGCGCTGATGCTGCCGGCGCTCGCGCTTCCCGCGCCGGCACCCGCGCCGGGCGAAGCCTGGGTCACCACGCTGGATGTGGGGCAGGGACTCGCGGTGCTGGTGCGCACGGCGAACCGCGCGCTGCTCTACGACGCGGGGCCCGCTTTCGGCGCCGAGGCCGACAGCGGCGAGCGCATCGTCGCTCCTTTCCTGCGCGCCACTGGCGTCGCGCGGCTGGATGCGTTGGTGCTCACGCACAACGACGCCGACCACACTGGCGGCGCCGCGAGCGTGCTCGCGACACTGGAGGTGGAGCGTGTGCTGCATGCGCTGCCGCCGGCGCACGCGCTCCTCGCGCTTGCCGCCGCGCCGCAGCGCTGCAAGCGCGGGATGGCCTGGGAGTGGGATGGCGTGCAATTCGAAGTGCTGCATCCGGCGCCCGGCGGTGCGGCGCGGCGGCGCAACGACGACAGTTGCGTGCTGCGGGTGACCGCAGGCGGCGCCACGATGCTGCTGACCGGCGACATCGAGCGGGGTGCGGAAGCCGAGTTGCTGGGAGCAGGGGTATTGCGCGCGGACGTGCTGCTGGTTCCCCATCACGGCAGCCGCACGTCCTCTACGGAGGCGTTCCTCGCCGCGGTGCGCCCAAGCCTCGCGGTCGCCGCGACCGGCTACCGCAGTCGCTTTGGACACCCGCACGAGGAAGTGCTTGCCCGCTACGCGGCCGCGGGTATCGGCTTCCTGCGCACCGACCGCGATGGCGCGGTCACGGTGTGGCTCGCACCCGGTGCGACCCAGGTCGAGGCGTACAGGGCGCGGCGCGCGCGTTATTGGCACGTCCCACCCCGCCCGGCGTAAACTGGTCGCGCGGGATTCTCCCGCTCACGCTCACGGAGGAGCACTCATGGCAAAAGGCAACGGTGCGGTCTATCGCGTTACCGACGTCATCGGCACCAGCGCGAATTCCTGGGAGGAAGCGGCGCGCAACGCCGTGAAGATGGCGTCCAAATCGCTGCGCGACCTGCGCATCGCGGAAGTCACCAAGCTCGACGTGAAGATAGAGGACGGCAAGATCACGCAATTCCGCACGCGGCTCTCGCTTTCCTTCAAGTACGACGCGTAGCGGGACCAGTGGGCTTCACGGCTACCGTGCGCGTGACCGGCAGCGCGGGCCGCTTCGAGGATTTCCAGGAGCGCGTCCGCTGGCTGCTGGTGCGTGACGTCGATGCCGAGCCCTACACCGAGCACCACGCCCCGGGCCTGCTCGAGTACCGCTTCGAGCTGAACCAGGGCCTGCCGTTCCCGGTTTTCGTCACCGCGACCGCCGAATACCCGGAGTTGCGCGTCGAAGTCGAGTGGGACAAGGACGGCGCGCGCGGCGGCGCGGCGATCGAGGGCGGTCGCCTGGTGGAGAAGTGGACCGGGGAGCGCGGCGCGAGTTGAGCCCGGTCCAGCGCCACGTGCAGTGCGCCTCGGCCGCCGGGCTGCACCGCATTGCTTACCGCGAATGGGGCAGCGCGGACAATCCGCAGGTGCTCGTCTGCGTGCACGGCCTCGGTCGTTGCGCGCGCGACTTCGACAACCTGGCGCGCGCGATGAGCGACCGCTACCGCGTCGTCTGTCCCGACATGGCCGGGCGCGGCGATTCCGACTGGCTCGCCGACCCGATGCTCTACGACATCCCGCAATACGTTGCCGACACCGTGACGCTGATTGCGCGGCTGGACGTCGAGCAGGTTCACTGGGTCGGCACCTCGATGGGCGGCCTGATCGGCATGGCGCTCGCGGCGCAGAAGAATTCTCCCGTCGCCAAGCTGGTGCTGAACGAAGCCGGCCCGGTGGTCGCGAAAGCCTCGCTCGAGCGCATCGCCGCCTACTTCGGCAAGGCGCCGCCGCTGCCGAGCTTCCAGGCCGCCGAGCAGCTGGTGCGGGCGGTGTCCGCGCCTTTCGGGCCGCATACCGACGAGGAGTGGCGCTTCCTGACTGAAGTGGTGGTGCGCCGGAACGCCGATGGCAGCTACCGGTTTCACTACGACCCGAAAATCGCCGAGCCTTTCCGCCGGCAGATCACGGACAAGGACCTGGACTCATGGCCTACGTGGGATACCGTGCGCTGCCCTACGCTGGTGATTCGCGGTGCGCTGTCTGACCTGCTGTCGAGAGACACGGCACTGCAGATGACGCAGCGTGGGCCGAAAGCGAAGCTGGTGGAGCTGCCGGGCATCGGCCACGCGCCGACGCTCCTGCATGCGGACCAGATCCGCATCGTCAGGGAGTTCCTGCTGTCCTGATCTGATCAGCCGCAGGAGAACGCCACCGGCGCATCCTGCCCGTCGCCCGGACTGTGCCCGAAGCCGATGAGACCGCTGGCGCGCAGCAACAATTCCTCCCGCCGCACCACCACCACCTCGTCCTCGCCCATGAACTGCACCCAAGTGCCGTTGGCGCTGTGGTCCGCGAGCACGAATTTGTCGCGCCGCCTCTCGACGCGAGCATGCCGGCGGGAGGCCTTGCGGCCGCCCACGACGACGTCGCAGGCGATGTCGCGCCCGAGGGAAAGCTCGCCGGGCCCCTCGAAGCGCCACTCGCGGCCTTCGTACCTGAGAACCAGGTGCGCCGCGCGGCCATGCTCGGTGCGCGTGCCGAGGGCCGTGATGTCCTCGGAGTCCCGCCACAGAAACTCGTAGATCGCCACCGCCGCGCGCTTGCCTTTGACCGGCACCAGGTCGAGCCTGCGCGTGCGTTCGGCAAGCCCAGGAGACAGCATCGCGACGGTGTCCGCTGTGGTGATGATCTGCCCGGCCTGCGCAAGGCCGGCGACGCGCGCGGCCAGGTTCACCGCGTCGCCGTACAGGTCGCCGTCGCTCTCGAGCACCGGGCCGAAGTGGCAGCCGATGTGGATGCCCGGACCGGCCTCGCCCAGCTCGTGCTGCTGGTCGATCTTTTCCTGCATCAGGCGCGACGCGCGCAGGGCGGCGTCGGCGGTCTCGAACAGGCACAGCGCGCCATCACCGGTAGTGCGGATGACCCTGCCGCCGCAATCGGTGCACACCCGCGCCAGTATCGCGAGGTCGCGGCCCACCCAGGCCGCGGCCCGCTCGTCCCCGAGCGTCTCGAACAGCCGCGTGCTGCCGCTGATGTCCGCGAACAGCACCGCACGCGCGGCTTGTTGGGGAATCATCGAGGCGGGCGCCCGGTCAGAGTAGCCCCATCGCGCGCCAGGCGATGAC
>Ga0184629_10000974_pt1 | contig 12136 bp, 10 predicted proteins | sample PLM4_32_b1_FD_133158 | JGI IMG/M metagenome (GOLD analysis project Ga0184629, IMG submission 133158) | Groundwater sediment microbial communities from an aquifer in East River, Colorado, USA - PLM4_32_b1 | ecosystem: Environmental > Terrestrial > Soil > Riparian zone | place: USA: East River... | reverse complement strand
GTACACCGCGACGCGATCCCCGCGCCGGATGCCGGCCGCGATCAGCCCGTGGGCAAGGCGGCTGCTGTGCTCTGCAATCTCCCGATAACTCAGACGTTGGACGCCGCAGACGAGAGCCGTCTTCTCCGGAAACCGGCGGGCACTGAGCTCAAGGAAGTCTTCAACCTGCACGGGACACTCCTACGTCAGCTCGTTGCGCGACTCTTGCGGTCGATGAACCGTACCAGGCAACTGATGGAATCCAGATTCTCGGGGACCAGCTCGTTGTCCTTGATCTTGATTCCGTATTTCTCTTCCAGAAATGCCACCAGCTCCAGGACACCCGTGGAATCGATCATTCCCCGGTCCAAAAAGGAATCATCGTTGGAAAACTTAGTTTCCTTGTCGCCAAAAAGGAAATTGTCGACAATGAACTGGCGCATCTCCTGTTCAATTTCCGGCATCGGCAGTGCTCCTCTCCGTGTTCGTGACAAACTGGTCCACAAGAAGCTGTGTCGACAGGATTCCGACCAGCGCCATATTGTCTTTGGCCCCAATCACTCGGCCCTTGCGGGCTTTGGCCACGAGATTCTGGACGGCCAGGGGATTGAACAGACCGTCCTTCTGAATACGTGCCCGAGACAGTAGCTCATCGACATAGGCATGGCGCGCGGTTCCGGTCCGTGGATCGAAAAAACTTCTGGCGTCCGGAGCCCGGTAGGGCTGTTTTGGCCGCGTCCTCACGGATGGAGGAACGAGCTGGCCGGCGGCCCGCTTCAGGATGTACTTTTCGTTCAGGACCTTCATTTTCAGGCGCGGCGGGATCGTGGCGGCGAACTCGACGACCCGGTAATCCAGGAACGGGAACCGTCCTTCCACCGAATGGGCCATGGCCATCCGGTCCCCTTGCGACGAGAGAATGTATCCGGGAAGAAGGCCCGTCGCTTCCAGATGCTGCGCTTGCGAGAACCCGTCCCACTGCGGAAATTCGGACGGCAGCAGCTTCTTCACCTCTCCGTAGGGATCGGCACGCCGCACCTCGTCCTTTACCGCATCGGAAAGAAAAACTTTCAGCCGGGCCGTCAGCTCCCATCGGGGTAGATGGGAAAAAAACGGGTTGGACAGATCGGTGGCATCGACGTGAAAAAACGCCTTCAAATAGGCGTCGGATTGCGCCTGGAGGTTCTGCATGTACGGATAGAGCCGTTTCAAGAGCAGCGGGCGGCAGCGGGAATCAACGTTGACCGCCCAGAATCTCCTGACTTTGGATTCCTTGAATATGTCGTAGCCGCCGAGGAACTCATCCGAACCTTCCCCCGTCAGTACCACCTTGTAGCCGTGCTGGTGAACCAGCCGCGAAAGCAGGTAGAGCGGGGCAGGCGCCGTGCGGAGAGTCGGTTTTTCGGTGTGCCAGATCACATCGGGAAAGACGCTACTGATGTCCCCGGATGAGCAGCGGACGGCTTGATGGTCCGTCCCTAGAAAATTGATTACTTCCTGCTGGTAGATACTTTCATCGAATTCAGCATCTTCAAACGTCACGGAAAAGGTCTTGAGGCGGGTCCCCGAGCATTGCTTAATGAGGGCCGTGATCACGGATGAATCCAATCCGCCGCTCAGATACGCGCCGACCGGCACGTCGGACCGAAGCCGGATCCGCGTCGCATCACTCAGTAATTCCAACAGGCGGCCGGCGCAGTCTTCCTCACTCATCCGATCATGAATATGAGAGTAATCCAGACGCCAATAGGGCCAGACCCGTACCTTCCCGTCTTCAACACTCATGGAATGGCCGGGCGGAAGCTCGCATATCCCCTTAAACATCGTCCTGGGCGGCACGGCGTGCCAGAAAGTGAAAACCTGGTCCAATGCCTCAAGATCGATGCCTCGTTCGACCGCAGGATGGGCGAGGATTGACTTGATTTCCGAGGCAAATACCAAGGCGCCAGCCTGGTGGGCGTAGAAGAGCGGTCGCACACCCGCGCGATCCCGAGATAGAAACAGTCTGCGCCGTTTGGCGTCCCAGATTGCAAACGCCCATTGGCCGTTAAAATGGCGGACGCATTCTTCTCCCTTGTCCTCATACATGTGGAGAATCACTTCGGTATCGGAATGCGTCGCGAACTTGTATCCTTTTCGAATCAGGTCTTCCCGCAATTCGACGTAATTGAAGATTTCCCCATTAAACGTAATCCACAGGGACCTGTCCCCATTGGGCATGGGCTGCTGCCCGCCAGACAGATCAATAATGCTGAGGCGCGCATGCGCCAATCCGACCGAGCCACCAGCGCCGACGGGCCCGTCCGTGTAGACACCATTGGCATCAGGTCCTCGGTGCCCGATCACGTCAATCATTCGGCGCAATAACTCCGGAGCGACCAACTCGCCGTCGAAACCTACTACCCCGGCGATGCCACACATAGGAGGAATAGCTTTAGGAAGGTGCCGATGCTGACCACCGAGGGTTTGTTCGCCGTATCGTTTGCGCAAGCTCGGCGCGGGCCGGTGCGGCGCACAGCGCGCGCGCCGCAGCCAAGCCCAGCAGCCGGACCGCAAGTGCGACGCGCGCTGGAGAACAGTGGGGCGGAGTATTGCAGATTGCGGGTTCCATAGGTAGCCATATTACGTGTATTCCATCGAGCCTGGCACGGTCTGGAGGAGGTTCCGAAGTCGTCGTATTCATTCGACACCAGTGACTTTTTCCCGCTGCAGCAGTTCGCGTATGTACCGGCCCGGGATCGCATAGGTGATCCCGCTCGGTTGGCCGATTGCGCTCTCCCGGGTGCCCTGCACGAATACCTTGTTGATGATCCCGTACACGGTGCCGTCAGCCGGGTCGTAGAGCGGACTGCCGCTGTTACCAGGATAGGCCGTGCCGTCGAGCTGGAACACCTTGTAGGCTGTATCGCGTATACGGCTGATCGTCCGCGGATTCAACTGCCTTGCGGTGATGCCCGGCAACGCGACCGGCGTGATCGCGGCCACCATTCCGCGGTGCGTCGCCGGATGAAAGCCTAGCACCATGCCGATGGGGAACCCGGTGAACACGAGCATTTGGCCTTCGCGCACGCTGGCCGAGTCGCCGAGCGTCATCGCCGGCAGCGGTTCGCCGCGGATCTTCAGCAGCGCGAGATCGTGATCCTGGTCGGTCGCCAGCAGCTCGGCTTCACGCGCCTGTGGCTCGCCGTCCCGGGACACGAGCACGATACGGGTTTCCTTTCTTTCCGCATCGAGCGGGCTGGCAACAGTGTGGGCATTGGTGATCACGTGCCGGCCATCGGCGACGACAAACCCGGTGCCGACGAACAGAATCGACGGACTGCGCGTCTTGAGGAAAGTGCCGACAGCGACTACCGATGGCTTGATTCGCTCTATCGTTTGTGTAAGCTCTGCGGCGCGGGCCGGCGTAGCGCACAGCGTGACACCCGCAGCCAGGAATAATAGGCGCAACGCGCGGGCGAAATGCACAAGAGCACCGAGTGTTGGGGAACCCTGGATTTCCGCTTTCATCGGTAGCCATTTTACGTGTTTGCCATTACACTTGACGCGCTTTTGTGTGGGTCCGCGGTGGTCGTATTTGCCGCCGTCAAGGGCGGCGGCGGCGCGGAGCAGACCACGATCATCTTCTTCCGGCATCGTGGCTTGGCATTGGGCCGCCACGACCCGCAAAGGGCAACTACTTCCGACCCAGACAGGCGCTAGCCCACGCGGTCATACCGAAGCGGGAACGGGCTGCTGCCATAACCTACATAGGCAATCATGAGTGCAGTCGCAGTTGTCGGCTTGGGATACGTGGGCTTGCCGCTCGCCGTCGAGTTTGGCAAGAAGCGCAAGACCATCGGTTTCGACCTGTCGCAGGCCAAGATTGAGAATTATCGCCGGTTCGTCGATCCGACCGGCGAAGTGTCAAGTGAGGACTTGCGCGCGGCCAGTCAGCTTACCGTGACGACTGATCCGGGTGCGCTCGCGCAAGCCGATTTCATCATCGTCGCGGTGCCGACGCCGGTGGATACCGCGCATCAACCCGATCTCGGCCCGCTGGTCGGAGCCAGCGAGTCGATTGGCAGGCACATGAAACGCGGTGCGATCGTCGTCTACGAATCGACGGTCTATCCCGGCGCCACCGAGGAGGCGTGCGTTCCAATCCTCGAGAAATTCTCCAGCATGCGGTGGCAGCGGGATTTTCACGTCGGCTACTCGCCGGAGCGCATCAATCCCGGCGACAAGGAACATACCCTCACCAAAATCCTGAAAGTGGTGTCCGGCGACGATCCGGAAACGCTCGATAAAGTCGCGGGGCTTTATCAGAGCATCATCACGGCCGGAGTATTCCGGGCCTCGAGCATCAGGGTTGCCGAGGCCGCCAAGGTCATCGAGAACACCCAACGCGATCTCAATATCGCTCTGATGAACGAGCTCGCCATCCTGTTCGACCGGATCGGCATCGACACGCTTGAGGTGCTGCAGGCTGCCGGCACCAAGTGGAATTTTCTGCCGTTCCGGCCCGGCCTTGTCGGCGGACATTGCATTGGCGTCGACCCGTATTACCTGACGCACAAGGCCGACATGATCGGATATCACCCGCAGGTGATTCTGGCGGGGCGGCGCATCAACGACGGCATGGGCAAGTTCATAGCCGAGCAGACCGTCAAGCACATGATCCGCAATGGCTCGCAGGTCAAGGGCTCACGGGTCAACGTGCTTGGACTGACTTTCAAGGAAAACTGCCCCGACATTCGAAACACGCGTGTGATCGACGTGATCGGGGAGTTGCGCTCCTTTGGCGTGGACGTACACGTTCACGACCCGGTGCCCGACGCCGCAGAGGCGCGCCACGAGTACGGTCTGGAGCTCGTGCCATGGGACAAACTGCCGCGAGCAGAGGCCATCGTGGTGGCGGTTGCGCACCAGCAATTCGTCAGGAGGCCGCTCGCCGACTATCTCGCGAAGGTCGTCGAGCGAGGTTGTTTTATCGACGTCAAGAGCCAGTTCGACATGCCGGCGCTGCAGCGGGCGGGGCTTACGGTCTGGCGGTTGTGACGGGCCAATCCGGCCACGGATAAGCACTGATGAACACAGATTAGACCAAGACCAAAAACGCATTAGCCACGGAAACTCACGGAAACACACGGACAATAATTGAACCGCCAAGGCCGCCAAGAGCGCCAAGAAACACAGGAATGGAACCGCGGATAATAGGATCAAGACCAAAAACGCATTAGCCACGGAAACACACGGAAAAGCACGGACAGAACTAGAAACATGAAATGATTTCGATTCCTGTGCGTTGTCCTCGGAACTTGTCGCGCCAGGCTTGACGCGCGCGGTCCGCAGCGCCAGTTCTGCTGACTACGGCAGATCCTCCGCACAGGAGTGCGAGATTCCCCCGCGCTCCAATTCATCCTCCCAGAAGTTTGCCGGATTTGGGTCGGACAATCTCCTGCCGCAGAACTGCCCGCAAGAAGACGAAAGCGGCAGGCGGAAGAAATCCCAATTTCTCCCAATGCGCGTGCCCGGCTGGGCCCGAGCCAGTAACACCCCAATCTTCAGGATTTCGCTGCAGCTGATCACGGGCAGCGAGCAGCGACACGCCTTGATCACCGGCAATCGGGACAATGATCCTACGAGCCGAGTAGTCTAAGTTATCTTTTAATTATCAAACACATAGTAAGACGGAATCAGAGCACTGCTGCGCCTGAGTAGGAAAAAGCGGGGGGATGGTCCAGGTGTTTCCTCCCCCCTAGAACGGGAGCCCCCACTCAAGTGCGATTCAACGTGTTAGGGCAATCTACGTGCGCTACTCGGGCGCTCCTCCATTTTGGCTAGTGCTGGAGCAATCTTCATGGGTTACTCCGACGCTCCTCCATTATGACTATAGAAGTTCAGGAGAAACGAAAAGGAGAGCGGATTAGTACAACGCTACCGGTACGGCTGGGCACCGCGACCGGCATGACCCGCGATGTCAGTGCACTGGGAATATTTTTTGAAACCGATGCCGCGGATGCAATGGGTGACTTGATCAGTTTCACAGTGGAGTTTGACACCCCCAGGGGCAAGAGGGTGCTCAAGTGCAAAGGGGACGTAGTACGCATCGAGCCGCACAATGCCAGGATAGGAGTTGCGGTAAGAATCATCGAATCAACGATGTTATTGATGTAACGCGCAAGCAACAGGCAAACAGCAGGCAAACAGCAGGCAAACGCCATGATACACATTTTCAGCCACTACGTTCCCGGAAGATTGATTATTCTCGCGGTCCTGGAAGCCGTGGTCTTGTTGATCTCGGCATGTGTCGGCATTTCCTTGCATCTTGCCGGATCCGGAGCGGCCATCTCGGGTGCCGGAGCAGCAGTGCCGCCCCAGGCGGTTGCGTTCGCCGTGGGCATGATGACCATCTTTTCGAGCATGGGGCTGTACCAGCCGGATTCGTGGGACCGAAATCGGTCCGTCGGGGTGCGCTGGGCTGTCGCCTTCCTGCTGGGATTCGTGGTAATCGCCCTGGCCGCGTATCTGGCGCCCTCGCTAATTTCAGGGCCGGTCACGCTCGGCGGTACATTGATCGTGGCTTTAGCTGGAAGCTTTCTGGTCCGCTCCGCCTTTTACAAGTGGAATAACCTGGGCGTATTCAAGTCGCGCGTGCTGGTCCTGGGTACGGGCTCCCGGGTAATGAAGCTCGCAGAATATGCCCAGCGCAGTTCGAACCATCAGGTGATCGGCTACGTCGCGCTGCAACCTTCCAGGCACTACGTGCCCCTGCCGCACGTCCTTCCCATGAGCCCGGGAGACACGCTGCTGTCCATCGTCGAAAAATACGCGATCGACCGGATCGTAGTCGCGGTAAGAGACCGGCGGGGTGGCGGGTTCCCGGTGCAGCAGTTGCTCGAGTGCAAGATGAAGGGCGTCGAAATCGTCGAGATGCCCACTTTTTTTGAGCGCGAGTACCGGCAAGTAATGCTGGAGTCGCTCAACCCGAGCTGGATGGTCCTCGGAGACGGCTTCCGCCAGGGGTACTTCGGGACTGCCGCAAAGCGCCTGTTCGACCTGACCGTGAGCGGGGCGCTGCTCCTGCTTGCGTTGCCCATCATGCTCGTCGCCGCGCTGTGCATATTCCTCGAAAGCGGTGGGCCCGTGCTATTCCGGCAGGAGCGGGTCGGCCAGGGCGGACGCATTTTCACCCTGTACAAATTGCGCAGCATGAAAAACGATGCGGAGCGCAACGGGACTCCGCAGTGGGCGAAGGTCAACGACGACCGTTCCACCGTAGTCGGGCGGTTCATCCGCAAGTGGCGGGTCGACGAACTGCCGCAGATCTTCAACGTGTTCCAGGGGGATATGAGCTTCGTCGGCCCGCGACCGGAACGGCCGTTTTTCGTCGACCAGCTGGTAACGCAGATTCCCTTCTATGCCTTGCGCCATTGGGCCAAGCCGGGGATCACTGGCTGGGCACAGGTACGCTACCAATACGGCGCGTCGGTTGATGATGCCATCGAGAAACTTCAGTTCGATCTTTACTATGTGAAGAACCACTCCCTGTTCCTCGACATCATGATCCTGATCTCCACCGTGGAGGTCGTGTTGTGGGGGCGGGGGGCCAGATGAAGCGCTCGTGGCTGAACTGAGAACGAACATGACCGGTGGCGTTTCCCAGGTTGCGGAAAGGGAGGCAATATGAGTATGAAAGTCTTGGCAAGTGAGAAGATCAAGTGGCTGGCTGCCAAGAATAGCTGGTCGCTGGCACAATCGGAAGGATTTATCGATGGCGATGCCTGCCGCCGGCGCGGCACGATGCCGTCGATGTATGCCCAGATCGGAATCGATGAGTACAGCCTGGGCTTCCGGGCCGGTTACTACGAGCGCAAGGTTGATCCTTCTGGGTTGACGCGCTCCGGCAAACCTGATGCGCCGCGGGTGTGGCAGGGTTCCGGGCAATCGTAACGCCCTTCTGCAACTCGACAGTAAGCCGGTGAGACGTGGTGGCTGCCCAGGTCAGTACCGGCCCAATTGGCTGAGAGTCTTCTAAGAAAATGCTCTCGGACCGGTAATATATCTTCCAGGTGATGTTTGAGCCTGGTTTTTTCCTGCCTTCTGAGGCGCTCGCGCGGTGCGCATTGTCCGCTGGATTTGAACGCATTGTTCCGGCAGCGGCTTGCTCGAGCTTTCTTGTCATGTCCTCCCCCTGAGCCCAAGGCCTTGTTTGCCGCCACATGGAAATCGGCGCGGGAGGCCTGGAGGCAGCCGATTCGGTATCTGGCCCGAAAATTGCGGTGTTATATCGCAAGCCGCAATAAATGGGACCCTGTGAAAAATCTGCCGAAGGAAAAATTCAAGGTGCTGGCAGCGATGTACGACTGGTCGCTTGATTATGCACAAGGCTATGTGGATGGCGAAATCTCCCGCCTGCGGGGCCGGAAGGCCTCGGAACATGCACTGATCGGAATCGATGAATACAGCCAGGGGTTCCGCGCTGGGTTCTTTGAGCGCCGGAATCCGGCTGCAACAGGGCAGCGTCCGGTCCTCCCTGCGGAAAGCCAGTGAGGGCGGACGTGTAGAGAATCGGTCGAACCCGCCGATGTTGCGACACATCCGGCGCAGGGTGGTCGGGCGACCAGTTGCTTACCTAAGTAGATTCGTGCCCCGCCCCGCGTTGTCCTGCCCCTCCAGTATCGATTTCAGCAGTAGCCTGCGGCGTCAGGCCCATCCTCAACGAAGCAACCGTATGTGCGACACGCATCTTGGCTGACGTGTCGACGCGCGGTTCCCGCTCGTTTCGCGCAACGGCACGTCGTCGCCATGCAGCACATCTGGCATCCCTTCGCTGAAGCGGGCGGTGCGGTTGGCAGCTGGCAATATGTTGTGCGGCAAGTCCTGATGGCCCTGGTTCCGTACGTGAAATAATGCCAATCAGACGCGCGTGACAGCGCGTGACAAAATCTGCCAGTACTAGTAGTTTGTTGAAAAAGTACTGAAGGGGCGGTATCTTTTCGTCGTGCTGGAGGAAGGTTTCGTCCAGTAACGAATTGATTCCATTGATACATGTTCCCCGGCACCAGCTTCCGCCCGGGGCGCCGAGTCGGCATTCGACAGGCTGCTAACGGACGCCGTAACGCGGATAATGTGTTCGGCGAGCGGCCGCAGTAAGCCGTAATAGTGCGATGACAACAATCCACAATCTGCTCTTTCCAGCCAAGTCAGATTCCGGCAGTGCCGAGGCCATCGACTTTGGCCGTATTGAAACGGTACAGGTGCGCGTCCTCGTGCTGGCAAGATGTGTGCTCGCCGCCTCGGCGTTGGCGATGGTTCTGGTGGATCCGTCGAATTTCCAGCGTATGGCCTGGCTGACTTATGCTTCCCTAGGGATCTATTCGGTTTACTCGGTATTTCTGGCCATGGTGTCGTACCGGTCGGGATGGCCGGTCCCTCCGCGGCTGCTTCATTGGGCGGACGCCGTTTTCTTCGCGTTCCTGCTGAGCCAGGCGGACGGGGTGCACAGCTTGTTCTTACTGTTCTTTCTCTACCCGATCGTGGTTGCGTCGTTCTGTTGGGGGCTCCGCGATGGCTTGCTCGTCACTGCCATGTGCTGCACGCTGTTTGTCACGATCGGGTTGGTTACCGCCGCACAGACCGGTACGGTGTCCGGTTACACGCTGATTGCCACTGCTTACCTCGTCGCTTTCGGATATATGATTTCGTGGTTGGGCGGCTACGAGCGGCTGCTCTGGCGCCGGCTGACGCTATTGAAGGAAATCAATAATTTGTGGAGTCCGCGATTCGGTGTGGATCACGTCCACGGCAAACTCCTCGACCGGCTGCTCGAGTTTTACGATGGTTCCTTGTGCGCGCTGGTGCTGCGGCGCCCAAGCCCGGCGCTGAACTACTTGATGTACAGCGCGACCCGCGGCAAACCAGGGCAATCGGCAACGCCGGCCACGGTGACCGAATCGGTAGCCGGCGCCTTGTTGAGCCTGCCCGATTCTCTGGGCGCGTTCTACCACAATCCGGCGGGGTCCTGGCGGCACCGTTTTTACGGCTATTTCGCCTACGACTTCGACTTGCGCGTGGCGACCGAGGCTTTCAAACAGGACTGCGCGGCTTTCGCTAATTTGCTTGATACGCAGGCATTCGTCACCGTCCCCTTTGCGCAGCGCGACGGGACCGCGGGCAGGATATTCCTGACCAGTCCCCGACCCGGTTTTTCGCATGCGGACATCGATTTCCTCGCCCAGGTGTCGGATGCCATGTCCACCGTCGTGGAGAACATGTCATTGGTCGAGGAACTCGTGACCAAGGCAGCCGACCACGAGCGACAGAACATCTCGCGCGACCTCCACGACACCACCATACAACCCTATATCGGCCTCAAGCTCGCGCTCGACGCGCTGTATCGGGAGGCCGGGGAGAACAACGCGCTTGCTCCACGGATCTCCGAGCTCGTGCACATGACCGAACTCACCGTGCGTGACTTGCGCCAGTATGCGACAGCACTGAAGGAAAAATCCGCCGTGGTCGGTGACTTCCTGGTCGCCGCGGTACAGAAGCAGAGCGAGCAGCTCGGGCGTTTCTACGGCATCAACGTGGAGGTCAAGAGCGACGTGTCCTCCAAACTGCGTGGACAACTGGCGGGCGATGCTTTCAAGATCATCTCGGAGGGACTGAGCAACGTCCTGCGACACACCTCCGCAAAGAAGGCTTTCGTGTCCATACTGTGCGAGAATTCAAACTTGTTGCTGCAGGTTGGCAACGAGGTGGTGAACGGGTCGAGTGCCAAACCGCGGTTTATTCCCCGTTCCATCCACGAGAGGGCGAAGTCTCTGGGTGGCGATTCCTTCGTCGAACAGCGCCCGGACGGTCATACCGTCGTCCACGTTACGCTGCCAATGTAAAAAACAGGGATTACCTACCCATGACTGACTCCAACCCGGCACCGATACGTGTCTTCCTCATTGATGATCACCGCAGCATTCTGTGGGGGCTGGAACGGCTGATAGAAAGCGGCAAGCCTGCCATGGAGGTGGTCGGCAGCGCAACGAACTGCGCTGAGGCGCTCAAACTGATTGACGAGACGGCGCCCGACCTGATCCTGCTGGACATCGACCTGGGCGGTGAAGACGGAGTGCGGGAAATCCCGAAACTAATCGCCAGATCGCGCGCCAAGATCCTGGTGCTCACCGGGTTGCGCGACGAGTCGATTCACGACGAAGCCGTGCTGGCCGGCGCGAGCGGAGTAGTGGAAAAAGAGGCGTCGGCAGAGACGATTCTTACGGCGATCGAGAAGGTGCACGAGGGGCAGCTGTGGATGAATCGCATTGCCACAGGCAGGATATTTGTCGAGTTTTCCCGCGAAAACGCCGCCCAGTCAGTCTCGCCGGAACGGGCAAAGATTGCATCGCTGACCGATCGGGAGCGGGAGATAGTTGCTGTCGCGGCGAGTCACGCCGGAGCGAACGCCAAGGCGATTGCGGAAATGCTGCACATCAGCGAGCACACCTTGCGCAATCACCTGACGTCCATCTACGACAAGCTTGATGTCGCCAACCGGCTCGAGTTGTTTGCGTACGCACACAAACATAACCTGGCCGAACGTACTCCCTGAGCGCAGAGTGGTCTTCGCGCGACGCAATCATTTTTCCAGCACGGCAGGCCTGGTCGAACTCGACGCGCTTGAGATCATGAGACGGCTGCGGCCCATGCGGGGTCGCATCCACGCCCACGGCGTGGAAATCCTGCTCCGCCTTCCACGGGCGCAGCGTGAGGGGGCTACCGGTGGCCTGTCACTGGTTTCTCAACCGGGTGCCGCCAGCGGCTTTCCCATCAACGGGCGCGGTAGTTCCTTGCGCCCCGTATCGCTGGCCGTGAGCACGGCGATGTCGCCCGAAAGCTCGCCGCCTTCCTCGATCGCCAGCTTGCCGTAGCGGATCTTGCCGGTGACCTTGCCAGTGGCGTGGATCACCAGCTGCTTGCGGGCAGTAAGTTCGCCCTCGAAGCTGCCGTGGATCTCCGCGACGTCGATACCAGCCGTGCCGCTGAATACGCCCTGCTGAGCGATCTGGATCACGCGGCTGTCCATGGTAGCATCGATGCGTCCCTCCACTACCAGCGTGTCGCAGTCGGTGATTTCAGCGCCCTTCAGCTTGATGTCCGGACCGACGATGAGCTTGCT
>Ga0184629_10000972_pt1 | contig 12165 bp, 9 predicted proteins | sample PLM4_32_b1_FD_133158 | JGI IMG/M metagenome (GOLD analysis project Ga0184629, IMG submission 133158) | Groundwater sediment microbial communities from an aquifer in East River, Colorado, USA - PLM4_32_b1 | ecosystem: Environmental > Terrestrial > Soil > Riparian zone | place: USA: East River... | reverse complement strand
GGGCGCTGCATCGTTCCGGCGCGGTCGGCGTCGCGCTCAGCGGTGATATCTCCGTGGACACCATCGTCGCGCAGGGATGCCGGCCGATCGGGGACCCGATGTTCGTCACCCGGGCGCGCGGGAACCTGCTGCTCGATCTTGATGGACAGCCGGCGCGTCAGGTCGTGCAGGCATTGTACGCCACCCTGCCCGCGTCCGATCAAGCACTGTTCCGGGAGTCGCTTTTCCTCGGCCTCGTGATGCGCGAGCGGCAGAACGAGTATCGCGCCGGGGACTTCCTGATCCGGAACCTCCTGGGCGTGGAGCAGCAGACCGGCGCGCTGGTCACCGGGGCGCTGCTCACGACGAACCAGGTCGTGCAGTTCCACCTGCGCGACGCGCGGACCTCGGCCGACGACCTCGAGAGCCTGCTGGCGCGCTACCGCGGCGGCAGGGGCGAACCGCATCCGAGCGGCTCGCTACTCTTCTCGTGCCTGGGTCGCGGAGAACATCTCTACGGGCGGCCGGACCATGACAGCGAGCTGTTCCGGCGCCATCTGGGCGAGGTGCCGCTCGGCGGCTTCTTCTGCAACGGCGAGATCGGCCAGGTGCAGGGACAGACCTTCGTCCACGGCTACACCTCCTCGTTCGGCCTGTTCCGCCCGCGTAGCGCCTGATCCCAGAGCCATCATTCCGGCGCAACACTACTTTGTCAGATTCTCCGTAGGTGACCTCAGCGAAATCGGCTGCGCGATGGGTCCCCGGCGTGCAGTTCCTCGATCCGCGCGCGTCACCCCGCCCACCGCCGTCACCCCCCTGCGTCACCCCGGCGAAGGCCGGGGTCCACCGATTACTTCGGCGTCGACCTGGCCCCTGGCGCCAAGCTCCTCGGCCGAGGACCTCACAGGCCGTCCATGCAGCCGGGGGCGCCGGTGGATTCCGGCTTGCGCCGGAATGACGGTGGAGGAAGCGATCGGCGTGCCGCTCCCATCGCCACCTCGACCCCCTCCGTGTTCCGAGCCTCCTCTGGGGAGAATCTGACAAGGTAGTGGCAAGCCGGAATCCACCGGCCGCCCGGCTGCGTGGTGGAGCGCGACGGTACGGGGCGGGGATGAAGAGCCACGTGGACAAACCGGATCACGACGCTTCCGGTGGACCCCGGCCGGGGTCACGGGGGCGGGTCGGCGCGGCTGAGAAGAGCCGGGGCGACCGTGCGCCTGCTAGGGCTCCCACGCCGGCGCGACGAGGCGGCGCGCGCCGTCGGCGGTCGTCTGCACCGCCGGCTGCTGGAGCTCCAGCCGGTCCCAGAGCTTGCACGTCACCTGCTTGTGCTTCTGGTCGAGCGCCTCGCAGTAGTTGGTGAAGGTGCAGCGGCGGACCTCGCTCCCGCGCCCGAGACGGACCTTGCGGAACCAGTCCGGGTCGGCCAGCGTCTGCCTCGCCGCCGCGACCAGGTCTGCCTTCTCTTCGCGCAGGATCGTCTCCGCCTGATCGAACGTGTGGATGCCGCCGGCGACGACCACCGGCGTCGCGAACCCGGCCGCCCGCACCGCGGCGCGGATCCTCGCGGCCGGCTCGAGGTTCCGGCCGAACGGTCCGCGCGCATCGGCGATGGACGTCGGCATGCACTCCCAGCCGCTCGGTCCGGTGTACGGATAGGCGGCCCAGCCGACCGCTGGCTGCTGCGCATCCTCGAACTTGCCGCCGCGGGAAAGGGAGAGGAAGTCCACCCCCGCGCGGGCGAGCTCGACGCAGAAGAACTCGACGTCCTCCACGCTGCTCCCCCCTTCGATGCAATCTTCGGAAAGGAGGCGGCAGCCGACGACGAACCGGTCGGCTACGCTTGCGCGCACGGCGCCCAGCACCTCGAGCGGCAGCCGGACGCGCCCGGCAAGGGTGCCGCCGTACCCGTCGCTCCGATCGTTCCGGGCGGACAGGAACGAGGCGAGCGTGTAGGCGTGCGCGTAGTGCAGCTCGACGCCGTCGAAGCCGGCGGCCTCGGCCCGGACGGCGGCCGCCGCGAAGATGTTAGGAAGCTGGCGAGGAAGGTCGCGGATCGCCTCGACATGGAGATCGGTCACCCGCTCGCGGGCGCCGAACTGCAGCGCCTCGAACTCGCGAGCGGACAGTACGCGCTCCAGCTCCTCGTCCGGGAGGGCGACGAGCCGGGCGCGCACCTCATCGTCCCCCGCGCTTCCCGCGCAGGCCCGCCGGTGGGAGTCGGTCAGCTCGAGGAAGCGGCGGAGGTACTTGTCGCGCTCCGGGCGGCGCCGGATGCTGAGGAAGTCGATGACCTGGATGAACAGGCGGGTCCGTCCGCCGCTCGCCTTGCGCACCGTCTCGACGAGGCGCGACAGGCCCGGCAGGAAGCGGTCGTGCCCGATCCGCAGCAGCGGCCCGCTCGCCACCTCGCGCACTCCCGTCGCCTCGACCACGATCACCCCGGGCGCCCCGCGCGCGAAGCGCTCGTACCAGGCGAGGACGTCCTCCGTGACCAGGCCGTCGTCGGTGGCGCGCCACGGCACCATTGCCGGCACCCAGGTGCGCTCCTCCACCGCCAGCCTGCCGACGCGCAGCGGCTGGAACCAGAGCGCTGCCGCGGCCTCCTCGGCGTGCGGCCAGCGCGACGGGAGAAGGGCGTGCTTGATTCGCTCCGGGGGGCGCCACATGGTGGGAGTCTACTGGATCACCGGCGCCGCCGGCCCGTTCGCGGGGGGGATCCCGACGGCGCAAAAAAAGGCGGGGCCGCGCCTGAGCGCGGCCCCGGTCCTGCGAAGGCGGCCTCCTGTGTCGTCTCTGACGGGTGCAGCTACTTCAGGTGCTTGGAGACGAGCTTGGTCATCTCGAACATCGAGACCTGCTTCTTGCCGCCGAACACCGCCGAGAGCTTGGCGTCCGCGTTGATGTTCCGCCGGTTCTTGGCATCCTGGAGGCCGTTCTTCTTGATGTAGACCCACAGCTTCTTCGTGACCTCGGTCCGCGGCATCGGCTTCGAGCCGATGACCTCGCCCAGAGCCGCGCTCACTGTGAGCGGCTTCATGAACGCGGCGTTCGGCTTGCGAGCCGACTTCTTTGCGGCCTTCTTCGCCATCGGCTTCCTCGCGACCTTCTTCGCTGCCTTCTTCTTCGCCTTCTTCGCGGCCATTCCTGCTCCTCCGATTCGCGTGGGGGACCCGGACAATGATCCAGCTCGTCGGGTCCTGGCGGGCTCTTCCCGCGGGAGGGAGACTACGCCAATTCCCCGTGAGAGTCCACAGGGAGCGGCAGGAACGCGGCGCGGAACCGTGGTACGCTTGGGCGCCAGTCGTCCGCATCCAGGAGGCGACGTCCATGCGCCCGCGTTCTCTCGTGCTCGTGCTTGCCGCCTTCGCGTCGGGTTTCCTCATTGCGCGCGCCCTGCCGACCGCGCCGCGCGGGGACCTGCCCCGGGACCAATCCGCGGCGCCGTTGCGGACCGCAGCAGGGGTGCCCCCCGCCGAGCGCGGACCGGAGCCGGCCGCCACCCCGGACCGCCTGACCTCCGAGGAAACCCGGAACATCGAGGTGTTCCGCCAGGCGTCCGACTCCGTGGTTTTCATCACCAGCATCGTGGATCCACGTGACTTCTTCTTCGACGCCAGCCGGATCCCGGAGGGGACCGGCAGCGGCTTCGTCTGGGATCGCGACGGGCACATCGTCACCAACTTCCACGTCGTCGAGGGGGCGCAACGGCTCTCCGTGACTCTGGCCGACCAGTCCGAATGGGAGGCGGAGGTCGCCGGTGTGGCACCGGACAAGGACCTCGCGGTCCTCCGGATCGCGGCCCCGGCGGAGCGTCTTCGCCCGCTGCCCGCCGGTCGCTCCCAGGACCTGCAGGTCGGGCAGACCGTGCTGGCCGTCGGCAACCCGTTCGGGCTCGACCACACCCTCACCGTCGGGGTGGTGAGCGCGCTCGGCAGGGAGCTGCGCTCCCCGAGCGGCCGGACCATCCGGGACATCATCCAGACGGACGCGGCGATCAACCCGGGGAACTCCGGCGGGCCGCTGCTCGACTCTCGTGGTCAGCTGATCGGCGTGAACAGCGCCATCTACTCCCCGAGCGGGGCGTCCGCGGGGATCGGATTCGCGGTCCCGGTCGACACGGTCTCGCGCCTGGTACCGCAGCTCATCGAACGCGGCCATATCGAGCAACCGGGTATCGGGATCAGCCTGCTGGCGGATCACGCCGCGGCCAGGCTGCGGCTCGAGGGGGTCGGGGTCTACGAGGTGGTCCCGGGCAGCCCCGCCGCCCGGGCGGGTCTCGAGGGGGTGCGGCTGTCGCGATTCGGGCGGATCCTCCCGGGGGATCAGATCATCGCGGTGGACGGACGCGCGACGAAGAGCGCCGAGGACCTGGTCCACGCCTTCGAGACGGCGGGGGTCGGGACGCGGGTGACCCTCACCGTCGTGCGCAACGGCGAGCGGCGCTCGGTCGAGGTCGGGCTCGTCGCGGTCCGCTAGGACCCCTGCAGCAGAAGCACCCCATTCGGCGGTAGACTACTACCGACCGAGGAAGGAGCCAGCAAGTGGAGAGAGCGTCCATGAGAACGCGCGTGTGGATCTGCCTTGCAGCTGCCGCCCTGCTCGGGGGCCTGCTCATCGCCACGGCCAGCGCCGCGGACGAGCATGCCTTCGTGGGCAGCAAGAAGTGCAAGATGTGCCACCTGAAGGAGTTCAACTCCTGGGCCGCGACCAAGATGGCGACGGCGACCGACCTGCTCAAGCCCGGCGCGGCGGCGGAGCACAAGAAGGCCGCGGGACTCGACCCTGCCAAGGACTACACCCAGGACAAGACCTGCCTCCCCTGCCACGCCACCGGCCACGGCAAGACCGGCGGGTTCGTCGACCTCGCGACCACCCCCGACCTGGTGGGGGTCGGGTGCGAGAGCTGCCACGGCGCGGCCGCAACCTACCTGCAGAAGGAGCACATGAGCCTGCAGAACAAGGAATACAAGCGGGCGGATCTGGTGAAGGTGGGGCTCGTCGAGAAGGTCGGCGAGGCGCAGTGCCTCTCCTGCCACCAGAAAGGGAACAAGGTCCCCGGACACGATCGTCCCTTCGACTTCGCCAAGGACAAGGACACGGGCACACACGAGAAAGTAGCGCTGAAATACCCTCATTAGCCTGACGGCGGCGCCCGCAATCGCGCGCTGATCACCCCTGCCGGCCGCGGCGTTCGTTTCCGCACAGTTCGTCCGGAAGCGCACGCCCCGGCCGCTCCCCTCCTCCGCTAACTCGTTGTGTCGCCGCGCCCCCGGGGTGGCACGGCGGTTGCCATGGGATCGCGCATGGACCGCGCAATCGATCCCGCCGAGCGCCGCCGAGCGCTGCACCGCCGCCTCCTCCTGGGGCTCGGGTGCATTGCCGCCGCCGTGGCGCTGCTGCTCTTCCTCCCCCGCCTCCTGGGGCCGTCGGTCCCCCGCGAGCGGATGCGCACCGCGATCGTCGAACGCGGGCGGGTCAACGCGGAGATCGAGGCGTCGGGAACCGCGGTCCCCGCCATCGAGCAGGTGCTGTCGAGCCCGGTCGAGGCGCGCGTCCTCCGGATCCTGAAGCGCGCCGGAGAGGCGGTTCACTCAGGGGACCCGATCGTCGAACTCGACACCTCGGCCTCACGCCTCGAGGCGGATCGCCTTCAGGACAGGCTGGCGCAGAAGGAGAACGAGACCCGGCAGACGCGGCTCGAGCTCGGGCGGACCCTCGCCGTCCTCGAAAGCCGGCTGGCCACCGCGAACCTCGACCTCGAGATCTCGCGCTACCGGCTCGAGCAGCGCAAACGGCTGCGCGCCGATGGGCTCCTCTCCGAGGAGGCGCTGCGCGAAGCAGAGGTCGAGGCGCGCAAGGCCGAGCTCGCCTGCCGGCAGATCGACGACGAGGCGGGGGGTGCGCGCGAGGCGAATGCCGCGCGCCTTGCGACCCTGGACCTCGACGCCAGCATCCTGCGCAAGGAACTGGCCGAGGCCAGGCGCCTCCTCACGCTCGCGACGGCGCTCGCAGAGCGGGACGGAGTGCTGACCTGGACGCTCTCCGAGGTCGGTGCCACGGTCGGCAAGGGGGATGTGCTGGCGCGCGTCGCCGACCTGACCGCCTTCCGGATCGAGGCGACGATCTCCGATGTGCACGCCGCGCAAGTGGCGACCGGCCTGCCGGCGCGGGTCCTCTTCGGCGACGAGGTCCTCGACGGCCGGGTCGCCTCGGTGCGGCCCGCGGTCGAGAACGGCGTCCTGCACTTTCTCGTCGATCTCGACCAGGACGACCATCCCGGTTTGCGCAAGGACCTGCGTGTGGACGTCGTCGTCGTGACCGAGAGCCACCCCGGCGCACTGAAGCTCAAGAAGGGCGCCTTCTCCCAGGGAGGCTCGCTGCAGCAGGTGTTCGTCGTGCGCGGCGACCGGGCGGTGCGGGTCGGGGCTCGTCCCGGGATCGCCGGGCGCGACGAGCAGGAAGTGCTCGAGGGGTTGAACGAGGGAGACGAGGTGATCGTCTCCGACATGCGCGACCTGCTTCCGTACGCGGAGGTGCGGGTTCGCTGATGGCGCCCGGGGCGGCGCCGAGGACGGAGGGAGTGATGATGACGGGGCAGATGGCGGTCGAACGTTCGGCGGGCGGCGTGCAGGCAGGCGGACCGGTCATGCAGTCCAGGGGATGCGGCGTGGCGTTGCGCGGCGTCAACAAGGTGTACCGCACCCAGAGAATGGAGACGCTCGCGCTCGACGCGATCCAGCTCGATATCGCTGCCGGGGAGTTCGTGTCGATCATGGGGCCGTCGGGGTGCGGCAAGAGCACGCTCCTGAACCTGATCGGGCTGCTCGACGCGCCCAGCTCCGGGCAGATCGTGCTCGACGGCAAGCCGATCACGTCCTACCGCGACGCGGCGGTCGCGCACGTCCGCAACCAGAACATCGGGTTCATCTTCCAGTCGTTCCACCTGGTGCCCGATCTCACCGTGGTGGACAATGTCGAGATCCCCCTCCTGTACCGGCGGCTCACGAACCGCGAACGGCGGCGGCGGGCGCTGGCGGCGCTCGAGCGGGTGGCGCTCTCCTCCCGCGTCCACCACTTCCCTTCGCAACTCTCCGGCGGACAGCAACAGCGCGTAGCGATCGCGCGCGCCATCGTCGGTGGCCCGCGGCTGCTGCTCGCGGACGAGCCGACCGGGAACCTCGACAGCCACATGGGAGACGAGGTGATGGGGATCCTGGAGAGCCTGAACGAGGGGGAGGGGACGACCGTCGTGATGGTGACGCACGATCCGAAGCTCGCCGAGCGCACCGCTCGCACCATCCGGCTGTTCGACGGCCGCCAGGTTCAGTGAGGCGACGATGCTTCGCAACTACCTCAAGGTGGCGGTCAAGGTCCTGCTGAGGCGCAAGTTCTTCACGTTCATCAGCCTGGTCGGCATCGCGCTGACGCTCCTCGTGCTGATGGTGGCGACCGCGCTGCTCGATCACTCCCTCGCTCCGATGGCGCCCGAGCTGCGCTCGGACCGCATGCTGTTCATCTCCCGGATGGTGATGCGCGGGCCGAACTCCACCTGGTCCTCGTCGGCCGGGTATGCCTTCCTCGACAAGTACATCCGGACGCTTCCGGACGTGGAGGCCGTGGCGCTGGCGACCGAGCCGCGGTCCGCCGTCGGCTTCGTCGATGGCGCCAAGATCACGTCGATGATGCGGCGGACCGACGGCGCGTTCTGGCAGGTGATGGACTTCACCTTCGTGGAAGGAGGGCCGTTCACGGTGGAGGACGATCGCGACGCGCGTCGCGTCGCCGTGATCAACGAGTCCACCCGGCAGCGCTACTTTGGCCGGGCGCAGGCCTTGGGCCGCGACCTCGAGGTGGAGGGCCAGACCTTCCGCGTCGTCGGCGTGGTGCGCGACGTGCCGTTCTCGCGTCCCGTCTCCTTCTCCGACGTCTGGGTGCCGATCAGCACGGCGCGTTCGGACGGGTACAAGCGGGAGATCATGGGCAACTTCTACGGGATCATCCTGGCGCACAAGCGCGCCGACCTTCGCGGCATCCAGGCGGAGGTGCAACGCCGCATCAAGCAGGTGCCGCTCCCCGATCCAAAGGAGTACGATGCCCTGTACGGCGGCGCCGATACCACGTTCGAGTGGGCGGCACGACACGCGACGAGCTCCAGGGACGACGATCCCCACGCCCTCTGGCTGTGGGGGATCCTCCTGGTTGCGATGCTGCTGTTCATGCTTCTGCCGACCCTGAACCTCATCAACCTGAACCTGAGCCGGATCCTCGAACGGGCATCGGAGGTGGGCGTCCGCAAGGCGTTCGGCGCCTCCTCGCGCACCCTGATCGGGCAGTTCATCGTCGAGAACGTGGTGCTGACATTCGTGGGAGGCGCGGTCGGCCTGATCCTCTCCGGCCTCGCGCTGGCGGCGCTCAACGCGAGCGGCATCGTCCCCTACTCGCAGTTCCAGCTGAACCTGCGGATCTTCGCCTACGCGGTCCTGCTCGCGCTCTTTTTCGGAGTCCTGTCCGGCGTCTATCCGGCCTGGAGGATGTCGCGCCTCCATCCGGCCGAGGCGATCCGTGGAGGCAGACGATGACCTGGCATCTTCTCAAGCTCGTATGGCGCCGCAAGCGGGCCAGCGGCCTGATCATGGCCGAGAGCTTCCTCTCCTTCCTGGTCGTGTTCGTCGTGGCGACGCTGGGATTGTATTTCTTCGGGAACTACCGGCGGCCTCTGGGCTACGACAGCCGGGGCGTGTGGAAAGTGAGTCTCGAGTCGAACACCAACCTCGAGGATGACGCAGCCAGCCTCGCGTACGGCGGCTCCCTCGACCGCCTGGTGCGCGAGGTGCGCCAGCTCGAGGGAGTGGAAGCGGCCGCAGCCCTCAACCTGGTCCCGTACGACAACAGCACCTGGGAGTGGAGTCAGGACCTCGAGGACGGCCGGTCGGTGTTGTTCCACGTCAACCACGCGGGCGAGGGGCTCCCGGAGGTGCTCGGGATGCACCTGCAGCAAGGCCGGTGGTTCGAGGACGCGGACGCCGCCCTTGGCTGGGACCCGGTCGTGGTCAACGCCTCCCTGGCGACGGAGATCTTCGCCGGCGAGGATCCGATCGGCAAACGGGTCCCGATCAAGGACCGGAAGGAGAAGGAGCTGCGGGTGGTCGGCGTGATCCCCGACTTCCGGAAGGGGGGGGAGCTTGCGCCGTCCGTGAACTATATGTTCCAGCGAGCGAAGATCGAGCAGTCGTCCCACGCCCAGCCGCGCAACGTCGTGCTCCGCGTGGCGCCCGGAACACCGGCGGTGTTCGAGGAGACGCTGATGCGCCGCCTGCAGGCCCTCGAGCCGACCTGGACGTTCGAGACCACGGCGGTGGAAGCGATGCGCGCCACCGCGCTGCGGCTGCAACTCGTGCCGCTGTTCGTCGGGGCGATCGTCGCCGGATTCCTGCTGTTCATGGTCGCCCTCGGGCTCACCGGGGTCTTGTGGCAGAATGTCACGCAGCGGCGCCAGGAGATTGGCCTGCGGCGCGCGGTGGGCGCCGCGGCGACGAAGATCCACCGCCAGATCCTCACGGAGCTGTTGCTGATGACGAGCCTGTCGCTGGGGCTGGGGCTCGTGCTGGTGCTGCAGCTTCCGGCCTTCGACCTCGTCGCGTTCCTCGGCCGCGGCGTCCTCTTCGGAGGGGCGGCGACCGCCGCATTGCTCATCTACATTCTGTCGTCGCTCTGCGGCTGGTATCCGTCGCGACTCTCGACGCGGATTCACCCCGTCGAGGCGCTACACTACGACTAGACCCCGACGGCGCCCGAACTCTGGCACCGAGGACCCGATGATCCTGATCGTGGACGACGATCCTTCCGTCGCGGTCTCGTTGGGGCTGCTGCTGAAGCAGCACGGGTATCCGTCGTGCGCCGCCCGCAGCCCCGAGGAGGCGCTGGCGCGCCTCGGCGATCCGGATCTCGACCTGGTCCTGCAGGACATGAACTTCTCGCGGCGGACCGACGGGCAGGACGGGCTCGACCTCCTCGCCCGGACGAAGGCCGCGAGGCCCGAGCTGCCGGTGATCCTGATCACGGCGTGGGGGTCGATCGCCCTCGCGGTCGAGGGGGTGAAGGCGGGAGCCTCCGACTTCATCACCAAGCCATGGTCGAACGCCCAGATTCTCCAGGCGGTCGCGACCGCGCTCAGCCTCGCGCGGGCGCGGTCGGACGATCCGGGACGGGCGGCGCCTGACCGCGCGGACCTCGACGCCCGGTTCGACCTCGCCGGGCTCGTCGGCACCGACCCGCGCTTCCTGCGGATCCTCGAGCTGATCGGCCGGATCGCCCCGACCGACGCCTCCGTACTGATCACCGGCGAGAGCGGCACCGGCAAGGAGCTGGTCGCCGAGGCGCTGCACCGGAACAGCCATCGGCGCGGCCGGTCCTTCGTGAAGGTCAACCTGGGCGGAATCTCCTCGACGCTGTTCGAGAGCGAGATGTTCGGCCACATCCGGGGCGCGTTCACCGACGCGAGAGAATCCCGCAAGGGACGCTTCGAGGTCGCGGACGGCGGCACGATCTTCCTCGACGAGATCGGCGACCTCGACCCCCACTCCCAGGTCAAGCTCCTGCGCGTGCTCCAGGACCGGACCTACGAGGTGCTCGGGTCGAGCGTGTCGCGGACCGTCGACGTGCGGGTGATCTCGGCCACCAACCGTGACCTTCCCACGCTCGTCGCCGCAGGCCAGTTCCGCGAGGATCTCCTGTACCGCTTGAACCTGATCGCCGTCCCCATCCCGAGGCTAAGCGAGCGGCCCGGCGACGTCCCGCTGCTGGTTCGCCACTTCCTCGACCAGTTCTCCGCGACCTACCGGCGCGGCCCCTTCACCGTCACCGAGCAGGCGTCGGGCTGGCTGGCGGCGCAGCCCTGGCCCGGCAACGTCCGCCAGCTTCGCCAGACGCTCGAACGACTCGTGCTCGTCGGCGACCGGGACCGGCTCGACCTCGCGGACCTGCGCGCGCTGCAGGGGCTCGACACCCGGGACCAACGCGGGACGCCGCTCCCTGCCGCCGGCGCCATGACGCTCGACGAGATGGAACGGGCGATGATCGTGAAATGCGTCCAGCACTACCAGGGGAACCTGTCGCGCGTCGCCGAAGCGCTGGGGCTCAGCCGGGCCGCCCTCTACCGTCGCCTGCGAAAGTACGGGATCGACGCCGGCTCCGCGTGAAACCTCCCGCCTCCCCATCTCCAAAACGGCGGCGGCGGATGAGCCTGCGGGCGAAGATCGTGCTTCACCTCCTGCTCATCCACGCCATCCTCGCCGCCATGGCGCTCCTGGTCCTGGTCGAGAACCGGAACTGGTTGTTCGCCGTCGAGGTGCTGTTTCTCCTGTCGCTGCTGCTCGGGCTGCTGCTGGTCCGCGCCTTCTTCGTGCCGCTCGATCTGGTGCGCACCGGCGCCGAGCTGCTCGCGGAGCAGGACTTCACGTCGCGCTTCCGTGAGACCGGTCAGCCGGAGATCGACGAGCTCGTCCGCGTCTACAACCGGATGCTGGAGCGGCTCCGGGAGGAGAGGCTGAAGCTGCAGGAGCAGCACCTCTTCCTCCACAAGGTGCTCGCCGCCTCCCCTTCGGGGATGCTCACCCTCGACCTCGAGGGGAGGATCGCCTACCTCAACCCGGCGGCGGAGAGGATCCTCTCGCTCACGGCCGCCGCGGCGACGAACCGGACGCTCCACGAGACCGGCACGGCGCTCGCGGGAGACCTCCTGGCGCTCGCCCCCGGCGAGTCCAGGGTCCTGCCGGTCCTCGGATCCCGCCGCGCCCGCTGCTCGCGCGTCGAATACTTCGAGCAGGGGTTCTCGCGCTCATTCTTCGTGATCGACGAGCTGACGGAGGAGCTGCGCGCCTCCGAGAAGTCGGCCTACCACAAGCTGATCCGGATGATGTCGCACGAGGTCAACAACTCGGTCGGGGCGGTCCGGTCGCTGCTCGAGTCGTTCCGGATCTGGACGGGCCATATCCCGGCAGGCGACCGGCAGGACTTCGCCGGGGCGCTGGCGGTCGCCGGGGAGCGGCTGGAGCATCTGACGGCGTTCATGACCGGCTTCGCGGGAGTGGTGCGGCTCCCGGCCCCGGAGCCGAGGCCGCTCGATCTGCGCACCCTGCTGGCGGACCTCCACACGCTGCTCCGCCCCGAGCTGCAGAGGCGCCG
>Ga0184629_10000971_pt1 | contig 12167 bp, 20 predicted proteins | sample PLM4_32_b1_FD_133158 | JGI IMG/M metagenome (GOLD analysis project Ga0184629, IMG submission 133158) | Groundwater sediment microbial communities from an aquifer in East River, Colorado, USA - PLM4_32_b1 | ecosystem: Environmental > Terrestrial > Soil > Riparian zone | place: USA: East River... | reverse complement strand
TATGACCACGATGATGAGTGATGGTCCAGATGATAGTCTAAAGAATGCCACTTGGTGGTCCTGGCTTATCGCGCTAATTTTTGTCTGCTTTCTTATCTGGATTAACTCATGATCATAGCGGGAATAGGATCGAGAAAGACACCAGCAGAAGTCTTAAAGGTCATGGAGTTGTTCGCTCGCACAGCCGCGGCGAAAGGAATCTGGTTTCGTTCTGGTCATGCTGATGGGGCTGACTACGCCTTTGAGAAGGGCGCACTAACTCAGTGTATTGTATATCTACCCTGGAAGAGCTTCAATCATAATCTAGAAGTACTCGGTAGAGCTAGATCTCTAGATGATTTGGACACCGAAGCCTTTAAGCATGTCATAGAGCATGAACCATATGCTGCTGGTTGTAGCAATGGAGTTAAGCTTTTGAAGTGTAGAAACGTATACCAAATCCTAGGAGAGAGCTTAGATAAGCCGTGCGACTTTGTTGTTTGTTGGACTGAGGATGGTTTCGGCGGCGGTGGCACAGGTTTAGCACTCAAGATAGCGAAAGATTACAACATACCAATTTTGGATCTAGGTGCAGTTGATCCATTACTATTATCAGAAGATTTTATCTGGAGAACAATCAATGGATAGATTAACATTCAGTAAACTAAGAAAGATCAATGACGCCCGACACCAAGAGAGTTGTGGCGGTGGCACAGAAGCTACATGGAATCTTACAGATTGGACTAATGCTCTATGCGGCGAAGCGGGCGAGCTTGCTAATTTTGCCAAAAAGGTTAGACGAGCACGTCCAACAGATCCATCTTTAGAAGATGCGAAGCAGGATTTAGCACACGAACTCGCTGACATCGTTATCTATGCTGATCTAATTGCAATTAAACTAGGTGTTGATTTAGGAAAGGCAGTTAGAGAAAAATTCAATATAGTCTCAGATAGAGTTGGGAGTGAACTTAAGCTATGAGATTGTTTCCAAGTCGCAAAGAACAAAAGAATGTTCTAGATAAAAGCAGATGGATGTTGTGGCGATGGTTCGATATTATCATAGATAACGAATTGTATCTATCACGACTAACATTGTTTAATACACCATGGTTTGGGCTTCGCCTACATTGGATTCATAAGCCAGATCCTGATAGAGGATTGCACACTCATCCATGGAGTTTTCTTTCATTAGTCTTACGTGGTGGATATAATGAAATTATATCCAAAGATCCAGCCAATGTTGGTGGTAAAGAGCGATCTGTTAGATGGTTTAATAGAATGAATACAACTAGTGGTCATAGAATTGTTTCTATTAAATCAAATACCATGACACTTGTTCTTACTGGCCGTAAACAAAAAGATTGGGGATTTTGGATTTCCACAGATGATAATGCATCCTACCTTCCTCATCGGGAGTATATGAAATTGTATCAAAAATGATCTTAACAGAAAGGATATGTAAAGTGTGTTTGAAACTTTTCATCCCAAAACCGGGTGGATATAATGCACTTTATTGTTCAAAATCTTGTAAGATTAGAAAGCGTCCCAAGAAACAGATTAACTATTCATCAGAGTATTATTTAAAACGTAAACAAGATCCAGAAATATTAGCAAAAATTCGAGAAAATAATCGTCGAGCGGCATTTAAAGTTAGAGAGTGGTTAGCAAATTATAAACTCGAAAGAGGCTGTGTTGATTGTGGTTATAAAATATTTGCCTGCGCTCTACAACTTGATCATAATGGACCTAAGACAGCCAGCATTTCAGAGTTGAGATCTAGTAAGAAACGTATTCTTGAAGAGATTATTAAAGGACAATGCGTCGTGAGATGTGCTAATTGTCATGCTATAAAGACATGGAAAGATAAAATCAATCATGGGCTATCCTAAAGAATTGGATGAGTATACGACAGAAGTAATTGAAGAAGAATATTGGCGACGGCTTCGCTGTAAGGCGGAGCGTAAATGTTTCTATTGTTGCAAGCCATTAAACAACTTACAACCTTGTAAGCTTCATCCTCATAATGGTGAGGAACAGGATTAAATGAAAAAGATAGATCAGAAGCAATTCTCTTCCGCAGAAGAACTTAAAGAGATATTGGAAAAGTTTAATAAAGCATTGGGATATGATTATACTTCTCCAATGACCGGCGTTATTAATCTTTGCTATAGGATTGGTCCATATATTAGACATGGATCTTTTGGCCTATTCGTGGGAGAATCAATTCAGGAAAAGTTGGATCAGTTTATCCATCGAGTATTTGATGCATCAAAAAGATGTTGCATCACACTTGCGGATAGTCCAGATAAAGAGTTGTTGGCAGAATATCAAGATATAGCAAAGAATTACTCATCAAAAGATGTAGTGCTTGTTGATTGGGAATTTACTAAAAAGGAAGATTAATGCGAATCTTAGTGACTGGTCGCGCTATTCCGCACCAACCAGACCGCTGCACTGGACAACAGTTAGTTCAAGGCTTTAAAGAAGCTGGGCATGAGGCTTATTTCTATGGCTGTTTCTATGGCCAATCAACTAATTTTCTAGGTGGTAAAGAGTGCCAGTCAATCGATAAGTGGGATCTAGTTGTCGTTACAGAGATGAACGATGGTATGCCAGGATACGAACAGCTTTTTGAATACTACAAGTTAAAGGATGTGCCTAAAGTATATTGGGACTTTGACATCTCTTATAACGAAACGTTCGGATATCAACGTGCCGGTGCCTATAAGTATGATGGCTATCTAGTTGGCAATAAGAACTATGTTCAGAAGTTTATGGATAGATTCCGTAAGCCTACACTACACCTAGCCTATGCATGCTCTCCGATTATTCATCGCAAGATGTCAGATGTTAAGAAGCAATACATGCTTGGCTTCGTTGGTAGTATGACTGAGGAACGTAAGACGCTACTAGATAACATAAAGAAGTTTGCTCAATGTGGAACAGAGATCTTCACCGGCGAAGGATTATTTGGTGATAAACTTATTGAAGCAACGAATAGCTTGCGCGTGATGTTCCATCATAATCAGCAAGCATGTGCAGGATTAGTTCCTGGCAGACCATGGGAAACTACTGGTTGCGGCACTACGCTTCTTATGGATAAATTGAGCTATAATGATTTCGTAGAATTCCTTCCAAAGGAGCTACACAGCAACGTTTATTATTACGAGAATGAGAAAGATATCATGCGCTGGTTCATGGAGTTCCAGAATAAACCAATGGAGCTAGAAATGAATGGTGAAGAGCTACAAATGTATGTTCATGCTAATCATTCATACAAAAATCGTGCAGAGGCTATAGTAGCATGGGCGAAAGAAAACAAGATCGTGTAAAGTATTCGGATGACGATATCTTTACCATCATTAAATTTCCATGTCAGTGCCACCCTTATTGTGGATCTAGATGTGACAAATGTGTCAAGCTAGACCACTTACTTCACAATCAAGTTGATGACCTTCGTCGGCTCTATAAAGCTGGCAAAATCAGAATAAGTACAGATTCACTCTGCACTTTAGAGGTAAGCGAATGAAAGAGCTAATTAGACTTTTCAAAGTTAGGATGGCTGACAATGTGACAGCCGCCCTAGATCCAGTTTTAAAGAGTGGCTATATTGGTGAGGGACCACAAGTTAAGGCTTTCGAGGAACAATTAGAGTCCCGCTTTAGAAGCGAGGGTATCTTTTGCTACTTAGACAAATTCGTGGTTACGACTAACAGCGCCACATCAGCCGAGCACTTAGCCTTGTACACGCTTAAAACGACCGGAGAGCTTAAGAATGGGGAAGAGGTTCTTGCGACACCCCTAACCTGTACGGCGACTAACTGGCCCATCGTAGCCAACGAGGCGAGGATTAAATGGGTAGATGTCGATCCCAACACCCTCAATATGGACTTGGACGATCTAGCCCGCAAGTTATCGCCAAAGACTAAGTGTATTATGCTAGTGCATTGGGGTGGTTATCCCATTGATATGGATAGGTTGGATGACATCTTAAGCGCCTGTAAGGCAAAGTTTGGCTTTAAGCCGCGTGTAATTCAAGATTGTGCCCATGCTATGGGAACTTTATATAAGGGAAATTCCCTAGTTGCCCGCTCTGATTTCTCCACTTACAGCTTCCAGGCCATTAAGCATCTAACCTGCGGAGATGGCGGCGCGCTAGTTACGCCAAACAAAGAATACTACAAGTCTGCCAAATTGACACGTTGGTATGGCATTGACCGCGAAGGTCCGAGGGCAGACTTTAGATGCGAAGAAGATATCAAACATTGGGGCTTTAAGTTCCACATGAATGATATTGCCGCGACTATCGGTCTTACTAATCTTTCTCTTCTAGATGATACAATTCGTCGCCATAAAAATAACGCAGCCTTCTACAATAAAGAACTAGCCAGTGTTCCTGGTGTAAGGCTTTTGAATCATAGTCCAGAATATGATTCTGCATATTGGATTTACACGATGCGCGTAGATCGTCGTGCGGACTTTATGAAGAAGATGACAGATGCTAATATTCAAGTAAGTAGAGTTCATGAACGTAATGATAAGCATACTTGCATGAATGAATTCAAGACAATCCTACCAACGCTAGATATTGTATCGCAAGATATGATCTGTATCCCGGTTGGCTGGTTCGTTACAGAAGAAGAACGACAGTATATCGTTGATACAATTAAGAGAGGTTGGTAATGTTTATAGATGACATCAAGTCGTCCTATGCCGAAAACAATCTAGGGCGAACATTAGAGAATCTAGTTCTACATCGTAGACCTCGTAAAATTATTGAGTTCGGTGTATATCACGGTTACTCAACAGTTCATATGGCGAATGGCTTGAAGCGTCTTGGTAGAGGTCATCTCATTGCTTGCGATCTATGGGATAAATATGAGTTCAACCATACCACCATGGATGTTGCACAGAAGAATGTTGATCGCTATATGCTTACAGATTATGTAACATTATGGCAAGCAAACTTCCATGAGTGGTTAAGTAATCCAACACCATTTGATATGCTGCACGTTGACATTTCAAACAATGGCGATCTCATAGAAGAAATGTTAACAAAATTAGCGCCTCAAATCAAAACAGGATCTATTGTAGTGTTTGAGGGAGGTTCTGACGAGCGCGACAGAATCGAATGGATGCTTAAGTTTAAAAAGCGCCCCATCAATCCATTGCAGGAAAAGCTGGGCTTTAAGATTCTAGATGAACGATTTCCATCTATCTCAATAGCAACCAAATAATGTCTAAACCAGAAGTTAGCATTTGTATTCCCACCTTTGAACTTGGTGGACGTGGAGTTCCCATGCTTACTAGACTACTAGTAAGTATAGCGCAGCAGCTTACATACTTTAATGATTTTGAAGTAGTCATTTCAGACCACTCTAAGAATGACGCCATCTTTAAGGTTTATGAAGCTTGGAACAAAATCTTCCCAATGATTTATGTTCAGAATACAAGAAGTCGTGGTAGTTGTGAGGGCAATCTTAACACCGCCATACTCAACGCTAATGGTAGATTGATTAAGCCAATGCTTCAAGATGATTATTTCTTGATGGACAATTCATTAAGACGACTAACAGAAGTCTTGCAAAAGGATGATGAGTGGTCTGCTGGTGGATGTATGCATTGCAAAGAGGATGATACCGTCAATCTATTTAGAGCACATTATCCTAGATGGGTTCCAGATAGATCGATAGCGTTAGGTGCCAATCTTATTGGAAGTCCTAGTGTTGTTTTATATCCTAGAAAGTTAAAGAATCATCTCTTCGATGAGAACTTACTTTTGTTTATGGATTGCGAACTTTATTATCGTATAGGTTTAGAGATCGGCGCACCATCATGTATTCCAGAGCCACTCCATGTCATTCGCACTAGACATGATAGCATTAGTGATTCACAGATCACAGATGATATTAGGGGTGAAGAATATCGATATGTGATTAGTAAGATGGATCAAGATGGTAAAACCTTGGATAAATTCCCTATCCTCTTTGAGAGGGCACAGCGCCTCAACTTGCGTCAATGAAGGGTTATACAGATAACGAGAATGTAATGCGTGAGCATATGGAGAGCTATAGCGGACGCCATAAGATTCATATTGTCGAAATTGCAAAACTGCAAATAAGTATGCCGGGCCAGGGTATTATGACAATTAGTCAAACGCCACATTATCAGTATGTTTGTGGCAATAAAGAGCCATACAAAGAATGGCTAATTGAACATGGTCATTTGTATGAAGAGTCTTTAGCAAGCTTTGAATATCTAATGAATGATGATTCATATTATCTTGACCTAAAGCATGCGCGAGATTTCATTATGCATGATGACGAATTAATCATTGTAGATGGAGTTCATCGTGCAACCAGATTATTCCAACTAGGAGTATTAAGAGCACCAGCCTTAATAAGAGTAATACGATATGATAGATTTCATAGACCACTCGACGATTGAGTTACCACTTGATGGCGATCAGAATGCCATCATAGCTGACTATATCATTAAGTATCGAGATCAGTTTCCAGAATGGTATATGCCTGTAGATCTTGGCAAGAATACCATTCCTGCTAGAACTTATCCTCACTTTCAATTCCGTCCAGAGTCATTAGTTGATGACACATCTGGTAAGCGTAAGTGGGATTTGATCATTAGGGATAATCTTCCTAATCTAGAAAACAAGATTGTATTCGATATTGGATGCAACATCGGCATTTTCTCATTAGAGATGGCCAAGCTGGGCGCTCGCGTTCATGGCTTCGATCGTGGACCCGATATTGTCCAACCAAACAATCATCATCTAGGTGTTCAAAGTGTAGCGCAACAAGCATATTTTGTGCGAAATCTATATGAGGTTTATCATAACAAGAGATTTCCTCAAGTTAAATTCCACGAGATGGATTTGATGACGATAAACTTTGCTCATTACGATTTTGATGTATTCTTTGCGTGTTGTGTACTATATCACTTGGGCGCTGAAAGAATGGAAGAGATTATTAAGACGATCAGTAATCGAGTGCCAGAAGTCTTTTTACAGGCGAATAACGGGCATGGTGGAGAACTTGGACAATTGTCATCGCTAGATAATCATGTCAGACTACTTAAGAAGTATGGATATGACATCGTAAGAACAGCTAACGGTCCTATTGGTTATCCACATCCGATTGTATACGCCAGAAAGTCTTTCTATGAGGGTGGTTAATCTTAAGGGTAAAGAGAAGTTTACAGTCTATATTGGTAGGGCTGGCCATGGTATGGACGGCTTTTGGGGAAACCCAATTAGAATAAATGAAGAATGTATGTTGTGTAGTGGCACACATATAGATCGTGGCTCTACACTGCCGTGTTATGAACAATATCTTCGCGACAGATTGAAGAGTAGTTCGGCCTTTAAACAGCGATTCTTGGCTTTAGAAGAGAATGATGTTCTTGGATGTTTTTGTGTTCCAGAACCATGTCATGGCAACATAATGATTAAGGTGTGGAAAGAATTGAACAAGTATATTACTAAAGAAGACTTAGATAACAATCCAAACTGGATCTTTGTTTTTGGCGACAACACTATTCATCGAGGCACCGCTGGTGCTGCAAGCTTAAGATATCATAGACAATCATATGGTTTTATTACCAAGAAGTTTCCCGATAATGAAGATGATAGTTTCTACACTTTGGAAAACTATCCATTCATCTTTAAGTTAGAGATGGAGAGATTGATCACTATGATCAACACACATCAAGATTACACATTCATGATATCAAAACTTGGTTCAGGTCTTGCAAATAAGTTTGGTATTTATGAAGCAATCATTAAGCCAGGGTTGGAGGAACTTAGAAAGTTTCCAAATGTGAAATTACTAGAAGTATGAAAAAGTATAAGATTCTACTATCCTGTTTATATGCCGATTTTGGTCAAGATGGTCAAATGAAGCCTGACTTCTCTAACTCTAGTTGGGAGTATGAGAATATCTATAAGCCATGGAAACGACTAACAGATGAGGGGGTGATAGATCTTGAAACGCACTGGTTAGATACTCAGAATAATCAGGCGGGTTATGATCGCCTAATGCAGATTGTTAAGGATTGCGACTTTGTTTTCCAAGTGGCAGTCAACCACAGCTTGTCGATCCACAAACCCTATTCAGATAAGATTATCGCAATGGGTATTCCAATTGTGGATTATCCACCAGACATATGGGCGCGCTTTGATCATCACTCGCCCGAGAATTGGATTATTGGACGCCACAGGGAGGGTTATGTTACGCACTTCTTAAGTCCCGCCAAACATATCATTCCACTTATGGAACAAAACGGATTGAAAGTGGAGTATATGCCATTTGGTATCAACGATGATTTTTGTCGTCTAGATGTAGAGAAGAAGTACGACGTTTCATTCGTGGGGCAAAAGCATGGTGTGCGCGGCGATGTTATGAATCAGCTTTTAAAGTCTGGTATTAAGGTTCATCTATTCGGACACTATTGGGATGGCTATCCAAATTGGCATGGTCGCCCATCTCCTCAGGATATGAATCTGATTTTTAATCAGACGAAGGTGAATCTTAACTTTAGATGGACTTCGCGCAACGCATCGCGTGGTATTGTTAATGGGCGTTCTTTCGAACTATTAGGCGCTGGCGCTTTTATGGCTGCTACGCAGCACAGCGAGACCGACGAGTTCAATAAGCTATATATTCCAGATCTAGAATTCGTAGAAGCTCATTATGTCAATCAACTAATTGATCATATTCTTTATTATCAGGATGATGATCATGCTTCTAATAGAGAAGCTATGGCAGAACATGCTTATCAAAAACGAGAACAACATCTTTGGACAGCGCGCTTTCATCAATTCTTAGGAAGTGAACTATGGAAAAAATAAAGGTCACTTGTGAGATAGAACTTTCTTTTGAAAGCTATAATACACTCACCAAAAATAAGAGAGCTCGTAAAGCTATTGAAAATTGGATAAGAAGTGCGCTAGAGAACTGGACTGATCCTATTCCTCTTTATATAGAAAAAGTTGGACAATCTCATATTGAGGATACTACCATACTGATTAAGCTTAAGGTGAAGTCAAAATGACAATTGATATTCAATTAGGTGATTGTGTTACTGGTATGAGATGTACTGTAGGTGGCAGCGTAGATTGTATTATAACATCACCACCATACAAAGATTCTGATGGCTATACAGAGCAATTGATGTGTGACGTCCTCGGTCAATGCTGGAAGTTATTGAAGTATAATTCATTGATGTTTATCAACTTCGGACATCTTGCGGAAGATAAGTTGCGACCGTTTAGAGTTGCTACGCTAGCGCAAGAGCATGGTTTAAAATTACAAGAAACGTTTATATGGGTGAAGAATCATTATCGCCCAATTCAAGGCAAGCGTCGTGTCAACAATCTTACAGAGTTCATTTTTATGTTCTCTAAGGGCGAGATGCCAGAACTTGATAGACTTGCAGTAGGTATACCTTATGCGGACAAAAGCAATATTGGAAGATACGCACAGTCTGATCTCAAGTGTGCAGGTAATGTTTGGTATATTCCTTACGATACTATTCAGTCGAGTGAAGAGAAGCTTCACAACGATCGCTTCCCGCTTGAGCTACCAACTAAATGTTTACGACTGGCTGGTGCTAAATCTGGATGGACTATTTGTGACCCTTTTGTGGGCTCTGGCACAACTGCGCTTGCTGCAAAACAATTAGGGTTGAACTTTATTGGATGGGAGCTTGATAAGCAGCATTATGAAATTGCTATTAGGAGAGTAGTATGAATAAGAGTAAAATAAAGAAAAATCTCAAAGAGATTCAACAAGAAATAGATTGGTATAATCCACCCAAGAATATTGCAACAGCAATGATAGAATTGGGAAAGATCGGATTCGAATTTTCTGGCCATGGATGTGGTATATATGGAGAAGATTTTGGGCTGATCTATTTTACATCAAAAGATAAGACATCATATATCTATGTAACACTTTCATCACCAGTAAAATATTCATCAGTTTGTTTTAAAAATGACGACAATGAATATGGGAAACCAATCTATGGTAAGAGTATACCAAATACAATAAAATTAGCTAAAAAACTAAAGAAGAGATATGCCTAAAATCACAGTTGTTACATATATTCACGAGAAGCATAAGAAGTGGATTCCGTTCTGGATCTCTCAATTGGAGAAACAGATATTCCGCGACTTCAACATTCTTCTTATTGCTCATAATTGGAAGTTAGACCATATTGAGTATAACTGTTGGCTAGAAGGTCACACATTCCAAGATGGCAAGATCCTTAAAGTTCATACTGCCGTTCCATTAGGTGATGACCTATGGGATAACTTCGGAAGCCTTGAACATAGTGGACCGCCACTCATTGGTGATGTTATCAACTTTGCATTACGCAATGTAGACACAGAATATTTTGCACATTGGGATGTTGATGATTGGATCCATCCAGATCGTATGAAGCTGCAAGCTGAGTATTTAGATGCACATCCAGAAGTTGACTTCTTAGGAACAAGAATGGTTGGATTCCGTGGCGATCCTATATCTGATATGATGCAATTAGACTACTATGAACCAAATGAACCTAATGCCGAAGTAATAGAGCATGCCGACATTTACAATTGTTTATTGCGCAAACAACAGAATTGTCTAGGTCATACTACTATGATCTATAAGACACAGGCGATGAAAGATATTGGTGGCTTCTCTCTATCAGATGTTAAGATTGATGGTAAGAGTCCAGATTTTGAAACTTGGAAAAAGGCTATAATGATTGGGTGCAAATTTCATAGGTTGCCACAGCTATGTGCATTGTGGCGGTTAGATTCATCCAGCATCAGATTGTAAAATGCTAAATCTAGTTGTCTTATAGGCACATATTAGTTAGATGAAAACAATCCAGGACTTAGAGCAATTAATGGCATGCATGTCTATGCGCTTTGAGGATAAGATTAAAGAGCTGGAGACGGAGATAGCCGAATTAAAGAAAAAGTTAGGTCTCTTTAAGATTTTTGAGAACAACCTATCTGATCCAATGGCTAAACCTTTAGCTATGCCAAGAGTTCTTCTAAAAGAAAAGCTTAAAGATTATACAAGAATGGAGCGCGCATACAAAGGTGCGGGATGTTCTTGTAGCCCTCCTGGCCATCCTCACAGCTATGATTGTAAAGGTTGGTATATAGGAGATCCAGCTTATGAGGAAAGATGTCCTCAATGTGACTCATACGAACATCGAAATACAGGACAAGGCTCGTGTCCTCATGAATAATATTGCTATCATAGCCTGGGGTGCAATGGCAGACGTGCTTTATGCAACACCTATAGTTCGCCATGTGCGTAGAATAAATCCAGAAGCCAAGATCTCCTGGCTTATAAGGGATAAGTTTGCGGAAGTGATTGATACCAATCCAGACATTAATCATATAGTGAAGTTCGCTCTACCAGAAGGTTTCAATAGTAGGCAGGAAGCCGAATATGTAATGGATCAAAACATACTAGCTTATGCTAAAGCAAACTTTGATCAAGTGGTTGATCTACAGTATTGGCCACGTCATTCAAACTTTTATGAGAATCCTCAAGAGGACTTTATTTCGCTAAGGGCACGCAATGCAGGCTTTCATCCTTTAAGCATTGATAACAGAAAGATCGTTTCTTATCTAACAGATGAAGATGTTCAGATAGCACGAAAATTTTTGTTGGACAATACGCTCTCGCTTGAGAACTTCATAACCGTTAATCACATCAGTTATGCAGCCGCACCTGTATGTTCATTCGACTACTATCAACAACTAGTTGATATTCTCACTCAGAAAAGAATATTCACTGTATTCACAGGCGCAACGAATGAACCCATCCCAACTAATTGTGTAGATGCCCGTGGCCTTTCATACAGAGTATGGCAAGCACTAATCGCGATGAGCAATCTTTACCTTGGGTTAGATAGTGGCGCAAAGACATTAGCATGCGCAACAGACGTATCCATTATCATTTTGCACTCAAGAGATTTCCCATTAAAAAAGACTGGCTGTGCCGCCATGGGTATTAGGACCAACAAGATTATGGAACTAACAACCATCCCAACCGCGACTAGCTTGGCAGAGGTTATAGACTCAATCATCCATGGATAATATCGACGCACTACTAAGGCAGTATGCAGCATCCGACGAATTTCGTCATCTAGTTGCATCCGAT
>Ga0184629_10000970_pt1 | contig 12171 bp, 9 predicted proteins | sample PLM4_32_b1_FD_133158 | JGI IMG/M metagenome (GOLD analysis project Ga0184629, IMG submission 133158) | Groundwater sediment microbial communities from an aquifer in East River, Colorado, USA - PLM4_32_b1 | ecosystem: Environmental > Terrestrial > Soil > Riparian zone | place: USA: East River... | reverse complement strand
TGCGGATGCGAGGGTGTCCAGGACAGCTCGAAGCGCTTACCGGTGTTGTAGATCTCGCCCTCGTATTCGGTGCGCTCGCCGGCGGCCACTTTGCGCACGATCTCGATATATTCGCGCGCGCGGCGCAAGGGGCGGTCGAAGACGCCGTTGTGCCAGGAGGCGATCGTCTTGTTGGCAACGCCGAGGCCGAGCAGAAGCCGGCCGTCGGATAGGTCCTGCAAGGTCGCCGACTGGACGCCGAGCGTGACCGCGCTTCGGCCGTAGATGTGATAGATCGCGGTGCCGAGCTTGAGCGTCTTCGTGCGCGCGGCGATGGCCGAGATCAGCACGAAGGGATCGGTGCTGTTGGATTCGCCCTTCCAGAACGCGCCGAAGCCCGCCTGTTCGATCAGCGGCGAGAGCTCGACGATGCCGCGCACGGGATAATGGGCGGCGGAGTTCAGCTCGATGTCATAGTGCATGGTCGGTTTCCTTCATCCCAAATACACCCCTTTGGGATCGATCTCTCCTCTTAGGAGGCGCAATTCTTCGGCGGTGGGAAGCGGCGTTGTGGCGGGCTTATCCGGCACAAGGAGGTCAAAGCCGGTGTTGGCCAACACATCGTCCAGAGTGACGCCCGGATGCAAGGAGACAAGCGTTGCGGAGTGCGTCGCCTTGTCGAAACCAATGACGGCTTTGTCGGTGATGATGCGATGCGGGCCGCCGCCTCGTAAGCCGAGCTCTTCGCGCGACTTGCCGCCGACAAAGCCGGGGCTCGTCAGATGCGCGACTGCGACGGGCAGCTTCCGCTTCTCATGGCGCATGATGACGATCACGCGTTTCGCGAGCGAGGCGACATCGTTGCCACCTGCGCTGCCGTTGAAATAACGCACCCTGCCCTCTTCGCGTGACAGCGTGGTGTTGATGTTGCCGTAGCGGTCGACCTCGAGCGCACCGAGGAAGCCGGTATCGACCACGCCGCGATGGAGGTTCATCCCCATCACGTCGAGGAAGCCGCTCCAGCAGGTCGCGCGGTAGAAGATGCGCGAGTCCGCGAGGCCCACCGGCGTGTGGATCGGGCGCATATTGGCGACGCCGATCTCGAGCAGCGGCGTCAGGTTCGGCGCGTGCGTGCCCTTGGCGAGGAAACAGGCCACCTGCGGCAGCCCGATGCCGACGACGACGGTCTCCGAATCGCGAAGCTCGCGGGCGCCTGCCGCGACCATGATCTCGGTTGCGCGAATCTCGCTCATCTTCAGTACCCGCGCGCCGGATCGGCTTTCAGGCGATCCATCTGTGCCGCGCCGCCGGACTTTTCGAGATAAGCGGCATGATCCTTGGTCTCGAGAATGTACGAGCGGATGTAGTCGCCGATGCGGTCGGCGCGCTTCGAGTGCTCGACATAGAGCTTCAGATGCGCCGCGTCATAGTCGTAGCGGCCGAAGACGGCGGTCGGATGCGCGCCGAACGGCTGGTGGATCACGGCCTCCACGCGATGGGCGGGAATGATCGTGCGCTCCGGTTGCTCCTGGATCACGCTCGTCGGCACGATCTCTTCGGCGATCACAATCAGGCGACGAGCGGCCTTCGCCTGCTCCTCGTTCTCCCAACGGGGGCCATCGATCCGGCAATTGCCTTCGGCGTCGGCCACCTGCACGTGCACGAACGAGACATCTGGGGTGAGCGCCGTCATGGCCACGTAGCGCTCGCCCGTGAATGGGCACGTCATGCGTGCGACTTCGCCCTTCGCGCCGCCCTTCTCCAGGAGGTCGAGGATCTCGGAGGCCAGCAGCGATTTGATGGGGATGAAGGAGAGGCCAAGGGCGCCGGCAAGATAGCGGAAACTGAGCGACAGGCTGGTCCAGTCCTCGAAGGCGAGCGAGCCCGTCTCGCGGGCGCGGTTGATGCAGTGGACCGGCCCGAAACGGTCGAGCGAGCCGCCCCCGATGATGAGGCGTTTCACAAGCCCGGCACCGACGAGCAGGTCGGTATCGAGGCCGGCGACGCCTTGCGAGATCGTGAGATCGCGCTTGTTCTGCCGGATCAGCTCGTGGACGACCGTGATCACATTGCGGGCAATGGCAAACCCGCCAAGCGCGATATGCGCGCCCTCCTCGATGGATGCGACCACCTCCGCCGCGGTCTTGATTTTTTGAGCCACGATAATGGCTTAACCCCGCTTCCCGCTTGGCCCGCGGGCATTACCCTTGGCGAGAGCTATTAGAGCCACTCGCCAAGCCAGGCAAGCACGCCCCGGCGCAAGCGTCCTCCGCCTTCGGGCGACTCGCAAACAATGCTAGGTTGCGCGCCACTTCGGGGGCGTGTGGGGCATGGCCCAATTCTTCGCCGAGTTGAAACGGCGCCAGATGTTCCGCGTGGCCGCGGCCTACGCGGTCGTGGCGTGGCTGCTGCTCCAGATCGTCAACAACGTGGCGCCCGTGCTCGACCTCCCGCCATGGGTCGCGCGCGCGTTGCTGTTGCTGCTCGTCATCGGCTTCCCGATCGCGCTGCTTTTCGTCTGGATGCGCGATCTTGCGCCGACGGATGGGGCGGCGCCACGCGCAGCGACGACCAGGCTCGATTACACGCTCATCGGCGCGCTAGTTCTGGTTATCGGCCTCGTTTCATATCAGCAGCTCGCGCCTACACCGCGCGAGGCCTCGCCCGACCCATCGCCTCAACCCAGCGAGATCGCGGTAGCGGTGCTGAAGTTCGAAAATCTTTCCGGAGACGCAAGTCAGGATTACTTCTCCGAGGGCGTCACCGAAGAAATCGGCGCCGTGCTGACTCGCGTTCCGAACCTGAACGTCGTCGCGCGCACGTCCGCCATCGCGATCGATCGTCAGAATCGAAGCGTGCGCGAGTTGGGTCAGGCGCTCGGGGCCACGCACTTGATCGATGGGTCGGTGCGCCGGGCCGGCAATCGCGTGCGGATCACTGCGCAGCTCGTTCGTGCGGACAGCGGCTTGAACCTTTGGTCGCAGAATTTCGACCGCGAGCTCACCGACATTTTCGCGATCCAGGACGAGATCGCCCAGGCGATCGCCGGGGCGCTCGGGGCGACACTGGGGCTGCGGGAAGGACAGCGTCTGGTGTCGAGCGGCACGAATGATCCGGAGTCGTACCCGCAATTCCTGCGCGCACGCGCGCTGGTTCGCGCCGGCAGCGACCTCGAGGCGATTCGCATGCTGGAGCCGCTGGTCGCCCGCGATCCCAACTACGCGCCGGCCTGGGCGCTGTTGGCGGACGCCTACACGGGCGCGACAGCCAGCGAGCGGGAATTCCTCGAGGGTCCCGTTGAAGTGGCGCGCCGCAATATGCAGACCGCAATGGAGAAGGCGGAAAGAGCCGCGCGGGAAGCCATTCGATTGGATCCCAGCTACGCCGGTGGATACCTACGACTGGCGGCGATCGAACGTGCTCGCGGCAACTGGGCGTCTGCGGACGATCTCCGGCGGCAAGCGCTTATGCTCGATCCGAACGATCCGGAAATTCTGGATGGGTACGCCATCGGACTTGCTGTAGCTGGCCGCATAAAGGACGCCTTGCGCGTCAGGGAACAGCTGCTTGCGCTGGAGCCCTTTGTGCCCATCTTCAAAATGATCACTGCCGACATACTCTGGATCGACGGGCAGAGCGCAGCGGCGATTCGCATGCTGGAAGGTGTGCCCGGAGATGGCGCACTAAATTTTCAGCGCAACGCCATTCTGGCCGAAGCCTATGCCGCCGCCGGACGTTATGCCGAAGCAGCCGAGACTTACCTCTTGATAACGGACGCAAGCGAAGTAAGTCGGCAAGCGGCGGAAGACGCCGCGCGCATAATCCGCTCTGCACCCGCCAAAGTCGCCGCGCCGGAGACCTTGCCGAGATTACCCGGAGCGTTGGAGGTCGTTTACGCCCATGTCGGAGCTTATGATCGCCTCTCGGAGCGTGCGGACCGCTACGAGCGAATTCGCCCCGGTACGGCAATAAGCACGCATCATTGGTCCGAGGCCTACGCTCCGCTGCGCAAGACCGAGCATTTCAGGGCAATGGTGCGCAGGATCGGGCTCGTCGATTACTGGCGCGCAAAGGGCTGGCCGGATTTGTGCCGGGCCGTGGGCGCCGACGATTTCGTCTGCGATTGATCCAGAAGCGATCCGCCTTCGCCAAGGCTACGGCGGACAAGATAGCGAATGGCGAATAGCGACCGGAGACAATACAAACTGGCTCAGGCTGCTCTCCGGCGCGCGCCCCGAATGGTCACCTCGCCGGTCCCTTTTCGTTTGGCGTTACCGATCTTAATCTCGATCTGATGTCCGAGCGCGATCAGAAAGCGCATGAGCCGCTCGAGAGAAACCTCGGAGAATTTTCCCTTCAGAATTTTAGAAAGCTCCGGCTGCGTCGTTCCAATCCGCCGCGCGGCGGCTCGTTGTGTAATCCCCAGGGCCTCGATCGCGCGACCGAGCCGCAGGACAAGCTCGGCTTTCAGATAGTGCTCCTCGGCATCGGGCATTCCGAGTTGAAGCCACACGTTCCGGGTCGGATCCTTCGCCGCGGGTACCCTAGTGATCGTTGTTTCTCCTGTTCGCGGATCAACTCTTTCAGCCTGCTCTCAACGAGCGTCATGTCCCGCTTTGACGCCACGCGTTCCCGCTAGACGATCTCGTCGCCGCGACGGAAAATTTCGACTGTGGGACCCTTGAAGCGGAACCCCTTGGGCAGGCGAACAGCCTGGGACTTGCCGACCAAAAAAATACGAGCCGTGGCCATGTCAGGGACTGCGTGTATATACGGCTGTATTTTAGGCTGGATCAGCTCCTTGCGCCAATTGGGAGCGGACCTGCTAAGGTCGCGGGACTTTGTCGTTCTGGGGAGGCGTTCATGACCGAAGTGAAACTTGGGCGCCGCAATTTCTTGAAAGGCGCAGGCGCCGCCGCCGGCGCGGCAGGGGCCGCGATCGCGACAGGCCTGACCGCCTGCACGCCGGAAACGGCGACGGCCGCGGCACCGGCCGAGCCGCAGGTCTGGCACACCCTCAACGCCACCGAGGCCGCATTCATCCAGGCGGCTGTCGACACCCTGATCCCGGCCGACGAGCTGACGCCCTCGGGCAGCGATGTGGGGCTTGCGGTGTTCATCGACCGCCAATTGGCGGGCGCCTTCGGCAACGGGGCGCGGCTGTATCGGCAGGGACCCTTCCTGCCCGGCAAGCCCGAGCACGGGTATCAGCTGGCGTTGACGCCACGCGAGTTCTTCCGCGTAGGCATCGAGGCGACCAACGAGTGGACGCGGAAGACCTATGACGGCAAGGACTTCGATCGCCTGAACGAAGAGCAGCGCATCGAGGCCATGAAGGCACTCGAGCAGGGCAAGCCCGAGTTCGCCGGCTTCAGGAGCTCGATGTTCTTCGATCAGCTGCTGCAGCTGACCATGGAGGGGTTCTTCGCCGATCCGATCTATGGCGGCAATCGCGACAAGGTGGCGTGGAAGATGATCGGCTTCCCGGGCCTGCCTGCGAGCTATCGCGAGGAGATCAAGACCTACTTCAACAAGAAATACGACGCCGAGCCGCAATCCATCGCGGACTTTTCGTAAAGGGAGACAGCGATGGTCACGGTACTCAAGGAAGTCGATGCGGTTGTCGTCGGGATGGGTTGGACCGGTAGCATCCTCTCCCGCGAGCTGACCAAGGCGGGTTTGAACGTGGTGGGACTCGAACGCGGCGGCATGCGCAGCCCGCGCGAGGATTTCGCCATTCCAAGCATCCGCGACGAGCTCAAATATTCGCAGCGCCAGGAGCTGTTCCAGGACTCGGCGATGGAGACCGTCAGCTTGCGCCACGCGCGCAGCGAGACGGCGCTGCCGATGCGGCGGCTGGGATCGTTCGTGCCGGGGACGAATGTGGGCGGCGCGGGCACGCACTGGAACGGCGCGACGTGGCGCTGTCTCGAGACCGACTACGTTCTCAAGTCGCACTACACCGAGAGATACGGGCGCAACTTCGTTCCGGCCGAGATGACGATCCAGGATTTCGGCGTCACCTATGCCGATCTCGAGCCCTATTACGACAAGTTCGAGAAACTCTGCGGCGTGTCGGGGCAGGCGGGAAATCTGCGTGGCGCCAAGGTCGATGGCGGCAATTTTTTCGAAGGGCCGCGCAGCAGCGAGTATCCCAACAAGCCGCTGCAGCGCGGGCTCGCCGGCGTGCTGTTCGAAGAGGCAACCAAGAAGCTCGGCTATCACCCGTTCCCGCAGCCGTCATCGAACGCGAGCGCGGCCTATACTAATCCCGAAGGCGCGGTGATGGGCGAATGCGTGTATTGCGGCTTCTGCGAACGCTTTGGTTGCGAATCGAACGCCAAGGCCTCGCCGAATGTGAACGTACTGTCGGTGCTGGTCCACGAGCCGAAATTCGAACTGCGCACGCATGCCTATGTGAAGAGTCTCGTCTATGACCGCCGTGCGAAGCGCGTGAAGTCGGTCATCTATGTCGATCCGCGCAACGGCGAGGAATACGAGCAGCCGGCGAACATCGTGATCCTCGGCGCCTATGTGTTCAACAACGTGCTGTTGATGCTCACGGCAGGAATCGGGCAGCCATACGATCCGGTCACCGGACGCGGCGTTGTCGGCAAAAACTACTGCTACCAGTACACCGATGCGGGCGTGACGGCGTTCTTCGAGGACAAGGAGAACAACCCGTTCATGGCGACGGGTGCGTTCGGTACCGTCGTCGACGATTTCAACGGCGACAATTTCGACCACTCACAACTCGGCTTCATTGGCGGCGGTCACATCTCGGCGGGATTGTCCGATGGCAGGCCGATCGGCACGCGGGCGCTTCCGCCCGGCACGCCACGCTGGGGCAAGGATTGGAAGCAGGCGACAGCGAAATGGTACCGGCGCTGGTTCAACGTGAGCGGTACGGCGTGCAATTACGCGCATCGCGAGAATTATCTCGACCTCGACCCGACCTATAAGGACGCGTTGGGGCGGCCGCTGATCCGCATCACGTACAATTTCAAGGAGAACGACTACAAGATCGGGGCCTTCCTGAGCCAGAAATCGGCCGAGATCGCGCGCGCGATGAATCCGACCATCGTGACCGAGCCGCGCTACCGCAGCGGCGATTACAGCGCGGTGCCCTATCAGTCGACGCACAACACCGGCGGCACGATCATGGGCGCCGATCCCGCGACGAGCGTCGTCAATCGCTATCTGCAGGCGTGGGACGCGCACAATCTCTTCATCATGGGCGCGTCCGTGTTTCCGCAGAACCAGAGCTACAACCCGACCGGACCCTTGGGCGCGCTCGCTTACTGGTCGTCCAATGCGATCACGACGCAGTACTTGAATAACCCCGGACCGCTGATGCACGCATGATGCGCGAGGTTGCGTTCGCTGTGTTGGCCTTCGCGGTCCTGGGCTGGACTGCGGCGGCGGCTGCGCCCACGCCCTCACCTGGCTCCGAGCCCGTGAAGGCCAAGGAGTTCATCCAGCGCTGCAAGACCGACTGGCAGTTCTGCAACACGCGCATCCAGGCCCAGATGACGCAGCTGAATGCGGTCCGCGAGGCCTGCATTCCGAACGAGGTGAAGCGTGACGAAGCAGCTGTGCGCATCGCGCATGTGCTCGAAGAGGTCCTCGAGGAGGATCCCGATCTCCTCGAGGACGGCGAGTACAAGCTCTTCATCGGCCAGATCATTGTGCTGATCTGGCCGTGCGGGGTGGTGTCGTAGCCGCGTCACCGTCTTTCTCTACGAAAACGTAGCGCGTGTAGAACCAGCTCAACGCAATCAGCGTCACGCCGAGACCGAAGAACGACACCACACGATAGAGTCCCTCGAGCGAGGATGCGTCGATGAGGAACACCTTGCCAACAGCGATCAGCATCACGACCAGCGAGGCGATGCGGATCATCTGCTCCTTGCGGATCGTACCGGCGATAAGCAGGCCGACGCCCATCAGCAGCCAAGCCGCGGAGTATGCGTAGATCTCCGAGTCGAACGTGCTCCCGTTATCGATGTAGCCGCCCCAATAGAACTGGCGAACGTTGAGCGTCACCAGAACGAACAGCAGCACGAAGCCCAGCCCATTCAGGCCGGCAGCGACATTGGTGTGTCCCAGTGTTCGGATGTGCCGCGCGGCAACGATGCTCAAAACGATGGGCAGACCAAACGTCAAGGCGAGGCCGTTGACGAGCGGCCAATCGCCAACGAACTGGTGCGACCAGACGGGATTGAGCGTGATGAGATCGAAAAAGGCGACTCGGAACAGCGCAATCGCGGAAAACGCGAAGCCAGCGCGAGTCCATGTCACGCGCTCGAAACGCCGGCCGAGCCAAAACGCGGCAAGACCGGTGAGGAAGAAGATATTCGTTGTGACACCGCGCTCGACAAAGCTTGCCGGAGCGAGAAGCGCATTTCCATCAGGGTGAAACGCCTGACGCGTGAGGCAATAGATCATTGCACCGAGAAGCGCAGCCGCGACCGCTTCCAGGAATGGCGCGGCGATTTCTTGTTTCTGTCCACGCGACAGAACGTTCGCGACCCAAAGCATGAGCGCGGGGAGACCGAACTCAAGGATGGGCCAATTGATGGCCGGGGCATATCCGAAGGGCGATTCATTGGCGAGGGCCGAGATCGCGAGCGTCCAGAGAAACATCAGTTCCGGAAGCAAGCGCAGCAAGCCGACGATTCCAAACGCCAAGGCAGAGTAGACCGCGACGCTCCGCTGAAACCGGTGTCCGAGCCACATGGCGGCGAGACCCGACAGGAAGAACACATTCGTGGTCACCGCGCGTTCGATCTCGCCGGGTTGAGCGAAAAGGGCGTTGCCCTCCGGATGAAACGCCTGGCGCGTGAGGCAATAGATCATTGCGCCGAGGAGCATGGCAGCGGCCGATTCCATAAAGGGCACAGCGGCATCGTATTTCCGCCCACGCGAAAACATGCTCGCGACGAAAAGCGCCAGCGCGGGGACGCCGAACTCGAGGATCGGCCATTCGATCCGCGGACCATAAAGATCCGAGGGCGCAGAGATCGCGAGCGTCCCGAGAAACATCAGCTCGGGGAGCAAGCGCAGCGCGCCGACGATCGCAAACGCCAGGCCCGAGTAGATCGCGACGCTTCGCTGAAACCGGTGTCCCAGCCACAATGCGGCGAGACCCGACACGAAGAACACGGCCGTCATCACGCTGCGCTCCAGCTCACCGGCTTCAGCGAAGAGCGCATCTCCCTGGGGGTGAAACAGACGCCGTGTGAGCAAGTAGATCGTTGTGCCGATAAGGAAAGCCGTAACAGATTCCACAATTTTCACGAACTCGTCGTCTTTCTGAACGCGCAACAGCAAACCCGTTGCAAAGAGCATCAGGGCCGGAACACCGAAGCGGAAGGCCGGCCAATCGGTCGAAGTGCCCCCGTACATCCAAGACGCGTTGTCGGCGTGCGGCGCAGCAGCCTGAAGCGGGAGGCCTATCAGCGGCAGGATCAGCAACCCGAACAGCGCGAGCAACACGGCCGCGATTGGCATCAGGGTTCTGACCGGGACTTTGCCGGAAAGCCAAACCGCGGCCAGCATCTCAGCGGCGATACCGAGGTGGAGCCATTGGCGATCGAGCTCGATTGCCAGACCGATGGTGACGAAAGCCGCGGCAACGGTGGAGAAGCCGGCCAGCAGCAATTCGCGAGCCGGGTCGTCCTGTTTGAGCTTCTCGAGAAGCTCGGCGACGATGGAAGCGAGGGCGAGCGCCAAGCCAAACGCGATCACGCCCCAGATCGGAAAGCCGGGCAGTTGGTCGGCGAGCGTCGTGTCCAGTCGTGCATAGGCGATCAGGTAGTAGCCAAGTGCCGCAGCAGCAACCAGCGTGCCCCAGATCGCCTCGATCGGCGAACGCCACATCAGAACATAGCCGCTGACGCCGTGGAGCAGACCAAACGCAACGATTGTAAGTCCGAACGTCAGCGGGTCGGGGTCTTTCACTCCCCAGACGACGAACATCGCGAAGCTCATGACGAGTGCGGCAAGGGGCGCAAAGTTGTAGATCCGGGGCTTCAAGGCGGTGAGCGCGATGACGCCCGCGGTCAACAATCCGAACAGCGCCCAGTCGCTGAGCTCGAAGCCGCCGACGCCGGCCATGCCGCCCGCAAGCAGAATGCCGCCGCCGAGCGATATGTAGCGCAGCAGGGATATCGGATTGGTGAGATCGACGGAGTCGTTCGGCTCGCCGTCGTCCAACCGGTGCGTAGCAAAGGCCACAGTGGCGCTGACGGCCATGACGAAAAGAAGCGGCCAGATCGCATCGCGCGGATCGAAACCGCTCTGCAGCCAGAGGACAATCCAGCCGAAGCCGGCAATCACGGTCGGGATAGCAAGGAGCCACCAACCCTTCTTGCGGATCACCGCGAGGAACCCCGCGAGCAGACAGTAGAGATAGCCGAAGAGCAGCGGCGCGTTGGGTTCGGTCGATCCGGTCAGGAGCGGCGTCAGGAATCCGCCGACCAGCCCGAGCACCGCGATCGGCGCGCCGTGGCGCAAGGAGAGGGCGACCGCGCCGACAGTCACCGCGGCCAAGCCGACGAAGCCGGCCGCCGGCGAAAGCAAATGATACAGAGTCGTCGCGACGAAGAGAGAGGCGTAGAGGTCTGCGATGCCCGCGCCCGACAGCGCCTGGCCGATACGCTTACCGTTCGCGAGGGATTCCTTCGTCGACGCCCAGTGGCCTGCGGCGATCAAAGCGAGGCCGAAGACGCCGCCAAGCGCAACGCGCACGGTCTCGGTCAGAAGCCCGATCTCGATCGTGTAGCGAACCAAGAAGAAGCCGGCGAGCGCGAGCGCAATGCCGCCGATCCAAACCGGCAACAGGGCGCCGAACTGACGTTCGAGATCGACGACCGTGCGCATGCGTTCGGGTTCCGGAAGGGGCTCGGGTGCCGGCGGGGTCGGTTCGGTCGACCGATCGCGTGCGAGAGCGAGCGCCTCTTCGGGAGTCGGGACGTCGGGTTTGGCTTGCTCTGTAACGATCGGTTCGGGAGGCGGTGCCGTGGGCGAGGCGTCCGCCACGGCGGCGTCGAAGAACATCGCTTCCGGGGCGGGAGCTGGAGCCGGAGCAGGAGCGGCCGCCGGCGCCGTGGCAAACGCGATTTCGGCCTCGCCCGTCGCGCGCCTGAGGATCGCAAGCTCCTTCTGGAGCTCGGAAATCAAGCGCGTCAATTCGTTAATGGTGGTCCTGTTCCAGAGAGCCAATCCAATGGCCAACAAAAAAAGAAAAAAGAGCATTTCCCCTACCCTCCCTACTTGCGCAGGCCGACTTATACGCTATAATTATACACTGTTCAATAAATAAATGAGCACTGTTCAGAATTATTCCAGATGGCCAGACGTTCGGATCACACACGCGAAGAGTTGACGGAACTCGCCATCGAGGCGGCGCTAGCCCTTATTGAAGAAGAGGGATTCGCCAATTTCAGCGCGAGACAAGTCGCCGCTAAGATCGGTTATACGGTCGGCACACTCTACAACGTCTTCGGTACCTACGACCAGCTGCTGTTCCACGTGCACGCGCGCACGCTCGACCACTGGTACGAGTTCCTTGAGATGCGAATGAAGCGCGGCAAGGCGGAGCCGCTACGGGTGCTGGCACGCGGCTATGTCGAATACGCGAAGACCCACTACAACCGCTGGATCGCGCTTTTCGAGCATCATCGCGACAAATCGGTGCCCGTTCCCGACTGGTATCAGGAGAGGATTAAACGTTTTTTCGCGATGTTGGAGGACACAATATCGTCTGCGGGTCACGACCGCCGTAAGGTGAAGCGCGACGCGCAGGTACTGTGGGCGGGGATACACGGGATTTCCATTCTGTCCTTGACGGGACGGCTCGAATTGGTCGGTGCCGAATCGACCGAGGCGCTCGTGAATGCGCTTATCGACAATTACCTGAAGGCCGATCAGCCGCAGTCGAGCGATTGAGACACGTACGGGGGTACGATCATCATGGCCATCTCTGCCTTAGGACTGCTCAAGACGCGACGGCTCGGTCCGCTGTGCCTGACGCAGGCTTGCGGCGCGTTCAACGACAACATGGTCAAGAACGCGCTTGTCGTGCTCGCCTTTTTTAAGCTCGGCACCGGCGGACCAGAGCTGCCCGCGCTCGTGAGCGCGCTGATCGTTGCGCCATTCGTGCTGTTCTCGGCGATCGCCGGTCAGATC
>Ga0184629_10000969_pt1 | contig 12190 bp, 7 predicted proteins | sample PLM4_32_b1_FD_133158 | JGI IMG/M metagenome (GOLD analysis project Ga0184629, IMG submission 133158) | Groundwater sediment microbial communities from an aquifer in East River, Colorado, USA - PLM4_32_b1 | ecosystem: Environmental > Terrestrial > Soil > Riparian zone | place: USA: East River... | reverse complement strand
GATATAGCTTTCGTTGCAGCGTCTGGACCTACTCCGGCGTTGCTAGACTCATCGTCAATCGCCTCGTCCCCTTGCTGCTCCGTCCGCACCCTGGAACCAGGGCTCCTTCCCTCCACCGGCATTGCCCGGCTTCGTCGGTACTACGAGCCCCTCCGTCGCCCGCTCCGGCCAGGCGCCCGAGGCATCTGCTGACCACGCCGACGTGGTCTCCGAAGTGGGTTTCCCGTGTTGCCCGTCGTTCCTTGCTGACCTGCCGTCACCCACCACCCCGGCGAAGCAGGCCGGACGCGTCGTCCGTTACGGTCCGGTCCGTACCAGCCTTCCCCCAGTCCAGGAAGGGTCGGCCTTCGCATCGTGTCTTTCGGGGCCGACTCGGTGTTCACTCGCGTTACGGCCTGCCAACTTGCAGACAGCCCGAAGCTGTCTCCTTTCTCCCAGGCTTCGTTCGTCTCGTTGCCTCCACGAACGCTGGGATAGCTACCCGGCCGGGACGACCTTTACCGGGGCAGGACTTCCACCTGCTGGAACAACGGACCTTCACGGCGCACGTGGACCACTTCACCGTGCGCCTGCGCCGGCTCCCGCGCGCCTTCTCGACAACCGCCCGGTCCGCCCTTCCAAAACGGCTGCGGCGCGACACGTCGGCTTGACAACGAGATTCCTCCGAGGTATTGAAGAGACACAATCTGGGAACGGCGACCGACTTGGGCCATGGCTGTCGCCGGCACGCGACTCGACTCCCGCACCTGATTTCAGTTCAAAGCCCCGACGGGGCAGGCGTTCCGGTCGGCGCGGGTGGCGTGGCGGATGCGGCGGGTGATGTTCGCCGATCCGAGGGGGAGGGTGTCCGGTAGGGGCGACCGATCTGCCCATGGCGGAACAGGTCGTCCTCGGTTCCCGGACGGCGGCTCGGGGGCCCCTCCCCAGGAGGCGTCCGATGGAGGTCGCGACCGTCCCTCTCCGCAGGGAGCTCCGAATCGCGGTCGCGCTACTCATGGTCGTCCCGGCGCTGCTCCAGGCGCAGACCAAACCCATCATTGCCATCGACCTCGACCCCACGACACCAGGCACGATCCAGTCCGCGCTGACTCTTCCGGGCCCGGTGCCGAGCCTCGACATCGGGATCGTCGTGGACGCACGAATGACACCAGGGATCGGGGAGGTCGGGCGGATCGTCTTCGGCGCGACGGACGCCTTTAACCTCGGCGGTGCGACCGTCACGGCGCTCACACCGCTGGCGATCTTCGACCTGATACCGGGGCCGCCGGCGCCGACGTTCGTCGGGCCAGCGCCGGAGTTCCAAGTCGGCAACGCGCTCGGGGAACTCGGCAACGGCGGGTCGTTCACCGGCGGCCCGCTGCAGTACGCGCGCTTCCGCCTCTCGTTCGGCGCATTGCCGCCTGCCTCGCAGGTGCGGGTGTTCATCGGGGATCGCGGCGTGAAAACGTCGTCGGTCCGGACTGCGGCCTTCGTCGACCTCAGCGGCGATGGAGCGCCGGATGGCACACCCGTCCTCGGCACGGCAGGCTTCGACGAGGGGACAGGCGCGGGAATCGACTACCGCGACGGCATCATCACCTTCGGCCACCCGGTCACCTGCTCCACATCGGTCGCCCCCGCGTGCACCGGGTCGTGCCCGTCAGGCGGGCAGTGCGGCCCCGACCTCACCGGGACCACCTGCGCGTGTCTGTCCCCGCCCACGCCGTGTACCTCCTCGCCGACCGACGAATGCGACGGCGAGTGTCCCGCGGGGCAGGTCTGCGCCCTCGACCTCGGCGGCACCGCTTGTAGCTGCCAGCCGCCGCCGTCCTGCGGCAATACCGACCCGGTATGCGACGGCTCCTGTCCGGCGGGCGAGACCTGCTTACCTCACCCGACCTCAGGGTGCTCCTGCGAGCCGGTCGAGCCTCCCTGCGAGGGCAGCGCCCCGGCATGCGGCGGCGACTGTCCTGCCGCGTCGATCTGCGGTCCGGGCACCGCCGGCGGCTGCCAGTGCCTGCCGATCACCACGCCTTGCACCGGCGCCGCGACGCCCGCGTGCGACGGGGTTTGCCCACCGGACCAGCAGTGTCGCTTGGCGGCCGGAGCGATCGCCTGCTTCTGCGCGCCGGCCGACCCGCCCTGCGGCCGCAGCTCACCGCCGCAGTGCGGCGGACGGTGCACGATCGACACGCAGATCTGCATCCCTGATCCGTCCGCCCCCACTTCGAGCTGCATCTGCGCCGACGTGACGTGCGCCGCGAGCCCATTCCCGGAATGCGGCGGCGGCTGTCCCGCGGGCAGACACTGCGCAACCAGCACCGCTCTGGACGGGTGCGCCTGCGTCCCGGACACGCTCCCCTGCGCCTCCGCGCCGGCCCCGGAGTGCGGCGGCGACTGCCCTGCAGGCGCGTTCTGCGAGGTGGACGCGGCCGGGACCGGCTGCGCGTGCAGGCCGACCACCGTCCCTTGCTCATCGGCGCCGGCCCCGGCCTGCAACGGTGATTGCCAGGAGGGGCAGTTCTGCCTCGCAGCGCCGGGGGGAGGTGGCTGCTCCTGCTCGCCACCGGTCGTGACCTGCGATCAGGGACCCGCGCCGGAGTGCGGGGGAACCTGCACCGAGGGCGAGGCGTGCAGGCCGACATTGTCGGGAACCGCCTGCGACTGCGTACCCCTACTCCCCTCCTGCCAGAACACGGCCGCGCCGCAGTGCGGCGGGGCCTGCCCGACGGGCAGCCGCTGCGACCCGGTGGGCGCCGGCACCTGCGACTGCGTCGCTTGCGACGCCGTGCTCCCCTTCGAGGTGCCGGGGTTCGCGTGGCTCAGCGACACGAAGTTCCAGTGGACACCGATCCTCTGCCCGTCGCATTACAACGTCTACCGCACCACCTACGCCCGGTTGCCTGATGTCGCGCGGGACGGCTTGGCCGACGACTATGGCGCCTGCTTGCAGACCGGCATCACGGGCAACCAGGCGAGCGATCCTTCGAGCCCGCCGTCGAAACAGACCCATTTCTACCTCGTGACCGCGGAGAACGGGGTGGGTGAGGGGACGATGGGGAGCAACAGCGCCGGCGTGGCCCGGCCGAATGTCACCCCATGTCCGTGACGGGGGGCGCGCCGCGACGCGTGCCGATGCTCGCCGTCGCCCGAGAGCGTCGAGGAGGTGCGCCATGATCCGGACGACCACGATCGAACGGTACCGGGGGAGAGGCCGGCGGCGTGCGGTCCTCCTCGCGGGCTTGGCGGCATCCGTCGCGTGCCTGGTCGTCGGCGGCAAGGCGTGGGGCGAGAGGGCGCCCACAGGCGGCCACCGCTACGCAGAGCCCGAGCGGTCGTCCGCGGTGCCGCCCGAGCGTGCTGTTTGGGAGTCGGCACCCGCGGGAGCGGCCTCGCCACGCTCGGAGGTGCTGATGCGCCGGCTGGACGCGCTGCGTCGCGACGTTCCTCCGGGCGATGAGGTCTACGGCCTCGTCATGGTGACCGACCGGCACACCGGCGAGCGCGCACTCTTCGCCCGCGGCGTCCCCGACCCGCAGATCCACTCCTACCTCGAGGACATGCGCAACGCCCCGCCGGGGGTCGCCTATTTCGAGACCGAATCGGCGCACGCTGACGACGAAGCCGAGGTGGTCATCCGCTCGGTCCACGTCAGGAACCGGCGGCCCGGCCGCAAGCCGTGGTCACGGGACGAGGAGGAGGAGAGCAACCTCCGGCAGCGGAACCGGGTCGGGACGATGAACCACCGGATCGACGGAGGCCTCCGGGCGCGCGTGCTGTCGGGAGGGATTGACCTTGCCGGGACCGCCGTCGTGCCCGTGGCGATCGAGATGCGTGGCGTGCCGCGGCTGCGGATCCCCAAGCCGCGCGACCCGGCCACGGGGGGTCTGCTGTGGGCCGGCCTCGAGCTGGCGGGGGAGCGGGAGCGGGCGATCATCGCGCACAAGCGGGCGGTCGCGGAGCTTCAGGTGAAGCTGATCGACGCCGTCGAGGCGGCCGGCGGACGCCTGCACTATGCCGCCTGGACCTCCGGGGCGGTCGAGGCGGACGTCCCGGCGCGCGCGATTCCGGCACTCGCGGCGCGGGCCGATGTCTTCCGCGTCGACTACCGCGAGCCGCTGCAGGAGGACACCCATTTCCACGGGGAGGACTACTACCCGGCGACCGACGCCGACGATTTCAATCCGAGTCATGCCGGCCAGCACGGGGTCACGAGCAAGCACCCGTACTCCTCCCGCGTCGTCCTTGCCATGAGCGAGCAGTGCATCGACATCGGCAACCCGGCGTTCCTGACGGCGGGGGGGCTCTGGGATCGCGTGTGGTACTACGACTGCGACCCGCTGGGCGCCTGCTCCCAAGGCGGCGTCGAGGAGTGCAGCGGCACGTCGTCCCACGGCACGCAGGTCGCGCAGATGATCCTTGGCGACTTCATGGACGGCCAGGACCCGCTCGTGGCCAACCCGCGGCGCTACACCGGCGGCTGCGAGGAGTGCCAGATGTTCTTCCTCCAGGACCAGAACCTCAACCAGCGCACCAAAGCCCTCGACAACGCCTGCGATCTCGGGGTCGACATCTTCGAGTCGAGCATCTCCACCACCGCCGTGAGCTGTGACGGGAACGGTAGCTACGACGGCACCCTTCAGGACCTGGTGGACTGCGACGCCGTCTACGTCCAGTCGGCCTCCAACAAGGGAAGCAGCGGGGCCTGCAGCACGGGGTATCCCGCGGACCATCCCTGGACGTTCACCGTGGGCGGGATCGCGACCTCCGGCGACTGCTCCAGCGCCGGGGAGTACTACACGTCCAACTGCGAGTACGACCCGGGTGCCTCCATGGGCGGTGGGCCGCCCAACGTCGTATCGATCATCGACCTCGCCGCACCGTACCAGTTCGGAAACCTCATCACTCCGAACACCCGCAACCCCGTAACGTTCGCGAACAACGCGGGCACGAGCTTCGGGACGGCCCTCGTCGCGGGCCTGATGGGGCGCCTTCTCGACTGGTGGCACGAGCACGTGAGCGACTCGCTCTTCTACAACAACCGCCTGCGGGACTACTTCCTCCTGTTCGGCGACCGCTCATCGGGCAGCGCCGGGGTCTTTCAGAGCACCGGCTCCTACTCGACGCGCTGGGGAGCGGGCCGCGTCGGTCTGGTGCCGTTCGACGACAAGGACAACTGGGGCATCGCGCGAGCGTCGTGCGAGCTGGAGGCGGGCGAGACGTGCACGATCGTGCACAGCCTCGATCCGGACGCGACGTTCTACAAGGCGGTCGTCTGGCAGGACGGCACGGACTACGCGAACGAGCCGGGGATCGGACTCACGCTCAACCCGAGCGGGTGCGCGACCTCAACCACTGCGGTGACCTACTACGACAACAAGGCGATCCGCACCTACACCCCCGGTTCCGCGGTCGGCCCGCTCGACGGCTGCACCGGGATGACCATCACGATCGAGAATGTGCAGAACGGGACGTCGGGCACCAGGCTGTTCCACTTCGGAGCGTATTCCGACGTCGAGGACGAGCGGAACTAGTGATGGGTGCGCCCCTAGCCGGTCGGGAGCTCGCCGCTCGCGCGCCAGCGCGATGGCCGAAGCTGCTCGCGTGGGCGGGGACTTCCGTCGGCGGCGCCGCGGCCGTCGCGGCTCTGTGGTGGACCGCCGGCGCCAGCGCGGCGCCTGCAACTTCGCCTTCGATGCGCCTGGGTGACCCTTCCCCCAACCAGGATCGGGCCGTTGCCTTTGGACTCCTCCTCGACACGCCGGCCTCCGACGCCGTGGTCCGGGAGGCTATCGAGATCGCCGACCGGCTGCGACACCGCTATGGTATCGACACGGGCAACCCGCAAGCCGACCGCGAGGAGGCGACAAGGCGCGTGCGAGAGGAGGTCCTCGACCATCTCTCCTTCACGCCTGCGGAGATGGAAGCCGTGGCGCGTTCGCTCGGCTACAGTCTCGACCCGGCGGCGTGCCGGAACTTCTGCGACAACGTCCGCCGCCTTGCGGAGGTGGAGCTCCGGAAGCGCGCACTGCGGGAGTTCGCCGACGGCGCCGCGCCGCCGGCGCCCTGACGGGGTGTGCAGGTCCACTGACTTCTCCTGCTTCACGTCACGGACCCAATCGGAGCTACTTCAATCGGTTAGCAGCCCCGCGAGCAATCCCGTCGACTCCTTGAGACCCTCATGCGTCGCATGATCCCGCTGCGTCAAGGTTGGCGCCACGCCGCGCCACCTCATCAGCGATCAGGAATCGATGTTCACGAGCGACGGATCCCGTCACGCTCCGATTCCGGACAGTGCAGCGGCGGGGCGCCGCGGCAGGCCCCGATTCGCGCTCTAGCAGCGGCGCTCCGGCATGCTTGACTCGGACTCGATCCGGTCAGAGATTGTCGAGGTCGGGGGGATACACGCGATCGGGAGTTGCCATGCGAGACGGACGGACGCGCAAGCTCGCCGGGACCGTGAAGGCGAGCGACTTCCACGAGTTCACGGCGCGCTACGCGGCAAGCCTCGTCGTCATCGCGGGGCAGGACATCGGCGTCGAGCTGCCCCTCGACCGGGAACGTCTCGTCGTCGGCCGGGGACCAGGGGTGGATCACGCCTTCGCCGACCCTGCGATGTCTCGCCAGCACGCCGCGATCGAGTACGCCCGCCAGGGCTTCCGGGTCCAGGACCTCGGCAGCACCAACGGCATCCTCGTCAACGGCGCCAGGGTGAAGGCGAGCGACCTGCGCCGCGGCGACCGCTTCCAGGTCGGGGCGAGCACCTTGCAACTCGTCATCGAGGAGCGCGAGCCCGCCGTGGAGGTCTTCGAGCTGTTGTCGACCTGACCCGGGACGCACGGCTTCTCGCCATCGACACCGAGCCACGCGACGATGCCACTACCCAAGACCGTCGGCAGCTTCGAGATCCTCCAGGAGATCGGCGAGGGCGGGATGGGAGTGATCTACCTGGGCCGTCAGCCGGCGCTTGATCGGCCGGTGGTCCTCAAGAAGATCCATCGCCGTCTGCTCGAGGATCGGGGCATGCTGGAGCGGTTCCAGCGCGAGGCCCGGGTCGCCGCGGCCCTGCACCACCAGAACGTCGTGGCGGTGTACGACTGCTTCGCGGCCGGGGGGGATCACTACATCGCCCAGGAGCTCGTGGACGGCCGGGACCTCCAGAGCATCCTGCGGGAGGCGGGAAAGCTCGACGCCCAGATCGTCGCCCGCGTCGCGCTGGAAGTGATCCGCGGGCTCGAGGAGATCCACGCGCGTGGGATCATCCACCGCGACCTCAAGCCGGCGAACGTGCTCATCGGCAGCCGCGGCCAGGTGAAGATCGCCGACTTCGGCATCGCGTTCGACGAGCGCGCCGAGGGGCTGACCCATCCGGGCACGCTCCTGGGGTCCGTCCCATACATGTCGCCCGAGCAGATGCTGGGCGAGCGTCTCGATTACCGCAGCGACCTGTTCGCGTTTGGCGTCCTGCTGTACGAGATGCTCACCGGCCGCCCCCCGTACCTCCCCGCCGAGGATCCTTCCACCGACACGCTCCTTCGTCGGATCCAGAAGGAGCGCTTCGACCCACCAACGCGGCACGCGGGTCACGTCCCCCTGTACATCAGGCGGCTGGTGCGGTCGTGCCTGCGGGCGAAGCCATCCCGGCGCGTGCAGTCGGCCACGGCCGTCCGCCGGCAGCTCGCTCGTCACCTGGGCGGCCTCTCCCAGGTCGAATGCCGGCAGGAGATCGGCGCGTTCCTCTGGGAGCAGGGGATGTTCCGCTCGTCCGACGGGAGCACGGAGGTCCAGCCGGTGAGGCGGCCCCGACGCGCGCGCGAGGGCCGGTGGTTGCTCCCGGCCGCCGCGATGGCGCTGCTGGTGGTGAGCGTGGTGGGGTTCGCTGCCGTGTCCTGGCGGGTCGCGCCTTCCCCGGTGGCCGCTTCCGTCCCCGTGCCGCTGACGTCCGCGAGCATGGCCGGAGCGGCGCCCGTCGCCGCAGAGCCGGCCAAGGTGCGGTTCGTCGCGGATCCCTGGGCGGAGGTCCAGGTCGAGGACGGCGAGCGGTTCTTCACGCCGCGGGCGGCACCCGTCGCACTCGCGCCCGGGCGGCATCGCGTCGTGTTCCAGCACCCAGGGCTCGGGAGAGCGGAATACACGCTGGATCTCCGCCCCGGCGAGGAGCGCGTTATCCGGCACGTCTACGGCGATCCCGGACCATGAGATCACTTCGGGCGGTCGGCGCTGGGCTCGCGGTCGTTCTCGTGACCGGTGCCTCACTGGCGGCAGAGCGGATCCACGTGGTGCGCAGCGGTGAGTCCGCCTCCTCGATCGCGCTGCGCTACTACGGGGATCCCGAGCTCGCCCCCCTTCTCCTGCGTTACAACGGCAAGGAGAGGTCCGGCCTGAGCACGGGGGAGCGGCTGCGGATCCCGCAGTGCCGGGTCCACGTGGTGGCGAGCGGCGATTCGTGGTCTGGACTCGCGCAAAGGTACCTCCGCAGGCCGTCGGCTCATGCTGTGCTGGCGTCGCTGAACGGGCACCCACCGGGCGATCCACTGAGGGTCGGCGAACGGATCATGATTCCCGTCTCCGTTCCACATCGGCTCCGAGGCGGGGAGACGCTGACCGATCTCGCGCAGCGATACTACGGGGACCCGGGGCTGAGCGAGGTCCTGCGGCTGTTCAACGGCATCGAGGACCCGCGCCGCCTGCCGGTGGGCCAGACCCTGCAGGTCCCTGTGGTCACGCTCAGGCACCGAGATGACGCCGGGCGCGCGACACGAGATCCGGCCAAGCGAAACGCGCCGCCGCCATCCAGTGGGGCACCGACCGGCTCCGACCCGAAGCTCGCGCGTATAGGTCCGGAGCGAGCACCGACGCGTCCGGCAACGGAACAGACGGAACCCCGTATCCAGCCTCAGGAGCAGACGGCACCCTTGTCCCCCACGCCGCGCCCTCTCGGCGCGGGCGACGCGCGGTTCGGGGAGCAGGTACGGGAGGCGACCCGCGCCCTCAGCGAAGGGGACTACGGACGAGCCCGGCGGATCCTGGAGGCCGTGCGCCCCGGGGCCGCGTCCGCGGGAACGGAAGCCGAGCGGACCGAGGCGCACCGCCTCCTCGCGTTCGTGTACGTCGCATTCGATCTTCCGGGCGAGGCCTGCGACGCCTGGCAGCCGGTGCGGCACACCCCGCTGGATCCGGCGCGCATCTCCCCGAAGATCCGCCAGACGCTCGCGCGGTGCGGGGAGGCCCCCATGCTCGGCGGGACGTAGGCTGGCTGGAGACGATCACGGGGAACCGGGGAAAAACGATTGCGGCTGGAGCGATCGAGCGACCGCCGAGCGCGGGAGGAACCGCCATGAGGTCACGCGTTTCCGCGTCCGCTCCGGCCGCAGCGTCATCCGGGCTCCGGCCGGGCGGTGACCCGAACGCGTAGAGGCGCAGCGCGGATCTGGCGCTTCCCGGGCTCGCCGTCGGAGCCCTCGGGAGCGAGCGGATGGCCTTCCAGGACGATCGCCCCCGGTGCGGCGACGAAGGGAGCTGCCGCGTCCGGAGCGGTCCCGGCGGCCGGGACCTGCAGCTCGGCCGTCCCCGCGCCCACGGCTCCCGCGAGCCGATCGCGCACCACCCCGACGATCCGGTAGGCGCCCGCGGGCGCGTCGATCTCCTGCACCAGGAGCACCTCGCCGTCGGGGCCGCCGCCCGCCTCGCCCGGGCCCCCGCCGGCGGGCCCCGCGGAGGGTTCCACCGGCAGGATTGCCACGTTCCCAAACCCCCAGCTGTGTCGATCCGGGTCGGCGTCCGACCAGACGGTGAGCGCGCTCGCCGCCCGCAGCTGGCGCTCGCGAGGCAGCAGCGGGACGACGCTTCCCACGATCTGCACCCGCTGCTCGCGACCGGGCGGCGACGCCGCGTCGGTCGCGGCGGCCGGCAGCGCCAGCAGCGGGCCACGCGGCGCGCGGATCACGATGCGTGCCCGCCCGCGCCCGTCGCGCGCCTCCAGCGGCACCGCCGTGACGGTCACCCGGAAGGCGTCGCTGCGGGCCGGGTCGAGCATCGCCGTCTGGATCGTCTCCGCCTCGAGCCGCTCCCGCGTCGGGTCGTCGAGGCTGCGGCGATGGTACAGCCGGTATTGGCCCTTCCCGGCCATCTTCACGTGGATCCGCCGCACCTCGCCGCGGAACGAGCGGGGCACCCGGAACCCGATCCGGTAGATGCAGCCCATGTCCTCCCGGGCCGCCCCGAAGGCGACGCCGAGGTCGTTCGAGCGCAGCAGGTAGCGGCCGCCGGTCTCGGTGGCGAGGTTGACGAGCGCGTCGTCGCTCTCCGACTCGGTCCCGCGCGCATCCACGGGGTAGAAGCGCACGTCGGATTCGTTGGCGGCGCGGGTGGCGGCCGCGAGGAAGGCGTCGGTGGCCATCGGAGGCAGCGAGAGCCCCTCGGGGAACCAGTATTCACTCCCGGGGCGGTAGCGCAGCGTCTCCTCGAACAGGATCAGGTGCTTGGCCCCTTCGATCGGCCGGAACAGTGCCATCAGCGCCAGCAGGTTCTCCAGTGAGCGCCTGGTCTTGTGGAACTCGATGCGCGAGTAGTTCTCGGCGAGCGAGCCCACGGGAATCCCGCCGCCCACCTGATCTGCGTCGTACAGCTCCTTCTTGCGCATCTGCTCGCCGTCCGCCCAGCGCTCGCTCGCGATGTAGTCGCCGCGCAGGCTCTCGATGTCCTCGACGAGCCGTGCGGTCCCCGGCACGAGCGGGCGGACGATGCGCATCGCGTCGGCCCCGGAGACGATCATCACCGCGTCGTCCGGCCCGACGCCGGCGCGCGCCCACCGGATGGCAGCGGCGAGCGAGAGGTTGAACCCCTGCTGGGTGAGGTGGTTCAGATCGAAGAACAGGACGTAGCGCAGCGCCTGCGGTACGGCCCTCGCGGCCTCGGGGGCCGCCGCCGCCCCGCCGGACGCCGGGGGAGCCGCCGAGGGGCACAGGTCGTCGAACGTGTCGATCGCGACCGGGTCGCCGTCCATCTGCACGATGAACCGCTCGCGCCCCAGGCCGCGTGCCGGCTGCCATCCGCCCTTGGCCTTCGTCTCGGCGCGCACGTCGAGCAGGATCAGCCGCACCTCGACCCTCTCGGTGAGCGACGACGGCAGGGGCGGCTCCTGCGTGGGCGCCTGGGCGGAGGGTGCTCCCGCGGGCGCGGAGATGGCTGGGCCGGGCACTCCGCCCGGGGCGAGCAGCGCCACGAGGGCGGCGATGGCGGCCACCCGGCTCGCGCGGCCCGAAGGCGCGCGAGCCGGCGCGGGCACCTGGAAACGCGGGTGGAACATGGCCATTCCTGCGGGCGACCTCCGGTCGACGCGCGGCAGGCGCTGGTTCCACGGCGGGCGTCCGGCCTGGAGTCGCGGTCCATTCTAGCGCGAGCGCCCTCTCCGCAGGCACGGCGGTGGCCGCCCTGCCACAGGAATGGCCGTTCTGCTGGTGGGTCGTCGTCGTTCTCGATCACTTCTCGCGCCGGGTCCAGGGCTTCGCGGTGTTCGAGCAGAAGCCGGACGCGCGAGCGCTGTGCGCCTTCCTGGGAAGGACGATTGGAAAGGTAGGCGAAGCGCCGCTTCAGAAAAACCGGTGGACCACTTCACCACGGCCGGAGGCCGTGGGGGTCGGTGCCTGCGATCGGCACGCCGGCCCGTCGACCTGTGAGTAGCCAACGGTCGACGGACCGCTTCACCGGATCAAACGGGTACGCCCTTTTGCTCCCTCTCGCGCCCTTCTCTCTCCTCGATCCGCTCGAGCTTCTCGCGGAGGTCCTTTTGCTCCTCCTTCCGCCTTCGTTCGTCTTCTTCCCTCTCGAGGCGTCGCTTCTCGGCATGCTTCTTCGGGTCCTTCTTTGCGTCCTCGTATGCCTTACGTGCTCTGTCGTACCGCGCCCTCGCGCGCTCGTACGCGTCCAGCAGATCCATATGCCTTGTGACATGGCGAATGAACCTGCGCATCTCCTCCTTGATTTTCTCCTGCTCCTCCGGCGGTGGAGGCGGTGGAGGCCGGCGAGGCGGTGGACCCTGCTCGAGCTCGTCGAAGTTGCCGAAGAAGTCCAGCGTGTCAGCACGCTCGCCTAGCTTGTGGGCTCTAGGCGGATCTAGAGGCTTGTCTAGAAAGTCGTCAAGAGCCTGCTCCGCCTTCTTGAAACTCTCCTGCGCCCGATAGTACTCATCCTCCGCTTCTTGCAAGGCCTG
>Ga0184629_10000968_pt1 | contig 12192 bp, 7 predicted proteins | sample PLM4_32_b1_FD_133158 | JGI IMG/M metagenome (GOLD analysis project Ga0184629, IMG submission 133158) | Groundwater sediment microbial communities from an aquifer in East River, Colorado, USA - PLM4_32_b1 | ecosystem: Environmental > Terrestrial > Soil > Riparian zone | place: USA: East River... | reverse complement strand
CAGGTTGGCGGGCGCGTTCGGCGCGTGCGGGATGTTGATCGTGAAGTCGGTGTTCCCCGGCAACGAATCCCATGGACCCTGACGCCCGGTGTTGTCCCCGGCACGGACGCGCCAGTGGTAACTGGTCTTGTCGATCAGCGTACCGGTGCTCACCCACGCCGTCTGGCCGTTGGCGACCGTCGGGCCGTTCGGCACATTGGGACCGCTGAAGGCAATGCCGATGGGCCGGACCTCGGCTTCGAGGTGCAACACATCGCCCAGATCGGGATCCGAAACGTCGCCGCGCAGCAGCAGGCTCAGTGCGGTCACCGTGCTCCCGGTGGCGACGCTCGTCACCGAGTCCGGCAGGCGCTGGTCCAGGGACGCAGGAGTGCTCGGCAGTCGCGGATGCATCACGCGAAGCTTGAACGCTCCCGTGTCAGCCGAATCGGCGCTCGTCACCTCGACGTAGTAGATGCCATTCCGCGGCAGGCGCAGATAGTAGAGACACGGATCGCTGCCGCCGCCCAGACACTGGTCACTCTGAGCGAAGGGGGCGGCGTTCGAGGCCAATGCCGTGTCGAACGCGACATACGCGTCGAACGCTGCGGTGACTTCGATTGTCAGCGAATCGTTGAACGTGCCGTTGTTGATTTGGTACAGCTTCGCGAACCATCCCCGCGGCCGGTGCGGCGCACCGCAGTCCGCCGTCGTCAACGACGTGGAGACGGAGTCGTCGAGCGAAATGGGCGTGGTACGGCAAGAGTGGACGTTGTACCACAGCGGAGTTTCATATGATGCTGCGCCGGACAGGGCGGACACCACCACCGTGTCTTCGTGAACGCCGCTATCGAGACCGCTCGGGTCGAAGATTGCATTCAGGGTTGGCGTGTTGCCGGCGATCCCAGTGTCAGGGTCGAGCCTGACCCACGCACTGGCGTGCTTGATAAGCGCCGACCACTTCAGCTCCCCATCTCCCCGGTTCTCGATATGGACGGTGTCGCTGCGGAGTGCTGTGCTGCCGAATGAAGAGGAGTCCTTGAGCGAGTCGGGCTTCGTCGGGTCGACGAACAGCAGCGCCCCTTTGGGCGATCGTACGAGATCGCCGATACGGCAGGTCGCCACACCGAAGGCTGCGACCACGACCAATAGTCCCCGCGCCAAAGGGGTCGGTGCGGGGACTCGAAAACCTGAGCGTTTCACGGTAGGGACTTCCACGACCTAGACAATCTACCTGCAACTGACCCTCAACAGCAGGGCGTGCGCCACGTCCGGTTTGTGACCGCTGACCCTCGGCTTGACCACCCCGCCGGGGCCCGGCTAGGATTGCCCGTTCTGGGCGGCGTAGCTCAGCTGGTTAGAGCAGCGGAATCATAATCCGCGTGTCGGGGGTTCGAATCCCTCCGCCGCTATAGCAAAACCTCCAGCACCGGCGCCCGCCGGGTGTGGGACCTCCGCCACGCCTTCTGCTCGCCGCCACGCGAGCTACCTTTGTCGCCCTCCATTTATCGGGACCGGCGACCAGCGTGGTTTTCCGTGGACATTAAGGAACGGGCGATACGCGATCCCGCACGCCTCCAGGCGCTGCGCCGCCTGGGGCTCGTCGACGCCCCCCCGGACCCCGCCCTCGACCGCCTCACCCTCGTCGCCCAACGGGTGCTGCGCGCCCCCGTCGCCTTGATCTGCCTGGTCGACGCCGACCGCCAGATCATCCAAAGCTCCGTCGGGCTCCCCGAGCCCTTCGCTGGCCGCCGCGAAACGCCGCTGTCCCACTCCATCTGCCGTCACCTGGTGACGACCGGCGTATCCCTCGCCGTCGGCGACGCGCGCACCGACGAGCGGCTGCGCGACCACCCCGCCGTCGTCGAGCTCGGCGTCGCCGCCTACGCCGCGAGTCCGCTCATCACGGCCGACGGTCACGTCGTGGGCACGCTCGCGGTCCTCGACTTCACCCCCCGCACCTGGCGTCCCGACGAGCTGGACTTGCTGGATCAGCTGGCGGGCACCGTGTGGACTCACATCGAGCTGCGGCGCGCGCGGCGCGAGCTGGAACAGCAGGCGGCCGCCCTGCGCCGCGCCGCGTCGGCGCAGGCACTCGACAACGGGGAACCCGGTGGCCGAGCGTCGGGCGAGATCCGCGAGCTGCTCGGCGCCCCGCACGCCGATGCCTGGAGCGCGCTGCTCGACCACCTCCCGGATCCGGTGTACCTGAAGGACATCGACTCCCGCTTCACGCGCGTGAACGCAGCCCAGGCCCGCGTGTTGGGCGTCGACGATCCCGCGCAAGCCGTGGGCAAGAGCGACGCCGATTTCTTCACGCCCGAGCACGCCGCGGCCGCGCTCGCCGACGAGCACGAGGTGATGGCCACCGGCCGTCCGCTGGTCGCGAAGATCGAACGGGTGGCGGACCTCTCCGGCCGCGTGCGCTGGTTCTCCGCCAGCCGGATGCCCGTGGTGGACGCCGCGGGAGCGGTGATCGGCACGCTCGGGTGCTCGCGCGAGATCACCGATGTGATGGAGGCGGACGTCGAGCGGCGTCACACTCTGTCGCTGCACCGGGCGACGCTCGAGTCGACCGCGGATGGGATCCTCGTGGTGAACCGCGCAGGGCGCGTCACGAGCGTCAACCGGAAATTCACGGCGCTGTGGCGGCTACCCGAAGACGTCGTGGCGACCCAGCAGGACGAGCGGCTGCTCGAAGCCGTGATCGATCAGCTCAAGGACCCCGACGCCTTCCTGCGCCGCGTGCGGGAGCTGTACGCGGACAAGGAGGCGTCCAGCTTCGACATCATCGAATGCCACGACGGACGGGTATTCGAGCGGTATTCCCAGCCGCAACGCATCGACGGCGAGGTCGTGGGGCGCGTGTGGAGCTTCCGCGATATCAGCGAGCGACGCCGCACCGAGGACCAGAACCGCCTCCTGGCCCACACGATCCAGAGCACGGGCGACATCATCAGCATCACGGACCTGAAGGGACGGTTCACCTTCGTGAACCGCGCGTTCCTCACCACCTACGGGTACCTCGAGGCGGATGTGCTCGGGCGCACGCCGGCGCTGATCGACTCGCCTCGCAATCCCGCCGGGCTGCAGGACGAAATCCGCGACACGACGGAGCGGGGTACCTGGCGGGGGGAGCTGTGGAACCGGAAAAAGGACGGCACCGAGTTCCCGGTGGCGCTGACGACGTCGCAGATCCGCGACCCCGAGGGACGGCTGGTGGGGTTGGTAGGCGTGTGGAACGACATCACCCAGCGACGGCGCAGCGAGGCTGTGCAGCGGGCGGTGTACCGCATCGCCGAGTCGGCCAGCGTGGCGGAAGGGCTCGAGGGGCTGCTGCACGCCGTGCACCACATCGTGGGCGAGCTGATGCCGGCCGACAACTTCTTCGTGGCCCTGTACGATCGCGACGCGGACCTCTTGACCTTCCCGTATTTCGTGGACCAGGTGGACACCGCCGACGCGCCCCGGCCGCCGGGCCGCGGGCTGACCGAATACGTGCTGCGGACCGGGCGTCCGCTGCTGGGCACGCCGGACGTGCTGGCGCTGCTGGAGCGACGCGGCGAGGTGGACCTCGTAGGCGCGCCCTCGGTGGACTGGCTCGGCGTGCCGCTCAAGGTCGGCAGCGACGCGATCGGGGTGCTCGCCGTGCAGAGCTACACCGAGGGCGTGCGGTTCGGGGCCGAGGAGCTGGAGATCCTGGAATTCGTCTCGGCGCAGGTCGCGATGGCGATCGAGCGCACCCGGGCGGCCGAACGGGTGCAGGGGAGCGAGCGCAAGTACCGCCAGCTGTTCGAGGGGAATCCGACGGCGATGTTCGTGTACGACGCGGAAACGCTGCGGTTCCTCGCGGTCAACGAGGCGGCGGTCCGGCGCTACGGCTACACGCGCGAGGAGTTCCTGGCGATGACGCTCACCGATATGCGCCCGGAGGAGGAGGCCGTCAAGCTGCGGGAGATCCTGGCGCAATACCGCGGCGGCCCGGCCCGGGCCACCGGGCTGCGCCACCGGCGGCGCGACGGGACGCTGATCGACGTCGAGGTCACCTACGACGACATCGACTTCGCCGGGCGGCGGGCCCGGCTGGCGGCGGTGGAGGACGTGACCGAGCGGCGGCGGCTCGAGGACCGGCTGCGCCAGGGATTGAAGATGGAAGCGGTGGGGCAGCTCGCCGGCGGCATCGCCCACGACTTCAACAACCTGCTGACGGCGATCGTGGGCTACGCCACGCTGCTCGATCGCGCCCTGCCGCCGTCCCATGAGCTGCACGAGGAGGTCCACGAAATCATCGGCGCCGCGCGCCGCGCGGGGAACCTGACGCACCAGCTGCTGGCGTTCAGCCGCAAGCAGGTGCTGCGCCCCCGGGTGCTCGACGTGAACGTGGTCGTGCGCGACATGGAGCGCCTCCTGCACCGGACCATCGGGGAGCATATCGCGCTCGTGACCTCGCTGGCGCCCGATCTCGCGTCGGTGCGCGCCGACGCGAGCCAGCTCGAGCAGGTCATCATGAACCTCGCCGTGAATGCGCGCGACGCGATGCCGGGCGGCGGGCGGATCATCATCACGACCGCCAACGTCCCGCTCGACGCAGAGCTGGCGCAGGCGAATCCCGAGGCCAGGGCCGACGGGTATGTCTTGCTCGCGGTGTCGGACACCGGGACGGGAATGTCGGCGGAGGTGAAGGCGCACCTGTTCGAGCCGTTCTTCACGACGAAGGATGTGGGGAAGGGGACCGGCCTGGGCCTCGCCACGGTGTACGGCATCGTGCATCAGAGCGACGGCTTGATCGCCGTGGACTCGGAGCTGGGACGGGGCACGCGGTTCCGCATCTTCCTCCCCCGCGCCGAGGCACCGGCGGCCGAGGCCTCGGCGGCCACGCCCGAGACGGCGGCGTCGGGCAGCGGCACCGTGCTGCTGGTCGAAGACGAAGCCGGTGTGCGGCACCTCGCCCGCGACGTGCTCAGCCGCTACGGCTATCGGGTGCTGGAGGCCGCGAATGGAGGGGAGGCGCTCCGTCTCGCGGCGGCGCACGACGGGCCCATCGACCTGCTCCTCACGGACGTCGTGATGCCGGGGATGAGCGGGGCCGAGCTGGCGGAGCAGTTCCGCACGGTGCGCCCGGTGGCACGCGTGCTGTACGCGTCAGGCTACGCCGACGATGCCGTCATCCGGCACGGCGTCACCCACGGGGTGCCGTTCCTGCAGAAGCCGTTCGAGCCCGACGATCTGGTGCGTCGCGTCCGGGAGCTGATCGAGCATCCCTAGGTTTGCGTGAGGTCGCGCCACACGAGCGGCCGGATGTCCGCCGAGTGCTCCAGGGCGAACGTCTGGGCCACCGCCAGCAGCCGCACGTAGTCCGCGCGCCACGACTCCGGTAGATGGGCGCGGAAATAGGCGGCGCTCATCACCTCACCTTGCGGCGCTGAGGCCGCTCCATAGCCCACCTCCACCACCTCGCCCAGGAAGCAGGTCGAGCTGCCGGTATCCATCGCGTTGGCGACGCGGCACTCGAAATGGGCGTAACACTCGTCCAGCACCGGCGCTCCCAGCCGCCCCGAGCGGTGCGGCACCTCGGCGAGCTTATCGGTATCCCTGCCGTGCGCGAAGCCGAGCCGATGGATCAGGTCGAACTGGTCCTGGCGCAGCAGGTGCAGCACGAACCGGCCGCTCGCGAAGATCATGTCGTGGCTGGTGTTGAACTTGTGAATGAACATCGCCAGGCGGGGGATCGTGGGTACGATCGAAGCCCGGATGGCGCTGTCGATGATCATCCCGTTGTCCTTGCCGCCGTGCGAGGCGGTGATCGCCACCACTGGAGTGGTGAGGTTGCGCAGCAGCTGGTAGGTGTCGTCCGGGCTGACCATGTATAGTAAGGTAAGGCCCATGCTCACCCTCGCCGAGCGCTTCCGAGCGCACCTCGTCCGGCGCCGCCTCTTCCCGGGGCCCGGAACCGCCCTGGTGGCGGTTTCGGGGGGCCCGGACTCGGTGGCGTTGCTCGATCTCCTCGTAAGCCAATCTCCCGATGGTCTGCGCCTCGTGGTGGGTCACGTCGACCACGGTATCCAGGAGGGGAGCGCCAAGGTCGCCGGTCTGGTGCGGCGGCTCGCTGCCCACTACGGCCTCCCATTCGAATCGGCGCGTCTGGAGCTCGGTCCGGGGACCACCGAGACCGCGGCGCGTCGCGCCCGCTACGATTGGCTCGCTGCGGTCCGGTCCCGAGTCGGTGCCGATTGGCTCGTCACGGCGCACCACTACGACGACCAAGTGGAGACGATCCTCCTGCGGGCGCTACGCGGCACCGCTCCCGCCGGGCTCGCGGGGATCGCGGCCCGAACCCGGGGGGGTGTGGTGCGCCCGCTCCTGCCGTTCACCCACGCGGCGCTGGAAGGGTATGTGCGCGAGCGCGGCCTCACCACGTATGAGGATCCTGCCAACCGCGACGCGCAGCACCTGCGCTCGTGGCTGCGCCACACCATCCTCCCGGCGCTCGAGGGCCGTCTCGGAGCCCAACTCCGCAGCGACTTGTCCCGGCTCGGTAAAGCAGCGGCGCGTGACCGTCGAGCCTGGGACGATGTGATCAACCGATTGCCGGGGTTGGACTTGCGGATCTCTTCAGGGGGCTGCGATGTTGCCCGGGCCGGGTTGCGGGAGTATGATGACCCATTGGCCGTCGCGGTTCTGCGTGCGGCGGCGCGGCGCGTCGGGCTGGTGCTCGGGCCACGGCGCGCTCGGCGCCTCTTGACCCTGGCCGATCGGCCTTCGGGGCGACGTCTCGAGCTGGGTGGGGGATGGGAGGCGGAGGTGGCGTTCGACCGCTTCCGACTCTATCGGCCGGCTGCCACTGCCAGTCCAGTCGCACCCCGGAGCACCCGCGGAGACGTCCACTTCGGCGGCTACACCGTCCAATGGGCGCCCTCGCGGGCGCCCCAGCGGATGGGCCGTGCCACCTGGCGGACGTGGATTCCGGGCGATGGGTGGGAGGTGCGCGGCCCGCGGCCGGGAGACGTGATCGAGCCGCTGGGCGGGGTAGGCCGCCGCCCGCTGCGGCGCGTACTCATGGAGGCACACGTGCCGCGCAGTCAGCGACAGCACTATCCGGTGGTGGCCGTGGGGGAAACCATTCTCTGGGTCCCCGGCATCTGTCGGAGTGCGGCGGGACTGCCGCGACCGGGAACTCGAGCCGTGAGGGTGGATGTTACCGGGCACTGAGACGCAACGGCAGACCGGCGGGACCAAGCTGGCCCGCATCGTGTACGACCCCGAGACGATCGCGCGGCGGGTCGCCGAGCTGGGGCGCGAGATCACCACCGTGTACTCGGACGGGGAGCTGCTGGTCCTGGGCCTGCTGAAGGGGAGCTTCATCTTCCTGAGCGATCTGGTCCGCCGCATCGACCGGCCGCTCCAGGTCGATTTCCTGGTGGCGGCGAGCTACGGGACCGGAACCGTTTCGAGCGGGGATGTACGGCTGCTGTACGATCCGGAGACCGTGCTGAAGGGGAAACACATTCTGCTGGTGGAAGACATCGTGGACACGGGCCGGACCCTCAATCGTTTGGTGGAGCTCCTGCGGGAGCGCCGGCCCCGGAGCCTGGAAATCTGCGCCTTGCTGCACAAACACGTGGCGGAGCACCTGGTGCTGGACGCCAAGCTCGTCGGATTCGACGCCCCACGCGACTTTCTGGTCGGGTACGGGCTCGACCACGCGGAGAACTTCCGGCATCTGCCTTATATTGCGAGTCTGACTTGATATGACGAATCGCGTACCCCCGCCACCGCGGGAATTCCAATGGAGCCGCATGCTGCGGACGCTCTCGTTCTGGGCGTTCCTCATCGTGGGGACCGTGCTGCTGGTGCAGCTCGCGGCCCGCACGCGGCAGGAATCGGTGGATATCAGCTACTCGGAATTCACGTCGCAGCTGGAATCGGGCAACGTCAAGAAGGTGGAGATCACCGAGCGGCAGCGGATCAAGGGTGAATTGAAGACCCCGATCCAGGCCAACCGCCAGCGTCCGGCCGACCACTTCACGACCCTGCTCCCGTTCGAGTCGAGCGACAGCTGGGTGACCACGCTGCGCGACAAGGGCGTGGATGTGAGCGCCAAGGATCTGCGTCCGTCCTTCGGCGTCATCTTCCTCAATTTTCTGCCGTACCTCCTCATGCTGGGGCTGATCCTGTTCATGGTCCGCCAGATGCAGCAGGGGGGCAACCGTGCGTTCGCGTTCGGGAAATCCAAGGCCAAGCTCCTCTCGGGCGACACGCCCAAGGTGACCTTCACCGACGTCGCGGGCTGCGACGAGGCGAAGCAGGAGCTCGAGGAGATCATCGATTTCCTGAAGGACCCGCAGAAATTCCAGCGGCTGGGCGGCCGCCTGCCCAAGGGCGCGCTGCTCATCGGACCGCCCGGCACCGGCAAGACGCTGCTCGCCAAGGCCGTGGCGGGCGAGGCCGGCCGACCGTTCTTCTCGATGTCCGGCTCGGACTTCGTCGAGATGTTCGTGGGCGTCGGCGCGTCGCGGGTGCGCGACCTGTTCGAGCAGGGGAAGGCGCACGCGCCGTGCATCATCTTCATCGATGAGATCGACGCCGTCGGGCGCCACCGCGGCGCCGGCCTGGGCGGCGGGCACGACGAGCGCGAGCAGACGCTGAACCAGCTGCTCGTGGAGATGGACGGGTTCGAGTCGAACGACGGCGTGATCCTGCTCGCGGCCACCAACCGCCCCGATATACTCGACCCGGCGCTGTTGCGTCCGGGTCGCTTCGACCGCCAGATCATCGTCGACATGCCGGACGTGAAAGGGCGCGAGCAGATCCTGCGCGTGCACACGCGCAAGATCCCGCTTGCCCAGACCGTCGATCTCGAGCCGATCGCCAAAGGCACGCCGGGGCTGTCCGGTGCCGAGCTGTCCAACGTCGTGAACGAGGCCGCGCTGCTCGCCGCGCGGCGCAACAAGCAGGCCGTGGACATGGCCGATCTCGAGGACGCGAAGGACAAGGTGATGCTCGGCCTCGAGCGCAAGAGCATGGTCCTCTCCGAGGAGGAGCGGAAGCTCACCGCCTATCACGAATCCGGCCACGCCCTCGTGAGCCTGTACGTGCCGGGGGCCGATCCGATCCACAAGGTGACGATCGTGCCGCGCGGCCGCTCGCTCGGTGTCACGCACTGGCTGCCCGAGGAAGACCGTCACAACTACACGAAGCAATTCATCCTCAGTCACCTCGCCACGGCCTACGGCGGCCGCGTCGCCGAAGAGCTGGTGTTCGGTCCCGATAAGGTGACGACCGGCGCGGCGCAGGACATCCAGCAGGCGACCGACTTGGCGCGGCGCATGGTGACGCAGTTCGGCATGAGCGAAATCGTGGGCCCCATCGCCGTCGGCGACCGCGAGGCCGAGATCTTCCTCGGGCGCGAAATTATGCAGCGCCGCGAGATCTCCGAGCACACGGCGGAGCTGGTGGACGAGGAGCTGAAGCGCATCCTCGGAACCGCCTTCGAGCAGGCGCGGCAGATCATCCTCGAGCACCGCGACGCGCTCGATCGGTTGGCCGCCGCCCTGCTCGAGCGTGAGACGCTGGACCGCGAGCAGGTGCAGCTGGTCGTGGATGGCAAGCCGTTGCCGCCGTTGCCGCCCGCCGCGCCGCTCCCGGCCGAGCCGGGGACGCGCGGCAAGCCGGTCGCGCAGCCGGTGCGTAGCCCGGTGCTCGGGAACCCGCCCCCGGAGCCCGCGGGGGCGTGAAGGTCACGGCGCTCGCGACGCACGGCCCCTCCGAGGCGGTGCGCGCGGCGCTCACGGCCCGCGGCTGGGATCCCGACCGGTCCCGCTTCGCCGCCGCCGGGCTCGCTCCACTCACTCTGTTGTTCGACGGCGTCGGCGAGACCGAGCGCGAGGGACTGGTGCGCTGGGCCGCGCGCACCGGCGCCGACGTCCTGACCGGCGAGGGGTGGGCGCTGGTGAGCGCGGCGGCCAGCCGGCTCGCGGTCCTGGCGCGGCCCGACCGGGCGCCGGCGGAGCTTGCCGAGCTCGTGCCCGAGCTGGCCCGCACCCTCGTCACCTACGCCGATCCGCCGCGGCGCTGGGCGATCGCGGGCGGCGAGCTCACGCTCACCGAGCCGGTGCTCGTCGGCATTCTCAACGTTACCCCGGACTCCTTCTCCGACGGCGGCCGTTTCACGACGGCGGAGGCCGCGCTCGAACACGCTGATCGGCTGAAGGCTGATGGCTGTCAGTTGCTCGACGTCGGGGGCGAATCGACCCGGCCCGGTGCGCGCCTGGTGCCGGCCGCCGAGGAGACGGCGCGCGTCGTTCCGGTGATCGCCGCGCTGGTGCGCCGCGGGCTGGGGCCGGTTTCGGTGGACACCCGCAAGGCGGAGGTCGCCGCCGCGGCCCTCGCGGCAGGGGCAGGAGTGGTGAACGACGTCTCGGGGCTGACGTTCGACCCGGCGCTCGGCGCGCTCGTCGCACGGGCGGAGGCGGGGATCGTGCTCATGCACACGCGCGGGACGCCGGAGACGATGGACAGCCTGGCACACTATGTGGACCTCGCGGTCGAGGTCGCCGACGAGCTGCGGTCGGCGGCCGCGCGGGCCGGCGCCGCGGGGATCGCCTCCGAACGGATCGTGGTCGACCCCGGATTCGGATTCGCCAAGACGCCGGCGCAGAGTTTCCGGCTGCTGGACGATCTGGACCCGATCGTCGGTCTGGGCTATCCTGTGCTCGTCGGGCCCTCGCGGAAACGGTTCCTCGGCGCGGCCACCGACCGGCCGCCGGAGGATCGCGATCGCGCCACGGCCGTCGCGTGCGCGCTCGCCTGGCAGCACGGGGCCCGGTTGTTTCGCGTGCACGACGCCCGCCTCGCGCGCGAGGCGCTCGCCCTGGCCCGCGCCCTGGACGCCGACCCATGAACTTCGACGCCTACCGCTTTCTCGTGCCGAAGCCGTGGCCGGACGCGGTCGAGATCCTGCTCGTCGCGTTTGTGATCTACCGGTTCCTGCTGTTCCTCGTGGGCACGCGGGCGCTGCAGATCGTCGTGGGCCTGGTGATTCTGTCCCTCGCCTACTTCGCGGCGGTCCTCGCCAAGTTCACGATGGTGAGCTACCTGCTCGGCGTGCTCTTCACGTTCGCGCCGTTCGCCGCCGTCGTCATGTTCCAGCCCGAGCTGCGCAATGCGCTGGCGCGCCTCGGACAGTCGCGGCTCATGCGTGCGTTCTCACGCGGCGACCGCCAATCGGTGGCCGAGGAGATCGCCGAGGCGCTGGACCGGCTGGCGCGGGCCGGGACGGGCGCCATCATCGCCGTGGAACGCGACATCGCGCTCGACGAGTTTCTTCCTTCCGGCGTGTCGATGGAGGCGAAGGTCTCCGCGCCGCTGCTCACGACGATTTTCACCCCGTACTCGCCGCTGCACGACGGCGCCGTGCTGGTGCGCGGCGACCGGATCATCGGGGCCGGGTGCGTGCTACCACTCACCCAGTACAAGGTGGCCGACAAGTCGCTGGGCACGCGCCACCGGGCCGCGCTCGGCCTGTCCGAGGAAACCGACGCCACCGTCTTCGTCGTCTCCGAAGAGACCTCCACCATCTCCATCGCCTCGGGCGGGAAACTGTACCGGCCGCTCACCGCCGATCAGGTCCGGGACGTGCTCTCCGGGGCGATCGGGCGTCTCGAAACCCTCGTCGCAGCGGGCGCTTCCGGGGCCTGACCCCCGGTTTCCCCTGCCAGACGATTGTTTCGGGTCCCGCTCGGGGGTACTATATCCGGCTATGAATTTTGCCGGGCTGCCGGAGCGGCTCGCCCTGGTTCGGGCCGAGATCGCGCGACGGCAGGCCGCCACCGACTGGACCCACCCCGTCACCATCGTGGCGGTGACCAAGGGGTTCGGCCCCGACGCGGTGACAGCCGCCCGCGCCGCCGGGCTCTCCGACGTGGGAGAGAACCGGGTGCAGGAGGCGCTCGACAAGATGGCGCAGGTCGCCGATCCGGGGGTCGTTTGGCATCTGATCGGTCATCTGCAGCGCAACAAGGCGAAGAGCGTCACCGCGCGCTTTGCGTTGGTGCACTCGATCGATTCGCTGGAGCTGGCGGAGGAGTTGGCGCGCCGGACGACGGCCCACGCGGCGGGGACGCGCCAGCGGGTGCTGGTGCAGGTGAACGTCGCGGGAGAGGTGCAGAAGAGCGGCTGCGCACTGGACGCGGCGCCGGCCCTGGTGCGGGGGGT
>Ga0184629_10000967_pt1 | contig 12194 bp, 11 predicted proteins | sample PLM4_32_b1_FD_133158 | JGI IMG/M metagenome (GOLD analysis project Ga0184629, IMG submission 133158) | Groundwater sediment microbial communities from an aquifer in East River, Colorado, USA - PLM4_32_b1 | ecosystem: Environmental > Terrestrial > Soil > Riparian zone | place: USA: East River... | reverse complement strand
GGGGCTCGGGGTTCGACATCGGCCTTGCCGAGCGGCCGTTTTCCCAGGAGTACGAAGCGGAGTTGCGACGGGCGGTAGAGGCGGTGCTGGCCGCCTCCGCCACCGGGTCACCCACGGCGGAGGCGGGGCTCTGGAGCCGATTGATGAACCGGGTGCGCCGCCTCTTTAGCGCAGCAACCTGATGAGGAGCGCGATTCCGGCGACCAGGGCCGCTCCCACGAAAATGAAGGCGATGAGCGAACGCCGTTGGGTGGGGGTCCGCGGATCGAGCAGCGCCTGGAATTCGGTGCTGGAGAGCGGGGCCGAGCCGAGCTCGAAGGTGGGCCGGACGCCTTCCCGTACTTCGCCGAGATCTGCTTCGAGCTGCGCGGCGTTCTGATACCGGTCGTCGGGGTGTTTCGCGAGGCATTTCACGACCACCCGTTCGAACCGTTTCGAGATTTCGGGTTGCTTCTTGCGCAGGCTGGGCGGCGGGTCCTCCACATGCATGCGCGCGAGCTCGAACCAGTCGCCGGCGTTGAACGGCACTTCTCCCGTGGCGGTCCGGTAGAGTGTGACCCCCAGCGCGTAGAAGTCCGCCCGCTGGTCGAGCGGGCGTCCCTGGGCCTGCTCCGGGGACAAGTACTGGGGGGTCCCGATCGTCATGTTGTGCCCGGTCGAGGCGGTGTATCCCGAGACGGCGCGCGCGATGCCGAAATCGGTGAGGACAGCGGTTCCGTCCTCCCGCAGCAACACGTTGTCGGGCTTGATGTCGCGATGGATGATGCCCTGCCCGTGGGCGAAGCCGAGCGCCCGAGTGACGTCGCGGGCGATGGGGAGGATGGCGGACTCAGGTAAGTAGCCGTCGCGGGCGAGCCGGGCGGCGAGGGTGTCGGGGCAATAGTCCATGACGAAATACACGTTGCGCCCGTCCTTCCCCACGGAACGGATGTGGATGATGTTGGGGTGTTGGAGCTTGGCCGCGGTCTGGCTCTCGTTGCGGAAGCGGCTTTCGAATTGCGGATCCCCGGCGTACCGCGGCTTCAGGACCTTGACGGCGACCGGGGTCCCGTCGTCACCGCGTCCGAGAAACACCCAGGCGAAGCCGCCCTGGCCGAGCAGCCGCTCGAGGCGGAAGGGACCGAGGGACTTGCCGACGAGGTCGGGAGTAGGAGCCGGGACAGTCACGCGGGGCGGCCTTTACATTCGGGCATGTGCGGTCTAACTTAGTGCGCTCACAACGATTAGGGAATGTCGACGCATGGACGAGAAGACGACGCCGGTCTCGAAGCACGGGCTGCACGACCGGGATACGGGATCCAGCCGGGTCCAGGTTGCGCTGCTCACCGAGCGGATCAACCACCTCACCGATCACTTCCGGGCGCACGCGAAGGACTACCACGGGCAGCGCGGCTTGCTCAAGATGGTTTCGAAGCGCCGCCGCTTGCTGGAGTACCTGAAGCGGACCGATCTCGTGAAGTATCGGCAGCTCATCGACGAGCTGGGTCTCCGCCACTAAGCGTCACAGGCGTCGCGCCCTGCGCCCCGGAAGAGCACCGGGGCGCTCGGCGTATTTATCGGGTGCTCTAGACAGGTGTCCACGTGAAGCACGTCGAGCGTGAGTTTGCGGGCCGCGCGCTGCGGCTCGAATCGGGTCGGCTGGCCAAGCAGGCGGCGGGGTCGTGCCTGGTGCAGTACGGTGAGACCGTAGTGCTGGCCGCCGTAACCGTTTCGAACAACGTATCCCCCCTCCCGTTTTTCCCGCTCACCGTCGAGTACCGCGAAAAGAGCTACGCCGCCGGTAAGATCCCCGGAGGGTTTCTCAAGCGCGAGGGGCGTCCGTCCGACGAAGAGATCCTTTCGGCGCGGGTGTGCGACCGCTCGGTGCGCCCGCTGTTTCCCGAGGGGTTCAAGAACGAAATCCAGATCTTCATTTACGTGCTGTCGGCCGACCAGGAGAACGACGCCGACGTGCTCGGGGTGACGGCGGCGTCGGCCGCGCTCGCGATGTCGAAGGTACCCTGGAACGGGCCCATCGCGGCGGTGCGGGTGGGGCGCGTCGAGGGGGCGTGGATTCTCAATCCGACCTTCCAGCAGCTCGACGATTCCTCCGACATCGACATGATCGTCACCGGCTCGCGCGACTCGATTGTGATGGTCGAGGGTGGGGCGCTGGAGCTGACGGAAGCGGAGATCGTGAAGGCGTTGGAAGTGGCGCACAAGGGGATTCGCGAGCTGCTGGACATGGAGGAAGAGCTGATCGGCGCGCTCCAGCAGCCGAAAATGGAATGGACCAAGGTCGAGCCGCCCGCCGACCTCGTGGCGCGGGTGAAGGCGCTGGCGGAGCAGCGCGTCGCCGAGGCGCTGAACCTCCCCGAGAAATCGGAGCGGGCGCAGGCCCTTGCCGCGCTGAAAGTGACGGTCCAAGAGCAGATCGGCGCCGAATTCCCGGACAACGTGAAGGATGTCGCGTCGGTACTCGAGGACATCGAGTACCGCACGATGCGCGAGCAGGTGCTGTCGCGCGGCGAGCGCGTGGACGGCCGCGATCTCGACACGGTCCGGCCGATCGCCTGCGAAGTTGGGGTCTTGCCGCGCACCCACGGGTCCGCGTTGTTCACGCGGGGCCAGACGCAGGCCCTGGTCTCGGCGACGCTCGGCACGACGCGGGACGAACAGCGGATCGATTCGATCGATGTGGCGCAGGAGACGACGAAATCGTTCATGCTGCATTACAATTTCCCGTCGTTTTCGACCGGCGAGGTGAAAATGATTCGCGGCACCTCGCGTCGTGAAGTGGGACACGGGGCGCTGGCGGAGCGGGCGATCCAGGCGATCCTGCCACCCTATGAGACCTTCCCTTACACGATCCGCATCGTCTCGGACATTCTCGAGTCCAACGGCTCCTCCTCGATGGCGACGGTGTGCGGCGGGTCGCTGGCGCTGTACGACGCGGGGGTGCCGGTGAAGTCCGCGTGCGCGGGCGTCGCGATGGGTCTCATCAAGGAGGGGAAGCGGGTCGCGGTGCTCACGGATATTCTGGGTACCGAAGACGCCCTCGGCGACATGGACTTCAAGGTCGCGGGGACGCGCGAGGGGGTCACCTCGATCCAAATGGACATCAAGATCGAAGGGCTCGACTTCAAGATCATCAGCGAGGCACTGGAGAAGGCGAAGGTGGCCCGGCTCCACATCCTCGACATCATGGAGCGCGCCATCCCGCAGCCGCGGGAGCAGCTCTCCAAGTACGCCCCACGCATCATCACGATCCAGATTCCGCCCGACAAGATCGGCGACTTGATCGGCCCGAAAGGGAAGACGATCCGGGCCATCCAGGAGCAAACCGGCGCGGAGATCAACGTCGACGACTCCGGGGTGGTGACGATCTCGTCGGTCGGCGAAGGCGGCGAGCGGGCGCGCGACATCATCGCGGGAATGATCCAGACTCCGGAAGTGGGCAAGATCTACGAGGGCTTCGTGAAGAGCACCACCGCCTTCGGGGCGTTCATCGAAATCCTCCCCGGGGTGGAAGGTCTGCTCCACATCTCGGAGCTCCAGCACGGCCGCACCGAGCGGACCGAGGACGTCGTCAAGAAAGGCGACAAGGTGCGCGTGAAGCTGCTCGAAGTCGACGACCGCGGCCGGATGCGCCTGTCGCGGAAAGCGCTGCTCGACAAGCCGGAGCCGGCGCGGTCACACTGATGGAGACGGTCCGGCTCGACCGCGACGTCTTCCAAACCATCGCGTCGAACGGCGTTCGCATTCTGTCCGAGCACGTGCCTAGTGTGCGGTCGGTGGCGGCCGGCATCTGGGTACGATCCGCCTCCGTTCACGAGCCCCGGGACGAGATGGGCGTGAGTCACCTGCTCGAACACATGGTCTTCAAGGGCACGGCCCGCCGCACCGCCCACGAGATCGCGCTCGAGCTCGAGGCGCGTGGCGGCTCCCTCGACGCGTACACGTCTCGTGACACCACCGCCTACCAGGCGCGGGTGCTCGACGCCGACCTCCCCCGGGCGCTGGACGTGCTCACCGACCTGGTGCGGCGGCCCGCGTTGCGCCAGGATGATCTCGACCTCGAGCGCAACGTCATTCTCGAAGAGATCAACACCGTTCAGGACACCCCCGACGATCTGGTGTTCGACCTGACCGCCGAGACGCTGTGGCCCGAACACCCCTACGGCTACTCGATTCTGGGCACCCGGGAGTCCGTCACCGGCCTTTCGGCCGAGCACCTGCGGCGCCTGCACGAGCGCGCCTACTTCCCGGGCAATTGCGTCATTGCGGCTGCCGGCAACGTGGCGCACGAGTCCTTGGTCGACCTGGTGGCGTCGCAGGGCTGGCTGGATGCCCCCAATGGCAGCGGCGCAGCTCACGCGGTGCCGCACTCGCGCCCGGCGGAGCGGGGGCGCGAGGCGCGCCATACCAAGGACACCGCGCAAACGCACATCGTGCTCGCGACTGACACGGTCCGGTTCGCCGATCCCCGGAAGTACGCGTTGTTGGCGTTGTCGAACGTCTTTGGCGGCGGGATGTCGAGCCGCCTGTTCCAGCGTGTCCGCGAGGAGCTCGGCCTGGCGTATGCCGTGTACTCCTACACCCACTTCTACGGACACGTGGGGGTGCTCGGCACCTACGTCGGCACGCAGCCCAAGACGGCACCACAGGCGCTGGAAGCGATCCGCGGTGAGTATGCGAAACTCGCCCGGGAGGGGCTGACCCCCGAGACGCTGGAGCAGGCCAAGCGGCAGACGCAGGGCCAGCTGACGCTCATGTTGGAGAGCCCCACGGCGCGGATGTACCGGTTGGCGAGCTTCGCCGTCCACGGCGAGCCGTACCGCGGGCTGGACGCCACCTTGTCCGAGATCGCCGCGCTGACGCCCGAACGGGCGGCGGAGGTCGCGGCCGAGTTCTTCGCTCCCGAACGCCAGACGCTCGTCTGGCTCGGGCCCAACTAACGCCGCACCGATCCGGGGTCCAACGATGATTGTCGGGGTTCCGAAGGAGATCAAGACGGCCGAAAACCGGGTGGCGCTCGTTCCCGCGGGAGCCGAATCGCTGATCGGCGACGGCCACACCGTGCTGGTCGAGCAGGGGGCGGGGCTCGGGTCGGGGTTCGCCGACGACGCGTATCGGTCCGTCGGGGCGACGATCGCCGGCTCGGTCGACGAGGTGTGGGCGAAGGCGGACCTGATCCTCAAAGTGAAAGAGCCGATCGAGTCTGAGTGGAAGCGTATCCGGAGGGGCCAGATCGTGTTCACGTACTTCCACTTCGCCGCGTCCGAGCCGCTCACCCAGGCGATCATTGCCTCGGGGTGCGTTGCGATCGCGTACGAGACCGTCCAGCTCGCCACCGGCGAGCTACCGCTGCTCACCCCGATGAGCGAGGTAGCCGGCCGGATGGCGGTGCAGGAGGGTGCCAAGTACCTGGAAAAGGTGTTCGGGGGGAGCGGCATTCTGCTGGGCGGTGTGCCGGGAGTGCTCCCGGCCGAAGTGGTGGTGATCGGGGGCGGTGTGGTCGGGACCAACGCGGCCAAGATGGCGGCGGGTCTGGGTGCGCACGTCACACTGCTCGACATTTCGCTCGACCGGCTGCGCTACCTCTCCGACGTCCTCGCACCCAACGTCGATCTCCTGTATTCCAACCGGCATAATATCCTCGAGATGATCCGGAAGGCCGATCTCGTGATCGGGGCGGTGCTGCTGCCGGGGGCCAAGGCCCCGCACCTGGTGAAGCGAGCGGACCTGAAGCTGATGAAGCCGGGCTCGGTGGTCGTCGACGTCGCCGTCGATCAGGGGGGCTGCATCGAGACGATCAAGCCGACCACCCACGAGCACCCGACGTACGTGGTGGACGGGATCATCCATTACGCGGTGGCCAACATGCCGGGCGGGGTGCCGCGCACGTCGACGCTCGCCCTCACCAACGCGACCTTCCCCTATACCAAGCGCCTCGCCAGGCGGGGCTGGAAGCAGGCCTGCCGCGACGATCGGTCGCTCTTCCTCGGCCTCAACGTGGTCGAGGGAAAGGTCGTCTATCCGGGCGTGGCTGAAGCGTTCGGCCTCCCCGTGGTCGACCCGCAAACGCTCGTGTGAGCGACCGCTCCCCCGTGGTGCAGGTGCTCCGGCTCCCACACCATGACGGTCTCCCGCTGCCGGCACGCGCGACCGCCGGGGCGGCGGGATATGACGTCGCGAGCGCGGAGCTCGAGTTCACGCTGCAACCGATGGAACGGCGCCTGGTCCGGACCGGACTCGCGCTGGCGATCCCGGCCGGGTTCGAGGCGCAGGTCCGGCCCCGCTCGGGGTTGGCGTTGAAGCACGGCCTCACCCTGCCGAACTCTCCGGCCACCATCGACTCCGATTACCGTGGGGAGCTGCTGGTTGCGTTGATCAATCTTGGCACCGCGCCGGTGACGGTCGAGCGCGGCACCCGGATCGCGCAGCTGGTGTTCCAGCGGGTCGAGGTGGTGCAGCTCGAAGCGGTGGAGGCTCTGCCGCCAAGCGAGCGCGGGGGTGGCGGGTTCGGGAGTACCGGCGCGTGATCCGGCCTCCTGTTATTTGCTACCACCGCATCGGCGGTCCGCTCGAGCTCGGGATCACCCGGGTGGCCGCCTCGGTGTTCGTGCGTCAGATGACGGCCCTCGCGGAGGGGGGCTGGCGCACGCTCCCGCTCGAGGAATTCGCCCGAGCGACGTCGCCCTACCTCTTCCCCCTGACCCGTCTCTCCTCTCAGGAACGCACCTTCCTCCTGACGTTCGACGACGGCTATGCGAGCCTGGCGGAGTTCGCCTATCCGATCCTGGCGGACCTGGGGTTCACGGCGACCACCTTTCTCGTCACCGACTACATTGGTCGCGAGAATCGCTGGGATGTGCGTTACACGCGGCACCGCCTGGCGCACCTCGATTGGCCGGCGATCGAAGCGTGGCGCGCACGCGGCTTCGACTTCGGCTCGCACTCGGCCTCGCACCGCCGTCTCACCTGGGTGAAAAAGCAGGCCGTGATCGAGGACCTCGCCAGGTCTCGCGCGACCCTGGTCCAACGGCTCGGCGCGTCCGCGGGGCGGGCGATCGCCTACCCGTTCGGCGCTGCGAACCTGGTGGTCGTGGAGGTCGCACGCAAAACCGGGTTCGAGCTGGGGTTCGCCGGGGCGTGGGAAAAGAGCATGGATCCGCTGCGGCTGTCGCGCGTGCCGGTGTACGCGTGGGATGTGGGGGGGGTGCCGGCGGGACTCGCTACGGGGCCACTCGGCACCGTGGGCCGTCTGGTGGCCCAAGTCGCGAACCGCTGCGCGGTGGGCACCAGCCTGATGCTCGCACTAGCTCTCCCGTTCCGCAGACGGCGCCAGGCGGAGGCGGCGCCACACAACGAGGCACGGGAGGATCGCGCCCGCTGAGATCCCCGCGTCTGCCGTCATAACCCCTCGACGCCCGCCACGGCCATGCCCATGGTGTGGTATCCCTTGTCGACGTAAATCGTTGTCCCGGTGATGCCCGCCGCCAGCGAACTGCAGAGGAACGCCCCCACCGTGCCGACCTCCCGCGCTGCGAGCGGCTCGGGGAGCGGAGCGTTCGCCGTGTAGTAGTCCACCATACGTTCGATCTTGCCGATTGCGCTGGCGGCCCGCGACGCCAGGGGCCCCGCGGAAATCGTGTTGATGCGCACGCCGTACTTGCGGCCGGCCTCATACGCCAGGGTGCGCGTGTCGCTCTCGAGCGCGGCCTTGGCCGACGACATGCCGCCGCCATAGCCGGGAATCACCCGCTCGCCCGCCAGATAACTCAGGGATAGAAATGCGCCGCCGGGGCGCAGGTGTGGCGCCAGGCGGGCGACCAGGGATACGAGCGAGTACGCGCTGACGCTGACCGCCGTGAGGTAGCCCGGGCGGCTCGTCTCGAGCAGCGGCTTCTTCACCTCGGGCCCGTTGGCGAGCGAGTGAATGACGATGTCGAGCGGCCGCTCGCCGAAGTCGGCGATGAGGCGCTGGCGTAGTCCCTCGACCGAGAAGTCACCGACGTCCTTGTAGCGCTTGTTCGTGCGGACATCCTCCGGTGCGTCGCCCAGGGTGTCGAAGGCCGCGTCCAGGGGATAGATCTTCTCGAAGGCGAGGAGCGACCCGTCCGGCATCCGGCGGGAATCGTCGATCTTGCCGCGCTCGAGGAGGTTCAGGAAGATGTTCAGTGCCGGCGGCCAGGTCCCGGCGCACACCGTGGCACCGGCTTCCGCCAGCGCTTTGGCGATGGCGAAGCCGAACCCGGCGTCGTCGGCCACGCCGGCTACCAGCGCCCGCTTACCCGTGAGATCAATGCTCAACATATGGTCGTTTCCGGTCAGATGAAGAATCGCGCCGCTACGGGAATCAACTGTGGGTGCTTGACCAGCGCCTGGGCGAAAATTCGTCCCAGGGTCCGCCTCTCACGTGGAATGGCATTGACGGTCCGGGCCAGTCCGTTGAAGAAACCGTCGTCCAGGCGCTCGAGCGCCTGCTTGATCCGGTAATACTTGAGGTGGTCGTCCCCGAGGAGCTGCATCCAGTCGTGATGATAGGCGGCCAGCCGGTCGGCGCTCGTGTCACCGGCACAGATCGCCGCGGCGGCCGTGCGTCCGGCCAGGCGCCCCGCTTTCATCGCGTTCACGATGCCCCCGCCGGAGAGCGGATTGATCATGTGGGCCGCATCGCCCGCCACGAGTATGCCGTCGCCATAGGTCTGCTTGATCGTCGTATGGACGATGACGCCGCCCACCGTAACCCCGGTCCGTGCGCCGCGCGGGTAGCGCCGGGCGATCCAGGCGTCGAGGTACGCCCGCGCGTTGCGGCCGTCGCTCTTCAGGGCCACGATCCCGAGTCCGACGTTCGCGATGCCTTCTCCTTTGGGGAAGATCCACGCGTACCCGCCGGGAGCGATGCCGTCGCCGAACTGCAGGTAGATCGCATCGGGATCGAAGTCGATACCCTGCACCACGTACTGCGCGCAGGATTCCATGTCGCGTGCGGGCACCCGTGTGTCGAGGCCGGCCCAGCGGCCGACCATCGTTTCCACTCCGTCGGCGCCGATCACCACGCGGGCGCGATACACGGCGCGGCCGTCTGGGCCATGCACCGCCACGGCCCAGCGGCCGTCCGCCTCGCGCGTCATGCCCGTCGCTTCGGTGCCGACTTGGAGCTCCGCCCCCGCGGCAACCGCCTCGGCCGCCAGCATGGCGTCGAACCGGGTCCGGTCGAGGATCCACCCCACGTCACGCTCGGCCACTTGGACCTCGGTGTCGTCGGGGGCGAGGAAGATCACCCGGGTGATCTTGCGGGCGGCCCACGGAGCGCCTTCGGGACTCGCAAACTCGCGCAGCCCGGCGTCCCCCACGCCCTCCGCGCAGCGCACCGGGGCACCAACGGCGCGGTCACGTTCCAGCAGCACCACTTCAAGCCCGTGCGAGGCCCGGGCAGCCTCGCGGGCCGCGATCGACCCGGCGGGGCCGGCACCCACTACCAGCACGTCGATGTCGGGCATCAGGCTGGGATCATGGCCAAGGCCCCGACGGGGCAGGGCGCGACGCACTTCCGGCAGCCGGTACACGCCGTCCGATCGACCACCAGAGCGGTAAGATCGAGGTGGATGGCCTCCGGGGGGCACAGCGGCAGGCACAGACCACAGCGGTCGCACACGTCGAGGTCCACGACGGCCACTTCGGCCGCACGCGCAGCGGGCATGGGGGTAGGCTAGTCGCTCCCAAGAGGGGCGTCAAGCATCGGCCTTGCTTGGAGTTACGCTTTTCGTTAGGTTGGTGCGCGCACGCGACACACCCGCCTTACACTTACCAGGAAACGATACCGACACCGTGCGGCTCCGCTGGCCGAAATGGAACCTCGGGGCGTTCAACCCCGCAAGCGAGATCGCCGTGGATCTGGGCACGGCGAACACGCTCGTGTACGTCCGTGGGGAAGGCATCGTGCTGAACGAGCCGTCCGTGGTCGCGATCGAGAAGGCGACCGGCAAGATCCTGGGGATCGGGCTGGAGGCGAAGCGGATGCTCGGGCGCACGCCCGACAGCATCCTCGCCGTGCGTCCCCTGAAGGACGGCGTGATCGCTGATTTCGACGTGACCGAAAAGATGCTGCGCTATTTCCTGAAGACGATCATCGACCGCCACGTGTTCCGGGTACGGCCGAAAGTGATCGTCTGCGTGCCCAGCGGCATCACCGAAGTGGAGCGGCGCGCGGTGCGCGATTCGGCGCAGTCGGCAGGGGCGAAGGAAGTCTACATGGTGGCCGAGCCGATGGCGGCGGCGATCGGCGTGGGTCTGCCGGTGGAAACGCCGACGGGGAACATGGTGATCGACATCGGCGGCGGGACGACCGAAATCGCGGTGATCGCCCTGTCGGGAATCGTCTCCGACACGTCGATCCGCACCGCGGGTGACGAGCTGGATCAGGCGATCGTCCAGTTCATGCGCAAGAACTACAATCTCCTCATCGGAGAGCCCACGGCCGAGCAGATCAAGATTCAGATCGGCTCGGCCGCACCGGTGGGAGAGGAGCGGGAGATGGAGGTTAAGGGCCGCGACCTGGTGTCCGGCATCCCGAAGATCGTCCGCGTGCATTCGAGCGAGGTGCGGGAGGCGGTGCAGGAGCCGATCCAACAGATCGTCGACGCCGTGCGCCGGGCGCTCGAGATCACCCCCCCCGAGCTGGCCAGCGACATCGTGGATCGCGGCATTGTGATGACCGGGGGCGGCTCCTTGATCCGCGGGCTCGATCAGCTGCTGCAGCAGGAGACCGGCCTGCCCATCCACCTCGATGAGGACCCTTTGACGTGCGTGGTACGGGGGACCGGCCGGATCCTGGACGATCCCGAGAAATACCGCAACGTCCTGACCACGTAGCCGCATGGTGCTCGGGGCGGACCGCTACGCCACCCGGGGCGACACGCTCGTGTTCCTGAGCACCCTCGCCCTCTCCCTCATCGCCATGAGCCTGCCTCCAGGGCTCCGGGACCCGGTGGCGAGCGGGCTGCGTCGCAGCATCCTGTGGCCGTTCCTCCAGCTGCAGACCCAATCGGAAGAGCTGCGGATCTCGCGCACCAGGCTCGTGCAGGTCACCGCCGCGCGCGACTCGGCGGCGCTCGCCGCCACGTTTCTCGGTGAGCTGCGAGCTGAAAACACTCGACTGCGGGACCTGTTGGGTCTGCGCGCCCGTCTGGGCTCCCGGTTCGTGCCCGCCGAAGTTCTGCACCAGGCCTCTCCCACCGACCCACTCACCGTGGTGATCTCAGCCGGTGCCCGGCAGGGGGTGCAGCCGTTGGCGCCGGTGGTGGCCCCCGAAGGATTGCTCGGGATCGTGAGTGTTGCCGACGGGAGCACGAGCGTCGTGGCGACCTGGGCGCATCCGGAGTTCCGCGCCAGCGGGATGGCCGCCGACGGCAGTGTCTATGGGATCCTCTCACCGCGCGGGACTGCGGGCCCGGGGGGCTGGGTACTTGTGTTGGAAGGGGTCCCCTACCGCCAGCGGGTGCCGTTCGGAACGGTGATCCTCACTTCCGGTCTGGGCGGCGTGTTGCCGCGCGGTATTCCGGTCGGCACCGTCATCGCGGTCGCCGGCGAGACGGGATGGGAACGGACTTACCTCGTGCGGCCGGCTGTACCCCCCGGGGCCGTCACGCACGTAATGGTGCTCGTGGAGCCCGGCGCGGGTGACCTGCGCCCGGTCTTCGAGCCGGATTCGGGAGGTGCCCAGCCGTGAGGCGTGGCGACGTGTTGCGGTTCTGGGGGGTCCTCGTGCTGCTCGTGGTGCTGCAGTTCTCACTCCGCAGCCGGCTCGGCAACGAGCGGGTGGCGCCCGACTTCCTGCTCCTCGCCCTGCTCATCTACACCATCCGCGCCCGGCCCGGAGCGAGTGCGGCGGCGGGGTTTCTGGTCGGGCTGTTGAGCGACGCGTTGACGCCGGCCAGCTTCGGCGCCGGGGCCCTGGCCCACGCGATCGTAGGGTACCTCTCCTCCTGGGCGAAGGCGGTGTTCTTCGCGGAGAACCTGCTCGTCAACGGTGGTTTGTTCTTCGTGGGGACGTGGTTGCGGAACGTCATCCTGGCGGTCGCGTCCGGCAAGCTCGCGGGCCCCCAGATGACCTGGGAGCTACTGGTGTGGTCGCCGTTGGAGGGGGTGACGACCGCGGCGGCCGGGGTACTGGTCTTGATGGTATTCCGCCAATGGCTGGCGATCCG
>Ga0184629_10000965_pt1 | contig 12207 bp, 1 predicted proteins | sample PLM4_32_b1_FD_133158 | JGI IMG/M metagenome (GOLD analysis project Ga0184629, IMG submission 133158) | Groundwater sediment microbial communities from an aquifer in East River, Colorado, USA - PLM4_32_b1 | ecosystem: Environmental > Terrestrial > Soil > Riparian zone | place: USA: East River... | reverse complement strand
TACCTGTGCAAGCGGAGGGAACTCGCCGCTTGCAGGGTATCGCTTTGAAATCCTCGTTTTTTCACTCACTGCGGGGTCAAGGGGGAGCCGCCTCCCTAGCCTCGGCAGAGCCCATTCGCGCAGAGCTGTTCAGCGTCGAGCGGCTCGAGCAGCACGCCGAATCCCTCGCGGCCGCGCAACGCGTGGCCGATCGTTCCGAAGCCGGCTACGGCATGAGGGTGCGGCTGAATGACAACGCGCGCGTGTTGGTCGATGCCTATCATTCGCTGGCCGATGAGACGCGCGGCTATCGTCCGATGTCGCCGGCCGCGGAGTGGCTGCTCGACAATTTTCACATCGTTCAGGAGCAGATCCGCGAGATCAAGGAAGACCTGCCGCCTTCGTACTATCGGGAGTTGTCCAAGCTCGCCGACGGCCACTTGAAGGGATACCCGCGCGTCTTCGGCGTTGCGTGGGCCTTTGTCGCGCACACCGACAGCCGGTTCGATTCCGTGATCCTGACCCGCTTCGTCAATGCCTACCAGCGCGTGCAGCCGCTCAATATCGGCGAATTGTGGGCGATCGCGATCACGCTCAGGATCACGCTCGTGGAGAATCTGCGCCGTATTGCGGAGCGCCTTGCGCGCGACCGCCAAGACCGGCGCGATGCCGATGATTTGGCGGATCGCCTGCTGGGCGTGTCCGAGAAAAAGCCCGAACCTGTCCTTTCCATTCTTCGCAGTCTCGAAGGCCGCGAGCTGACTCCGGCCTTCGCGGTGCAATTGGATCATCGGTTGCGCGATCAGGACGCGGTTGTCGCTCCCGTGCTTGCCTGGCTCGACGGTGCGCTCGCCGAGAAGGGCAGCAACCGCGACCACATGGTCCAGGAAGAGTTGCGCCTCCAAGGCGCGATGAACGTCACGGTGCGCAACATCATCACCAGCATGCGCCAAATCTCGATGGTCGACTGGGCTGAGCTGTTCGAGCACATGAGCCTGGTCGATGCAGCGCTCACCGCCGACAGCGAGTTCGCCGGGATGGATTTCGCGACGCGCGACGCGTACCGGCGCGCGATCGAAAAGCTGGCGCGGGGTTCCAAGCACTCCGAGCTCGACATTGCGGCGAGGGCCGTCGATGCAGCGAAGCGCGCAGCAAAGCGATCGCCGGGGGGACGCCTGTCGGATCGCGAGCGCGATCCCGGCTATTACCTGATCGCCAAGGGCCGCGAAGCGTTCGATCACGAGATCGGCTTCAAGCGGCCGCGGAGCGAGTGGCTGTCGCGGCTGAGTGTGGGGGCCCGCACAGCGGTCTATCTCGGGTCGATTTGGCTCGTGACCGTCGTGGTTGCGGCTGCCGCTGTGATGAGCGTCGGGGCCACGGGCGTGCGCGGATGGCCGCTTATCGGGCTCGCGCTGCTCGCCGTCATCCCTGCGTCCGAAGCAGCAATTGCTCTCGTCAACCGCCTCGTCGTGAACCGGTTCGGGCCGGCGCTCCTTCCGAGCATGGATCTCACCGCAGGCGTGCCAAGTCACCTCAGAACGCTCGTGGCGATGCCTGCATTGTTGACGACGCGCACTCAGGTCGAGCAGCTGGTCCAGCAACTCGAAGTGCACTATCTCGCGAGCACGGACGGCGACCTCTACTTCGCGTTGCTCTCCGATTGGACCGATGCCGCTGAGGAGAGCGCGCCCGATGACGCGGAACTACTCGAAACGGCTCGAGAGGGAATCGCGGAACTCAACCGGCGTCATGGTCCTGCCGCCGCCGGCGACCGCTTCTATCTCTTGCATCGTCGCCGCATCTGGAATCAAGCCGAGGGCAAGTGGATCGGTTGGGAGCGCAAGCGCGGGAAGCTCCACGAGCTGAACCTTGTGTTGCGCGGCTCGACCGAGACGACGTTCCTGTCCGAGCACGGCCAGCCGCCTCGCGTGCCGGATGGCGTGCGCTATGTCATCACGCTCGATGCAGACACGCGGCTGCCGCGCGAGGCGGCGAGGAAGATGATCGGAAAGATGGCGCATCCGCTGAACCGGCCGGTGCTCGACCGGATGGTCGGCCGCGTCGTCGATGGTCATGCCATTCTGCAGCCTCGCGTGACTCCGTCGATGCCGGTGGGGCGTGAAGGCTCGTTGCTGCAGCACGTCTTCTCGGCGCCGCGCGGTCTTGATCCCTACGCGTTTGCCGTGTCCGACGTCTACCAAGACCTGTTCCAGGAAGGGTCGTATTGCGGCAAAGGAATCTATGACGTCGATGTGTTCGAGAAGGCGCTCGAGGGACGCATCCCCGACGGCACCGTGCTCAGCCACGATCTGCTCGAAGGCTGTTTCGCGCGCGCGGGTCTCGTCACCGACATCGAGGTGGTGGAGGATTTTCCGGCGCGCTACGAGGTAGCGGCTGCGCGTCAGCATCGCTGGGTGCGCGGCGACTGGCAGCTTCTGCCGTGGATCGTCGGTTGGGGTCACGATCAACGTGGGCGCCGCCGTCGTGTGCTCGGTGGCATATGCCGCTGGAAGATGCTGGACAATCTCCGGCGCTCGCTTTCCGCTCCTGCCGCGCTGATGGCGCTGATATGCGGGTGGCTGCTGCCATTGCCGGCCGCGCAGGTTTGGACAGCCTTCATCGTCGCGACATTCGCGCTGCCGAGCCTGCTGCCCTGGTTCGCCGGCCTGGTGCCGCGCCGTCCCGGAATCTCCAAGCGAAGCCATTTTCGCGAGTTGGGCAAGGATCTCGTCGTCGCGATCGCGCAGATTGCATGCGAGATCACCTTCCTCGCACACCAGGCTTACGTGATGGCGGATGCGATTCTGCGCACGCTCTATCGCGTGATGATTTCGCGGCGCCGCTTGCTCGAATGGGTAACGGCCGCGCAGACCTCCCGTCTCTTCCGCGATGACGCGCCGCGCTTGGAGCGACAATTGGCGTACGGTGCTGCGTTTGCGCTTGCGGTTTTCGCCGTGCTGCTGCTTGCGGAAGGCGGCGGCGAGACGATCGCGCTGCCGTTCCTTATCGTCTGGACGTTCTCTCCGCTTGTGGCGCGGTGGGTGAGCTATTCGCCGCCGCAAGCCGGCAATCTGCCGATCGAGGAAAGGGACGCGCAGGAACTCAGGTTCATCGCGCGGCGCGACTGGCGATTTTTCGAGGCCTTTATCACGGCGGCCGACAACCACTTGCCGCCGGACAACTATCAGGAGGACCCGAAAGGCGTCATCGCGCGCCGGACTTCGCCGACGAATATTGGGCTCTATCTCCTGTCGATCCTCTCTGCGCGCGACTTCGGGTGGATCGGCACACTCGATGCGGTGACGCGTCTCGAAGCGACGATCAAGACGATGAAGGAGTTGGAGCGCTACCGCGGCCACTTCTACAATTGGTACGCGACAGAAGACCGGCGCCCGCTTTATCCGCGCTACGTTTCGACGGTCGACAGCGGGAATCTCGCCGGTCACCTTCTGGTGCTGAAGCAGGCGTGCCGCGAGATGACGCGCGCGCCTCAGTTGGTGCTTCGGCGATTGACCGGCATTCGCGATACCATCGACATCGTGGCTCAATCGCTCGAGGAGCTCAGCGAGGAGCTTTCGAAGCCGCCTTCGAGCGCGAAGCGGCTGGCCGCCGCGCTCGACCACGTTCGCGCCACGCTGGATCAGCCGAACGACGATCCCGCGGAGTTTGCGCTTCTCCTGACGAACCTCCAGCGCTCGGCGGAGGGCGCGGCCGCCATCGCGCGCGCGGTCGCGGAGGAAGTGAGAGCGCCGAAGGGCCGCGAGTTGCTCGACTGGATGGACGCGCTGGCCGCCTGTCTCGCGAGCCATGCGCGCGACTTCGAGGTGACGCCGCCGCGGCGCCTCGCGCAACCGATTGCGCCAGGCGGCGGACGACATCCGTCGTCAGAGATCCTGCGAGGAGGACGCAGCACTTCCGGCGTGGACGTGTCGCTGGACGGTGACGGTGTTCAGGTGCTGCAACGGCCGCTGGAGACTGCGGCTCCAGCGCTGGCGAGCGTTGGCGCCGAACCGGTTGCGATTGCCGACGACCCGGCCACGATCCTCGCAACGCGGCTCGACGCCATCGCGGATGCCGCTGACGTCATGTTCGGCGATATGGTGTTCGATTTCCTCTATGAGCCGGAGCGCCAGCTATTTGCGATCGGCTTCCGCGTCGAGGATTCTGCGCTCGATCCGAACTGCTACGACCTTCTGGCCTCGGAGGCTCGGCTCGCAAGCTTTATCGCCATCGCCAAGGAAGAGGTGCCGGCAAAGCATTGGTTCAGGCTCGGGCGCACGCTGGCACCCATCGGCCGGGGCTCGGCGCTGATCTCATGGTCGGGCTCGATGTTCGAGTATCTGATGCCGTCGCTCGTCATGCGCGAACCGGCGGGAAGCATCATTGAACGCACAAACGAGCTCGTTGTCCGTAGACAGATCAAATACGGAATCGAGCTGGGCGTGCCATGGGGCATCTCCGAATCGCAGTTCAACGCACGCGATATCGAAGGTACGTATCAATATTCGAGCTTTGGCGTGCCCGATCTCGGCTACAAGCGTGGCCTCGGCGAGAACATCGTTATCGCGCCTTATGCGACGGCTCTCTCGGCAATGGTCGATCCACACGCGGCCGTCGAAAATTTCCGGCGGATGGCCAAGGAAGGCGCGCAGGGTCCCTATGGCTCGTACGAGGCGCTGGACTACACGCGCTCGCGTGTGCCGGAAGGCGCCAAGGTCGGCGTCGTGCGCGCTTACATGGCGCATCACGAGGCGATGAGCATTGTCGCGATCCTGAATGCGCTGATGGGCGGCCTCATGCGCAAGCGCTTTCATGCCGAGCCAATCATCCGCGCGACCGAACTCCTGCTCCAGGAGCGGATGCCACGCGATATCGCGGTGGCGCGTCCGCCCGCCGAAAAGATGCGGTCCGCCGAGCGCGTCGAATATCTCGCGTCCGAGATCCAGCGCCGCTACTCCTCGCCGCACTCGCAGATCCCGCGCACGCACATCCTGTCGAACGGCAGCTATGCCGTGATGCTGACGAGTGCAGGCTCCGGCTACACGCGGTGGCGCAATATCGATGTCACGCGCTGGCGCGAGGATGCGACTTGCGACAATTGGGGCAGCTACATCTATTTGCGCGACGCGCGCAGCGGCGAGGTCTGGTCGGCGGGCTACCAGCCGACCGGTGTCGAACCCGATCACTACGAGGTCGCGTTCTCCGAAAGCCGCGCCGAGTTCATCCGTCAGGACGGCAGCCTCAAGACGACGATGGAAGTGACGGTGTCGGCGGAGCACGATTCCGATGTCCGGCGGGTCTGCATCACGAATCTCGGAGCCCGGACGCGAGAGATCGAGCTCACCTCTTTTGCCGAACTCTCGCTCGTGCCGCACGGCGATGACACCTTGCATCCGGCGTTCGCGAAGCTCTTCGTGGAAACGGATTTCGTTGCCGGTTCCAGCGTGCTGCTTGCAACGAGGCGACGCAAGTCGGACGACGAGCCGCAAATCTGGGTGGCGCATCTCGCGACCGTCGAAGGCGACAAAAGCGGCACCGTCCAATTCGAGACCGACCGCGCGCGGTTTCTCGGGCGCGGCCAGTCGGTACGTGCGCCGATCTCGGTGATCGAGGGTTGGCCGCTTACCAATACGGTCGGCTGCGTGCTGGACCCGATCTTCAGCCTGCGCTGCCGTGTGCGTGTGCCGAGAGGCGAAACGGTGCGTGTCGCGTTCTGGACCCTGATCGCGGAAACACGGCAGGACGTCCTCGACTTGGCCGACAAGCATCTGGAACCCACGGCATGCGACCGCGTCAACACGATGGCCTGGACGCACGCGCAAGGCCACTTCCACCACATAGGAATCGGGCCCGAGGAAGCGCACCTTTTCCAGCGCCTCGCGAGCCGCATCATCTTCTCCGATCCGACGCTGAGACCTCCACCCGAGCTTCTGAAGCGCGGCGGGCGCAGCATGTCGACGATCTGGCAACTGGGCATCTCGGGCGATCTCCCCATCGTGCTGCTGCGCATCGATGAGGTCAGCGACGTCAGCGTCGTCCGCCAGCTGCTGCGCGCGTTCGAGTATTGGCGCCTGAAGCGCCTCGCCGTCGACGTGGTGATACTGAATGAGCGGGGAACGTCGTATCTGCAGGACCTTCAAGGGGCGATCGAAGGACTGGTGCGACCGCTTCAGGCCCGCCCGAGATCCGAGCACGACGTCCGCGGATCGGTCCATGTGCTGCGTTGCGATCTCATACCCCCAGACGTGCAGACATTCTTATACGCGGTCGCGCGCATCGTGCTGATCAGCCGGCGCGGCACGCTCTTCGAGCAGGTCAGTCGGATCGAGGAACGCAGGCTGCCGGTTCTGTTCACTCCGGCCGAGCTGCCCTCGACAATGGCGCCAGCGCCGCCGCCCCGTGCAAGACCGCAGCTTGAGTTCTTCAACGGCCTCGGCGGGTTTGCGGAGCGCGGCCGGGAATATGTGACCGTGCTGGACCAGGGCCATTCGACACCTGCGCCATGGGTCAATGTCATTGCCAATCCGGCATTCGGGTTCCTGGTCTCTGCTGACGGCGCAGGCTTCACGTGGGCGCAGAACAGCCAGCGGAATCGGATCACGCCTTGGTCGAACGATCCGACCTTGGATCCGGCTGGCGAGGCGATCTTCCTGCGCGATGAGAACAGCGGCGAACTGTGGTCGCCGACGATTGCCCCGATCCGTGTGGAAAACGGCTCCTACACGGTTCGTCATGGTCAGGGTTATTCGCGATTCGAGCATGAATCGCATGAGATCGCGCTCGACCTCTTGCAGTTCGTTCCGCTCGACGATCCGGTAAAGATATCGCTTCTCAAGATCACCAACAATTCGCGGCGCGCGCGCAATCTTTCGCTCACGGCTTATGTTGAGTGGGTGCTCGGTACGGTGCGGGAGACAAGCGCACCCTTCATCGTTACCGAGATCGACGGCGAGACTGGCGCGATGTTCGCGCGCAATCCGGTAAGCAACGAGTTTGGTGGTCGGATATCGTTCCTCGACCTCGATGGGCGTCAAAACAATTGGACGGGGGATCGGGCCGAGTTCATCGGGCGCAACGGCACGCTCGGCCGGCCCACAGGGTTGCTGCGCGGAACGCGGCTCTCCAACCGTACCGGCGCAGGACTTGATCCGTGCGGCGCACTGCAAACGAATTTCCAGCTGCAACCCGGCGGGACGATCGACGTCGTCGTGCTGCTCGGCCAGACCGACTCCGTCAACAGCGCCCAGGCGGTCATCACCAAATATCGCACCGCCGATCTCAACGCGGTCTTCGAGAGGATCGCGAAATTCTGGGACGAACGTCTCGGCAAGGTACAGGTCAAGACGCCGGACCGTGCGCTCGACATCCTCATGAACCGCTGGCTGCCTTATCAGACGCTTTCGTGCCGTGTCTGGGCACGCTCGGGATTCTACCAATCCAGCGGCGCCTATGGATTCCGCGATCAGCTTCAGGACTCGACATCGCTCACCATCGTCGATGCCAAGACCGCACGGTCGCATCTGCTTCGCGCCGCGTCACGCCAGTTTCCGGAAGGCGACGTGCAACATTGGTGGCTGCCGGAAACCGGCCGCGGTGTGCGGACGCGAGTGTCCGACGACCGAATATGGCTCGCATTCGTGGCCGCGCACTATGTCCAAAGCACAGGCGACAGCCAGTGCCTCGATGAGATGGTTCCCTTCATCGAGGGTCCCCCGCTCAGGGAGGACGAACGCGATGCGTTCTTCCGGCCGCAAGCGTCGGAGGCCCGCGCGACCTTGTTCGAGCATTGCGCGCGCTCTCTCGACAGCTCCCTCAAGGTCGGCGCGCACGGCCTGCCGCTGATGGGCACCGGCGACTGGAACGACGGAATGAACCATGTCGGCGATGACGGCAAAGGCGAAAGCGTGTGGCTCGGCTGGTTCCTCTACACGTCGCTCGCCGTCTTTGCGCCGATTGCCGAGAAGCGGGGCGAGCAAGCGCGCGCCGAGCGCTGGCGCCAGCACGGCGAGGCCCTGAAACTGGCGCTCAACGGCGCATGGGATGGCGATTGGTATGTGCGCGCCTATTTCGGCGACGGCACGCCATTGGGCTCCGTTACCAACAGCGAATGCCGCATCGACTCGATCGCACAGTCCTGGAGCGTGATCTCGGGCGCTGGCGAACCCGCGCGCATCCAGCGCGCAATGGCGGCCGTGGAGAAATACCTCCTGCGCCGCGAAGAGGGACTGATGCTGTTGTTCACGCCGCCATTCGACAAGGCGCAGCCCAATCCGGGCTACATCAAAGGCTATCCGCCCGGCATCCGCGAAAACGGTGGACAGTACACGCATGCGGCGCTGTGGGCGGCGCTTGCCTACGGGATGCTTGGCGACGGCGACAAGTTGGGCGAGCTGCTGTGGCTGCTGAACCCGGTCCATCACGCGAGCACCAACGCAGCGATCCATCGCTACAAGGTCGAGCCTTATGCTGTTGCCGCCGATGTCTACGGCTCGCCGCCTCATGTCGGCCGCGGCGGCTGGACGTGGTACACGGGTTCCGCGGGATGGATGTACCGCGTCGCGCTCGAAACATTGCTCGGCTTCAAGGTGCAGGGATCAAGCGTGCTTCTCGACCCCTGCATTCCGAAGCACTGGCCGGGCTTTGACATCCGCTTCCGTCACGGAAGATCGAGCTACGATATCGCGGTGGAGAATCCCAGCCGCGTGAACCGTGGCGTAGCGGCAGCCGAACTCGATGGCGTCGCGCTGTCGGTGAAGCCGCTCATCATTCCGCTCACCGATGACGGTAAGGAACACACCGTCCGGTTGGTGCTGGGCTGAGTCAACTACCACCTCCGCCCTAAGGCGTTTCGCGGCGAATGGTTCCAGCGATCCGTCCTGCTGTTCAAATTCGTGCTCGCCCGGAACGAAAGAAGCCGAGGCTCCTTTGACTCCATGCGATCCACGCGTCGCGCTTCTCACACCGTAAACAGGAAGGAGTGTCTCATGCCCGTTGGTGCCGGCACCGGTCAGGCCAAACAGACCAAAACACAGCGCGGCCGTTCCAAAGGCCAGGACGCGATCAAATTGCTCAAGGCGGACCACGACGAGGTCGAGGCGCTGTTTGCGCAATATGAGAAGCAAAAGAAGAAGGACGGAAGCGAGAGGCCCGAGCTTATCGAGAAGATCTGCATGGCTTTGACGGTTCACGCGCGGATCGAGGAGGAAATTCTCTATCCCGCAGCGCGTAACGCACTCGAGGCCGACGGCGAGGATCTCCTGGATGAGGCCGAGGTCGAGCACGCCTCGATCAAGTCGCTTGTCGAGCAACTGGAAGTCATGAGTTGGGATGACGAGCTCCGCGACGCCAAGGTCAAGGTCTTGAGCGAGTACGTGAAGCATCACGTGAAGGAAGAAGAGACCGAGATGTTTCCGAAGATCAGGAAAACCGATCTCGACCTCGAAGCACTCGGCACGGAACTCGCGGAACGCAAGGCCGAACTGATGGAGGACATGTAGGGCATACATGCCAACGCCGGCGCCGCTTCCGCGGCTGCCGGCGTTGAACGCCAATCCTCGGACGAGCAGTCACTCCCAATAGGCCGGAACTTTGTAGTAGTTGTACGTCTTGTTCAGGATTGCGGTGCTGCCGTCAGCCCGCGTGAGCTCGTCCAGCCGTCCCAACGTGTTGGGACGACCAAAGGAACGCTTGAGAAGTTATCACGTGCGTGGAACTGCGACTTGACGCGCTTGGGCTCAAGGTTATCCGTTGAAATTCAAAGGCTTAAGCTCGGCCTCACGGCGAAAAAGTGATTCGACTCAAAGGCGCCATGGAACTTTTCCTAGGGGACTGCGTTTGTCGTTCGAGGGGCGAAGGGCCCGGGTGGCAAGCGCGGGGGCAATCCGCGACCGTCGGTGTGATGCCTTCTACTGAACGAGTGCGGAAGGCATGAGAGGGGTCTGTGCACCCCCAGGCGGTCCGATGTGCAACAGCGCCCACCCGGCCAGAGCCGAAGGGCAATTACTTTCAGGAGCGATCCATGGCTAAGGCGGCGGCAGCGGTAAGCATCCGTTCCCCACGTACCATCGACAACCAACCGCTGCTCTCCGCGCTAAGAGCTTTTCGCAAGGGTGACTTCACCGTCCGGCTGCCGCTCAACCTTTCGGGCGTGGACTCTGCGATTGCCGACGCCTTCAACGACGTCGTCGAGATGAACGAGTGCATGGCCAAGGAGCTCGAGCGTCTCGGCGATCAGGTCGGCAAGCAGGGAAAGATCGGCGTCCGCGCGAAGCTGCCCAACGCACTCGGGTCTTGGGCGGAGAACGTCGAAACGGTTAACAGCCTGATCGAAGACCTGATCGCGCCGACGGCCGAGATGGCCCGCGTGGTGGGCGCGGTGGCCCGCGGCGACCTCAGCCAGACGATGAACCTCGATATCGAGGGCCGGCCGCTGAAGGGCGAGTTCCTAAGAAGCGGCAAGGTCGTGAACACGATGGTGGACCAGCTCAGCTCCTTCGTGTCGGAGGTGACCCGCGTGGCCCGAGAAGTGGGCACCGAAGGCAAGCTCGGTGGGCAGGCGCGCGTGAAGGGCGTCGCCGGCACCTGGAAGGACCTCACGGACAACGTGAACGCCATGGCCGCGAACCTGACCGGTCAGGTGCGCAACATCGCCGAAGTGACCACCGCGGTGGCCAAGGGCGACCTTTCGAAGAAGATCACTGTGGACGTGAAGGGCGAGGTGCTCGAGCTGAAATCCACCATCAACACCATGGTGGACCAGCTGAACTCGTTCGCCTCCGAAGTGACGCGCGTGGCGCGTGAAGTGGGCACCGAAGGCAAGCTCGGCGGCCAGGCGAACGTGAAAGGCATCGCCGGCACCTGGAAGGACCTGACCGACAACGTGAACCTCATGGCCGCGAACCTGACCGGCCAGGTGCGCAACATCGCCGAAGTGACCACCGCGGTGGCGAGGGGCGACCTCTCCAAGAAGATCGCGGTGGATGTGAAGGGCGAAATTCTCGAGCTTAAGAACACCATCAACACGATGGTGGACCAGCTGAACTCGTTCGCATCCGAAGTGACGCGCGTGGCCCGCGAAGTGGGTACCGAAGGCAAGCTCGGCGGCCAGGCCAAGGTGACGGGCATCGGCGGCACCTGGAAGGACCTGACCGACAACGTGAACCTGATGGCCGCGAACCTGACCGGCCAGGTGCGTAACATCGCCGAAGTGACCACCGCGGTGGCCATGGGCGACCTCTCCAAGAAGATCACCGTGGACGTGCGCGGCGAAATCTTGGGCCTCAAGAACACCATCAACACCATGGTGGACCAGCTGAACTCGTTCGCCTCCGAAGTGACCCGCGTGGCGCGCGAAGTGGGTACCGAAGGAAAGCTCGGAGGACAGGCAAACGTGCGTGGCGTGGCCGGCACGTGGAAGGACCTGACAGACAACGTGAACGCCATGGCCGCGAACCTGACCGGCCAGGTGCGCAACATCGCCGAAGTGACGACCGCGGTGGCGAACGGCGACTTGTCGAAGAAGATCACCGTGGACGTGAAGGGCGAAATTCTCGAGCTGAAGAACACCATCAATACGATGGTGGACCAGCTGAACTCGTTCGCGTCCGAAGTGACGCGCGTGGCGCGCGAAGTGGGCACTGAAGGAAAGCTCGGCGGCCAGGCGAAAGTGGGCGGCGTCGGCGGCACGTGGAAGGACCTGACCGACAACGTGAACCTGATGGCCGCGAACCTCACCGGCCAGGTGCGCAACATCGCCGACGTGACGACCGCGGTGGCGAAGGGCGACTTGTCCAAGAAGATCACCGTGGACGTGCGCGGCGAAATCCTCGAGCTGAAGAACACCATCAACACCATGGTGGACCAGCTGAACTCATTCGCCTCCGAAGTGACGCGCGTGGCCCGCGAAGTGGGCACCGAAGGCCGCCTCGGCGGCCAGGCCAACGTGCAAGGCGTCGCCGGCACGTGGAAGGACCTGACCGACAACGTGAACTTCATGGCCGCGAACCTGACCGGCCAGGTGCGCAACATCGCCGAAGTGACGACCGCCATCGCCACCGGCGACTTGTCGAAGAAGATCACCGTGGACGTGCGCGGCGAAATCCTCGAGCTGAAGAACACCATCAATACGATGGTGGATCAGTTGAACTCGTTCGCGTCCGAAGTGACCCGCGTGGCCCGCGAAGTGGGTACCGAAGGAAAGCTCGGCGGTCAGGCGAACGTGCGCGGCGT
>Ga0184629_10000964_pt1 | contig 12219 bp, 14 predicted proteins | sample PLM4_32_b1_FD_133158 | JGI IMG/M metagenome (GOLD analysis project Ga0184629, IMG submission 133158) | Groundwater sediment microbial communities from an aquifer in East River, Colorado, USA - PLM4_32_b1 | ecosystem: Environmental > Terrestrial > Soil > Riparian zone | place: USA: East River... | reverse complement strand
TTTTCTGTTTTCTGTTTTCTGTTTTCTGTTTTCTGTTTTCTGTTTTCTGTTTTCTGTTTTCTGTTTTCTGTTTTCTGTTTTCTGTTTTCTGTTTTCTGTTTTCTGTTTTCTGTTTTCTGTTTTGTAAAAGTACTTTGAATTTCAAAGTAAGTGATTAAAAAAATAGCTTATCGTTTTTGTATTAATTTTTCGAGTGCCGTAATGTGATCTTGGAAGGCTTTACGGCCTTCTTTGGTTGCTCGGTAGCTTGTATTTGGTTTTTTCCCTATGAATTGTTTTTCAATGGCAATGTAATTCTCTAGTTCTAAAGCTTTGGTATGACTGGCCAAATTGCCGTCTGTAACGCCCAGTAGTTCTTTCAAAGTACTAAAGTCGGCCGATTCATTGACCATCAAAACCGACATGATTCCAAGTCGTATACGGTGGTCAAAAGCTTTATTTATATTTTGAATAATGTTTTTCAAATCTTAATAGGTGTCAATTATGGTAGTTACTATTTTGGAATTTTCTAGGTTTGACGGGGCGACTACGTTCTCCTCGAGCGGAATATTATTTCCATATCTTTCGGCTAATATAGTTTGAACTCTTGGATCTTTTAGATTAAAATCTTTTAATTTTTGAAGGGGACACAATTCGATTCCAGCTCCATTTTTATATATTTTCCAAATCAACTCTGAGCAATATATTTTATCATCAGACCATTCAAAATACAGATCATAGTCTTTGTTATTCAATTGATTTCCGTAGGCTTTCATTCTTTGTATCGTTTGTGGGCTCAAAAGAATCGATGCGTTTTTTATTCTTGTTACCACAAAATGATTTTCTTTTCCGTGATTAATCCAGGCTCCAAGTGACGTATATTTTACGGGTTGAACCGCTTCAAAAACATATTTTTTGCCCTTCTGAATAAAGACAATTCCACAATGTGAAAATTTGGAGTTCGTTGCAATCCGAATCGCTTCACATTGTTTGGATTGGGAAGTTTGAAAAATCATATCACCCTCCTGTATTTTATCCAATATACTAGCTGCTCGAGTGCCAAAAAGAATATTCCCAAACATAGAATTGGAAATGAATAAAGCACATCCAAAGCTCATCAGAAATGTAATTATGGCAAAAATATACTTTGTCTTTTTCATATTTTTCTCTTGGATTCTATACTTTACAATCTTTTCTCTTTATTCTATACTCTCTTTTCTTTTTCTTAATCTAAAATCTGCAATCTAAATTCTAAAATTATCCCCTGTCGTATTTAAAATACATCATACTCCCATAAATGATATGGCAAATACCAAAACCCAAAGCCCAAAATTCCAGAGCGTACCCAGAAAATTCGGTGGCAATAAGTCCCAGGATGATTATCGTAATGCCTAGATAACGTACATCCCTAAGCGTATATTTACTGGCGTTTACACAAGACAATCCATAAAAAATTAAAGTTACAGGTGCTATTAAACCATAGTTGCCATTTCGCAATAATAACAAAGCAAAAATTCCTCCAGTAAGCAGCGGAATCAAAAAGTTGGCCAAAAGCCTTTTGGAGGCAGGATTCCAGACTGTTTCTCCTTCTCTTTTCGCTTTTTTAAGGGTGAGCAATGAAGCTGTAGCTACTGACAAAAGCAATACTACAAAAGCGGTAAGAACAATCAGTTTGAATGTGGTGCTTTCTAAAGTAATGATATTGTTGGTATTACTATAATTATCAGAATTGTAATTATTGTTCTGGATTAAAGTATGGACAATAAAGGATCCTATCAAAGCATAAATGCCAGCCATCACTCCAGCGAAACCACTCAGAGAGATAAACTGAGAGGATTTGTTCATCATGTTCTTGATATGACTAATGTCTTGCAAATATTTATCTTTCATATATAAAGTACTTTGAATTACAAAGTAAATAATAAAAATTAAGAATTCCAATATTTTTTTTGTTATTTTTAAAAAACGAAATCGCCATTAATAACAAGTTTACGCAAGCAAGTCCAATAAATAAAAAGGCGATACCATATATGACCGCTAAAAAATAAATCTTGCATATATGAAACTCACAGACGAATATATCTATCGACAGCCGGAGAAGTACCAAACGATACTATTGCATTTAATAAATGTGTTTCAACGCTCCATCCCTAAGTTGGAGTTGCTTTTTAAATGGGGGATTCCTTATTTCTATTATAAGAAAAAGCCATTTTGTTACCTGTCACCCAATCATAAAAAAGGCTTTGTGGATGCCGGTTTTGCTAGAGGATTTGAATTTAAAAGAAACCAAGATTATCTTGTAGGCGAAAAAAGAAATACCGTAAAATCACTTCGCTATTTTAATTTGGAAGACATTGATAATGCCATTTTGGAAGATGTGATACAAGAAGCAGTAACTTTGTATAAATGAAAAAATCTCCCGAAGGAGATTTTAGAAATATTTTGAGGTTGAATTAAAGTCTGAAAACACCTCCTACAGAAAATATTGTCTGGATAAAGAAAAAGTGTTGCGAAGCACTGTCAGAACTGCTTACTGTAGTTTGAATGTCTGGCATGTCGATATAGCCTCCCTTTAAATCGGTTTGTATAAAGTAGTGTTTGAAAAAAGTAAAGTTCAAACCTGCTCTGGCATCAAGTCCAAAACCAGCAACGTGAAACTCATCATGTCTTTGTTTCCCCAGTAGGGTCGCATCTGTTCGCGGCAATAAAAATCCAACTCCAATACCTTCAGTTAGGTTAATTTGAAATTTGTCAGTGTTTGTTATACCTAAATATTTTGAAAGATCGTCCACACGAGCTATAGCAGTATATAAATAATTAAGCCCGTTGGTGTGTTCAAATTTCAGGAATTTTCCATCGGTTAAGTCTATGGTATTTGTGCCGTTATTTAAATAAGTTCCGGCATAATCGGGGTAATTAGAACTTATGGCGCCACCAATTCTGGCAACTTGGTCTTGTGTCATAACATATTTCATGTGATCTTCACCAATAGTTATATGATAATGGTCACTTATATAATACCCTATATTAAAGTTGGTTTGTGGAACTGTCATTTGACCAGGCGTGATGTAATCGATGTGCCATCCTTTTGGTTTGTCATGGGCCTCAACATCATAAAGTGTAAAGTCATAGTCGTCACCTTCAAAATGAATATCCGATTTTGAGAATTTCTCTCTATTTCCTCCCCATGAAATTGTAAATTTTCCTTTATTGTGGGCTGTATATTTTTCTAGTGTTTTAATGTTGTCTTGAGCAAAGCCATTAATCGATAAAAAAAGAACTAAAAAAGAGGTGTATAAAAAATTTGTTTTCAATGTATTCTAGCTTAAATTTAAAATTGATTTATGGTTTGTCTAATCGCTACCAGTTTGGTCATTAGTCCTTCAAAGTAATCTAAGTGCAACATATTGGCACCATCACTTTTGGCATTTTCAGGGTCAAAATGGGTTTCTATAAAGATACCGTCAACACCTACAGCGATTCCTGCTTTGGCAACCGTCTCAATCATATCGGGTCTTCCGCCGGTTACACCTGCCGTTTGGTTGGGTTGTTGTAAAGAATGCGTAACATCAAGAACCGTAGTGGCGTATTGTTGCATCGTAGGAATTCCACGGTAGTCAACAATCATGTCTTGGTAGCCAAACATAGTCCCACGATCCGTCACCATCACGTTTTCATTGTGGCAATCCAATACTTTTTGAACAGCATGTTTCATACTTTCAGGACTCATGAACTGTCCTTTTTTCAGGTTTACTACTTTTCCGGTATTAGCCGCAGCCACAACCAAGTCCGTTTGACGAACCAAGAATGCCGGAATTTGCAAAATGTCCACATATTCGGCAGCCATAGCGGCATCTTCATTGGTATGTATGTCTGTAACGGTTGGAACTCCAAAAGTCTCCGAAACTTTTCTTAGGATTTTAAGCGCTTTTTCGTCTCCAATTCCAGAGAAACTGTCGATTCTGGAACGATTGGCTTTCTTAAACGAGCCTTTAAAAACATAAGGAATTTGTAATTTGTCGGTAATGCCAACTAATTTTTCAGCAATTCGCATCGCCATTTCTTCGCCTTCAATAGCGCATGGACCAGCCAGTAAAAAGAAGTTACCGCTCTCAGTATGTTTGATTTGTGGAATATGTTGTATGTTCATAATGTGTTTTTTTGAAAGTGCAAAGGTAGTTAGGAATTACGATTTCCGAATTACATTTTGTAAATATTTTTTGAATGATTAAAGCTATAATTTGGAGCTATTTCCTGCTATGCGCTGCAATCTTTTCCTTTTTAAAGAAAAAAGGAAAAGGATTTCCGCTTCAAACGAAGTTCACTGAACTCCAATTAAAATAAAAGCTCAGTGAAGTAATCAGCGCTAAGGCTTCACGGGTTTCAATTACATTTTTTTCAAGCTAAGTCCCATAGGAACCATCAATAACCCTCGTTCGTAAATGTTTAAATATAAGGTGATCGGTTTTTTTAAACCCTCCCATTGTAGTTCATACACATCCAGAAGTCCAGCGCCCATATCGCTGTTCTTTGTTGGAAATGGGCAGCAATTTTCCATTTTTTTGTAGCTTATTTTTTCACCCTTTGGTCCCGCCAAAGCATTCAGGAAATACGCCTGATTGATAGTGTCATTTTTGGTGCCCTTATAATAGATATTGATTGGGTAGTCCTTCTCATAGCCATATTTTTTGTCTTTGCTGTATGCCGTTATCACAAAAGCATTGTTTTTCCCCACAACCGGAACAGGGGCATTGTTGTCCACATTTTGTATAGTCGATTTGATGCTTCCGCAAGAAACCAATATGAAGACTAAAACAATAAAAGAGATTATTTTTTTCATTGGAGTATTTTAAAATTTTTAAAGTGATGTAATTCTTACCACAAATATAAAAAGAACTTTATAGGATAATCATTTCCAAACGATATTTCCTATGACATTTTTTTGAATGTGACACTTCTCACTGATTACATTAAAAAAACCTTTTATATTTGCGCTAAAAACAATAATTATGAATGTAATTTTTCAAACGTGGCCTTGGTATGTTTCGGGTTTCTTAATCGGGATGATTATGCTTTGCCTGACTTATTTTGGTAAAAATTTTGGTATGTCAACCAATCTCCAATCCCTTTGTTCTATGGCGGGATTAGGGAGTCGCATCGAGTATTTTGATTTTGACTGGAAAGCCAATCGTTGGAATTTTTTGGTGGTCTTAGGAGCAATGGTGGGAGGATTTGTAGCTGTTCATTTTATGGGTGATTCTTCCAATGTGACCATAAACCCAAAAACGATTGCACAGTTATCCCAAATGGGAATCGATGCTCCCAACGGAAAATTAATGCCTGAGGCGCTCTTTGGAAACCAAATTTGGAGCTCGCCAAAAAGTATTTTTATACTCCTTATTGGTGGGATCTTGATCGGTTTTGGAACTCGTTATGCAGGAGGATGTACTTCTGGGCATGCTATTTCTGGATTGAGTAATTTGCAATTGCCTTCGCTGAAAGCCGTAATAGGTTTCTTCATTGGCGGATTGATTATGGCCCATTTTTTATTACCCTTAATTTTTTAGACTATGAATGTATTAAAATATTTTCTTGTTGGATTCCTATTTGGAATTGTACTCACAAAATCGGAAGCTGTTTCTTGGTACCGTATTTATGAAATGTTCCAATTTCAATCCTTTCACATGTACGGGATTATTGGTGTGGCTGTTGCAACAGGTATTATTGGTCTTCAAATTATCAAAAGAAAAAACATCAAGGATATCAAAGGTTTGCCTATCGAGATTCAAGAAAAAGAAAAAAAAACTATTAGGTATTGGATAGGAGGGATTTTCTTTGGATTGGGCTGGGCACTCGTAGGTTCTTGTCCAGGGCCTATATTTATTTTGATAGGAGCAGGATTTATGCCTGTAATTATTGTGCTTATTGGTGCGCTTATAGGTACGATTATTTATGGCTCGTTGATGAGTAAATTGCCACATTAATAAACAACACTTTTTCATAAAAAAAAGCATTTTCTAAATCAGGAAATGCTTTTTTTATACAAAATGGTTTGTTTTACGTGAGTGAGGGATAGAAGTAAGCTACCGAAGTAGCACGGATGAGTCCGGCAGCATTAAGGAAAGAGACCAAATAGGCGGTGCTATAGATTGGCCTCTTTTCTTAATGGGGTCACGCCCAAATTATTGTAAGATTCAATTTGTTTGGTATTCAGTTTTAAAATTCCGGCAACAATTAAATATTGTGCCATACAATAGGTTGTCATAATGAAAAACGATGCGTGGGCTATGGGTGCATAAAACTTATTGAAAGCCAAAATACTGTCGGAACTTACAAAAACTATGGCACCGATAAGGATGTACTGGTTTGCGGGAATTGCCCATTTTAAACTGCCTCTGAAGGCAAAGAAAAGCATGGTGGTAATCACGACGGCATATACCAAAACGGGGATTTTTAGAGGGCCCAATTTAGGAAATAATGTGGTAATCATTATGGTAAAATAGGCAAGTATGGCCACGATACCCAATCCAAAAACGAGTTTGTTATCATTGATTCTGGTATTTTTTTGCTTGCTGAAAAGTACTATATAAACCACATGCGATAGGAGGAAAGCCACCAATCCGAAGATGAAATAGAGTTCGCCTTTGTCCGTAAAAAGCAAGATGATGTCGCCAATCCAGGAAAAGAATAAAGCGGTTAAAAGGATTTTTTTGGTCGTAAAACTGTCAGAGAAATAGACTGCCAATAGTAAAATAGGAAGTAATAATGGTTTCATGTACCAATCGAATTCCTCAAAGTTGAGGAAAATGATGATGAGATAAAGAACACTAAAAGCAATGTAAGTTTTAAGAAGTAAATTTGTTTTCATCTATAGTTTATGAGGTGGCTAAAACTGTTTTTTCTTTGTCAAAATTGGTATTTACAAAATAGAGGGTAACCAATAAAGACAAAACTAAGTATCCAATAATGATGTAACTGGCAAAAGGGAAAAGGGTATTCATCCCGAACCAATCGCCTAGATAAGTGATAATACCAATACCAATCAAAAACCGAATTCCTTCCCAGAGCAAGGAAATTTTGCGGGTATCCATCAGCTCGGTATAGCTGTAAACCGTAAGGAAAATAAAAGCACCGTAAATAAAAACATAGGGCAAGCCTATTGATGCGATAGAATTGTACAGATAGGTAATGAGCAATAAGGTGATTATGGCTTGAAATAGGGCCCAATACATCAATTTATTGGAATGCTGTGTTCCGTATTTTTTGAAATCATAGACATCTGTGATTTTGTTTACAGGATATTTTTCTTCAAAATTTTCGGGACGCCAACCGGTGGGTTTAAACCAAATGGTGAATTTGTCTTTCCATTTTTCGGCACGCCAAGCATCTGTAATCATTAACCAAAGATGCTGAAAATTGATGCGGAATGGATTCCAGGTTTCGGCAGGTCTGGTAATGCCAAATACTGGCGGAACAGTATCCAATTCTTCCTGAAAAGTACCAAAAAGTTTATCCCAAATAATGAATATTTGAGAATGGTTCCTGTCCATATAGATTGGATTAATGGCATGATGTACTCGGTGGTGGGAAGGAGTAACCAGAATTTTTTCTACAAAACCCATTTTTTTGATGTGTTTGGTATGGTACCAAAATTGCAAAAATAATTGGATAGGAAGCGTTACCGTAATTACTATTGGCGGTACTCCCAACAATGCCGCTGGAATCAATAAAAAAGTAAATAGATTCACAAAGCTGGAAACGGTTTGACGCAAAGCACAGGCCAGATTAAACTCCTCACTACTGTGGTGAATGGCGTGTTTGTTCCAAAAAAAGTTAATTTGATGTGCCAATCGGTGGCTCCAATAGCCATAAAAGTCAATCACTATAAATCCGATGACGTAGGCCAAAACGGTTGGCTCCAGATGAAAAACAGCAAACTTATTTTCAAACCATTCATACGAAATAAGGGTAACGCTAATTCCCAATACATCTTTTAAGGAATTGACCATTCCCGAGCTTATGCTCGAAACTGAATCCATAGTGGGAGAAGTGTCCTCTCCCTTAAAATGCCCGTATATTTTTTCGATTACTATTAATAGTAAAAAAATGGGCATAACAAAAACTAAAATTTTACCATATTCTTCCATTTGAACGATATTTTTTTTCAAATATAGAATAATTGTTAATATTGTGTGTGTTTTTGTTGGTTATTTGTGGTTTGTTTTAAGTATTTGGCAATTTTATGTTTTTGCTTGTTGTGTTACAGCTGGTTGTGAGGGACAGTATTCGAAAAATGGCTTTTTGGTGGTCATTACATCAAGAAACATAATTAAAAAAAGAAGCCCATTCAAGACGGTTATTGGTCTCAAATGGGCTCAACAGATAAACACATTTTTGGAAATGGTATTATATTTTAAATAATTTCTGCGGTTAAACCTGCTTCGAGTAACCCAGAACATTGCACTTTTAGTTTGTCATATTCACCCGTTTTTACGGTGCATTTTCCGTTGTAATGTACGATTAACGAACATTGTTCAGCTTGAATAGCTGTGTGGTCACAAACCCGAATTAGGGTTTCAATTACGTGGTCAAAGGTGTTGACGTCATCATTGTAAACAATAATCTCGTTATTGATAGACGTTACTTCTTCGACGCTTACTTTTTCTCTTATTTTTTCTTTGGTACTCATTTTTTCTAGGTTTTAGTACTTTCGCGATTAATAAAAAAAGCAGATACTAATTTACGTATTTTAATGATACCCAGTTATTTTTTTGAAACTTTTTAACATAAGTTAATCCTTTTTCGGTGCAAGAGGCATCGATATACGGTATGTCTTCTTCATAAAAACCGCTTAACAACAAGGTTCCTTTTGGATTTAGAGCATCAACATAACTTTGCATGTCGTTCAACAAAATATTTCTGTTGATGTTGGCAATGATCAAATCGTATTTTTTGTCTTTCAATAGAGAAGCTTCTCCTTCGTAAACAGTAATATGTTTGCAATTGTTGCGCTCTGCATTTTCGATAGAATTCAGGTAACACCAGTTGTCAATATCAATGGCGTCTATGGGTTGAGCTCCTTTCATTTCGGCAAGAATGGCAAGAATAGCTGTTCCGCAACCCATGTCGAGTGTTTTCATTCCGGTGACATCGATTTCCAACAAATGTTGAATCATCATGTGTGTGGTCTCGTGATGACCGGTTCCGAAACTCATCTTTGGTTCGATTACAATATCAAACTCGGCATCCGTTTTTGGGTGAAAAGGTGCGCGAACATGGCAATTTCCTTCTACATCGATGGGTTCAAAATTCTTTTCCCATTCTTCATTCCAGTTTACTTGCGCGATTTCTTCAAAAGTATAATCGATTTTGAATTCCTCTGATTGTAAAATTTGGATGTCTTCAAGTATCGTTTCGTCCCACAGTTCTTTTTGTACAAAGGCAGAAACACCTGTTTCGGTTTCGGTAAAGCTTTCAAAGGCTTTTTCCCCCAATTCGGCAATTAATATTTCTGATCCTAGTTCTCTCGGTTCTATGGTAAAATGATACCCTATATAAATGTTTGACATGTTTAATTTTTTTGCAAAGGTAACAATAGGACGCAATCCTTTTTTGAATTTTAAAAATTATTTTTAAGAGGTTGTTTTTGAATGCTGAATTGGGAATGATTCCTTGTTTCGGCAGTTCGGAGTTTCCTTCTGGCAGTTGAGAGAAGTCTTTCGGCAGTTCGGACAATTCTAAATGCAGTTCGGAGTTTTCTTCGGGCAGTTGAGAGAAGTCTTTCGGCAGTTCGGGCAATTCTAAATGCAGTTCGGAGTTTTCTTCTGGCAGTTGAGAGAAGTCTTCCGGCAGTTCGGGCAATTCTAAATGGGGTAGGGAGTTTTCTTTTGGTAGTTGCCAAAAATCCTTGAACGGACGCTATAAATACAAATGGGGAAGGCATAAATATAATTGCGGGAGGAACTATTTGCTTTGCTTTATAATAAAAAAAGTTTCATCTCATTGCTTTCTACTGGCAAGGGTGATTTTCGACTATAATTACAATGCCGTATTTCGTAGTAATCAGTTGAAAATCAATAAAAAAGGCTTTTTAGTGAAACTGTTTGTGTTTTTTATTATTATAATGTTAAGCTTTTTTTTGAATAAAAAACATGATTTTTATCATGTTTTCAAAAATATAACTAGCTGATTTTAAGATAATTAATATTAAAAAAGTAGGATATTCTTGATTTATTATTTTATATTTGTAAAGAGTTTTTCGGAATAAAGAGAAGTGTTTTTCGAAATCTTATTTTAAATAAATTTAATTAATTACATCATGGGAAAAGTTATTATTTATGCCATTGCATTGTTGTTTTCTTCTTTTATAGGACGAGCGCAGGAGATCAATCAGGCCAAAAAGGCAATTGATGCCGAACAATATGAAAAAGCAAAAACTATTTTGGAAACCATTACAAAATTAAAGCCCACAGACGGATATGCAAAGTTTCTTTTGGGGAATGTGTGCTTGTTGGAAGGGGATTATCCAGAAGCCAAAAAACATTTTGATGTTGGGATTTCTTGTTCCAGCAAAGCAAATTTTAATTATATAGGACTGGGCTTATTGGCGCTGGACAATGGAGATATTGGCGCGGCAGAATCAAATTTTGGTCTTGCCATCAAAAACATAAGCAGGAGAGATCTGGAAGAACGTATATATATTGGAAAAGCCTATACCTATTCGGACCATCCGAATTACAAAAAAGCAGTTGAAATTTTGAGTAACGGCAGATTGATAGACCCTGAAAACACATCACTTCTATTGGCTTTGGGCGATGCTTACAAATTGAATAAAAAACAAAATGAGGCGTATGACTGTTATCGAGAAGCCTATCGATTGGACAATACTTTATTAAGAGCCAAAATGGGATTAGGAACTTTGATCAAGAATACACACAACTTTGAAGTAGCTGTAACTTCATTTGCAGAGGTAATAGCTTTGAATCCCAATTATGGACCAGTTTACCGTGAACTGGCCGAGACACAATATCTTTGGGGTGTGAATGACGGTGCTAGTTACGATGATCATATAACAAAAGGATTGGCGTATTATGAAAAATACATGTCCTTGACCGATTATTCTTTGGAATCTCGTATGCGTCATGCCGATTTTCTTATTATGGCCAAAGATTACAAAGCACTTGAAGGGGAAGCGAATGAAATGACTAAAATCGATAAAGTAAATCCAAGGATTTATCGTTATTTGGGGTATTCGGCCTACTATAATACAAATTATGACACCGCCATAAGTTCCTTGAGTTCTTATGTTTCAAATCCTTCTAACAAGTCAATTGCGAGAGATTATTATTATATAGGTGCTGCAAGGATGAGCAAAGCGTTAACTCTAAGTCCAATAGATAATCAACTTATTGATGATGGAGTCACAGATTTAAAAAAATATTTTGAAATGAGTGCTGCCATTGCCAGTGAGCTTCCGGAGCTGGCCAAGAAACTGTATGATAAAAAACAGTATGCCGCAGCTGCTTCTGTTTATGAGATCGCGATTTTAAACCCCGAAACAAAATCGTATTTAATGGATAATTTCTTTTTTGCGTCTTCGGTGTATTGGTCTTATAATGGCATTGAAAATCTTAAACCGGAGCAAATGGAACAATTAAAAAAAGCCGAAGCCTCGTTGGATACTGTAATTGCAGCCTCGCCATCAACTCAGGATGCTTATCTTTTTAAAGCAAGAATTCAAGTTTTGCTTAAAAATGATGTATTAGTGGCTAAAAACTATGAGGATTTCATCGCAAGAGTTTATAAAAAAGACCCCAAAGATTTGACTACTAAAGCAATGAAAGCAAAATTAGTCGAAGCTTTTAATAATATGGCGATTATTTATGCAACAACGGATATCGCCAAAGCTAAAGAAAGCTTTAATAAAACACTTAGCATTGATCCCGCCAATCAATTTGCTATTGATTCCTTGAAATCGTTGAAGTAAGTTAGTAATACTTTGATTATTGTAAAAAACCGATGACGTTTATGCCGTTGGTTTTTTTGTGGGGTTTAATGAGTATTTGCCGATTTATTTTTGGGCAAAAGAAAAGTGATGAAAATGATTTTTCATCACTTTTGGTTTTCTAGTAGTTTAATAATTTAATTCTTTAGATTATCAAATACTCTTGTAAGATCGTGAATGGGTTTTAAGGAAATCTCCGTGCCGCTTTCTCCGTTTTCGGCATAATCGAAGGGATT
>Ga0184629_10000962_pt1 | contig 12239 bp, 11 predicted proteins | sample PLM4_32_b1_FD_133158 | JGI IMG/M metagenome (GOLD analysis project Ga0184629, IMG submission 133158) | Groundwater sediment microbial communities from an aquifer in East River, Colorado, USA - PLM4_32_b1 | ecosystem: Environmental > Terrestrial > Soil > Riparian zone | place: USA: East River... | reverse complement strand
GTGCCGGATACAAAGGGCCACCCCGAGCGTGGTCGGGATGGCCCACATCCGGATAACCGCTTGGTGCCCGGGAGCTGCTCAACTCAGCTTGACCACGTTCTGCGCCGCCGGTCCCTTCTCGCCCTGCACCACGTCGAACTCGACGCGGTCGCCCTCGGCGAGCGTCTTGAACCCCGTGGCCTGGATCGCCGAATGATGGACGAAGCAGTCCTTCTCCCCGTCCTCACGACTGATGAAACCGAAACCCTTGCTGTCGTTGAACCACTTCACCTTGCCGGTGATGCGCATGGCCCTAACTCCTTGAGATAACGAGGAAGGCGAGACCGGCGCTCTGGCCGAATCCCGCCTTGCCGTTCGCTGGAAGCCGGCACGCAGAAGGCGCGCCCGTCGCTGCCCGAAGCCTAACCGCCTCGAGCAGCGAAGTCAAAGCCACTCAGGCCCTTGAGAACTCGGCCCCGGCAATAGCCGCCCGTTCGGCCAGGCTCAGGGTTAGCCCCGCGGCCGTGAGCGAATCGAGGGCGTGCGCCACGGTGCGAGCGCTCGGAATCGGAATCACCGTACGCCCCTGGGCCAGTACCCATGCCAGAACCACCGCGTGCGGCGAAACCCCGTGTCGCCGGGCGATCGGCTCGAGCGCGGGGTGCGCCGGCAGCTTCAGGTTCAGGCGTCCTCCCCCTACGGGGCTGTAGGCGAGAAAGCCGATCCCGTGGCTCTCGCAATACGCGACGACGCCGCTTTCGACCGCCTCGCGGAAGAACGGATTGAGCCGATTCTGGACTGTCACGACGGTGACCTGGCGGGACGCTTCCTCGATGTCGGCGATCGAGACGTTGGAGAGGCCGATCCAGCGAATCTTGCCGGCGCGCTGCAGCTCCCCCAGCACCCCAATGCTTTCCGCGAAGGGGACTTCGGGGTCCGGAGTGTGAAGCTGATAGAGATCGATGCGATCGGTGCCAAGCGCCTTGATCGAGCGGTCGCAGGCGCGACGCAGATGCTCGGGGCGGCCGTTGCGGGCCCAGCGTTCGCCCAGACGGGTCATGCCGCCCTTGGTCGCAACGATCAGCTGCTCACGCGGACCCGGCCAGCGGCGCAGGGCGGCGGCGATCAGCCGCTCGTTGTGGCCCAGCTCGCCGTCGTCGAGGCAATACACGTCGGCGGTGTCGACGAGCGTGACCCCGTGTTCGAGCGCCGCATGGATAACGCTCGTGGCGACCGAGTCGTCCGGGCGCCCGGCGATCGAGAGGTGCATCCCGCCGAAACCGACCGACGACACCGCGGGGGCGCCCGGGCCCAGGGAGCGCGTGAGCACGCTAGAGGTATTTCACCTTGAGGATTTCCACGTGGTGGCGCTCGTGTCCGGCGATGACGTAGGCGAGGGCCCGCGGCGTGATCGGATTGCCGCTGGCCGTGCCCCGGCGCGCCAGTGCCTCGGCGTCGAGGTGACTGAACAGCAGGAGCGAGGCTTTGCGAACCGCCGCCAGCTCCTCGCTCAGGTCGGCCAGCGTGCGTCGATCAAATCCGCCGGTGGGGACGTAGTCGTCCTGCTCGAACCCGGGGAGCGGGGTGGCGTCGCCGCGGGCGATGCGCAGCGCCCGATAGCTGAAGATGCGTTCGCTGTCACACACGTGGCCGAGCACTTCCTTGATGCTCCACTTCCCCGGCGCGTAGCGGTGCGTGCCACGGGCCTCGGGGATCGACCCGATCAACGCGCGCGTTTCGGCGAGCTGATCGGTGAGGATGCGGCACAAGTCGCCATCGGGGACCTTGACGATGTACTTCCCGTAGTAGGGGGCGTGCTCGTCGGCGGCGGGTCGGGGAATCGCGCAGGTGGTCATGAGCCACTCCTGATTGTCTACCGCTCGGGTACGGCGGTCAGTACGGAATCGATTTGCCGCCAGGTCACGAGGTGCACGTGTTCCGCACGTAGCAGGCGGCGGAAGCCCGGACTCGCTACGAAGGCCCAATCGCGCGCCCGCCAGGCAGCGCCCCAATTGACGCGCTCCCGCGTAAGCGCTTTCATCGCGGTCGAGTCCGCGGCTGGATGGACGATCAGCTCCGACACGCCCGGTGGGAGGGCGCGCACCTGCGCCGTATAGTAGGCGTTCCACTGCGCCGGCGGTACGTCTGCCGCGATCGCGATCACGCGCGCCAGCTGGAGCGGTCCCGCGGGCGGTGGCCGCATCACCTCCCGCCCGGCGATCCACTCCCGCGCACTCAGGAAGGGCACGCCCGCGGCCTGCGCCACGCGACCGAGGATCTCGAACAGGATCGGGCCCCGGGTGAACAGGACGTACTCGTGCACGTCCAGGTGGCTCGGTCGAATGCCGGCGGCTCGTGCCGCGGCGACCTGCGCCTGCAGCTCCTGCTCCACCTCCTGCCACCGGACCTCGGTGGTGTCGGTCCAGACGCGGCGTAATAAGGAGTCGTCGTCGAGCAGCGTGGGCACGGAGCTGCGGGGAGCGATCGGGCCCCACCGGTAGCCCGGCCACTCGCTGGTGAGCGCGAGATGCACGCCGAGGTCGAAATCCGGATGGGCGCGCGCGTAGGCGGCCACTTCCTGGAATCGCGGCCCCGGCACGATGACGCTGGCCGAGACCGCAAGCCCCGAGTCCCGCGCCGCCCACGCGCTGCGGTTCTCCGGACCGGCGACCCCGAGGTCGTCGAAATGGAGGATCAGGAGCCTCGAGCCGGCGGGATAGCCGAGGCGTACTTCCAGCGGCACCGGTGCGGTCGTGTCGGCCAGCACGGCCGGGGCCGGCGCGTGTCCCGCGCCGCAACCCGCGACTAGGCCGGCGACGAGCGCCGCGGCGCGCGTCACCTCTCTCCGGCCACCTGCGGGGTACGGTCCACGACGCGCGCCATCACCGGGGCGCCCGGGAACAGCAACTCGAGCCCCCCCACCACCACCTGTTCCCCAACGCTCACGCCGCTCGCGATCTCGACGAACCCGGGTGTCCGGACGCCCAGGCCCACCTGCCGGCGGTTCGCTTTTCCTTCCTCGACGACCCACACAAAGTTCGCACCCTGCAGCGGAACGATGGCGTCCTCGGGAACGACGACGGCCTTGGGTCGCATGCCGGTCACGAGGTGGGCCTCGATGAACATGCCCGGTTGCAGCAACCGCTGCGGGTTCGGTACGCGCGCTTTGATCAGAATCGTCCGCCCCGGCTGCTGCACGACCGGATCGACGAAGTCCACCTCCCCGACGAAATCCCGGCCGGCAATGGCGCCGACTCGGAAGGTCACCCGCTGTCCCCGTTGCAAGGACCGCGCGTACCGCTCCGGCACTTGGAATGCGGCGCGCTGGGGGTTCACCGTCTGCAGGCTCACCAGGCGGGTACTCGTCGTGACGTAGTCACCCTGGCTCACGAATCGTTGCCCCACGACGCCGCCGAACGGCGCGCGTACGGTGGCGCGCGCCAGCCGCGTGTTCTGCTGCCGGAACTGCGCGTCAGCGCTGCGCGCCGCCGCTTCCGCCCGCTCGAGGTCGGCCGCGGCAGCGGCGTTTTGGGCAATGAGATCCTTGGTGCGGGCGAGGTCCTGCTGGGCCAGGTCACGCTGCGCGGCGAGCTGGGCGACCTGCGCCGCCAGGATGGTCGTGTCCACCTGGAACAGCGCCGCGCCCGGCGCCACGCCCTGCCCCTCACGGAACAGGATCGCGATAATCCGCCCTTCCACTTCGGGGTGCAGCTCGATCGCCTGGATCGCTTCGATCTGTCCGGTCGCCGCGATTTCGTCGCGCACCGTATCGGCCTTGGCCACCGCGACCTCGACGGGCATGCCCGGTGGGCCACCGCCCGCGCCACCGCCTGCACCTCCGCCGGGCGCGCCACCCTTGCCCTTGCACGCCACGGCCACCAGGACGGCAACCACCGCGTAACCCGCTCTACGCACATCGGACCGATTCTTCACTGTGATCCCTGATCGAAGGTGATGCGCTCGCCGAGGATGACTTCCAGCCCTGCGCGCGCGCGTCGAGTAGTGTACAACGCCTGGACGAGATCGGCTTCCGCCCCCACCAGCCGGTTCTGCGCGTCCAGGAGATCGAGAATCGTCGTGGCCCCGGCCCGGTAGCGCGTTTCCTGCACGCGGTTGTTCTCCCGCGCCACGAGCACCGCGTTTTGCTCCAGCGCCACCGTGGCCCGGCTCGTTTCGTACGCATCGTAGGCGGCGGTCACGTCGTGCCAGGCCGAGCGCTCGAGGTCACCACGGATCGCCCGCGCGACGTCGCGGTCCACGCGCGCCTGGGACAGCTGAATCTCCCGCTGCCCGCTGTTCCACAACGGGAACGTTACGGTCAGTGACAGGCTCGACCGCTTGATCAGCTGGGGATAGAACTTGGTGTCGAACGCGCCGCCGGTGAAGTCGAGTGATGCGTGCGGCAGGTAGTCGCCCCGGCGCGCCCACAACTGCGCGGACGCCGTCCGCTCGTTGGCACGCGCGATCCGCCAAGCCGGCCCCTGCGACAGCGCGCGGGAGACCGCATCCGCCACGGTAAACGGCAGCGCGCGCATCGTGGTCGAATCCTCGAGTACGGGGGCCGCATCGGCCGGACCCGGCAGGCCGATGCGCCGGCCTAGCTGCAGCTGCGCGGCCCGCAACGCGGCCTGCTGTTGCAGCAGAGCCACGCGCCCCTGCGCCAGCCCCAAGAGCAACTGCAACGAATCGGTCTGCACGGCCGCTCCAGAAGTGACCCGGGCGCGGGCGACCGTGAACTGTTGTTCCGCCCGATGCAGCTGATCCTCGGCCACCCGTTCCAGCGCCCGCTGGGCCAGCACCGAATAGAAATCGGATTCGGTGTTCATGGCGGTCGTCAAGCGAGCCTGCAACTCCCCGGCGCGAGCACCCTCCAGCGCCGCACCGCTCGAGGCCAGCCCGGCGAACTTCTGTCCCCCGGTGAACAGGTCGATGCGCGCGTCGATCGTTGCCGCATACGTGTTCGGGACCGCCGTAAACGTGGCGAAGTTGAAGAAGGGCGGCCAGTAATGGGTCTTGTTGGCCGACACCGTCACGTCCGGCACGATGAACACGGTGAACGCCGCGGCGCGGGCCCACTCCGCGTTGTTCACTCGCCCCGCAGCCGACACATAGCTGGGATCGAGCCGCGCGGCCCGCTGCAACGCGTCGGCCAGGGTGACGACCGGCATCGAATCCTGGACAGACGCCACCTGCAATGCCGCCAGTAGCGCCAGCATCACTTCGCCTCCGCGGGCTCGAGCGCGGACTGCTTCAGGTCGTGTTCCTCGCGGGCGCGCAGCCGGTCGAGCAGCGTGTAGGCCACCGGCACGACGAACAGCGTCAGCACGGTGGAGAAGAAGATGCCGCCCACGATGGCGTACCCGAGCGGCCGCCGAGACGTGGAGCCCGCACCGACGCCGATCATCACCGGGATCGCGCCCATGATCGTCGCCACCGACGTCATGAGAATGGGGCGCAGTCGAATGCGTCCGGCTTCGATGACGGCGGCCACGGTGTCCAACCCCCGCGCCTTCAACTGGTTCGAGTACTCCACCAGCAGGATCGAGTTCTTGGTCACGAGCCCGATGAGCAGGATCATGCCGATCTCGCTGTACAGATTGATCGTCCCTCCAGGACGGTGCAGCAACGCGGCCACGAGCAACGTCGCCAGGGCTCCGGTCACGGCCAGCGGCACCGCCAACAGCACCGTGAACGGGTGAACCAGCGACTCGAACTGCGACGCGAGCACCATGAACACGACGAGCAGGGCGACGCCGAACGCGAAGTACAGCGCGCCACCGCTCTCTCTGAACTCGCGGGAATCGCCCGCCAAGGCGGTCGTGCTGCCCGGCGGCAGCACTTGCTTGGCCAACCGATCGAGCGAATCGAGCGCCTCCCCTTGCGCGAACGGCGGAATCAGGGAGGCGGAGAGCGTAAACGACGGCACGCGGTTGAAGTGGTTGATCTGCCGCGGGCCCACCCCTTCTTCTACCTGCGCCAGGGCGGAGAGCTGCACCAGCTGCCCGCCGCGTCCCCGCAGGTAGATCCCCGACATGTCGCTCGGCGTGGCGCGGTGACCGGGATCGAGCTGCACCATCACGTAATAGAGTTTGTCGTTGCGGGTGAACGTGCTCACCCGGCGACCGCCGAGGAACGTCTGCAGAGCGGCTGCGACGTCTCGAACGGGAACCCCCAAGTCCTCGGCGCGATCGCGGTCGAAGGTGACGCGCAGCTCCGGCTTGTTAACGCGCAGGTCGGTGTCGATGTTCGTGAGGCCCTTGATGGCGTTCGCCCGCGGCACGAGCGTGTCCTGTGCCTGGCCGAGCCGCGCGAAATCCGGATTCTGCACCACGAACTGGATCGGCTGGCTGAACCCGAGCGCCCCGGGGCTATAGGGGAACGCCCGGACGCCCGCGATCCCGAAGAGCTGGGGGAACAGCCCGCCCACCATTTGCTGGACCGTGGTGTGCCGTTCGCTCCAATCCTTGAGGATCACGCCGACGAACGACCGGTTGACGCCCCCCGAGAAGCCGCCGATGATCGTGAAGTATCCCTGGACATCGGGGGTCTTGCCGAGGATTTGCTCGATCTGGCGCACATACCCGTCCGTATACTCGAGCGACGCACCCTCGGGCGCCGAGGACACCACCAGGAAGAACCCGCGGTCGTCGTCCGGTAGGAGCTCCTGTTTGAGGTTCTTGTACAACACGAACGCCAGGAGCACCGACGCGACCGTCCCGGCGACGACGAGGCCCCGGTGCCGCAGTGCGGACCGCAGCAATGTCGCGTAGCGCTCGGCGATGGCGTTGAACCCGCGCTCGAACAACTTGAACACGGCGCCGTGCTCGTGCGACACGCGCAGGATCTTGGCGCTCAGCATCGGGGTGAGGGTCAGCGCCACGAAGCCGGAAATGATCACGGCGCCGGCCATGGCGACGCCGAATTCGTTGAACAACCGACCTGTGGTGCCCTGAAGGAAGGCGAGAGGCGTGAACACCGCCACGAGCGCGATCGTCGTCGCGATCACGGCGAAGCCGATCTCGTTCGTCCCGCTGATGGCGGCGCGCTCTGGGGTTTCGTGCAGCTCTTCCTGGTGGCGGTAGGCATTCTCGAGCACGATGATCGCGTCGTCCACCACGATCCCGATCGCGATGGTCAACGCGAGCAGCGTGAAGTTGTTGATCGAAAAGCCGAGGAAGTACAGGATCGCGAACACGGCGATGATCGACGTCGGGATCGCGAGCCCCGGGATGATCGTGGCGCGGAGGTTGCGCAGAAAGACGAAAATGATCAGCACCACGAGGATCGCCGCGATGAACAGTGTCAGGCGGGCGTCGTTGATCGAATGCGTGACGAACACCGACCCGTCGAACGCAATCAGGAGCTTCACACCCGGGGGCAGGGTCTGCTGGATGCCGGGGAGCGCCTCCCGAATGCGCTGGGCCACCTGGATGAGGTTCGCCTTGGATTGCCGGACGACGCCGATGGCGACCGCGGGAATCCCATTGAAGCGGAAGATGGAACGATCGTCCTCCGGCCCCAGCTCGACGTTCGCCACATCCTTGAGTTTGACGACCTGCCCCCCTTGGCTCGCGACCGCCAGCTCGCCGAACTCTTGCGGCGTTTTCAGCTCGCCGAGCGAGCGGACCGAGAACTCACGTCGCGTCGATTCGATGCGGCCGGCGGGGATCTCGACGTTGCGCGCAGTGATCGCGGCTTCCAGGTCCTGCACGGTGAGGCCGCGGGCCGATAGCTCGTCGGGCTGAACCCACACCCGCATCGAATAGCGCCGCTCCCCATAGATCCCCGCGCTCCCGACACCCGGCAGGCTCTGCAGCCGAGCCTTGACCAGCCGGTCGGCGACGTCGGAGAGCTCCATCAGGTCGTAATTCTCGCTACTCAAGGCCAGCCAGAAGAACGGCTGCGCGTCGGCCTGCTGCTTGGCGATCACCGGCTCGAGCACGTCCACCGGCAGCCGCCCGCGGACTCGCGACACCTTGTCGCGCACATCCTGCGCGGCGACATCCACCGGCCGGTCGAGGGTGAACTCCAGGGTGATGTTGCTGTTCTGCTCCGAGGAAGAGCTCGAGAGCGTGCGCAGCCCCTGGATCGTGGACAGCTCCTCCTCCAGGACGTCGGTCACCGCGGTTTCCACGACCTGGGCGCTCGCGCCGGGCAGTGTGGTGGAGACCGAAATGATCGGGGGGTCGATGTCGGGGAGCTCGCGCACTGAGAGGCGCGTGTACCCGATGACGCCGAACAGGACCAGCGCGGCCGAGAGCATGCTGGCGAGCACCGGTCGGCGGATGGCGGTTTCGGAGAGTTTCATAGGCTCGGAAAGTTAGTCGCCTCTGGCGCCGATGGAACTACACGAGTGTGTGTCAGAGAACGGTGAAGAGTGGTTTCTGGTTTCCTGCTCAATGGACATGCGAAGCCCCTCTCCGGCAGCCGGAGAGGGGCTCAGGGCATGCTGGGGGGGGGACCTGTGTGACGCTACTGAAGTCCTACGGACACGCCGACATGGAGCATCACGAGGTTGGCCCTACTCCGCACCGGATAGATCACCACGTCGCCGTTGGGCTGCGGCACGACGTCTCCCGGCGACACGTACCAGGCTTCCCCGTTGGAGAGGTAGCGGGCCCCCAGGTCCAGCGCGATCGGGACGTGACGGCTGCGCAGATTGACCAGCACTCCACCACCCCCCTGGAGCGCCGCGGTCCAGTCGTCGAAGTCGGTGCCGGAGGCGAACGCGTCGCACCCGCACCCATCCACCCCGTAGGACGAGCGGGCCCAGATATAGGAAGCCCCGAACGTCCCGAACCCGTATAGCCGGACCGGCCCCTGCCCGAGGGTGATCTGGGGTCCGATGCCGAAAGTGGCGATCGAGTATGTCGTGTTGATGGAGACGGGATAGTACGGCTGCGTCACGAAGTGGTTGTCGCTGCCATAGATCAGATACGAGCCGTCGAGGCGCAGGGCGAGCCCGTCCCCGCGCCCGAGGTTGAAGGCGCCGAACACGTCCAGCCCGCCGGCGATGCCCACGTTCTGCCGGAATTCGCCCGTGGGAACGGCGAGGACCAGGTTGACGCCGGCACTCCCCACGTCGCGGAGCTCGCGCAGCCCACCAGCGTGCTGGGACATGAGCGGAAGCGGAGCGCTCACCACGAGGGCCAGCACCGCCGCCAACAATCCACGTTGAGTGCCACCGGTCGGGGTCATCGTCGAAACCTGGTTGGGGACGCCCGCGGCAAAGGCAAGCGTTATGCCGACCGTGGAACGGCTAGCTTTCTCAGGCGCTGCCGGGGACGGTGACCTCTCCGGAGGACAGCGCCTTTCCAGCGACACCCGGGAGCGGGCCGATGGACCAGATCAGCTACGACGATTTCGCCAAAGTCGACATCCGGGTCGGACGGATCGTCGCGGTGGAAGACTTCCCCCAGGCGCGAAAACCCGCCTGGAAGCTGCGTATCGACTTCGGTCCGCTGGGCGAGAAGGCGTCCAGCGCCCAGATCACCACGCACTACGGCAAGGACGACCTGGTGGGCAAGCTCGTTCTGGCGGTCGTGAACTTCCCGCCGCGACAGATCGCCACCTACTTCTCTGAGGTGCTGACGCTGGGGATCGAGGTCGGCCCGGGTGACATCGTGCTGGTGCATCCCGACCGCGAGGTGCCGCTGGGGCTTCCCCTCAAGTAGTCTTGAGCCGCTCGAAGTTCGTCTTGCGGAACTTTGCCACCTTCGGAGCGATCACCGCACGGCAATACCCCTGCCCCGGATTGCGGCGGAAGTAATCCTGATGGTACTCCTCGGCCGGATAGAATTCCGGAGCCGCCACCACCTCGGTCACGATCGGATCGTCCCACACGCCCTGGCGGCCGAGCTCGGAGATCACCTCGAGGGCGGTCCGCTCCTGCTCCGGAGAGTGGAAGAAGATCACCGAGCGGTATTGCGTCCCTACGTCGGCGTCCTGGCGATTCAACGTCGTCGGATCATGCAGACCGAAAAACAACTGCAGCACATCCCGGTACGCGAGCACGGCCGGATCGAAGGTGACCTGCACGACCTCGGCGTGCCCCGTGCGTCCGGTACACACGTCCTCATAGGAAGGATTGGCCGCGGTCCCCCCGGCGTAGCCCGAGACCACGCGCTCCACACCTTTCACGTCCTGGAAGACCGCATCCAAACACCAGAAGCAGCCACCGCCCAGCGTCGCCAGCTCGGTCCGATGCGTCGTCATATTGCGCCCGTATCAACGTGCGGGAAACCGGGCGTGTTCCCGGAACACACCCGGCGTGCTAGGATTGGGCCACCATGCTGCTGCTGCGATTCTACGACGACGGCCTCGCGCAGGCCAGTTACCTGATCGGTTGCCAGACGACCGGCGAAGCGCTGGTGGTGGACCCCAACCGGGACGTCGAGCAGTATATCGCAGCGGCCGAAGCCGAAGGCCTGCGCATCGCGCACGTCACCGAGACCCATATTCACGCCGATTTCGTCTCCGGCGGCCGGGAGCTCGCCCAGCGCACCGGCGCGACGCTGTACCTGTCCGACGCGGGCGGTCCCGACTGGCGCTATGTCTTTGCCGCTCAAGCGGGGGCGGTCCTCCTGCAAGACGGTACGAGCTTCCGAGTCGGCAACGTGGCGATCGAAGCCCTGCACACCCCCGGCCACACTCCCGAACACCTCGCCTACCTCGTGACCGACACGCCCGCCTCGTCCGCACCGCTGGGCGTGCTGAGCGGTGACTTCGTCTTCGTGAGCGACGTGGGGCGCCCCGATCTCCTCGAGCGCGTGGCGAACTATCGGGGCACGATGGAGACTGGAGCGCGGCAGCTGTTCCGGTCGCTGCAGCGCTTCAAGCAGCTCCCCGACCACCTGCAGATCTGGCCCGGGCACGGAGCGGGCTCGGCGTGCGGCAAGGCACTCGGCGCCATGCCCCAAAGCACCCTGGGATACGAGCGCCTGGCCAATTGGGCCTTCCAGGTAGCCGACGAAGACGCGTTCGTCGCCGCCGTGCTCGAGGGCCAGCCCGAGCCACCCAGGTATTTCGCGGAGATGAAACGCATTAACAAGGAAGGGCCCCGGATCCTGGGAGGCCTGGGACGGCCCCGCCGGATCCCTGCCGCGCGGATCGGGGAGCTGCTGGTCGGAGGAGCGCTGGTCGTGGATACGCGGGCCGCGGCCGACTACGCCGCCGCGCACGTCCCCGGGACCATCAACATCCCCCTGAACCGGGCGTTCACCGGGTGGGCGGGGTGGCTCATCCCCTACGACCGGGACTTCTACTTGATGATCGACCGCGCCCGGGCGGACGCGGTGGAGACGGCGGTGCGCGATCTCGCGATGATCGGCCTCGACCGCCTCGCCGGCTACCTCGATTGCGACGACGAGATGCTCGAGGCATGGCGCGCGGCCGGCGGCACCGTGAGCTCCACCGTGCAGCGCACCGTGCATCAGGTGCGCGAGCTGATGCGGGCCGGCGACGTCACCGTGATCGACGTGCGGGGACGCAACGAGTGGGAAGCCGGCCACTTGCCCGGCGTGGTGAACATGCCCCTGGGACTCCTGCCCGACCGGCTCGCCGAGCTCCCGACGCAGGGCACGATCGTGCTGCAATGTCAGACGGGTTCACGCTCGGCGATCGCCGCGAGCGTGCTCGAGGCGCGGGGACTGACCGCGGTCGCCAATCTCGAAGGCGGATTTGCCGCCTGGCGTCAGGCGGGGCTGCCGGTGGTGGCGGAACCGCCGGTCCCGGCGCCGGCGCCGGCGTAACGTCGCTCGACGTACTCCTCGAGGATCTTCAAGAACTCCGCGACGATCGCGTCGCCCTTCAGGGTGACGCGCAGCTGCCCGTCCACGTAGACGGGAGCCTTCGGCTCCTCGAACGTGCCCGGCAGTGAGATGCCGATGTCGGCGTGCTTGGACTCGCCCGGCCCGTTGACGACGCACCCCATCACGGCGACGCGCAGCTCTTCGGATCCGGGGTAGCGCCGCTGCCACTCCGGCCGCCGCTCGCGCAGATAGGTCTGGATATCCTCGGCCATTTCCTGGAAGAAGGTGGACGTGGTGCGGCCGCACCCCGGGCAGGCGGTCACCTGCGGGGTGAAGCTGCGCAGGCCAAGCGACTGGAGGATCTGTTGGGCGACACGCACCTCTTCGGTGCGATCGCCGCCCGGGCGAGGCGTGAGCGAGACGCGGATCGTGTCGCCGATGCCCTCCTGCAACAGGATCGCGAGGGCGGCGCTCGAGGCGACGACGCCCTTGGCGCCCATCCCGGCCTCG